>Ga0116231_10014874_pt1 | contig 10271 bp, 6 predicted proteins | sample S1TSphgellanicum_2_FD_89695 | JGI IMG/M metagenome (GOLD analysis project Ga0116231, IMG submission 89695) | Host-associated microbial communities from peat moss isolated from Minnesota, USA - S1T2_Fd - Sphagnum magellanicum MG | ecosystem: Host-associated > Plants > Peat moss > Unclassified... | reverse complement strand
GATTCCTTCAAGTTCCCACCAAATGGCCAATGGCTTTTGGTATGTTCCCTATGTTCCCAATAGCATCACCCTTTCTGTTATACGTTTTGGCCCCATTGCCATCCTCTTATCGTCCGCAAAGAATATGCAGATCAAAGAGGTGCAACTCAAACATGTATGTACTGATTGATCAAGAGCGTGACAGCCTCAGAAGAACAGAGGTTCGATTTCAGACGTACGGAAAGGGACCGTGAGGAACTACAACAATCGCCAATGGATGAACAAATTGCAAAGCACAAGAAAGCCAACGGTTTCAGTGTTGAGAGAACGGAGGACAAGAAGAAACATCTGTCACAGGAAGAGATGGACAATCCACCGAAAAGTCTGGCTGCTGCCGAAGCAAGCATAGCTTCCAAGGATGCCCCAACCGATAGAGATTGAAATTGAGCTTGATTACAAAAAAAACCTCAATTGACGATCTTGAGCACAAGCCCAGGGAAGCTCGAGCAAGAGCTCGAAAGGGTACTACTTTTGCTCGATGATGCCCAGGTCAACACAGAACAAAATATGTACCCAAGATCACCAACCTATGGGGGAAATCCGGGCATTATGGGCATAATGCCGGTGGCTGGTGGCTGTTTGACCAGGAAAAAAAGGCAGTGGTGCTTGGCTGTTTGAGCATAATGTTGTGGCTGTTTTTGTTGACTTTAGTTACTTTTTGTTATTTTTTGTTACTTTTTTTACTATTCATAAATTTTGGAAGTTACTTTTTACTGTCGAAAGGGATGAGGTTTGTTACTTTTTCTACCTTTTTTTATTACTGGTAACTATGATAAATTACTTTTTACTAGGCCAAGGGAATTACTAGGTTTCATTGTGCAAGGGGGCAACTTGAAAGGGTAGGGGGTTATTTTTTACAAATTGATTATGGGGGGAGGGGTCGGTTGAAACCCACCGGCCTACAACAGACCTCACAACAAAGATGAGACAAAGGGTGCACCTTGATTTTTTTTTTCTTTTTTTTAACTATTGAGAGGACTTCGTAGTCAAGACTAGACAAAGGGTGCACCTTGATTTTATTTTATTTTACTGTTGAAAGGACCTCACAGCAAAGACCACACAAAAGGTGCACCTTGATTTATTTTTTACTGTTGAGGGGACCTCACAGCAAAGACCACACAAAAGGTGCACCTTGATTTTATTTTTTTAAACTATTGAGGGGACCTCACAGCAAAGACCACACAAAGGGTGCACCTTGATTTTTGTTTTTTTAACTGTTGAGGGGACCTCACAGCAAAGACCACACAAAGGGTGCACCTTGATTTTTGTTTTTTTAATTGTTGAGGGGACCTCACAACAAAGACCAAACAAAGGGTGTACCTTGATTTTTTTTTTCTTTTTTTTGACTGTTGAGGGGGAGGGGGGTGGAGGTATGGAGTTTTTTTTAGGGTCCCTCCAGAAGGAAGCCCACAATGGAACGTAGTCTTTTTTATCGACAACAATGTCGGTCATGAACAGAGGGAAATTTTCTAGATGTTTTATTCTCACATCGAGTACGCGTATCATAGAACGCTCGAATGACATGCCGAACAAGAGGCGCGGATAATCAAGCAGGCCATGAGGATAGTTGTACAGGATTCGAGCACCAAAACGAACTGACTCCATATTTCTTGTGCTGACTAATGTCATCTGGCACACATTAAGGGAGCTTATTTTCATACTCGCCATGCAGGAACCATATTGACTGAGACTTTGGCATGCCTGTTCAAAGATCACGTATGCTAGAGATAACGGTGTTGTTTTCACCTTCGCATTATAGTGGACGAGGGTGTAATCCATGTCATATCCGATAGTAGCGGTGATCGTACGCAAACTTAGTGTAGGGCTGCAAAAAATTCCTCGTGATGGTCTTCCATGTGGGTACTGTTTCTGCCCAGTATTTCTGCAAGACTAGTCTCTAAGCATCCCTCGAATGCACCTGCTCTCAGCACCTCGGTTGATTATCACGGTCTCTCCTGTTTCCTCCTTTCTTTGTTGTTCAGTGCGAACAAGGACCCTCGCGGATTGAAGATCGTTCGGATCTCAGAGATCAAGTATAGCTCGATAAGAGCACCAAAGTGCTTACAGAAATTTGCAGCTTCTGTAGATATGCCTCTGCCTACCTAGTGTTTTCATCGTCGCAATCTCTATACTTGAGTCCAAGCCCTCAATCTCTAAAGCCATCAAAAGAGAGGGGGTTTGGGAGTCTTAAGAGAAATATAACAGCACGTACAGCGTAAGTATTGCAGTATGAACAGAAAAAGAAAAAAACGGTTCTTGGTTTATGGAGCCCAGCGTGGATGGAAGGATGAGCTAGCCTAGTGTCAGGACCGGACCAGGAAAGCAGGTGCTATGAACGTAGTATGCAAAGGAACATCTCTCACCGAAGCTTCAAAATAATCTGATCCGTCGAAGTTCTGACTGGGGTTTCGATTGGGGTTGTGAGTTGCTACTGCTTCTGCAAAGATTGGATCCAAGATAGCCTCGTCTTTGGGATCGTATGATGCTTGCCTCTTTTTCCATGCGTCTTTCTGTTGCTCCCACATATCTTTTATGCACCCCAGTTCGAAACCACCCACATACCAACCAGGGTAAGACGCCATAAAGAGAACTACAATTGCATGCAAAGTCCTGGATTTAACTTGCTGTAACACAGAGTTTCTAATTCCTACAGACTTCTTGCAGCATTAAATATAGTTCAGTGGATGTCGTACTGATACCCAAGATTGTTGCAAAAGAATCCGGATCACAATGGGCCAAGAGGACTCTATTTCATAACTCTCCATCGCATATAGAGCTCATTCAGAACTGGGTGTACAAGAGAAATGTATTTACCAACATTATGTGATGTGCTTGCAGGCAGAAAATCGGTGAAGAGGATGCAGTGAATTTCAGTACCAGGAGCACCCCCTCGTTGGGGAATAACAGCTCCATTTGTAACAATTGGGCCTCCGGCCTTGTCTTGCCGATTTTGCTGGGACGGTTGCAAGCTGGGTAGATGCAACATCTGTCCGGTCGATTCATCAGCTTCTGGCTCATAATATCCTATAAAAATGCCCATACACCAACAACAAGAACATTAGATTTGTTCCTCGTACTCCCAGAATGAACAGTGCTTTAAGTTCTTTCACCCCCATGTTTTTTGGCACCTTCTGGATAAACCAGTGTAGATACGTATCTCCCATCGGAAGCAATAGGATCATGTTAGGAAAGGGGTTCATGCTGAAAGAAACAAAAAGAGGATCATCGTGTCTATTGACAGATTGTAAGTTCCGGTGTCTCTGGACTCCAAAAGGAGCTACAGTCACTTTGAAAAGAGGTCTTTTTTAAGCCATTAACAAGGCCAATTTAGTTGCTTGCAGGGTAGCTACGAGCCCACCACTAGGCTATTGGGGTTGCTAGTTTAAGGGCAAAACAACAATTATGCATGAGCCATATGATACCACTGGACCGAACTATACATAATGTTATTCTGTTCAAGAAGAGGGTACAAGAAACACCTCGTTGGGAAGAAAGAGCGATCGATGGAGAAGCCGAAGGTGTCAAGGGAGACGGGAATTGCCAGCGACGATAAGTCTTAACATTCGAGGGAGATGGAGTTCTGCTCCTGGATTGCCTTGTCCCGGGTACAGTGAACGAGAGGTGGATTTGACAGAATAGGTGTCGAAGGCTCATTTGTTGACGGTGTGTGGGCACTCTCCCTTGTGTATTTTGGGTGCACAGAAACAATTTTCACTGACAGCAGCACCAGACTTCGACCAGAGGCTCTAAAGACTTGATATTGGATCTGAATTTATTCTCTTCCTGCCGTAGCAGCCTGTTACCATCCGACATGTCCTGACGGTCTTCAGAACATTGTTAATGTTGCCAAAGTGAGCATCGAACCAGGTCCTGAGAAGATGTAACAAATTCCAAAGGACACTCGGTGAGTTTATTGCATTTCACCGGGTGTAAGTTCACTGTATGGAGCACCCATATTGGCTGCAGATTTAGGTTTAGCAAGAGCTGCTCTAGTCCTTGCAGGTACGGCAGCTGAGGGGACCGCACACATTGAAGGAGTAAGTCATGTTGACCGGGGCTACGAGAAATGAAATCAAAAGTTGCATCTTCTTGGTGCATCAATTCAGAGATTGCCGTGCCTACCATCTGACTTGACAATGTAGTGCTCTCACCACGCACGAGAACTTTGATTCGTTTCCGGCTCTTTCCCACCTCGGTAAAATGTGAATGTTTATGTGAGTCACTCCCTCGAACGTCCAATTTCAATAGAAAATGACGTGTTGAAATCAATTTCAATCTTTTTGAATCAATGGGCTCCTTAAAGGAATGCACCTCAGACAATACCGCTGCGGGTCGTGAAGCCAGCGCATCTTTTTGTCGTATGGTCTACTAATTCTTGGGGAATTCTGTGAGGCTATCCTATCACAAGTCAAAATTGAAGTTGCATGGGCATTTGTGATCACAACACAGTGGTGACATTCTTCAGAGTTAAGAATAACATGACCGGTAAAAATTAGAGTGCTAGTTATTCTGGTTTAATTGACCGGCTTTTTAAAACAGTCAAATTTGGAGTGCAGATAGAACCTGTGGATTGATCCGTAATAAATTGAGGTGAAGTCGAAGTTTGGCAAACTAGGAGATTGCAAGAATTGAAGAAATGAGAGAACTCTCCGAATGGAGTCACTCGAGCATCTTCAATCTACTGAGAAAGCTCCAGGTGCAAAGTGGATGAAGAAGCCGATACAGTTGTGTAGATTCATAGATTTGCATTTCGTGGTACATACCTTAAACCCGTGATTCATACCGTGACTATAGTTTGCATTTCCTGGTACATGAAAGCAAAGTAGAGGGTGCATGCTCTGCGGTGAAAAAAATGTGTCTGCAATTCAAGCTAGAGATGGATGAAAGTGCAATCCACCGTTTTGTCGATCTTGCTACAGCGTCGTCCGTGACCGTCCCCAAAAGAATATAGCGTCAATTGGCGACAACTGTACAAATTGCAGATTATTAGGGACGCAACCTTCTATATTTCTGGTGATTTTTTTCAAATTTATTTTGTAATCTGGCCGAAAGAGCCTCAGAAGATAATCCCCACGATTTGTACAACATCATTCACGTGAAGAAAGAGGTGATCTTTGAATACACTGCTTGATTTGTGAGCTGATTCTTCTGTCAATCAATCGGAAGGTCCTTAGGGTCATTAGCTTTTTACTCGTCAAAGTCCGAGACACCAGGTACGTACAATAATTGAACGTCAAATATTACTGGAGCACTGGGTGCTACTCTTGGTCTTCCAGCTGCAGCACCGAGTCCTTTTGGAAATGCTAGCTGACGACGATCTCGTCGTCAGTGCAGAACCAACACGTTGTAATCCAATTCCCACTAACAACCGACATATCTCATTCGATTGCAAAGGATTTCAAGCAACAATTAAACGTTCGTCCAATTTTTTTTTCCTTTTGCATCTTTCATTTCACTAGTCAATTTGACTCCTTCTTCATGGGTTCCGTGCTTCATGGCAATGCAGAACGATCAGAAGTCCGTTCCGGCACCGAGTGGATATCAACCTTTTTCTTCGGACAAGAGCTCACGAGCACATGTATGTGACCGGAAAGCAACCGGAAGCAGAAAGGAGTTCATCGCTATGCAGGAGCGAGTCACAGGAAATCTAAGAACCCTGCTAAACGACTACGACGAGACTTGAGATGGACCTTCCTATTGATCGTCAGCAAGATCGTGTCGTGAGCTCTTCCTCAAGGTATGACCATCCAGCTCTTCTTTGCACGATGGGTCATCTCAACATTGTTTTGGTCGCAAGACACCTGCAGCCCAGCCGTCCAAAACGAGAACATTCACGGCCTCGTCGATTCCACGTACCACCGCGAACAAAATCCAGATGGGAATTGCCAGTAAGTGTCAACATTCAAGGGAGATGGAGTTCTGTCTCCTGGATTGCCTTGTCCTGGGACGGTGAACGTGACAGTAGAGGTGGATTTGACAAAATTGGTGCTGAAGGTTCATTTGTTGGTAGTGCATGGGCACTCTCTCCCTTGTGTATCTTGGGTGCACAGAAATAGTTCTCACCGACACCACCGGACTTTGACCCGAGGGAACTCCCCTATTTCTCGAGATTCCCGATTTAGGCTCTTTGCATACTTAATGCCACTTGGTTAATGGAAATCAAAGTGTATTCGGCGGGTAACTCTCGATCCGGTGGAAATCACGTCCACAACTGATTGACATTCCAATAAAGATCGGAGGCTCCAAAGACTCAATATTGGATCTGAATTTATTCTCTTCGTGGTGTACCCGCCTGTTAGCATCTGACACCTCCTAATTGTCTTCAGAATATTGTCAATGTTGCCAAAGTGAACATTGAACCAGGTCCTGGGAGGATGTAACAAATTTCGAAGGACGCTCGACGAGTTTATCGCATTTCACTGGGTGCAGTTCGCCGTATGGAGCACCGGAGAATTATTGGCCGCAGATTTGGGAGCAGGAGCTGCTCTAGTCCTTGCCAGTATGGCAGCCCAGGGGACTGCACACATCGAAGGAGTAAGTCATGTTCACCGGGGCTACGAGAAATCGGATCACCGATTGCTTCTTCTCGGTGCATCGATTCAAAGATTGCCTTGCCTACCATTTGACCCGACGACGTAGCACTCTCACCTTGAACGAGAACTTTGATTCCTTGCTGGCTCTTTCCCACCTTGGTGAAATGCGAATGTTTATGTGAGTCACTCCCTCGAACGTCCGATTTCAATAGAAAATGACATGTTGAAGCCAATTTTAACCTTTTTGAATCAATAGGCTCCTTGAAGGAACGCACCTCAGACGATACTGCTGCTGGTCGTGAAGCCAGCTCATCTTTTTGCTGTACGGTCTACTAATTCTTCAAGAATTCCGTGAGGCTATCCTATCACGAGTCAAAATCGAAGTTGCAGGAGCATTCGTCATCACGACACGAATGACATAACCAGTAACGCCCTTTACAGTGCCAGTTCTTCTGGTAACACTGACCAGCTTTTTTGAACGGTCAAGTTTGGAGCGCACATAAAACCTTAAGGTATCGATCTATAATAAACTGAAGGGTCGAAGTGGAAGTTTAGCAAACTGGGAGATTGCAAGATATGAGAAAACTCTCGGAATGGAGTCACTGTAGCATCTTCAATTTACTATGAAAGCTCCAGGTACGAAGTGGATGAAGAAGCTGATACAGTTGTGTGGTTTGCATTTCGTGGAACATGAAAGCAAAGCAGACGGCGCATGCATGCTGTGTGGTGAAAAAAATGTGTCTGCAATTCAAGTGCAATCCACTATTTTTCGGTCTTGCTGCTGTAGCATCGTCGATGACCATTCCCAAAAGGATCTAGCATCGATTGGCGACAACTGTACAAATTGTAGATTTTAGGGAGGCAACCTTCTATATTCCTGGTGGATGTTTTCAAATTCCTTTTGAAAAATGGCCAAAAGAACCTATGGGGGAAATGCGGGCATTATGGAAGCAACCTTCTATATTTCTGGTGAATGTTTTCAAATCTCTTTTGAAAAATGTCCAAAAGAACCTCGAGAGAGAATCCACACAATTTGTACAACATCATTGTTAAGAAAAAGATGATCTTTGAATGCACTACTTGAGTGGTGAGCCCTTCCCTCTGTCAATCGGAAGGTTCTTAGGGTCGTCAGCTTTTTACTCATCAAAGTCGGAGACATTAGGTATGTACAATAATGGAGTATTGGGTGCTACTCTTGGTCTCCCAGCTGCAGCACCGAGTTCTTGTGGGAATGATGGTTGCTATATCAACGACGATCTTGTCATCAATGCAGAACCAACAGATATCCACATACCGTGACGCAATTCCCCTCGATTTTCAGTGCGACATTCGGAGAAGCTCTCGACGCTGTCGCAACCCCACCTAATTTACAGCCTCCGATGGTTGAACGCTCATCGACTTCGCGCTGGCGCGCACGAAGAAAGACGTCGGCTACGACCGAAGGAGGCACGAACAATACACCCGAAGGAGGCTACTAGTTGTAGGACTTACGATTGCAATCCTAAAATCGGTTCCTACATCTCTGGTCCCGTTCCAGCATTCGGATGCATGCATCTGCCAACCGCGCGAAGTTGGTAACGGACCGGCCGAAGGCCTTCAGTCCCATCCATCGAACCAACTTTTCGTCGTGAGTGATGTTCATCAATTCCGGCATGGCCTTACGCACGTCCGACGGGTTGCGACGCCAAATGCCCTAAAGAAAAATGCGGTATCGTTCGCCCCGGATCTGACCCGGGCAATCGACACCGTACCTTCCTTCGTGCAACGGGACGTTGCCCAACGCCTGCCCTTTGTGCGAAAGGTGGCACTTGGGACAAACGTCGGGTGACTGGGGAATGGAATTACGGCAATCCGACCTGGGATGCGATCCCAGACATTTGAAGCATCCACGACCGTCCAGCAACAACGGACAATTTTGACTGGGGTGACGCACGTTTCCATCACCGCCATAAACACAACACAGGATACAATCGGGTTCTTCGGGAGCAGCGAATTGACGAAAATTCTTGAGGGCTGCGCGATCCTCGTTCACAAAAGAGGTGAGCACCGTGCCACGCGCACTGAATATCGGCAACGGCGAGGGGGGTTCCTGCGACACCGCTCGCGATCGCCGCAGACAGTTGTCACAGCGTTGTGCGGCGGGAATCAGGCTGCACCATTGAAATTCGCCGTCCACAACCAAATGAAGATCGTGCCGTCGACAATTCTTCGTGTTCGTGATCCAAACGTTGGGTTCGATGAAGGAGGAATCGAGGTGCAGAGCTTCGGCTCTAGATTTAGCGCTGGAAATCACTCTGCTGATACCCGGTCGGCCGTCGCGAGCGAGTCGGCCAGACTCTTGGTGCAGAGCAGCAAAAGATCTGAAAGATCCGCGATGAATGACGAGCCTGACATACGGATAGTTGTACTCGCAGCCGATGACCCCGGTGGCCACCATGACACGTGCTTCACCCGAGAGCCACGACCACAACTGCACCTGCTTAGCGTCCTCGTCGAGATGGGCATGAAGATGAGCGGTCCTCACGCCTGCCACGTTATTGGCCATGGACGCCACTTGTTTGACCGACTGCCGCGTCAAGCAATACACCATGGCCCTATCCGTCTTGGAAGAAACGTTGCAATCCCATTCGATGAGTTGTCTAACGATTTCTTCGTCCACGTCAGCCACTTCATCGACGACGTACTCGATCAGGGGGCGCACCGTGGACATCCGGACGACGGCGAATCTCGCAGACATCACGATCTTGAGGTCCGTCTCTTCGGAAGGGGACAGGGAGGCCGTCAACGCGACGAGCTGGCATCCCACGGCCCACAATGGCAACAGGCGCTTCATGACAAGTCTGAAATCCGACAACAGCAAATGCGCTTCATCCACGACGACGCAATGAAGCTTTCGTAAATGGTTCAACGTATGTGCGAGTTCCACGAACCTCGGAGTGGCTGCACGTTCCACCAATACGAACAAGATGGACGGAGGATCGTCGAACGTGATCGTGTCCGCACCGTAGGTTGCGTGACGTAAGCCGGCTCGGGTCGCGTCCGCTTCGTGTCCGCGGACGAAGATCGTCAGAGGCACCACCATGATGACGATGCGAGCGGTCACCATCGACGGGATCATGAACATGGTCGATTTGCCATGTCCGGTGGGCATGACCACCAACAAATCTAGCCTGTTTTCAAGGACCAACGTCACGGCCAAGCCTTGTTCCTTGCACGTCCACTGTCTGTGGTCGAGTCGACGAAGAGCTCGTAGAGAACGTGCGTTCGATCCTTGGGCGGGGGCGGCAAGGCCGGTTGAGGGATGGTCTGTGGGACCGAACACACGAGGGATGCGAGGAGAGACGCGCACTGGGATTACGACGGACAATGGCCGTTGGGTGGGTCAATGCCCATCGAAATCTCGGCGGCCGAACCACCGGTCGAAGGGTTTCTGACGCACTCCCAAGTCCCGGGGTGAAACACGCTTGAGGGTTTCACAAAGTCAAGTTGCGGAAAGTTGAACTTGGTAGCACGCTCCCGGCTTCCAACTCTAGAAAGGGGTAGAGGGTCGAGTTGGGAGCCCCGGGATTAGACTACGAAGAGGGACTAGCTTAGCTTGTGTGATTCTGCATCCAAAAACCAACCCCACGAGGTTAGTTTAGCATTCGGGACACCCTTTGGTGTTGGGACTTGCCACGGGCACTTGGACACACAAGACTC
>Ga0116231_10014873_pt1 | contig 10273 bp, 11 predicted proteins | sample S1TSphgellanicum_2_FD_89695 | JGI IMG/M metagenome (GOLD analysis project Ga0116231, IMG submission 89695) | Host-associated microbial communities from peat moss isolated from Minnesota, USA - S1T2_Fd - Sphagnum magellanicum MG | ecosystem: Host-associated > Plants > Peat moss > Unclassified... | reverse complement strand
GCGTTCAGGAAGGCGGTCGAGCCGAAGGCGTCGGGCAGGACCACCAGCAGGTTGCCGCCATAGTATTTGCGCCAGTCCTCCAGCACCCGATAGGGCGCCAAGCGTCGGCTCTCGTCGTCCTCGGCCAGGGCGGCCAAGGCCATGGGGAGTTCGTGGGCGTTGGTGCCGATGGCTTCCAGGTCGTGGTCCATCGCCAGGAGCACGTTGGAGGTGCCGACGAACGCCGAGCCCAGCCCTTCCTTCAGCGCCTCCACGCACCAGCGCTGCCACAAAAAGCCATGGCGCCGCCGCGTGCCAAAATCGGAGATCGCCAAGCGCTCCAGTTTTTTAAGCCGCTCCACCTTGTCCCACAGCTTGGCCTTGGCGCGGGCGTAGATCACATCGAGCCCAAAGCGCCCGATGCTGCGCAGCGCGGCTCGGGCGCGCAACTCGTTGACGATGGCGAGCGCAGGGATCTCCCACAGGCTGGCGTGGGTCCAGGGGCCGGAGAACTCCAGCACGAACTGGCCGTCCTCGCGGGTTAGCACGTAAGGCGGCAGTTGGAAGTCGGCGAGCCAGCGCACGAAGTCGGGTTCGAAGATGTGGGCGCGGCCGTAGAAGGTGTTGCCCGCCAGCCAGATCAGCTCCTTCTGAGTGAAGCGTAGCGTGCGGGCGTGATCGAGCTGGGCGCGGAGCTCCCCTTCGTCGATAATGTCGGCCAAGCGGATCCGCCGGTTGCGATTCAGCAAGGTGAAGGTGGCCTGGACGTCCGGATAGAGGCCCCGGATCATCTGCAACATCAACAACTTGTAGAAGTCCGTATCCAGCAGGCTGCGGATGATCGGGTCCAGCCGGAAGTTGTGGTCATAGACCCGTTTAGCGATATCGGTCGCGATCATGTTGCCCGCCGCCCCCAAAACCTTGGCGTCGTTTAGGACGTCGGGGACGGCGAGGCGACCTGGATCACCACCAGCGTCTTACGCTGAAACATGGCGGGGCGCCCCGTTGCGGTGCGCGCGGTCGAGGCGCCGAGGCCTTCGACGTCGAATAGCGGCGCCGGTAGGCCGGCGGCCGCCAGCGCCTGAGCCACATTGGCCGCCCTGCGCTTCGACAGGTCAAGATCGACCGCGGCGGTCCCATCGGCGCTGGCCAGGCCGAACACGTCCACCTCCTGGACTTTGCAGGTGCGCACCAGATCGGCGCCGGCGCGGATCGCCGCCCGCGCCTGATCGCTCAGCTCATCGGAGCCCTTCGCGAAGTAGATCGGGAAGCGGGCGGTCGCACAGGTCGATACGACGGCGGTCGAGGGTTTGGGGCCCAGCGCACAGCCCGACAGGCCGCCAGCCGCTGCGCACGTCGCCGCCAAGCCCACGGTCAGGGCGCGAAGTCTGCGATTTTGGAGCGTCATTTCGTGTTCGCCTATCAACTGTTCTTCTGGAGCGGACGTCGGTCTGGTGGACGGAGATCGCCGTTCTGGATATTCACTCTAACGCGCGTTGCGGCCGACAACCGGGCTCAAATTTTCAGAACGTGCGCGCGCGTCCATCAATCCTTCGGAACGCCATTTTCCCAGAAGTAGGCCTTCTTCGCCGGGTCATAGTAGTAATAGCGCTTGTGCAGCTTATCGTAATATTGGCGATGGGCCTGACGCTCTTCCGGCTTGACGTCTTGTGTCGCCACCTTTTGTTCGTGGTACATGAAAGGGATGTGGTCATGCACGTTCTGCGCGCCCGTTTGCACCGAGTGAGCGCCTGCCTTCATACTGGCGCACCCGGTTAGGCCCGTCGCAACAAAGACCAAAGCTAAAAAGGCGTTTGCACGCATCCTGACGTCTCCAAGCTTTCGCGGAGAACGTTAGAACTCTAGGGCAGTTCCGGCCAAGCCTTATCTACACCTGGGAGAAAATGGCGCGGCTCAGACGCTCGGGGCGGGATGTGGGCGGAAAACCGCGTCGCACTCATCCCGCCCTTACGCCATAGACCCCTTCAGCCTCAGAAGTAGAAATGCACGCCGCTCGATAGGATAACGTCGCTGTTGCTGGTTTCGCCCGTGACCGTGACCGGGGTGACCGCGAGCGTCCCCGCATAGGCCGTCGCGTTGCGATTGATCGATGACTTCTCGACGTCGAGGTAACCCGCCGAAACGTCCACCGCCATCCAACTGCGGGGCTTGAAAGTCGTGCCGAGACCGAACAGCCAGCGGTTGCCGTCCGGCACCCGCGAGGACCGCTCGGCATCGACCGTCGGCGTCTGATCGTACTGAGCGCCGGTGCGCACCGTCCACGTCGGGGTGACAGCGTACTCAAGTCCCACCGCCGCATTGGTCGTGTCGCGATAGTCTTCTGGAACCGAAGTCGCGCCCTCGATATCGGTGATGTCGATCGCGTTAAACACGCTCCAGCCGAACCGCTGCACCTGGCCGTCGAGCGTCCAGCGCGGCGCGAAACTCCAGCGGGCGCCGATGGTGGCGATCCAGGGCGTATCGAAGGTCGATTTGCCGGACAGGGTCCCGTTGGAGGCCGCCAGCGGCCCGTAAAGGCCCGCTACGTTTACCGAACCGTCGAGTTTGTGATCGATTTGCGAGCGATAGCTCAAACCGACAGACAGGTCGCTCCGGGGCTGGACCTGCGCGCCGACCACCCATCCGTAGTTGTAGCCGTGGCCCTTCAAGAGCTCGCTCCCATCGGGAAGCAGCGGCGAAAGGTTGGGCAGGGCTGAGGATAGGGAGCTGTCGACGTGCTCGGCGTCGAAGCCCACGCCCACGCCGAGCCAGCTCAGCGGCTTCCAGGCCAGGGTCGGCTGAACGTCGATGGTGACGAGCTTGGTCTTCAGACCGTCGTAGCGCGTCCAGCTATCGGGCGCGTACTTGGTGGTGTCGCTGAACGGCGACGTGATGGCTAGGCCGACCGACCACTGATCGTTCAGGCGTAGCGCACTGGCGCTGTTGGGCACGATCGCGCTCTCGGTCGGCTTGAACGCCGAATTCGCGCCGCCGACCGGCGCGGGCGCTTGGCCCGGGCGGGTGACGGTCGAGCCCTTGTTGGTCTCGTCGCCCTGAACCAGTTCGCCCTGCAAGCCCGCAAAGATTTCAGAGCGCGAGATGCCGGCTATAGATGCAGGATTCCACCATAAAGAATCCGCGCCCGTATCGGCCGCTTCGCCAGAATAGGCGCGCCCTAGGCCGACAACGGATTGTTCCTGGACATAGAAGCCGGCGGCCGAGGCCGCAGTCGTGCAGGCCAGGCCGGCGATCGCTGTGACGGCGAACAGAAAGGATTTACGCATGTTTCCCCCTATAGGGTATTGGATTGGTTACTTTTCGTGATCGGTCTTTACCATTGAGATATTAAAAGTGGCTTTCGTTAATGGCCTCAATCGGAACGGTAGAGATCGACGGCGCGTTCCTAGGTGAGCTTCCGTTGGAGAAGTCAATCGTTGACGTTGGCGTCGCAGAGCGTTTTGTTGGACCGTGTTGTCGCCGTCGTGAACACGGCCTCCGGCGGCGTAACGCCGGGCGCTGCGACGCTGTTGCGCGCGATCGGGCTTGAGTTCGACCTGTCGATTGAGGTGATCGAAGCGCCGCCCGCGGCCATCTTCACGGCGCTTCACACCGCGATGAGTGCAAAACCCGATCTGTTGATCGTCTTGGCGGGCGACGGCACCGCGGCGATCGCCGCCGACCTTTGCGGCATAGACGGTCCGCTGCTGGCGCCCTTGCCCGGAGGCACGATGAACATGCTGCCCCACGCCCTCTATGGCCGACGTCCCTGGCCGGACGCCCTGCGGGACACCTTGGCGGCGGGGCGCCCGCGGGTGGTGGCGTGCGGCCTCGTAGCGGAGCGACCCTTCTATGTCGCCGCTATTCTAGGCGCGCCGGCGCTTTGGGCGCACGCCCGCGAAGCTGTGCGAAGGCGGCGCTTCCGGCTAGCTATCTTGCGCGCCCGTCACGCCCTGGCGCACGCTTTCTCAGGACGTCTGAGGTTCAGCCTGGACGGCCACGACACGCGCAAGGCGCAGGCGCTGACCTTGATGTGCCCCTTGGTGTCACGCGCGCTCGATCGCGAGCAGGCGCTGGAGGCCGCGGCGCTCGACCCGCGCGGCGCGGCCGAGGCGTTCAGGCTGGGTCTGAGCACGCTGTTCGGGCGTTGGCGACAGGATGCGTCCGTTCGAATTGAGTTATGCACCACGGCCAAGGCCTGGGCGCGAGGACGCATCCCGGTCATTCTGGACGGCGAACCCCATAGACTGGAGTCGCCCTTGGCGATCCAATTCCAAGCGGCGGGCTTTCGCGCCTTGGCACCTGAGCCTTCACCCTCCACACCGCCGACGACCACAGGGTCGACGTCGCCGATGGTCGAGTGAACAGATCCGTGACGCGTCTCGTCCACCTTAGCGACATTCATTTCGGGGCGGAGCTCCGGCCTGCGGTCGAGGCGGCTGTGGCCTATGTCGAGGCCGATCCACCGGATCTGATCGTCGTCACCGGCGACTTGACCATGAACGGCTTGCCTCGGGAGTTCCGCGCTGCGGCGGCGTGGCGGCGGCGACTGCCGGACCCCGCGATCCTGACGCCCGGCAATCACGACACGCCGTATTGGAACGTTCCCTTACGGGCTCTGTGGCCGTTCGACCGGTATCGGCGCTATATCGGGTCCCCACACTCCGCCAGCTTCGATAGCGCTGCGCTGGCGGTTCGGATGATCAACACGGCCCGAGGCGCCCAGGCGCGGCCCGATTGGTCCAAAGGGGCGATCAGCCTCGACGCCGCAAGCGCGGTCGTCAACGATCTTGCGGCCCGGCCAGCGGAGACGTTCAAGGTCGTGGGCTGTCACCATCCGCTGATCGACATCGAAGGTTCGGCCGTGACGGGCGGGGTATATCGCGGCGACGAGGCCGCGCAGCGTTTCGCCCAAGGGGGCGTCGATCTTATCCTCACGGGCCATGTCCACGTCCCGTTCGCCGTCGCCTTCCCGTTTGGCGATCACAGAACCTACGCGGTAGGCGCCGGCACCTTGTCGCGCCGCACGCGCGGCGCGCCGCCCAGCTTCAACGTCATCGAGATCGCGCACGAGGACGCGGTCGTGACGGCGATGGCTTGGACGGGCGCCGCCTTCACGCCGGACCAGCAGTGGCGGCTGGAGCGGCGCGCCGTCAGATGCCTCGGCCCCGCATCAGATGCAGGACGCCCGACACCAGAAATAGGACGATGAAGATGACGAAAAGGATATAGGCGATATTGCCCGCAGCCCCGGCAACGCCAGAAAAGCCGAGCAGTCCCGCGATCAAAGCGACAACAAGAAAGATAAGCGCCCACCGCAACATTGTCACTCTCCATTGGAATAGGGAGTCTGACAGCCTAAAATCGGCGCCCGATCTCCGTCGCCTGATCAAACGCCAGACTAATCAGAGCGTTCCTTGGAGCTAAATCAATAAAATCGGCGCTTGAATTTCATTGGGTGTCTGTCGGCGCGCTCACGACCAGGGAGCCGATCAACAGCTTTAGATCCGGCTCTTCGACCAGTTCCATGGCGTCCGCGGGGGTGAACCAACCGCGAGACCGCTCATCTTCCTCGCGCCAAGACGCGCGTTCAAGACGGACGTGCAGGGGGAACACGATCACCTCGCACGGCCATTCCTCGCCGTTGGGACCGCGCTTCAGATAATGATAGCCGCCAAGGTGGGTCTTCGCGACGACGCCCTCGACTCCGGCTTCCTGAAGCGCCTCACGTTCGGCGGCCCGCCAGGGCGCACGCTTTTTCATCGGCCAGCCCTTGGGAATGATCCAGCGGCGGCTTTCACGGGTCGTGACGAGCAGGATCTCAAGATCGCCAGCGCCGCTCACGCGGTAGGGAAGGGCCGCGTACTGCGTCCTCAACGCCTGGTCGCCGACCGGGCAGGTCGGCGCGCAAATCACTGTCATGACTGGACGCCTCCTCCGGTCGCCAAAGCAATCTGAAAACGTGACGGCATCGAGGGGTTGGGGCAACAAAAATAATCCGATGACGGATTAAATTGCATGGTTTTGGGCAAAAATTTGGGCGCAGCCGGGCACGCATGGAAATATGGACTGGAATTGTTGATCTCAAGTGAAATACGGACAAAATATTCGCGCGATAACGGAGCTCCCTCTTGGCGACCCAGGACGATCACGACCTCCCGACCGGCCCCTCCGAGGCGGCCAAGCCCGACCGCCGAACCGTTCTGGCGGGTTTCGTCGCCGCGGGCGCTGCGGGCCTAACCGGCGCAGCGACGGCCGATGACCGCCAAGCCCGCGCCTTGGCGGACGCCGCGATCGATGAGGCGCTCAAGGCTAAGATCGACCACATCGTCGTCATCTATGCGGAAAACCGCAGCTTCAATAATCTGTTCGCCGACTTCCCGGGGTTGCAGCGCCCTCTGTCCGCCGTTCCACCCGAAGCCGCCTTGCAGCGCGATCGCGATGGCCGTCTGCTAGCGCAGCTTCCCCCCGTTTGGGAGGGGATGGTTCCCCTTGCGCAGGAGCATGACGGGCGCAAGTATCAGATCGGCCTGCACGACCTCCCGCCCCGCGCCAACGCACCCTTCAAGCTGGCCACGCCGGAGGGAGAGCCCCTACCCCATGCGCTGGTGACGCGCGATCTGATCCACGCCTTTTACAACAATCAGCTTCAGATCAACGGCGGTCGCAACGATGGCTTCGTCGCCTGGGGCGATACCGGTCAGATGGTGATGGGGCATTACGGCGATACGTCGACGCTGCGGCTGTGGGGTTTGGCGCAGGAGTTCACCCTGTGCGACAACTTCTTCATGGGCGCGTTCGGCGGGTCCTTCCTCAATCACCAGTATCTGGTCGCCGCCCGGCCGCCCTACTACCCCCATGCCGATCGGAGCCCGGCCAAGGGCCATATCGCTGTGATGGAGTGGGACGACCCCAAGGGTATTCGTCCCAAGCAGAAGCCGACATCGACCGCCAGCGCCATGGACGGGCCGGTGCGGTTCGTTCCCAATTCGCTTTCGCCCGACTTTTATGCGGTGAACACCATGGGGCCGCCCTATTCGCCGGGCTTCTCGGTCGATCCCGAGCGGCCGCTCTATGCCGACCCCAGCGACGCGATGACCGTGCCGCCGCAATATCACAAGACCGTTGGCGACCTGCTGACTGCGGGCGGTGTGGATTGGGCCTGGTACGCGGGGGGCTTCGCCGCCGCCTTGGCGGGCAAGGGCGCCGAGAGCGACTATCCCGCCAAGCCCAATTTCCAAGCTCACCACCAGCCCCTGAACTATTTCGCCAGCTTCGCGCCCGGCACGGTCGAGCGCGAGAAGCGCTTGCGCGATGCGGGCGTGGGAGAGACGGCGGCGACCAACCATTTCCTCGCCGATATCGCGGCCGGCCGCCTGCCCCAGGTGACCTACTATAAGCCCGAAGGCGACCTCAACATGCACGCCGGCTATTCCAGCGTGGCCGCGGGCGATCGGCATATCGGCCGCGTGGTCGATGCGCTCCGCAGCGGACCTCAGTGGGATAAGATGGTGGTGGTGATCACCTTCGATGAAAACGGCGGCTGGTGGGATCATGTCGCGCCGCCCAAGGGCGACCGCTGGGGTCCCGGTACGCGCGTCGCCGCCCTGGTGATCTCGCCCCATGCCAAGAAGGCCGCTGTGGATCATACAATCTATGACACCGGTTCGATCGCGCGGCTGATCACGCGGCGGTTCGGTTTGGAAAAGCTGCCGGGCCTGGTGGAGCGGGAAAACGCTATGATCGCCGCCGGCGGACCGCCGCCGGGGGATCTAACGGGCGCGTTGGCGCTGGTTTAGCCAGCGCCCATCGTTTCCGGCTCCTCCACGGGCGCGGCCCGCAATCCGTTTTTTCCCTTGGCCTTGTGCTTCTTCTTGCCGCCTTTTTTGCCGCCCTTCTTGTCTGGGGCGCCCGCCTCAGCCGCCTTGCGCGAAGTCTTGGGTTCGGCAGGGATATCGTCGCTGTCTGAGCCAAGAGCCGACTCCGACGCTTTGGCGAGTTTGCGGAGCGAGTCCACGAAGGCCTCGCGCTTCTTGGCGCCCAGAAGCTCAAGCAGGCGCCGGTCGGCGGCTTCCACCCGCGGCGCTGCGGCGGTCAGAGCGGCGCGGCCGAGCTCGGTGAGCCTTACGGTATTGGCGCGGGCGTCGGCGGCGGACCGCTCTCGGGCCAGGAGACCCTTTGAGATCATCCGCGCGACCATATCGGCCAGGGTCGAGCGGTCGATCCCGGTGGCCCGCACGAGGCCGGTCTGGCTGACCCCCTCGTCATCGGCGACGGCGCAGAGCACCGCGAACTGACGCTGGGTCAGACCGCCGGCTTCGGCGTCCAAGGCATATATATCGAGGGCGAGTTGCAGCGCACGATGCAGAAGGTGGCTGGGCGAAGCGTCCAGGGCGCTGACGGACGGCTTTGTCGCTTTCGGCATGAAACCCTCCGACACCGGACGGGACGCTATCGTCATTATGCGACGGTTTCGCGACAAATGGGCGGGATGCGACGCTTCGTCTGCGGATTATTCCTGGGTTTCCGCCAGGTTCACAGCGGCTTGCGCCGCCTCTGCCTGTTTCATCATCAGGGGCATTTGCGTTCCTGCAAATACCAGGGAAAGGATCAGCAGACCCGGAAACCTGAACGCAACCCATACGGCCTCCGGCTGGGTCCGCCAAACCACCTCGTTCGCCGCCGCCATGACCAGAAAGAACAGGCCGAAGCGCAGGGTAAGCTTGCGCCACGCGTCTTCGGGCAAGACGATGGAGTCGCCCATCAGGATGCGGATTGGGCTATGGCCGAGCGCCAGACCGCCCAGCATACCGAGCCCTAAGGCGGCGTCGATCAGGGTCGTCTTCATCTTGATGATGCGCGGATCGTGAAACACCAGCGTCAGTATGCCGAACACCAGCGCCGCCAAGCCCCAGATCAGCGGCAAGGGCGCGACCCTGCGCTCGACGGAAAACCCGACAATAAGCGCGATGGCCGATCCGACCACCAGCGCCCAGGTGGCCGCCAGGATATTATGACGTACCAGATAGGCCGCGAGAAACGCCGCGGGGCCGGCGTAGTCGATCGCGAGCCGCAGCCAAGGCGACCGCCCAGGTGGCTTAGACGGCGGCGGTTCCGAAGCGGGTTGGCGGACTCCGGATACTGAAAGCCCAGATAATGAAGGCTCTGTCATATAGCGTCTCTCTGGCGAGGGGCGTTCCCCTCCGGGGTTTCGCTAAGCCCCACCAGCGAGCGCGCGAAGGCGCCCGCGTCGAAGGCCTGTAAATCGTCTATGCCCTCGCCGACGCCGATCAGCTTGATGGGCGCGGCGCTGGCTTCGGCCACCGGCACCAGGACGCCGCCCCGCGCTGTGCCGTCGAGCTTGGTCATCACCAGCCCCGTAACACCGGCCACCTGGCCGAAGATTTCGACCTGGCTGAGCGCATTGCGCCCCACCGTCGCGTCCAGCACCAGAAGCGTCTCATGGGGGTAGGCCGGATCGATCTTCTTCAACACTCGGATGATCTTGGCGAGTTCGTCCATCAGGCCGGACTTGTTCTGCAACCGGCCGGCCGTATCGATCAGGAGCACGTCGTACCCTTCGGCCCGGGCGCGCTCGACGGCCTCGAACGCCAGGCTGGCGGCGTCGGACCCTTGCGGTTTGACCAGGATGGCGGCGTTCGCCCGGGTCGCCCAGACCTGAAGCTGCTCGATGGCGGCGGCGCGGAAGGTGTCGCCGGCGGCGATCAGCACCTTTGCGCCTTGCCGCGTCAAATCGGCCGCCAGCTTGCCGAGCGTGGTGGTCTTGCCCGAACCGTTGACGCCCACCATCAGCACCACGAAGGGTCTGGGGCCGGCCAGGGGCGCGAACACGCCCTGATGCGGATGAAGTTCCTTGGCGATGGCGTCGGCCAGGCTTTCCTTGATCTCGTCTTCGCTCGCGTCGCTGCCGAACCGGGCCTCGGCGAAGGCCTCTGTCACGCGAACGGCGGCGTCGACGCCGAGGTCCGCCTCGATCAGAAGCTCCTCAAGTTCGTCCAGAGCCTCCTGGTCCAGCCGCTTCTTCAGGAAGACCGAGGTCACCTGTTCGGACAGGTGGCGGGAGGAGCGTTGCAGCCCTGAGGTCAGGCGCTGGAACCAGCCCTTTTTCGGCCCCTGATCCTTTTGGGACTGGTCGGAAACGTCGGTCATGGGCGGCTATGTAGCCGGGCCTGTGGGCAAACGGTAGGGGGCGTGGCAACAGTACAATCAATGCACGCCGCAGAGGTTCTGACGGATTCAATAAGGTCGCTCCCTTCCCCCCTCGATGGGGGAAGGG
>Ga0116231_10014872_pt1 | contig 10274 bp, 9 predicted proteins | sample S1TSphgellanicum_2_FD_89695 | JGI IMG/M metagenome (GOLD analysis project Ga0116231, IMG submission 89695) | Host-associated microbial communities from peat moss isolated from Minnesota, USA - S1T2_Fd - Sphagnum magellanicum MG | ecosystem: Host-associated > Plants > Peat moss > Unclassified... | reverse complement strand
GACCGTGCCAATCTTCGTACCCTCTCCCCCGCCCCTCTCCCACTTCGTGGGAGAGGGGAGAGAAGCTAGCGCTGCGGACAGGGATAGGCATCGCCCAGCGCGGCGGCCACCACGCCCTTGCCTGCGTAGTTGCGCGTCTCGGGGTGGGCGTCGATCCAGCGCTTGACCGTGTCCCCGAGCTGTTCCATGGTCTGCGCCTTGGGCACGCAGAACACGAAGCCGTTGACCGGCTCGCCGGCGCCGATGTCGGCCACCGCCGCGATGTAGCCGCGCGCGATGCCCTGCTCGGAGGGCTTGCCCGAACTCAGTGCGCGGTACAGCATCGCGCCGGTGGCATAGGCCAGGTGTTCGGCGGCGCCTGCCGGCGCGGGTTCCGCCGCCATGGCGGCCAGCGCTGCCACTGCGGCGAGCCGGACGCGGACCGGATTCACGCCGGCGCCGCCCCGCGCGGCGGCGTGCGCATGCTCCCGGCCACCATGTCGAAGCGGAACAGCCGGCACTCGAGCGCGCCGTTGTAGAGCACGGTCTTGCGCGACTCCTTGAGCCGCATCTGCTGCGGCAGCTTGCGGTCGGCGCTGAGCAGCCAGGCCTGCCAGCCGGCGAAGCGGCGCTTGAGCTGGCCGGCGATGTCTCCCATCATGGCCTCGACGCTGGCCGACTTGGGGTTGCTCTGCTCGCCGTACGGCGGATTGGAGACGATCATGCCGCTGGGCGCGGTCGGCTCGCCGCTGCGAGCGTCGCCCGCCTCGAAGCGCAGCGCGCCGCGCTGAAGCAGCGCGGCCAGCCCGGCGCGCGTGGCGTTGCCGTTGGCGATGGCGATCACCTGCGTGGAGATGTCGCGCCCGACCAGCGACACCGGCACCGTGTCGTCCACCGCCGCGCGCGCCTGGGCCAGCAGCGCCGCCCAGGCGGCGCGGTCGAACCCGCGCAGCTTCTCGAAGCCGAAATGACGCTGCAGCCCGGGCGCCCGCCCGGTGGCCATGCATGCGGCCTCGATGACGATCGTGCCGCTGCCGCAGAACGGATCGAGCAGCGGCTGCCCCGGGGTCCAGCCGGCCAGCATCAGCAGGGCGGCGGCCAGGTTCTCCTTGATCGGCGCCTCGCCCTTGTCGGCGCGCCAGCCGCGCTTGAACAGCGATTCGCCGGAGAGGTCGATGTAGAGATGCACGTCCTGCGCTTCCAGGTGGGCCATCACCTGCACGTCGGGCTGGGCGCGGTCGATCGACGGACGCACGCCGCCGCGCTCGCGCGCCCGGTCGACGATCGCGTCCTTGACGCGCAGCGTGGCGAACTGCAGGCTCTGCAGCGGCGAGTGCCGCGCGCTCACGTCCACGCGCAGGCGCTGGTGCGGCGCGAACTCGCGCTCCCAGGCGATGCCATGGGCCAGCTGGTACAGGTCGGTCTCGTTGCGGTACGTGCCCTTGCCGACCTGCCACAGCACCCGGCTGGCGATGCGCGAGTGCAGGTTGGCCGCGTACGCGGTGGGCAGCGCGCCGGCAAACCGCACGCCGCCGCCCGCCGGCGCGATGGCCTGGGCGCCCAGCGCCGCCAGCTCCTGCGCGAGCAGCGCTTCGAGGCCGCGCGGGCACACCGCGAAGAAGGACTCAGCCACGCCGCGCCACCGCGCCGCCGGCGGCCGGCATTGCGGGCGCCACGCTCAAAACGGCTTGACCACCACCAGCACCACGATGGCGAGCAGCAGGATGGTGGGCACCTCGTTGAACCAGCGGAACCAGACGTGGCTGCGCGCGTTGCTGCCGCCTTGCAGGCTGCGCAGCTGCGCGCCGCAGGCATGCTGGAAGCCGATCAGCAGGACCACCAGCAGCAGCTTGGCGTGCATCCACGCCTGCCCGCTGCCGATGCCGTAGCCCAGCCACAACCACAGGCCGAAGACCAGGGCGCCGCCCTCGAGCAGGCGCGAGAAGCGGTAGAGCTTGCCGGCCATGCGCAGCAGCCGGTCGCGCTCGGCGCCCGGCTCGGGCACCAGCGCCAGGTTGACGAAGATGCGCGGCAGGTAGAAGAGGCCGGCGAACCAGGAGACGACGAAGAAGATGTGCAGCGACTTGACCCAGAGCATGGCCCTACCCGCGCACTTCGCCGTGGCCGAAGACCACGTACTTGAGCGAGGTCAGCCCCTCCAGGCCGACCGGGCCGCGCGCGTGCAGCTTGTCGTTGCTGATGCCGATCTCGGCGCCCAGGCCGTACTCGTAGCCGTCGGCGAAGCGGGTCGAGGCGTTGACCATGACCGAGGCCGAGTCGACCTCGCGCAGGAAGCGCATGGCATGGGCGTGATCGCTGGTGACGATGGCGTCCGTGTGGCGGCTGCCGTAGCGGTTGATGTGTGCGATGGCCGCATCGATGCCCTCGACCACGCGGATCGACAGGATCGGCGCCAGGTACTCGGTATGCCAGTCCGCCTCGCTTGCCGCGCGCACGGCGACGCCGCTGGCATCGAGGATGGCGCGCGTGGCCGCGCAGCCGCGCAGCTCCACGCCCTTGGCGGCGTAGAGCGCACCCAGCGGCGGCAGCACGGCCGGGGCGATGGCCGCGGCGACGAGCAGGGTCTCCATGGTGTTGCAGGTGCCGTAGCGCTGCGTCTTGGCGTTGTCGGCGATGCGGATCGCCTGTTGCAGGTCGGCCGAGCCGTCGATGTACACGTGGCAGATGCCGTCCAGGTGCTTGATCATCGGCACGCGGCTCTCGCGCATCAGGCGCTCGATCAGGCCGCGCCCGCCGCGCGGCACGATGACGTCGACCAGCTCGGGCAGCGTCACCAGGTGGCCGACCGCGGCCCGGTCGGTGGTGCCGATCAGCTGCACCGCCGCGCGCGGCAGCTGCGCCGCCTCGAGCGCATCGCCGATGATCGCCGCCAGCACGCGGTTGGATTCGATCGCCTCCGAGCCGCCGCGCAGCACGGTGGCGTTGCCGCTCTTGAGGCACAGCGCGGCGGCGTCGACCGTGACGTTGGGCCGGCTCTCATAGATGATGCCGATGACCCCCAGCGGCACGCGCATGCGCCCCACCTGGATGCCCGAGGGGCGCGGACGCACGTCCTCGATGGCGCCGACCGGGTCGGGCAGGCGCGCGATCTGCTCGACTCCCGCGGCCATCGCCTCGATGCCCGCGGCGGATAGGGTCAGGCGGTCGAGCGCGGCCGCGTCCAGGCCGCCGGCGCGCGCACGCGCCACGTCGATGGCGTTGGCCTGGGCGATCTGCGCCGCGCGCGCGCGCAGCGCCGCGGCGATGCCGGCCAGGCAGCGGTCCTTGGCTGCCGAGGGCGCGCGCGCCAGCTCGACCGAGGCGGCACGCGCGGCCATGCAGATGGCGCGCACCTGGGCGCCGACGTCATCCGCATCGGCCACGGCCGCGGGTGTCGCAGCGCTGGCCAGCGGCGCGCTCATGGCAGGGCGGCCGCGACGAACGCCGCGCAGCTCGGCGGGGGCAGGGACGGCATCGCGCGGGTTTCCATGGCGTGGGTCGGTGTGGCGTGGCTCGGCATCGCGTGGGTCGGCATGGCATGGCTCGGCGTCGAACTCAGCGCGCGCCGGTGCCCTCGGAGAGCGGAGCCTCGTGCAGCGCCAGCGCCAGCTGCGTCAATTCTAACCAAGGATCGTCGTCGGCATCGGCCACGCGCAGGCCCTTGGCCAGGCGGTCGAGCCGGGCGCAGCGCTCCAGCAGCGCAGCCAGGACCGGCGCGCGCAGCCGCGGCAGCGCGCGCTCGACCAGGGCCGGCGGGGAATTGAGGCGCACGCTGCGCGCCACCGCGGAATAGGGCCGGCCGGCCGCGGTCGCCTGCTTCAGGCGCAGCAGGCCGCGCAGCTCCTCGGACATCATCCACAGCAGCAGCGGCAGCGGCTCGCCTTCGGCGCGCAGCCCGGCCAGCAGGCGCACGACGCGCGCCCGGTCGCCGGCGACCATCGCCGCCGGCAGGTGGCTGATGTCGAAGCGCGCCACGTCGAGGATGGCCGAGCGCACCTGCTCCAGGCTGACCGTTCCGGCGCCGAACAGCAGGTGCAGCTTGCCGATCTCCTGGTGCGCCGCCAGCAGGTTTCCCTCGACCCGGTCGGCCAGGAACTCGAGTGCCTGTGGCGAGGTGGTCTGGCCCTGGCGCGCCAGCCGGCCGGCGATCCAGTCGGGCAGGCGGTCGCGTGGCACGCTCGCGACCTCGATCCAGGTCGCGGCCGACTGCAGCGCGCTGGCCCAGTCGGCCGCGCGCGTGGCCCGGTCGAGCCGGGGCAGGCTGATGATGGTGAGCAGGTCCTCGTCCGCGCGCGCCGCGTGCGCCTGCAGCGCCTGGCCGCCGTTCCTGCCCGGCTTGCCCGAGGGCAGGCGGATCTCGAGCAGGCGGCGCTGCGAGAACAGCGACAGGCCGCTGGCGGCCTGTGTCAGCGCCGACCAGTCCATGCGCGCATCGGCGTGCAGGACCTCGCGCTCGGCGTAGCCCTGCGCGCGCGCGGCGGCGCGGATGGCGTCCTGGGCCTCCAGGCTGAGCAGCGGCTCGTCGCCGCTGACGACGTAGCAGCGCGCCAGGCGCCCGCGCTGCAGGTGCTGCCCGAGCTGCTCAATTCTCAGCTGCATAGGGCTTGGCGGCGCCCAGGCGGCGCAACACCTGCTGGACCACGTCCGAGCGCATGTCGCGGAAGAGCAGTTGCTCTTCCGTTTCCTTGGACAGGGCCTGGGAGTCGTTGAACGAGATCGCGCGCTGCGCGGAGAGCTCGGTGGTCTCGATGATGTCGCGGCCCTGGGTATCGCGGACGCGAAACAGCAGGCGGTAGCGCAGCGTGTATTCGACGGCGCGGCCCTGGGCGTTGTAGGTGAGCACCTGGCGCTCCGGGCTGGGGGTCTCGGCGATCAGCTCGAACACCGCCGCGGCCTTGGTCGGGTCCTCGACGACCTGCGTGTGCGTTCCGGTGCGGATGTAGCGCGCCAGCTCGACCCCCAGCGGCGAGTTGACCGGGAAGTTGAGCGCGATCGTGGCAAAGGGCAGCTGCTGCGTGCCGCGCAGGGTGAAGCCGCAGCCGGCCAGAAGCAGCGAAAACAGCAAACTCCTAGACCACGACATTGACGAGCTTGCCCGGGACGATGACGATCTTCTTGGGGGCCGCGGTGAGGAACCTGGCCAGGCCTTCGTCGCCCAGGACCGCGGCCTCGATCGCGGCGCGCTCGGCCCCGGAGGCCACGCGGACCGACCCGCGCAGCTTGCCGTTGACCTGGACCACGAGCTCGATCAGCTCGCGCTCCAGTGCCGCCGGGTCCGGTTGTGGCCAGGGGGCGTAGATGAGTTCGCCGTGGTGTCCGGCCAGGCCCAGGCCGGTCCACAGCGCCTGGGTGATGTGCGGCGCCACCGGATAGAGCACCCGCAGCAGCAGGTCCAGGCCCTCGGCCACCAGCGCATCGGCCTGGGGCAGCCGCGCCGCGGTCTCGAGCAGGTTGAGCAGCTTCATCGCGCCCGAGACGACCGTGTTGTACTGCAGCCGCTCGTAGTCCCGATTGATCTGCCCGAGCAGCCGGTGCAGCTCGTAGCGCGCCTCGTCCAGGCGCGCCTCGGCGACCGCCGGCCGGCCGGCGCCGGCCGCCACGGCGCTGCGCGACCCGTAGGCGAAGCCCCACAGGCGGCGCAGGAAGCGGTACGTGCCCTCGGCGCCGGCATCGGACCAGGAGGCGCTCTGCTCCGGCGGCCCGGCGAACATGACGAACGCGCGCGCGGTGTCGGCGCCGAAGCGGGCGATGATGTCGCGCGGTTCGACGACGTTGTTCTTGCTCTTGGACATCTTCTCGATGCCGCCCAGCAGCACCGGCAGGCCGTCCTCGCGGGCGACGGCGCCGATGGCGCGGCCGCGCTCGTCGGTGCGCAGCTCGACCTCGGACGGATAGAACCAGCGCCGGCGGCCGGCCCCGTCCTCGCGGTAGAAGCAGTCGTTGAGCAGCATCCCCTGCGTGAACAGGCGCTCGAACGGCTCGTCGAAGTCGACCAGGCCCAGGTCGCGCATCACGCGCGTCCAGAAGCGCGCGTACAGCAGGTGCAGCACCGCGTGCTCGATGCCGCCGATGTACTGGTCCATCGGCATCCAGTAGCCGGCGCGCGCATCGACCATGCCGGTCGCGGCGCCCGGCGAGCAGTAGCGCATGAAGTACCAGGACGAGTCGACGAAGGTGTCCATGGTGTCGGTCTCGCGCCGGGCGGCGCGCCCGCAGCGCGGACAGGTGCAGCGCAGGAAGGCCTCGCAGCGGTCGAGCGGATTGCCGCTGCCGTCCGGCACGAGATCTTCGGGCAGGACCACCGGCAGGTCGGCCTCGGGCACCGGCACCGGGCCGCAGGCCTCGCAGTGGATGATCGGGATCGGCGTGCCCCAGTAGCGCTGGCGCGAGATGCCCCAGTCGCGCAGGCGATACTGGGTGTGCAGGTCGCCCAGGCCCAGGGCCTTCAGGTCGCGGGCGATCGCCGCCACCGCCGCCGCGTGGTCCAGGCCGTCGTACTTGCCGGAATTGACGCAGCTGCCGCCGGACTTCTCCGCGTACCAGGGTTCCCAGGCGTCCGCGGAGAAGTGCCGACCGGGCATCCGGATCACCGGACGGATCTCGAGACCGTACTTCCTGGCGAACGCGAAGTCGCGCTCGTCGTGCGCCGGCACGCCCATCACCGCGCCCTCGCCGTAGCTGATGAGCACGTAGTTGCCCACCCAGACCGGCACCGGCGCGCCGCTGAGCGGGTGGCGCACGTGGAAGCCGGTGGCCATGCCGCGCTTTTCCAGTGTCGCCAGTTCGGCCTCGGCGACCGCGCCGCGGCGGCATTCGCCGATGAAGGCCTCCAGCGCCGGCTGCCCGCGCGCCAGGCGCTCGGCCAGCGGATGCTCGGCGGCGATGGCCACGAAGGTGACGCCCATGATGGTGTCGGCGCGCGTGGTGTACACGCGCAGCAGTCCCGCCGTGCCGTCGAGCTCGTACGGAAAGCCGAAGTTGACCCCGGTGCTGCGGCCGATCCAGTTCTCCTGCATCGCGCGTACCTGCGCGGGCCAGCCCTCGAGCGTGGCGAGGCGCTCGAGCAGTTCGTCCGCATAGCGGGTTATGGCCAGGTAGTAGCCCGGGATCTCGCGCCGCTCCACGGGGGCGCCCGAGCGCCAGCCCCGTCCCTCGATCACCTGCTCGTTGGCCAGCACCGTCTGGTCGACCGGATCCCAGTTCACGAGCTGGGTCTTGCGGTAGGCGATGCCCTGCTCGAGCATGCGCAGGAACAGCCACTGGTTCCAGCGGTAATAGTCGGGCGTGCAGGTGGCCAGCTCGCGCGTCCAGTCGAACGCGAAGCCCAGCGGCTCCATCTGCGACTTCATCTCGGCGATGTTGTCGTAGGTCCAGCGCGCCGGCGCGATGCCGCGGTCGATGGCGGCGTTCTCGGCCGGCAGGCCGAACGCATCCCAGCCCATGGGCATCAGCACGTTGAAGCCGCGCATGCGCTGGTGGCGCACCATCACGTCGTTGATCGTGTAGTTGCGCACGTGGCCCATGTGCAGCTTGCCGCTGGGATAGGGCAGCATCGAGCAGGCGTAGAACTTGCCGCGCGGGAAGCGGGGGTCGTCTTCCACCACCGCATTTGCGTCGATCGACCGCCAGTGCGCCTGCGACTGGGCTTCCACGTCCTTGGGCACGTATTTCTCTTGCATCGCCGAGTTTCCGCGGTCTCCCGCCGTCAAAGTTCGCGCCGTGATCGCGTCCGGGGTATCCGACCCCGCGTTCTCGTGCTGCCCTGCGCAGCGCCCGTCAACCGCACATTATATGCGTCGGTATAGTGGTGCTCGTGAGCAACCTACTCGACGACCTCAATCCGGAGCAGCGGGCCGCGGTCACGCTGCCGGACGAACCGGCGCTGATCCTGGCCGGCGCCGGCAGCGGCAAGACGCGCGTGCTGACCACGCGCATCGCCTGGCTGCTGCAGACCGGCCGCACCGGGCCGGCCGGCATCCTCGCCGTCACCTTCACGAACAAGGCGGCGCGCGAGATGCTCACCCGCATCGAGTCCATGCTGCCGATCAATCCGCGCGGCATGTGGATCGGCACCTTCCACGGCCTGTGCAACCGCCTGCTGCGCACGCACCATCGCGACGCCAACCTGCCGCAGACCTTCCAGATACTCGACATCCAGGACCAGCTCGCCTCGATCAAGCGCCTGATCAAGTCCAGCAATGCCGATGAGGAGCGCTGCCCCCCGCGCGACATCCAGCACTTCATCAACGCCGCCAAGGACTCGGGGCGCCGCGCGGCCGACATGGCCGCCTCGGGCCACGACCGCCGCTGGATCGAGCTCTTCGCCGCCTACGACGCGCAGTGCCAGCGCGAGGGCAGCGTCGACTTCGCCGAGCTGCTGCTGCGCAGTGTCGAGCTGCTGGCGCGCCAGGAGGCCCTGCGCCTGCATTACCAGCAGCGCTTCCGCCACATACTGGTCGACGAGTTCCAGGACACCAACACGCTGCAGTACCGCTGGCTCAAGCTGCTCGCCGGCACGGCCGTGCCGATCTTCGCGGTCGGCGACGACGACCAGTCGATCTACCGCTTCCGCGGCGCCAATGTCGGCAACATGGCCGACTTCCAGCGCGAATTCCACGTCCAGCACGTGATCAAGCTCGAGCAGAACTACCGCTCCCACGGCAACATCCTCGACGCGGCCAACCAGCTGATCGGCAACAACCAGCGCCGCCTGGGCAAGCGCCTGTGGACCGATGCCGGCCCCGGCGACAAGCTGCACCTGTTCGAGGCCGGCTCCGACGGCATGGAGGCCGCCTGGATCGTCGAGCAGGTGCGCGAGCTGCAGCGCGAGGGCCGGCGCCTGGGCGAGATCGCCATCCTGTACCGCTCCAACGCCCAGTCGCGCCTGATCGAGCACGCGCTGTTCAACGGCGGGCTGTCCTACCGGGTCTACGGCGGCCTGCGCTTCTTCGAGCGCGCCGAGGTCAAGCACGCGCTGGCCTACCTGCGCCTGGTGGCCAACGCCGACGACGACGTTTCCTTCGCGCGCGTGGTCAACTTTCCGCCGCGCGGCATCGGTGCGCGCAGCGTCGAGCAGCTGCAGGTGGCGGCGCGCGCGGCTTCCGGCAGCCTGTTCGCGGCCATCGGTGCGGTCGGCGGGCGCCCCGGCGTGGGTTTTGCGCAGTTCGCCGCGCTGATCGGCGAGCTGCGTGCCGCGGCGCCGGCGCTCAGCCTGGCCGAGCTCGTCGAGCTCACGCTGGAGCGCAGCGGACTGCGCGCGCACTACCGGGCCGAGAAGGACGGCGCCGACCGGGTCGAGAACCTGGCCGAGCTCGTCAACGCCGCGGCCGGATTCGTGCTCGAGCAGGACCCGGCGGCCGACGCCGCCGAGCTTGCCGGCGCGCCGGCGGCGGCAGCGGGCGCACCGGCCGCCGAGCTGCCGCCGGTGCTGCAGTCCTTCCTGGCCCACGCGGCGCTGGAGGCCGGGGACAACCAGGCCGGCGCCGGCCAGGACGCGCTGCAGCTGATGACGGTGCACGCCGCCAAGGGGCTCGAATTCGATACCGTATTCCTGACCGGGCTCGAGGAGGGGCTGTTCCCGCACGAGAACAGCCTGAGCGAGGCCGATGGCCTCGAAGAGGAGCGGCGCCTGATGTACGTGGCCATCACCCGTGCGCGCCGGCGCCTGAACCTGAGCTTTGCGCAAAGCCGCATGCTGCACGGCCAGACGCGCTATGGCCTGCGCTCGCGCTTCGTCGAGGAGCTGCCGGCCAAGGCCATCCACGTGCTCGCGCCGCGCCTGCGCGCCGGCACGGGCCCGGCGCCCGAACGCAGCTGGCCGGCGCTGGCCGGGGGCTCGACCCAGGCCGACTGGCCCTCGGCCGCGTCGCGCAGCGCCGGCATGGGCGCCGCATCGGCGGCCGCATCGAGCGCCGACACCCACGGCCTGCGCATCGGCCAGGGCGTGCGCCACGCCAAGTTCGGCGACGGCGTGGTCGTGCGCCTGCAGGGCAGCGGCAACGATGCGCGCGCGCAGATCAACTTCGGTGCGTTCGGGGTCAAGGAGCTGCTGCTGGCGGTGGCCAAGCTGCAGGCGAGCTGAGCCGCGCCGCCGCGCTCACGCCCCACCCCTCTCCCGCAAGTGGGAGAAGGGAGATCGAGGATCCCCTCTCCCGCTTGCGGGAGAGGGTTAGGGAGAGGGTAGGTGCGTTGGCCACTGTGCTAGCGAGCCCCCTCTCCCCCGCCCCTCTCCCGCGGTGCGGGAGAGGGGAGATTGCGCGCGTTCAGGCTGGCGCGGCGCCGGCCTCGACCACCGT
>Ga0116231_10014870_pt1 | contig 10275 bp, 6 predicted proteins | sample S1TSphgellanicum_2_FD_89695 | JGI IMG/M metagenome (GOLD analysis project Ga0116231, IMG submission 89695) | Host-associated microbial communities from peat moss isolated from Minnesota, USA - S1T2_Fd - Sphagnum magellanicum MG | ecosystem: Host-associated > Plants > Peat moss > Unclassified... | reverse complement strand
GTTAGTTTAGCATTCGGGACACCCTTGGGTGTTGGGACTTGCCACGGGCACTTGGACACACAAGACTCACCACGGCCCGGACTCGGGAGTAAGCCACCACCTTACTCCCTATAGTATTCTCTGTAGCTCGCCGCCGAGGCTACATCCAAATGGCACATTTTGTTGGGACTCCCGAAATGGAGTCCCGAAATTGTCCCGGCTGGACTCCTGGAACTTTGAACGGCCATAACTCCCGACTGTGGCGTTCGATCGCAACGAGGTCTGAACCAAAGTTGTAGCCCTCGTCGAGATCTTTTCAACGCCATGTTGCACTCTCAATTCGGACGTCGGAAAGAGGTCGATTCCTGACTTTTAGTGGTCGGGAGTCAAACTGCAAGTTTGACTCCCGGCCCTTCTTTTGCCCATAACTTGGGCTGCAGATGTTCGAATGGCCAATGCGAGGCCATTTTCGATATCTACGTTTCAAGAGCTTTCCAATGACACTAAGGACACTCCAATGCGAGTGTTTTGGGCCTTGCTGTCGAGCTCTAAACATTCGGGAGTCCCGGAGGACTCCAAATCTCCAACTTTTCCAAGTGTTGGGCTTCACCCCACACTTGGCCAAAGTGGGGTTGCGACATTCATACATGTGTCTTAATGTGTTTAGATTCACAAGTCCCATGCACTTGTGCCAAAGCTAAAAAAACTCTTTCCCTGCCTCTTTCATGTTACTAACAAGATTAATTTGAGATTTTGGTCTCACCACTACCATGTTTAGTTTGTAGAGCCACCTTTTTTTTGCACTCCTAGCACAATTAAACCTTTCCCTTCATTTGAATGGAGCTCACATCTATCTTTCGCATTAAAGAAGGATAGGTCATTGTGTAATGTTTGACCAATGGAGAATAAATTCCTACATAATTCAAGAACATACAAAACTTTCTAAACAAGACCATGTTTCTATTAACCAAATATAGTTATAAAAACCTCAATTTCTCCTTGACCCCACAACCATAGTTTGCGATCATTTGCTAGCATAGACCTTTTGGAATTGGTTTTAAACATGTAAACCAATATAATTTATCAATCATGTGTTATGTGGACCAAAATTTGCATACCATGTTGCAGCATCTGATTATGATATTTCATCATGAGAAATTATAATAAAATTCATTGTGTGTGTTGCATGTGCTGCATTAAACCAATTTTTTTCAATTTTAGATGCACCAGAATATCCAATGGCATTTGGATGTTCAAGGTGTAATGCACAATTGATATCAAAATGGCTTTATGCAAAAAATGCACATACCTTTTCATCAGAAGAAAAGTTTGAACTCTTGTGTTGGCAACATTTGCATCACTCCTTTTGGAGTCCTTCAATTTCCTCTGTAAAGGTTGTTGGCACTCTATTGACTAATGTCCGAATTACCCGTAATTCAAACACTTCATCCTTGTTTTCAATTCTTTGATGTATTCATTGTTTCATTTGCGTTGTTCAAATTTAGAATTGACACCTATCTTTAGAGGAGTATGTGCAAAATGTGTAAAGAATGTTTGGTCTTCACCACTATCATCACCTTGTTGAATCTTTGTGAGATGTTCTTATTTGAGTAGTCGTGTTGTGAGATGTCTTATTGTTTGACCAATTGAAGGTAGATTATCCTAGATCTTAAGGACGTGCATCATATTTTCAACCTTTACAACATGATGATAATCAAAGAATTTCTGATGTAAAAAATGCAAATTTTCAATGGTCTTTTATTGATGCATATTGATAAGTTTGTCCCACATCATTATAATTATGGCACAATTAATGAGTTACATCAAGTATTTGTTAAATACTCATGTGCTGATCAATATCCAAGCATAATTGTTGTGATCATCCCATGTTTCTACATTTGCTTGCAAGTTGGATGTAATTTTCATCCATCAACTATTCGCATGATTTTTTTTTGCATTGAAAATGATCTCCATTTGGAATTGCCAAAAGTGAAAAATTAGATCCATAAAAGATTTTGAGATATATGTTGTTGTGCTTGTCCATTTTAGTCTTTGTCTTTTGTCTATCTTTATTTCACAAGTGTCTATGGGCCCATAACCTATTGAATTTTCTCACAAGCTCAAGGAAATAATTAACATGCAATGAAAATAAATGCAAGAATTATGATCTTTATTTTTTTTCTCCATACTGCAAACTTACTCCAATGTATAAATCAAGTGTAGTGGTGGATCACAATGTTTGTTATGATAAACTACACTGCTTTTACATCTTTGTAACTTTGTAGACCTACATGCCACAACTATCAAATAGATTTAAAACACAATGAGGAAAGAATTTAAATATGGGAACATAAAAAAAAAAAAACAATCAAGTATGTAACTTCTAATTCGTTTCTTTCAAGGTCTACAAAATGATTCACATATGGACGAACTTCTTTGTGTACTCAATAAATTTAAAATTTTCATGCATTCACCTATGTTAATGACAATAAACATTAATTTTTGAATTGAATTGACCAAATATTCTTTTAATAAAAACAACATGTACAATTTAAATGGGTTAATTTATTCAAAGTATCAAATTGTTTTATAATGACCAAAGTCAATAATGAGTGTAAATAACACTTTAAAAAACATATGTTGTAAAACAAATTTGATGAAAAGGAATGACCTTCTCACAATGATATATGTAAACATCAAATAATCATGTCATCTTTAAATAGTTATGGGAGAAAGTTTTAACTTTCAACACACCATATATAAGTTAACATGCAACTAGTTAAGTTACAGTTAATGCAATATGGACATATAACATTTCAAACTAAAGTAAAGAATACCGGTTTAATTCAAAAACAAATGACTAATGACACCTACACAAATTTACCATGTGGCCAAATGAAGTAGGGGTGGGTCCATGTTAAAATGAGGCAGATAATTTCTAATTGTGTTGTTTAATTTTACATGTTTTCAAATTGGAAATCCAATTAGTGTTAAAAATCTCTAATGCATTTATACAACAATTTTTAAAATATATTATGAAAACATTTGGATAAGTTTGAAATGAATCTATGAATATAGAATAGCCTTGAAAGCTCATTTAAAATGAATGTAACAAATGTTTTTTGGAACAAACTAGTTTAGTGGGAAATAAATATTTGAAATGATTTTGGAGATATGTGAGTTAAATAGTTAAAAATATCCTTGAAAATCACATATTGATGAATTTTGAATTAATTTTTTAAAACATTAGTTGTACATAGGATCTTTTTTAATTTAAAAAATAATAAGAAAATGAATGTTGTTTTGAAATATGGTTATTTATTTTAAACTATGAAATTTTCATAATATGGACTTTACATTCACCATTTTCTTTGCACCTTGATGTGATTTTAACATTTGCACTTTATATCATTTTTTTCATTTAGTGTAATTGAAATGATTAAAGGTGTTTATGAATTATGTCATCTCATCCTAGTATTGTGAAATTCTCGTTCCCTTTTTTCAATTATGTAAGTTTGTGAATGTTATTGTTTTTAATACAAATTGAAGTGCATGTCAATTTTCACCCACTCCTCAAACTATTTGCATAATAACACTATCATTTTGTGATACTCCTATTGATAAATTATGTGTCACATAATGTTATAAAACATCAACATGATGTGGCACATGAAGATGTTAAATGTGAAACCTTTAAGGTTTTAGGTATTGATGATGTCATTGACATTCACAAAGCTAATCACCTTGATTTTTGTGAAGTTTAGTTATTTATAGTTAGTGTGGCACCACCCAAGCCAAATCACATTTTTAACACATGATGAATCATAAATTGGAACTTGATTTTGCTAATTATGTTGGGTTGTATGAAGTTTTTAAACCTTGTTACACACATGTCAAAAATATGAAATATCTTAATTCAGTTGTCAAAACCTTATGGCACTAGATGTGTATTGTTCATGTCAATTGGGCATTTGATGATGTTTGTGGTTCAACAATTGAATGTCATTTTGAATGGGTGTTTTGAAAGGCATTGTAAAATCACATCTATCGATTGTAGAGCATTTGTATGATTAGTTGTTATGAAAGCCATAAAGTTGTTTAAATATTTATGCTTCATATAATTTAGAAAATTCCTTACTTTTATGAATTAATTAAGTAATATAATAATAATTTCGTTTAGAAACTATTCTATTACCTTTGTTCTTCAATTTGATTTTCAAGATATGATAACATGATGGTGTTTATGCATTGCTTTGTAATTTCTAGGTTAAAAACAACTAGTTATCATTGAATGTCAAATCCCATTTATTTGCAATGCATGTAGTTTTTCTTACATTGTTAAGTGATATTGATTATTTTGTAGTTATTGCAAATTTATTATTTAAAGAGGAAAAAAACTACTATTTGATGTTAATGTAAGCATTATTGTCACCTATCTCTTATCGTTTATACCAAATATTTCAATTTATTTAGCTTTTTTATTCACCCATGTTTTTTTTAGTAGTGAACATCAAATGTATTTTTATTTTAAAGTTTATATTCAAAAGAAAACATGGTGGTTCATGTTGTAAGTCTTGGCAAGATAAGTTATACAGACAACATCAATTTGTTTGGCTATTTTATCCAATCCATTAGCAATTCACTTGCAAATGTAATGCTAATGTTAAAGTTGCAATTCATGTAATTTTTTAGAAAATTAATGCATCCATTCCTTCATGACATCAAATCTTCCAAGCATGTAATGGATCAAGTGTGGAATTAAGGATTCAATCATTTTTTGAAATATAATTATTGTACAACATAGTTCATAAGTGATTATCCAACTACCTTCATTTGTTACAACCTCATCCTTTTAATTTAAGGTAGTTTTCAAGAATAGGCATGTATTGTTTCTTTATTCAAATGCAGCCCATTTCAAATAAATGTAAATTGATTTTATTTTTTCAATATTTGTAAACCACTCATAAAAATTAAATCTCCTAGTGTTTTGTAAACATTTTGACTTTTGGAAGTAGTTTGGAAAAAATATATAACTTCATATTTGTTACCATGGTATTTTTATTGTCATCATGGTTAGTGGATATGAATTTGGCTAAATCTTGTTGATGTTTTTTTTTTTGCTTGCTTGCCTTTAATCCCTTGAAATCCCCATCATATCTTTTTTTTATAATGTTTCCATTTAATTGTAATGTTGTTATAAAAATTTTGGTCCATTTCATTACATGTTTCTCTGTTACCACTTTGTTTTTTTTCTTTTGGTGTGTTATCTATCTATTCATTTTATCAAATTAAATTTTTGTTACAAATCTTTCGTTCATGTTTTGAAATGGATGAAACAATCATGTCAACAATTTCAATTATGTACTATCAATACCATGGTTGTTAATTCCATAATAATTTTTGATACTTGGTTAGTCACCTACTTCAAAAGATTACCAAAAAAATGTTCCAAATTATTATAATAGAAATGTTTCAAGAAAATTGAAACTTAAATTAATAGGCATTTAAATCAATAAAATAGTAATTATTTAAGTCAAGATAATACTAAGTAATTAGTAAGTAACTAAATCAATTACGTCAAGATAAATGTGAATGGGGTGTAAATAATATAAAATGAATAATTGACTTGGAGGAAGCTAATTTAAAAAATCAATATTTAACCCATCATTGAATGGAACATATTGAATGTTTTTAGTTGAATAAAAGAAAAAATGTTTTTTTATTAGTGTGAGTTAATTTACATTTTCAAATGGTAAAAGTAGGTTTCAAGCAGGTTTTAAAAAATACAAATAGCTTTTGATGTATATTTTAAAGTGTAGGTATTTTATTTCAAATAGGTGTCATGCAAGTTTTGACAAAGTTTTTTTTATGGATTGTTAAAATATATGATGTTCTTCATATCTTAACTTATTACGTATCTATTTCATTAAGTTTTTTAATGATAAGGTTGAGCACATATTTACCAATTAGTTTTGAATGTATTTTAAATGTATTTTAATGTTCATTTAGTCCAAGTTATTGGGAACTTATTGTTTATAAATTTAATAGAGAAAATGAATAACACTTGACATATATTTTCACCTAATTTGATGTTGCTTTGTTATAGTTATATGAATGACATAAGGTTTAAGTGAAAATATTTACTGTTTATTATGTTTTTATCTTGTTTTAACCTAGTGCTTAAATAGTTCTAATGACATCAATGAATAATGGCATCAATTGATGTATAATACATTCATCCAAATCAAAATATTTTAAATTCATGTACATTTTTTTGAATATTTTGAGAATTGTATTTTGCCTATTGAACTTAAATTTTGAAAGTTAAATAATTATTCAATAAATCTTTGTAAAACTTACATAGGGAATATGGTACCCAAAATCCTAACATATTGATCAATATCATTAAAGTTTCAATGATGTCATAGATTAAAGCCATGGTACTTGTAAAAATAAACAAAATTTCCATGAAATATTGATTATAGGTAAAGATGTTTTGATAAATTTTCATATTTCTTTCATTAAATTTTTAGCATAATAAAATGAAATTTGTAACAATAATTGGGTTTTACTTGGTGGGTATTACTTGGTGAGTAGAAGATAATAAAATAATGTTTAAATGTTATAGTTATTTATAAAATTACCTATTTTTTGAACTTTCATTTCACCTTTCATCCCCAGTTCATCCCCAAATGAAGGGTATTTGTAAAGTAAGTGAAATTTGAAAGAAAAAAAATCAATATTGAAGGTGAAATTCATAGGATTTGAACATTGGGACTTTATTTATTTTTTAAAATGACACAATCATTAAACATTATTGAAGGTGCAATGTAGAGTAGGATAAGCATCCAATGAAAAATAAACCATGAAACTCTTTTTTCGCACCAAAATTGGTGATAAAATTAATTTTAAGCCCCATTTTAAACATATGGTTTTTCAATTTCAATCTTTTAATCTCAATTTTAGTTTTGACCAAAATGGGGGTTTTGGTGCCCACTTTTGTGACTTTATGGATAATTCTATTAAGTCTACACACTTTTATAATTTTAATTTTATAGTGAATTGTCAAATACTTACAAATAATATAATAAAAAAACAAAAAAACCATGATTATTACCATTTTTCTAAGAACAACACCATACTAATTAAGTCAATTCAACATTAATTAAATCATTTTAATTTTTTTGAAATGACTTTTCAACCTCTCTTAACTTCATGAAAATGCAGTGGACATTAGTTAATTAATACTCAAACTCTAGCAATTTGCTAATTATTACTTCAACCTTTGTTGAATATCAAAATATTAAAAAAAAATATCAAATTGATTTTTTGAAAATTAATTAAATATTTGTCAATCGGCTATCAAACTAGCCTAGGTAACAACAATTGTAATTTCATGCCCTCAATAGGTTTATTTTTCTTTTCATCTTTTGCCACTTCCTTTTTTTCATGAGTTTCATTTGGATTTCACAAAATCTTATGGTTTCACCAAATCAAATGAATGAAATTTTTTTAATTTGAACTCATATCATCACATTTGAAATCATATCATCATGCATAAAATTAGTATCTTTCACCTTAACCTAAATACTAAATCTTAAAGTGTTGAATTTTCAAGTATTATTGTTTTGAATTTAAGAATTGTAAGTTTTAATAATGAAATGCTTAAAATCTTAAGACCCCAAACATTCTAAACTTTTTTTCTAAACCATTTGTCAATTTTAAACATCACACTTTAAACCATTTCTTTTCAAGTTTTATGTAGCATCATTTAATTTTGGATCTTGAACAAGAAACTTTTATTTGAACCTTTTATTGTCACCCCAAGTATAATGTTGTTTTATTTATTTTATTTTATTTGTACAAGCATTCATTTTCTTTTACAAATAGGTTATTTTATGGTCATTGTGACATCTATTAAGATCCCTTAAAAAATTGTTTTATCCTATTACATTACAGGAATAAATACATATCATGTTCATTTGAATAAGTAATATGTCTTATTACTCTTTAAAAGTACATAAATATGGATAGCAGACATCCAAGAAATAAAAACCATGTTGTTTCACATACCATGATGATGATAATGAATCATAAAAAAGAGAACTAATTTGTGTTGTAAATTCTTAAATTTTTTTTTCCAAAAACCTAAAATTTTAACCCCTCTTAAAATATTATCATTTATATTTTATTGCAATTATACAACATCTTGTAGCCCCAATTAAAAATCACATTTTCCTAAATAAAAAACCTTGTAATAGAATAATAGAATTCTTAATATTGCTTCAATTCATAAAAAGAGTAGTTTGGTATTTGATATTAATCAATGGCCTTATATGCCAAACCAACATTGGTTAGGACTTATGGTCACCTTTGATTATGGGTTTAATTCATCATTTTGCTAAATGTTATGATCCATCATATCCAACCTAGTTATTGTAGAAGTCATCAAACCATATTTTAATACATAGAGGATTTGACAAATTTTACAAAATTTCAATTATCGTGATTAGGAAATTGCCATGTTTGGAAGGATGCAATACAATGCTTGCATCAATTTCACATAATAAAAATAACTTTTAACAAAAGTAAAACAATGTGAATTTTCAAGGAAAGAAAAAATTCAAAAATGATGAAATACATTTGAGATAAGAATGATTTTGATACACATGGACTAGAATCAAAATTTATGCAAAGGAGTTTTCAAAAAATAGTTAATCACATTAAAAAATTGCTCAATTAAATAACACACACAAAGGTGTATAAGAAATTGTTTGCACAATATTGCACTTACCCCAATTTTAATATTTGAAAATTTTGAACAATTTAAGAATAAATATATACATAATATGCTTTATATTTTGATTTTGTATCAATAACTCAAAGAGTGGGGACATGGAATACCTAGCTTCCCTTAGATTAGGAGTTCAATTTTCAAAGATTTTTGGCAAGTACAAGTTAGTTTTTTCTCCTTTTTTGCTCGCCAAACCTTTTGTGGATTGTTTTGTGTACTAATCCAAGGTATAATATGAAATAGGTAAACAAGTTGCCCACTTATTAATTGGCATTAAAACCATGTTTTCACCTTACATACATTAGTGGAATCGGAGAACACAAGGTTTAAAACTCATTTCAATGTTTTGAAAATCTTGAAAATGCTTTTCATTCCATTCAAAAGACAAACAACGATCTAGTGGTTATATTTCATCATGTGCATGGTTTTTATGGTTGTTAGTATGCCAATGATTTGCTTCAACCTACTAATCGCATATGAAACATGTGGTTCATCACATATTGGGTTTTGCCCTATATACCAATTTCAAACAAAATCAAGAGAAATTATAATGTAGTTTGACAAGTACACAAAGGAATTTCACAAACAACCTAGAAAGTATAGATAGGTTCCCAACTCTCACCGACCAATTGGTCCAAAGTTTCATCCAAATTCTATCACAAATCGTACATAGATGCAAAATCCCTACACTTTGCCAAAATAAAACATTGATAATAGTTATGGTCAATGGCCAATTGATTAGCAATGGTGAATAGGAGTTAGATATGAAACAAGGATACTCCGATTTTGAGCTTCCAATGTTTGACTATCAAGTAAACAAATTAGTCGGAGCACCTAAAGTCTCTTACAACTTTTTAACACGATAACAATAATGTTGTATTGAAAACAATGAGGCTTTGATTCCACATTACTCATCACATGGATTTCATTTCTACATTGTATGTATTTAATGTTTTTGACATGTTCAAAATTGGGTATTTGTGAACTCACAAGTTTGGTTGTCACCTGAGGGAAAACAAATTATGTCATGACAACCAATGGAAATGATGGAAAACACATAAATGTTCCTACTCTGAACAAAATGGTGTGAAGCAAACCACATGAGAACAAATACATAAAGTTGAATTGGTGGCATTGTGCTCTTTGTTGGATTAGAATCCTCTCCTTCAAAGTTCTCTCCCTTGGATTTGTGTTAGATCTTGACCCATAATCTGAATTTTCAGACTAAGTTTTTGACATCATCAGGAAAAATGGATTTTATACCTTGAAATGGGTTCTCAAATAAAGGAGTCCTTCAAGGCATGGTTTGTCAAACATAATCAAATCTCAAAGAATGGACTAAGAAATAAATACAGTACATATTTATGCATGCCAGTTAACTATGCTACAAAAGCAGAAGTGCAGAATTTGCTCATGGTTCACAAAGAGGGGGGGGGGGGGGGGGTGGGAATTAAAATTGTTTCCTAAGGAATGGAGTTTTTGCGGTGGGGGGGGGGGAGGGG
>Ga0116231_10014868_pt1 | contig 10278 bp, 4 predicted proteins | sample S1TSphgellanicum_2_FD_89695 | JGI IMG/M metagenome (GOLD analysis project Ga0116231, IMG submission 89695) | Host-associated microbial communities from peat moss isolated from Minnesota, USA - S1T2_Fd - Sphagnum magellanicum MG | ecosystem: Host-associated > Plants > Peat moss > Unclassified... | reverse complement strand
GGCCCTTTTTGGATGCAAAGAAATGACTGGAGCGAAGGCTAGACATGTGAGAAGATGTCTGTGAACTTGTGGGCATGAGGTAGTTGGACTGGTACCAGCTGTGTTGGAGTGTGCTTCTTTGCTCTTGTAAACTGAAGTATAACCACGGATTTTACAGTAGTGTCATTTCACATATACAAATATCATCGCTGTGCTCTTGAGCATCATAAAGAACTGCGGATCAGGAAAAGTTGTCAATCTTGATCTCCTACTTATGTTCGGAAATTAGATAATCCCTGGAGGCCATACTCTCTTCATGACAAAGGGTGTTCAGTTGACCGCATTCATTCCTGTATTGGTTGACTGTGGGTAACACTATAGTAAAACCCCTCTACAATCATGCCCATTTTAGTCACATTCTTGTTTGTGGCACACATTTTTTTGGTAACCAGGAATTTTAGAAAGAAACACCATATTTTACAGTCAGGATCACACTGGTTTGTAGCACAAATTATTTACAAAGCTTTTTTTAGTAAATGTGACTATAATGGGAAAATCTAAGGCAAATTTTAGGGTTTTATAAAGTGCAATTTTCTTTAGGGCAGTATTAGTGTTGCATTGGGTTCAAGTTGTGCAAACTAACAACAATGGATCTAGTTGAAGAGAAAAGGAAAGACAACAACTTTCGAGTGCAAACAAGCAAAAGATATGCAAATTTGCCATGAAAATAGAAAATTTTAATTAAAAAATCTAGTTGACAAAATAGACAAATTAAAAGTTAAGAAGCTCAAACCCAATGTAGCCAAACATGGGAGAGCTAGTGTACTTTGAAAAATGTCCTCCATCTATAGCATGTCTTCCATTCTAACAAAATTTGAGTAGCAAGGATAAAAGAAATCATTAAAGAAAAAGCAAAAAACAAAGAAATGAGCAACCTTGGACCTTAGTTTAAGTGACGCGCTCTCAAGTTCCAAGTTAGTCCCAACTTGGAGTCAAGTCTTTAAAGTTGCGGAAATGTGAGGAACTCGAGGCATGCTCTTAGCTTCCAGCACTAAAGGGGGTAAGAGGGGTGTGCTGGAAGCCTCGGGATTAGATTAGGAAGAGGGACAAGCTACTTAATTATTCGGTCTTGCATCCAAAACCAACCACAAGTTGGTTAGAATTCATTCTGTACCCTTTTGGTGTTGGGACAAGCCATGGGCAACTTTAGACTCACTTGACTCACCACGGCCTAGACTGGGAGGAAGCCATCACCTTCCCCCATATAGTATTCTTTGCGTTACTCCACCACACCTGCATCCAAATGACTCTTTTTCCTAGGACTCCCAAAGTGAAGTCCCAAAACTATCCCGGTTTGAACTCCCGAGACTTTGGGCGTTCATAACTTCTTGCCCCGAGCTCGGATCGGGATGAGGTTTAAACCAAAGTTGTAGCTCTCCTTGAAAGCTTTCCAATGGTGTATCGCACTTCACCTGAACGCACCAGAATCGGGTCGATTCCTGACTTTTAGTGGTCGGGAGTCAAACTACCAGTTTGACTCCCGGCCTTTCTTTCGATCATAACTTATGCTGCAAATGTCCAAATGGCTCATGCAAGGACATTTTAGACATCTATACTTCAAGACCTTTCCAATGTTATAAATAACACCTCAATGCGAGGTGTTTTGGCCCTTGCAATCGCACTCTAAATTTTCGAGAATGCCGAAGGACTCCGAAGTCCCATTTTCGGGAGTGTGAGTGGTAACCTCACACTTCCCTCAAAGTGGGGTTGCGACATTAAGGACCATGAGCTCTCCTTTAAGCCCCCTTTTTTTTTTTTGGATCTGGATCAATTTGTTTTCTTTCCAAAGTGATGTCACATAAGCTGAATCACAATTTGATTTATCTTGGTCTTGGACCTTCATCTAAGGCATTGGTACCAATTTAAAGCTCTTAACCAATAGGAATGCTTGATTTCATTGGACCTTATTCCTTGAATCCTTGTCTAAAGTGGCCTTTAGCCTATTTTTAAACCATAAACTGCACCTTTACTTTCTAATGGATCAGATCTTTTTTTTTCTTATTGGTTTGAAGTGCCCATGTCCTTCGCATATGCCAACCTTGAAATGTGTCGTTTTATAAATTGTCACTTTTCAATTTAGCCCAATTTTTTTTTTTCCGCAAAATCAGTTTGAAACTTGCTTTGAAAGCACCTTCAAATGGTACATTTGTCCCACCCAAAATCAACTGGAAGTCAGCCTCCGAAAGACCCTTCCAAATCAGCCTTGAAAACATCCTCAAAATTTGTCACAACAAAATCAACCCTAAATTTTCTCTCAGTACACACTTTAAATTTGTCACACCCAAAATCAGCCCCAAATTTGCCACACCCCCAAAACCCTAAACCAAGGATTAGACCAAAGCCAAATTTTAAAAAAAAAACTAGCCTCATTCTGATTCTTACACTACTTCAAAATTGGACTTCGGTTTACTTCCATTTTGTTTTAAACCTTGGAAGGGGGGTTGGTTCTCCACTTGGGTCTTGGAACCTAACCTGACCCCAGTTTTGTAGCTAAGCCTTGATTCTAATTATGTTTTGAGTACTTGGAACTATAACTACCCCCAAATAATTGACTAACTCAGGTACCTGCACAACATCAGAAACAACCTGCAATGTTGTGTCTACAAACATTGTAAAATGTAAGATTGTTCCTTGAAAAACGAAGATGCTCCCTTGGACTAGAATGAATCTTCCTATTTTTTCATTAGAAATTCTAATAATGCTTTACAAGTAGGTACAAGAACCCTCCTTTTTTAGGAATAGGATGGATATTCAGAAATGTAAAGTGCCTTACAAATGCACCAAGACATTTTTGTGCTCCTAAGAAAGTCCCCAATTTGCAAGCCCATTCTCGACCAAACTGATGAATATCCCCAAAGAAAAGAAAGAAAGAAAAATTTAAAACACACATTTAAATATTTACATTTGAAAACAAAATTTTTGAGTTTTGCTCAAAAAAACATTTTGAAAAATAATGAAATTTTGTCCCAAAAAAATCATTGTATTTTTGGGAGTCCTCACAATAATTTTCCCTAATTCGAATGATGATGAAAACTAAAACTAATTTAAGTGAAACATGCATAAAATTTATTAGCAATCGTCATCATGATAATTATATATAGTTGTCACTTGGACAATTATGAAAACACTCCATAACTACTTGACTTTTTCATTGAATTCCCCAACCCACCTACATGGATACCAAAAGACAAATTCACATCAGCCTTTTCATAATTGAATTTTCATAAGATCAGTGAATTCAACCCAATTCATTTCAATTCAAACTTCAATGACCATATTCAACATAAAAGAGAAGAATATTGTGTTTAGTTCAATTTAGTTTTAAAATTTGAATTTCAGTTAGTGTATTTGAACTAAATTCAATTAAAGTTCTATTATACAAATTCATTCAATATTTTCATTCAACTGGAACTTAATTTTCACAAAATTTACTTTTTCAAAAATCATTTCATTGTTATTAGTATTGCGGAACAACACCCCAAGTTATTAAAACAATAAACAATATACATATACCATAGCCTAGTCTCAATTTCCACATTGACAAGACAAATAAATTTTCAAAAAGATTAGTTTATTTTCAAAATTCAGAATATAACCTATGATCATTATGATGATTTTCAAAATATCAATTTCATATTTTCACAAAAAATCATTTCACTATTTTAAGGATTATTTGCACTCCATTTTTTTTCTATTGTGTTTACCACTTTACCCTAAAGTCAGTTTTGTCATTAAAAAATCATCAACATAGGGAAACAATTTTTTTTGTCTACAATCTACCTAATGTCTACCTAGTAGACTATAGGGTATGAATTTAAGCATATCATGATACATATTTTAATAAGGAATCTATCAATAAAGGAAGTTTGTTTGTTTGTGAACATTGAGATCATTGTTTGTGAACATTGAGATCACCTAAAATTCTTGTGCCTCTTGTCACACTCTTGCTGCATTTTTCATACCATTGGAAAGCCCTTATGAGAAAAGTGCACCAAGTTGGCTTCATAATGTTCGGACTGATGGTGGAGAAGCTAGTGAATATTAAACAATTCTTTCACTGAAAATTCATTTAAATCAGAACTAAAAATAATAGGGAAGTCGGGCACACTTTTGATATTGTTGGAAACCCCTTGAAGTGTTGGACTTATGAAGGTGATTTGGAAATGTTCAGACCTCAGGTGCCTGAGATACTGAATTTTGAGTAGTTTTTGCATTGGAAATTCAATCAAATTATAAAGAAAGGTTTTGAGAGGAAAAGTTACTTGGGTAACATGTTCACACTTGGCCAATGGCGCAGGCTCCACTAATAGAGTATTAAGACTGGTATCACCATCATTGATCATAGTAGGCTGGTCAGTTCTACAATATCAGTGCATAAACCCGGGTTCAAATACTAGCCCAATCTCTATATACCAGGCCAACAATGAAAATAACTAGCATCTTCAAACACAATTTAAACTTACTAGAGATATATCTTGGATATAGCAATATGGAAAGCAAATAAAGTTTAAAAATAAATAAATTCAAACCATGAGAGTAATTCCTAGAAGTATCCTCATATGTTGGTAAATTGCAGGGCCTATCCATAGAGAGAATAAGTACTACTTTACACCACAGCGAGGGCCCAGGACCATGAAAATGATGAAAATTCTGAGTGATCAAGTTGCATTTCCCCTCCAAAGAGAGCATATATCCCACTTTACACCATAGTGAGGGCCCAGGTCCATGGGAATTCTGAAGGCCCTTTGAATGAGCATCCCAGCACGATTCAGTAATTTTTGTGTGGGCCTGGGCTGTTACAGCCAGTTTAAAGTGATAATGGTTTTTTTAAGGTACCAAATTAAGCCTATAAAATAGAGGCAAAAAAATGTTTCTACACATTGTTCCAGCAAGTAGCTAGGATATAAAAGGATTTTACTAAATTTCTACTTTCATAGGTGGTCTGTAGTCAACCATGGTTATATCTCCTCACGGATGATGGTTATTGTGGCAACAACACAAAATTGAAAAAATAAGGTTGCCAAGAATAGCTTTTTCACATTTTTTTATTTTTCAATTTTACCCAAGAGAGTTTTTAAAAAAAACATTGGTCAGGTCTAGTGTTTTGCAAATATTAATTTTAAATAAATAATTTGCACTTCCAGTCTTTTAATTGATTTTTAAGAATTGGGTTTGATCTTAATTTTGTTCCAATTATAATATTTGTGAAGGATATCAAATTTTTTATAAAAAATCAAAATCTGAATTTCACACTTTTGAATAGCCTAATAACTAACATTCATTGAATATTCAAAGTGACTCTCACAACCTTGATAACAATGTTGAAGAATTTTATTAGAAAAACCTATATACAAAAGGATGAAATTATAAATTACAATTTAATGTGCAAAAGCTTATTTCACTCAAAGGGGATTTAATCAACTCTATCATTGACTTAGAAGGTGAAGAACAACCCACCTTAGGATCATTTGGCCAATTCTTGATTGTAACTATTAACTTATCTAAATTATCTATTTGCAACTTACATATTTTCAAATTCATCAATATCTTAGCCAAGGAAAATAATTATCTTTATTTCAATTTGGGGTCCCATAATCTCAAAGATCTAACATGTAAGGAAGATAATAGTTAAAAATAAAGATTTATGGTTTCCTCACCATTCTAATTGACATTTTATGTTTTTTAATCAACTTGGTACTTTTAGAACATTTGCAATTCTTTACTCACAACCTTTTAGGGTAGTTCACTTGTTTTAATAGTCATCTCAAAAATGTCAAGATAAGAAAAGCCATCATTTAGTTAATTTATCACAATTTCAAATTCTAATATAAGGTGAAGTACATGGTAGCATTTCAACAACATTGGAAACAAAGATCGTCTATCATAATCTTTCACCATAAGAACAACTTGTTTTCAATCAATAAAGGAAGAAACCAACCTAAGATTCTTGGATTTTGAGTCTAACATTAGAGATAACATGTTGTGGATTTTTTTCTTTTCATATTTTGTTAGAAATGAAACAAAACCATCTAAAACATTACATGGACAACTTTGAAGCCATAGTTATATCATCTTCCATCAAATTAGCCATAGAAGGTGCCATTACAACTTTGTTTTTAGTTTCAAAGCAATGGTAATTGCTACATGCAAAGCATGGGAAAATAACCCATGCCCATGGGATTGGTTAAACACATAAGCACTCAAAACCAGAACAAAAATATCAACAATAATTTGAAAAACATTCCAAATTAGAGGTGGAAACACATGACTAGTAATCTTTACTAATGTTTGGCAATTGTAAAATAAAACAATTGTTGATTTGGATTGTAATATTTCCTAGAGCAATATGATTTTATTTGCAAATTTACAAGAACAAATCAAGTATCAACAAAATAATTCAAATTCCACAAACAAAAAAAACACACAAATAAAGACAAAAAACACAATGTTTGAAAACAAAATTGACATAGATTTCATTAGAATGTTTAATTTTTTTAACCTCAAACCAACTTCAATGCAAGCTTTGTTCCACTATTGCAATTTTTATTAATTTTTTTTGGCCAAGTGATGCAGTTCTATAAATTGGATGGGTGGACTCTATAAAAACATATTTAAGGCCACTATAAACTTTTTCAACATTGCATAAGTATTGACAAGCTTTGGAGAAAGCATGCTCAAAACATGTCTCATGAAAGTTGTCTTTTGAACTTAAAGTTTAATACTTCAATATGAGAACACTTGTTATTATGTTCAATTGAAACCTTCATCTTGAACATATGTTATAATCTTATTTCTCAAGCCATATTCATTCAAAAGATCAATCAAGTTTTTTTCCAATGAATGTCATGTAATCTTAAAAGCTTCAAATAAATCAATAGTTATATGCTTTGGTCTCCAATCATGTTCTTAAGAAATTATAACGAGAGCAAAAATATTATGAGCACCCTTTGACATCTAGAGATCAAAATTAGTAGTCATGCTAAAATAACATTTTTCAAAGAAAGGTAAAACATATGTTTCTTTGGTTTTTTCCACTATGCTAAGTAAAACATCGTGCGAAAAAAACTTTCATGAAGGGAAATAAACTTGAATACAAAAATTCAAGATCAACCACTTTAACCATACACCCTCCAAAAATTGTAAGGGCAAATGGGTTTTTACAAGCAAGAGTGCAAGATTCTCCAAATTTTTTGTGCTCCGCATTATCCTTTTTGAAAGGGTTTTTGAAGGTAAAAAATTAGAAACCAATGAACTTGATATATTTATATTTTTCTACCAAATTATTTTTTGAGACTTCTTTTCATCACAAAATTGATTTTTTTTCAAAATTTCTAATTGATATGCAACAACATGAACTTTTAAACATGTTATTCCACTAGTCTAATAACAAGATAGAAGAAGTTTCCTTAACATAATATGAAAATATATGTTATATTAATTTTGTTTTTGGCTGAAAAGAAAGCATAGAATTGGAATATAAAACATTGACATACAGGGCATTATTTGAAGCACATCAAGTATCACTTTTGAATTGTCATTCACACAAAAAAGTGACTAACAAAGGCATTTTTATTATGAGGACTTCAAATTTTTCTTTGAGGAAATTTGCAATAATTTCAAATTATTTATTTTTTTCATATTTTTTGGAAATTCTACTTTCTTTAATTTCCAAACTTTGGTTTTCTTGAGGTTTTTTCATTACTTCATTTTCACATTTAACTCATTGCAAGACATTGCACATCCTTCATTTTGGATTAATGCATTTTCATTTCCACTAAAACCTTCCATTTTTTACACTAAATTCAATGAGGCTAAAGGTGGAGAAACTCAAGTAAACAAAATGTTTTGGTTTACGGTTTGGACTGGAATATGAATGCCTAAACAAACTAATGCAAAACTTTACAACATTTACAAGCAAAGATAAAATTCACTTTTCATTATAAGAATGATGTGAAAAAAATTACTTTATTGCACAATAGTCTTGTACAAAACCTAAAAAATAAAATGAAACTAAATAAAATCATAACAACAAACTAATTTTTTATTGAAAAAAAAAAGGCCCAAAAAAAATTAAAAATTAAAAACATCATGTCACAAAAACATGTTGTTAATTATCACCAAGAAAAGCGCAAAATTCTAAACCCTAACCTACAAAATGTAAAAAAGTGAATACAATAGAACTCTAATAACATAAAGGAAGAGCACAATAACAATAGTAGTGTGAGGAAGTAAGTACCTGGAGCATGTAACAATAGTTGCACAAAGGAACAATAACCACAGTGTGAAGGGAAATTGTAGCAGTGCAAAGGGAAACAATAGTAGTGGGAAGGGAAGTAAAACAGCAAGTGTGCAAAGGGAAACAATAATAAGCTTTAACACCACACATGAAAAAAAGCACACAACAAAGAGAGACAAACATGAGAAAACATGCAACACAAAACAATTATTATTAAAAAATTATAGAGCAATAGCATGATGCATAAGGTTTGAAAGACTAAACACCTAACTCCTAATTGAATTTAAATAAATAAATAAATAAACTCAAACCTAACAATCTAACATTATATCTAGATACGGGCAAGAAATTGATATCCAGATTGAAATTCAAATAATACATGTCTGAATCTTATAATCTTGAGATTTGACACTCAAGATATCACCACGGATATCACAATTTATGATATTCAATAGATATCAAATATGATATCTGGTATGATGTCCAAATTTTTGAGATATATGCCCAACACTGGTCAGGCCCAAGTATAGAATCTTTTTAAATTTCTCTTGTAATTAAAATATTGTAATTGTTCATGTGGTGACTTGATCATATTCAAGCCATGTATGCATAATGGTAAGAAATTCTCATTCCAAGTCCAGTTTGAAGTCTAGGGTTCAAGAGTATTGAGCCAAAAGAAAATCTTGTGACATAGAAATGTTCATTTTTATGAGCGCTACAAATGTGTCTTTAATGATGTACATGTGCAAAACAGAAAATGAATGAAAAGAGTTGGCAACTGGTAATAGATGTCACCTCCACACTTAAATAGAGGCAGAGTTTTTTATAATAAAATTTTGATTTCACAAAAGTGACAAAACACACGCATTTTACACTTCAAAACACCTTGTTCTTTTCTCAATGACATTGCAAAGTAGCAAATATTTGTCAAAAAAAAATCACTGCTTGGAGTGAGTTGCCAGAATAATTCTGCCTAATAATTCAAAGATACATATATACTACTATTGTAAATCTTTGGACTTCCAATTTCGCCCTGGTAGGTTACAAATTTAAGTATATCATGAGATATACATTGAATAGCAACAGAATAGGTATTAACATTCCTACCACAGTCACTCTTGACAAGAAGGGAACTTTCTTTTGAATGTTCCTAAATTCCATAAAAGGTCTAGAACCCACCTTGGCTTGACAATGAAATCAATGGATTATATAAAGTTTAGAACCATTAACCCCCAAACCCGAGAACCGACCTTCAAAAAAAGATTGGACATGGCCCCCAAAACAAACAGGTTTTTAGTCTTTGAAAATATTCCTTAAATGGGTCATCCATTTAGGAAAAAACATAAGACCCAGCCTTGACAGTCCTTCTAAAAGCCCCAATCCCGCCAACACTGATTTTTACAAACATAAACATGGCTCCATTGAAAGATGATCAAGAAAGCTAACAAAAAGTTCAGTTCATAAATAACTAAGTCAGGGATTGAGACTTTGGCCATTTGAATCATCCATGTGTTTCTTCTTGGATAGTAAGGATTATACATATGGCTTGTGCCCATAGCCCAAGTGTGAACATGATTATGTAACTTGTTCTAGTGTGACCAAGACCCTGACTATAAAGCTCAATTGTGAAAATATTGTCATGAAAATTACTTAAAAATTAATATGTTCCCCAAATTAGGACTAACAATTATGAAATCATCTCCAAGCAATCCCATTCATCGAAGGCTTTTCAATAATATCCAGAGCTTGTCACAATTTTCATTAAAAATAAAAACTAACTTAGAGAATTTTCTTTGACAAAATAGTTTGATATTCAATAACTCTCGCGCCATAGGTCTAAACATTATCCACAAAGTACATTGACAAATTAGAGCAATAGTATGATGCATAAGGTTTGACAGATTAAACACCTAACTCCTAATTGGATTTAAATAAATAAATAAACTCAAACCTAACCATCTAACATGATATCTAGATATGGGCAAGAAATTGATATCCGGATT
>Ga0116231_10014866_pt1 | contig 10279 bp, 5 predicted proteins | sample S1TSphgellanicum_2_FD_89695 | JGI IMG/M metagenome (GOLD analysis project Ga0116231, IMG submission 89695) | Host-associated microbial communities from peat moss isolated from Minnesota, USA - S1T2_Fd - Sphagnum magellanicum MG | ecosystem: Host-associated > Plants > Peat moss > Unclassified... | reverse complement strand
GCTAGTCTCATCACTCGCATCACACAGTGCGCTAAATTCAATGTGCTGCGTGTGTGGTGCGTGCCGCATCAGATCGACATCATCGTCAAGTCGTCGGCTGAAGGTATCAACGGCAACGCCTATGTCAAGGACGTCTATTCGTTCTCTGTTCATCTGCGGTCGTAGCACAACTTGATCATCCAGATGGGCGTCAAGTGTCCAAAGAAGACGAACCATTGGGTGCACCTCGGTCGCGTCCTCAACTTCTACAAGCAGTATCGCCGCTCGATCATCGCACACACCCTAGAAAAGCACCCGGAAAAGCTGCCATCGGACATGTGGTGGGTAATCACGTACACAGTTGTGCCCACTGTCGATGAGATCAACATCACGTTCGCCAAGTTGCAGAGCCGGTCGTTGCTTATGGCGTAGCAGGCGGAGTTCGTCAATGCGTTGATTGGCACATTGATCGCCATGTTCTGCATCAAGGTCATCGATCCAGACTAGAGCGATGATGACGACGGTGAGATCGAGTACATGTCGATCGAATTAATGCGGATCAACGTCGTGGGCATCGATAATCACATTCGCAACCAAGGGTCAACTGCTGGCAAATTTTTTGATGCGTTGAATGCTACCGACCAGAACACAGTCATCAAGGAGATCGCGTCGTATGCCATCATGCTCATCACGGGCCTGACGGGCGTCAAGGTCGAACGTGACGAGAACAACCAACCGCTTGATCACAACGCGCCACCTGTCATGCCTCAACAACTCGTCATAGTGCATCCCACCAAATTCATTCAAGAGGTGCTCGACAAGTACCGCAACCGTCTCCTGAAGTTCTGGACGTTCGACGAATGCGAGGAGATCGAAGCGGATCATCGAGACCTAGTGAAGATGTATTGCGACGACAAGAACATGTGGAATGTGATTAACAAGCACGACGTTAATACGCTGTTCAATGACGCCTGGGACTATGTCCCCCGGTTCAGTCATCTCCGCGCATTCTGTGGTGGCCTCACGACCATCTTTCCCAACACGACGTCGGTCGAGAACACCTTTTCGATCCTGAAATGGGAGCTGGACGCGTTCCGCACTGCCCTGATGCACTTGTCGCTAGAAGGAATCATGCAGGCCAAGCAGCGCACCATCCTTAAGCAGTTATGGGCCTGATGAGCCATCAAATACACATCCGGCCGCAACACGAGCCATTGTGCAGTCAGAAGCGCCTTATTTGGACCCATCCACAAATTATTGACGACGGCATCTACAAAATAACTTAATTTGTATATTTTGTAGGAGTCTACAAAATTATGAGGCCTAACCTAGCCTCAAGTGACTTTGTTCCAATGGGGCCAAGAATGAACCAACAGCCACCACAAGTGCACCCAATGGATGGATGGATATATGGATGGATGGGTAGAGTGGTAAAGCTTCTCCGTTGGGTTCCTGTTCCTTAGCCAACCACACTGGTTAGCTTAGTTGCTATATTGACTACTTACTATCTACCTATTTAGGCTCCAAGCTGCTTTGCACTACAAGTGACAATGATTAAATTATTTTTTGTGGACATAATAATTTTCTTCTAATCAATTTTATCTTTACAAAAGATAAGATTCTATAGATTTCACTATATGTCAATTTTTTTCATTCTTGATTTGGTAAGCAAAATGTTAACAAAAGTCTGATTCATTAAATAAGTTCACAACAACATACAAATAGACCCCCCCAAAAAAATAAAAATTAGAAAGATGTTAACAAAAAATACAAACAAACAAAAACATTGAAAAGATGCAACACAAATAATAAGAAACGATTCTCAAATAAAATTTCATCTATAATAAATTGTAAGCCAAAATGGCTCTGGAATTGTCACAGTGATGATCACCAAAATCCCATCCTACATAAATGAGTTCCAATGAAACATTGTCACTGGAATTAACAACCCTCTACTATGACATATAACAATATTATTATAGAATATGAAATTTTCCTCACACTTTATTACACACATTGAATAGAATACAAATATGGATGTATATATGAATATGAATGTTCCTTGAGTTTTTTCAAATCTGAATCAAACATCACCTAATCAATGTTATTTTCTTTTTGACAACCACACAAAATGTATCAGGTTCCATTCATGGTTGGGGTTCCAAAAGGATTCCAAAAAAAATTTAGGATTATTTCTTACAATCAATATTTGTAATTTAAGTGAGCTGTTCAAAACAAGATAATTTTTGCGATGGTAGTGATTTTTAGATGAATACATAATTTTGCATCAACATTTTGATTTACAAGTAAAAACACACAAAAATTGTCAAAAATGAGTTTGAAAAATTAGCTAAACATGTTTTTCTCACATCATTATTTCTTGCACATTCGATCTATGTCTAGAGCTAAAAAACCTAATTTTCACCTCTTCAAGAGTCCTTTGCCCTTAGACACATACCTGAGACAACTGAGATAGGGATTTGGAAAGATGCACAGACTACCATCCTTCTTGAGAGTTAAGAGAGTTAAGAAAAAAAATTATGGACTTTGAGAAATTAATGAAGATAGACATCCAGAATCCATAGCCAAGATGAGGTATCTGTTGGTGTTATATAATAATCTGCAATGTGATAACTCAATGGTTGTAGACTTGTTGGTGCTGCCCTTGTAAAGAACTGCATGTTTATTATTTTGAAGTGTATTTTGGGGACATTCACTCGGCCAAAGATGTCACAGGAACTTCCAAAATTTGGAAGGTCCTCACTAAGCTGTTAACTGGGCATTTCGGATTTCAAAAATTCTCAATTTAGAGAAAGAAATCCAAAAAATTTGGGCAGTTCTTTACACATGTGAAGGGTCTAGCTTTAGATCCATATTTGAGGCTCCCCATGTGAGGCCAATACTAGACCCTTCTACATTTTCGGCAGCCCTTCCACTTGGCCTCATGTCAGGAACCCAGAATGGTCTAAAGCTAGACCCATATCCTGTACTTAAATAGGTCTTTGACCAAAGTAAGGCAAGGATTGCATTGTGAAGATGGGAGTTACAGTTTAGCATTATGGATATAAAGTAAGGAAAAGACAGCACTACAACACTGAATTTGGTCATAAACAGGGTGAGCATTTCATACTGAGATTTAATAAAATTTCATTACTTTACAGATACCACTAAAAGAAGGGTTAGGTGATGAAAGGAGGCCCAAAGACAGGCTGAAGACAGGTTGAAGTTACGGATTTCTCATTTGCCCACATGAGTCGTGGTCCTTTGATGATGATGATGATGATATAAACAAGGCATAACAAACACGCTGGCCCTGCCAATAGATAAGATGTTGTACATATCTACCTACTGTGTCCAAACTATGAACACCAAAAAATTTCGTTCCAATCTAAACAGTCTAAACACTTTCACCAAAGAAACTGGTTCACCTAATGCGAAGCCAGTTCTAATAAGGTAAAACTTCCAAAAGTTGGATCCAATGCGATACTCGCCGTCCCTCCTGCTGGTATTGGTTCCCCCCTCCTGCTGGCCAGAGAAATTTGATTGAGAGGCTCTGGGTTCCATTGCATTCAGCTCAATGAAAGTTTTTTTGTGGGTTGTTAATTGTATGCCAATTTAGAAAGTTTTAAGAAATGGCCATGCCCAACAAAGATGTGCCAACATGGCATGGTCAACAAAGGGTTATAAAGAACCTCTTCTTTCAGTTTTATATTAATTTTATAGATTGAAGGTGTCTACGGCTTTTTAGAGAATTCAGGCTATCACTATCTTGTGGCATGCAGTTATGACAGCAGGAGAGGTCTTTTCTAGGTTTGGTGTTCTTCCAGGCTTTTCGCCCATCTCCTTGCACAAGTTGCTTTGTGCTATGAGTGATGAGTTTAGGTCTTGCACAACTTGCTTTGTGCTACGAGTGATGAGTATAGGTCCTAGATTACTTGATTCCTCCTCTTAGTGTTCCCCCATTGTGCATTTTGTGCTTTCGGGTGTTTGTCTTTTGTTTGGACTTTTGTCCTTTTTTCTTCTCTTGTTCCCTTGCTAGGTGTTTTTCTTATATATTTATTTATTGATTTTTAAAAAGTTGGATCAAAAAGACACAACCTCAGGAGAGGAGAGTTTTGATGCATGGTAGCAGCTGGCCTCCACTGGTTATCTAGCACTCTCCTGAACAGTCATGTTACTACAAGCCAGAGAATGCACACAGTTCACAGCCAAATCACTGGCAGCCAGAAAATGTCTTGGTAGAAGAGCTAATGTTTCCATTTCCCAAAGTCTAAGATTGGGTTCCTGACAAAGATTCTCCTCGACAAACACAATAATGGGTGCAAACTAGAGACACAAAATAATTCTGGATTTGGAAGCCAAAAATATACACTTATATCAAAATGGGAAGCAAGTTTCTAGACTTCAGATTTTATTCAGCTGGCTCCCAAGTCTTCTCATAAGTCCTTCTCAATTTGTGTGCAAAACTTTTTGACCATCTGTTTTTTGCTTTCAATAATGTGTGAAGTTTTCATTCAAATTGAGATCAGCATAGCTTCAGAAGCAGACTTCACAAACGTTTTTTTGAGCATCTGTTTTCTACTTTCACAGCTTCCTGGAACATAAAACAGAAATCACCAAGTCTACCTCTTATGTTGTAAAGCATTACACTTCTAAGCATTACTTCCAAGTGCACACCATTTATACATTGGGCACAATGTTGCAACACAAAAATTTGGCCTCTGACTCTCTCATTAGACACTCAAATTCTGGGGGTCTTATCTCTCTTCATCAGTCTTATCCATAATTGCACTGAACAGAAGGGTTTAGAGGCATCACTACAAGAGTTCTAATATGTGATTTCTCTCACACAAAAAGCCACTGATCATGACATGTGTGAGGTAAAATGTTGTGGTTTCATCCATTAGATTGTACAATTTGTGGTGTTTATTGTGGAATACAATTCATAAAAAAAGGCAATTCAACATTAGGGAATGGCACATATCTAGTTAGTTCTCGTGGGGTTCTCTCCCCGACAGATTGTGCAGTCCAATCAAGTACCATTTGATCAACCTAATGCTGGAAAATAAACAAGGCCTCATGACCTGATTCCTCTTGCTTTTGATAGAAACTTAGTGAGCAGATTGGATACTGATTTCCTTGCAAGAATCTGTGCGATTAGGTACTTCAAAATGAAAATCTCTTGAATGATTTTTGAACAAAACCTATCTGGATCTTAGCTCTCCAGGGCAATGCTCCAACAGGTGCTGCCCTACCTGACATGGTTGAGTTTGTGCTCCTTCTCTGCCTGTAGGGAATTACAGATCTGAGAAGAATCTCATGAAGGGATACTTCCAAATGCATACCATACTATACTCCCCATCCATCTCAAGACCATGCTAGTAGTGGTTATGGCACAATCTGTGAGCCAGTAATGAATTGTGATCTTCTCTAGAAGCAACAAAACAAGTCAGGAGTTATGGTGAAAACAAAAGAAACATCAGAGACTTGAGAATTGCCTCACTCAAGGATCATGTGTCCCCACACATCAAGTGACATAATCTCCTCTAAACTCCGCACTCCACATCCTTAGAATGCCATAGTTTACAAGGTGCTGAACCCACCACCCAAGAGTCAAAAATCAATTTTCTAGACCCACTCAGCCGGTCCTGAATTGGCAGCACCTCACAATTACTCTGTATGTACAGCCCACACACATCACTTCTAATACAATAATAATAATAATAATAACATGTACTTCATGCAAGTTCCTTCACATTGAAAATTTGAGCAGGCCTTGTAGTACATACAATATGGTGTGCATCAAAATATTGCACCAAACTAGTCTATCTTGTTATGTAGAATTTTTTTGGTCTTGAAACCTTGAGTTATGACTTCGTCTTCCATTCTTTGCCTAAACCCACTTGGAATCAAGTAAAACACGAAACATAGGTTTCAGATTTCAGGAAACATGAAACATGAAATCTGAAAAAACTAGATTTCATTTTTTGTGCACTTGTTTATTATTAAGGAATCACAATCGTAGTTGTTCACCCCCTTAGTTTGGACATTGTTCACCAATTACTCTATAATGTGCATAATAACAAGCATGCATCAATAGAAGTTGCTCATACTTATCATTTAGTGTTCTTGAGGTTTTTGTTCACATTACACTAACACTAACATGATAGAAGTACCATACATTTGCACTAAAATGATGTCATCGACATGGGTTTCTAATAGATTGATCAAATTGAGATCACTATACTACACAAAATGAATTTGGGTTGTAATCATAACATCCATGTAAATGGAACTATCAATGTGAACTATGAGTAGTTCATAGTTCACACCAAAAAATAGGGTTTGGTCCTAGGGGTCAAAAACAAAACAAGTCACGGAAAAAAAAAAAAGGATTCAAATCACATTAGTTGTTACTTTCATGTCATGGTTTGGCTTGAAAGACATTCAAAATGTTATTAAAACCTTCAACCAGTTCATGGATAGTATGTAAGTTGTAGATTTCATAGGGCCCCATCTAGTGAGCATGTAGAAATAATGGAAGACATGTAGGGCTCCAAAGGAAAGGAAATCAATTGTTTTCTTGTGCCATTTGCTATAATTTCACCTCTGTATCATCCCAAAAACAAATATACTGAAATGGACTACCTAATGAAGCCCCAGCCAATTAAGCAAGAAAGTCTAATGTGCAGATTTAATCAAACAATTGAGATTAACTACTTCATACCAACTTGCAGATGATAAAACTTCCTATGCAAGCCTTTTTTTTTCCTTGAACACAAATCAAGGGCAACATTTGTCTTGTATCCAATAATTGTTGGGAAGTATCAATGTCATGTGATGCTTAGGTTTTAGGAGGAACCTTTAATTATTTTTTAAACCTATGAGGTAAGTTTTAGTTTCAAAAAAATTATGGGGCTGGTTTAGGTTTTGTTTAGGTTTTTAAAAAAAACATAATTGGGGCTTGGTTTTGAATCCAACTTTTTAATGTGAGGGTCAATTTTGATTTTGATTTTCTCTAAGTTTCAAATCAAGTTGGTTCTCTGTTCTATGGTAAATTGGGGTAGGTTTTGGCTAACTTCCTAGTTAGGTTCAACAACACCAAACATTATCAAAAACAATGCAAAAAGAAATATTTTATGTATTAAAAACTCATATTGTTACAAAGCTTTGATAAGGCCAAATTAAGACAAACAAATCTACTTTTAAAGTTTTAAATTACATTAATAGTTTTTAATGGATTATACATTTTTGTTTAATGCCAATTGTTTTCATGTTTCATGCATTTGTATCATTTTAAAAAATTACTAAATGTAATTTGAAAACTTAAATCCATGCTATATATTTATCATTCTTGGTGTTTGCATCAATGATTTGATTGGTGCAAATTTTGCACTATTGAAAATTTTGAAATTGAAAGTCCTAAAAATTGTTTATTTTGTGGTCTTTTTATTGCCATATTTTCCAAAGTTTTCAATCATCACATTTTTTTCATTAAATAGTCAATATATACAAAAGGATGTCTAAGTTGTTCTAGATGAAAAACTATTTTTTGTCCATCTACTTATGGATGATCACCACTTGGCTATATTGAAAATAACATGAATGAACCATAAGTATATAAAGGTATGGTCACATTTGGTGTTTAAGGGTTGCAACTAACATTATCTTAACATCAACAAAATGCCACAAATCACAATACCAAAAAAAATAACATTGCAAGTTGCCATCAACCTCTTAAACATTATTTCAACATGTCCACACATTATGTTAATTAATAACTAATCCATAGGGGGGACACTAGTTAAAAAAAGTAAAATATATGTGAGTAAAAATATATGGTGCAATATATTGGTTGTTGGGTAAAAATTATAAGTTAATTAGTTAGAAAATAGGGTGCTTTTAATTCAAATAATTGATTTAATTATAATACATGGCATGTAATAATCTGAAATAATTGATTATAATTAATGTAGGGTGGCTTTAATATGTATATATTAGAAAATTAGATAATAATAGGATGATAAAAAATAGGTTGGACAATTATCTAGTACCCCCCTTAAAAATGGTCGTTCGATGCACATAGATCTTAAACTTTACACTAAATGTCCCCCCAAGAACTAACATTGAGTATTATTTTTAGAGTTTGCAATTTAGTCCACATTATGTAAAAATTATATATATATAGAAAGAGAGAAAAATAAATAAACATAAACAAGGATGTTTAACATTGAATTAATTTGTCATTTTTTGGAAACTTTAGTTAACATTGATGCTTTAAATTATTTTTTTTCAAAGATTTAATTATAGTTAACATTTTAGTTGTGGAGTGGTGGTTAATTTTAACATCCTTAACACTAACCTAACATTGGAATTAACCCATGTGTGACCATATTTTAAGAAAGACAAATTCAATTTAAACAACATTAAAATATTTACTAATGTTGTGCAAGTACCCCATTTAGCTAGTTACTCATTGGTTTCAATTTGGTTTTGATTTATTGGAACCTAATTGGACTTGAGTCTAAGATGCGGAATTGGGTAGGAATCAAATTTAGGGTTAAGGGAGATTAGAAGAGCTGGTTGGGACCCCTTTTGTCACTTTTTTTGTTTTACAAATAATTGAAATTGGGCTTGGTTCTTGAATGGTTTAAAGAATTGGAACTAGACCAATTTTTTTGAAAAAATCCATTTCCAATTCCAATTTAGGATGAGGTGACGAGTTATAGGTTGTTATCAAAGGTTGAAGCCCAAAACTCTTTTCCATGGGTGTTTTCTTCTCATTGTTCATTATTATTTGTTATGTCATCGATATAATTTTTGTGACTTTTTTCTTGTGTTAGTGCTTGGGGTGGTATTCTTTTCGTTGATGTAGCCCACATTTGTGGTTGGTGGTTGTGGTGTTATTCTCATTGTTGTAGTTCACCATTGCTTTGGTACATGTCACCTTCCTCCTTTTCATCTTCTTATGGTGTTGGTCATGGTCATCATGGTCTTATTGTTGTTGTGGTTAGTAGTTGCCCACCATCAAATTCTTGATCTTATTATCTTGTGGTCCTAATTGTAATGGTTATTGTGATCATTTCATTGCTACATGTAGTAATTGCCTACGATAACCCTCCTAATTTTAATGATCTTGTGGTCTTGGTCATCATCATGATTTTCTTGTTGTTGTAGCCAACAACTATTTGTCATCACCCTTGTGATCTTGTGGTGTTGGTCATCATTGTGGTTCTCTTGTTGCTATAACCATTAATTGTTCATCATTAGTCTCTTTATCTTAATGATCTTGTGGTCTTGTTCATTGTCATGGTTTTTTCATTGTTGTAGCTAGTAGTTTCCCACCATTGCCTTCGTGATTTCAATGGTCTTGTGGTCTTGGTTATCATCATGGTCTTCTCATTGTTGTAACCAACAACATCAATATTGAACCATTGATTCAAGTCACTCATTCCGTCAATTAATGAATTTCATAAAATGGATGGTAGCAACATCAAAATTTAAAGAAAATCAAATGATATTTTAATATGACCTTCAAGAACAATACTTACTAATGCATTTAATGGATGAGAGCTAGAGCTACTCTCTCTTCTTGAGACAATGGCATCATCCATGCAGGTATTACGTTCATCCATGAAGATACTAAATTGATTGGATAAACCTGGCTATAGATAGTAAATAAATATATAACCCACTTTTTCTTTTTAAAATTTAAAGAAAATCAAATGATATTTTAATATGACCTTCAAGAACAATACTTCCTAATGCATTTAATGGATGAGAGCTAGAGCTACTCTCTCTTCTTGAGACAATGGCATCATCCATGAAGATACTAAATTGATTGGATAAACCTGGCTATAGATAGTAAATAAATATATAACCCACTTTTTCTTTTTTGTGTGTGAAAATGTTTACAAAGTAAGTTCCTGACCCAACCAAAACCAAAATGGATTTTTTCCTTTCAAAATGTATAAAAACTTGTTTTGTAAAAATAAAAGGAAGAATTTTCAATTGCTAATTTTTTTCCATTTTTCGAAATTGTGTTGTGAATTTTTTTATTTTCAAAAATGTGTTTGGAAAGACTAAAATTAGTATTTGTACAACAAAAAAAGATCGCCATTCTCACGAAATAATACATTAGAATTTTAAATTTTTTTGCAAAAAAAAAGGGGGAATTATATGATACATCCCGGAAAAAAAGAAAAAAGGAAAAAAATGTCTTCAAGTGTAAATTCTGTTTCATTCAGCGAGAAAATCGCCACTTTCACGATTTTTAATTTCTATTTTGTGGGGGAGGGGG
>Ga0116231_10014865_pt1 | contig 10280 bp, 9 predicted proteins | sample S1TSphgellanicum_2_FD_89695 | JGI IMG/M metagenome (GOLD analysis project Ga0116231, IMG submission 89695) | Host-associated microbial communities from peat moss isolated from Minnesota, USA - S1T2_Fd - Sphagnum magellanicum MG | ecosystem: Host-associated > Plants > Peat moss > Unclassified... | reverse complement strand
TTTTTTTAATTTTTTTTTTTAAATTTTTTTTTTTTTTTTTTTTTTTTTTTTTTTTTTTGCATTATATAATTTGTATATTTTGTATAATTTTTTGGGTTGAGGGCATATATCACTAGGATTTATTTTTTATAAGGTTTTAGGATTTTAATAAGACTTATGAAAAAATATCATTTGGATTTTTAGGGTTAAACCTTATGCTTTAAGTTTTAAGAATTTGGTTCATATATTTCAAGTCTTAAGGTTTATATTTTAAACTTTGCTCAATGTATTGATTTTTAATTTGATTAATTATTTAGATTTTTAGCATAATTATGAATCACCTTTGTTTCTATATTTTCCATTGTTGTTAAAGTTCAATATTTTTTAACTCACATTTGTTTAAATGTAATATTCGTATGATATTGTGATAATTCAATAACTGTGAAACATAAAAATATTTTTTAAATATTTGATTCCTTGCCAACACATCATGAAATTCATGTTTTCAAAATTATTTGTTCACCTTATAGTATGAAATTGGTCACATTAATGGTACATGGGGTTAGGGTTTAATGTAAAATTTACTATGTAATGTTAAAATTTAAAGTTTGTCAAAATCAAAATTAAAAGATGATGATTAACATTTTTTCAATGATGTAAATATTTATGTTTTACCCTTTTAAAGTTGTATGTTCATTTCAAACAACAAAACATAAAATTTCTAATTTAATAAAATTTTCGTGTCTATTTTTTAAAAAATCTAAAACACATGATTTTCTACTTTTAAAAATGTTTCACAAAAAATATATAAATGATTTCTCCCATATACAAATCTTATGTATGATTGAAAATTTAATTCAATTTTTTTTGATATATAATAAATGATTTTTAGTTAAAATAATTATATAGTAGGTTGCCAATATTTTATATTTTATAAATATATTACACAAGTTCTTATGTAAACTTTATTTTATGATGTATAATATTGGATTAAATATTAGTCTAAATATATTATTATTTATAACATATTGAATAACACATTATATTTAATTAATAATATTATGGAACTATATTGTTGATTCATTTAAATACATAAAATATCTTCGTATTTATTTAAAATATGATAAGAATTGATTTTTAAAATATTAAATTAAAATTATATATATCAACCCATGCTTATGTAGAGTGTAATTTTTTTCTTTTAAAAGTTCACTTTTAATGAGAATTAAAAATTTTCAAAAGATAATTAATTGAGTATGAAAATGTTCATAAGCTTTTAAAAGCCATGTTAAAGTTTGTGTGGATTCAAAAGCTTTGTGAAGGCCAAGTTAGATGCTCTCAGCATCTTGAGAAGTTGAACATGACTTGACCATCTAAGAAACATAGTAGTAATTAGAAGAATGCAACCAAAAATCCGTAACTTAGAACAAATTACCAACCAAGAATCCATAGTTTGGACAAATTATTACTTGGAACGGAAACTCATTGCCATGATTATTAGATTGATTAAAATGTCGACACTAACTAAGTTAGATAACCTAACTTAGTATAAGTAATAAATTAGTAGATTATTTGTTATGTAACCTAATTAACTACTTCATAGCCTAATTTAGGTGTGCCTAATAGGCTACTTACATAATATGAGCCTACCATGTAATTGACTCATTAATTTCGACCTTTTAGGTTGGTATTTTAGATGGTTCAAGTAGGTATTCAAGGTGGTTTAACTTACTAGGTCAATGATAGCCTTAAATAAACTGTCATAAATGCTTACTAGTTATGTAGGTAGTTTATTAGCTTAAGCCACCTAGGCCTACTAAACATATATGATAGTTTCATGTCTATTTTTTTTGTATTATAACATATTTAAATTGATTTTTTAAGAAATTATTAAGAGGAAAAAATATTTTTCATCTAATTATTACAAGTATATACAATTCAATTATGGTTTAAGTTTAAAATTTAGGACGTATAAATTAATTAACATTTTTTTTACAAGTCTATAGTAATTAAAATAAATATAGGAATTTTAAAGGCCTAAACATGTGTTAAACAATGCAATGTCACTTTATATATTTTTTAAAAAAAGTGAACAACTTAGCTTGGAGATATCACCAAATGGTAAGAAACGTACCTATTTTTTTGTTACAAATTTTATTTAATTATAAAAAGATTAAAGCCAAATTTTTAGTTTATGAAAATAAATATGTGTGCAGGTATTACAAAATTTAAACAACCTTAGATGAAAACCCAACCTTAAATGCAATACCCACATGTAAAGTCATTTCAAAATAACCAATAAATGTTTTGGGTATTGAAAATATGTTCCTTTGTATACCTGAATTAATTATTATTTTGAATTAATTTTATGACAATTAATTATCATAAAAAATTATATAAAATAATGATTTGAATAACTTATCAACATTAAAAAATTATATGTACGCATTATATGTTTGAATTCATGACAATGCTAATAAATTAGTTAGAATGTGGGCATTGCTTTAAAAATATTTAGGTGATGTGATGTTTAATACATTAAATGTAGGTATTACACAATGTACATTTTGAGTTTTATAAACCTTAGATAGGTGAATTATAAAGTGTGCATATTGGACTATTTAAATTTAGATTTTTACATCCAAAGCATTAAAAAGATGACAAGAAAAAAAGACATATATGATGAACCATATACTCATCAAACAAGTGTGATTAGAAGAAAATATTATATTAATAAAAGATGTATAACAATGGGTGGATCAAAAAATGTTAAAGAACCCAATGAAAAAAAAAGTTTTTTTATACTATATCAAAGGTTCACCAAAGTTCAAAAAATGGGTAGTTCAAAAAATGAAAAGGTTAAAAAAACCTAACATGTTATATAAAGTGGAAACCTTAAATGGGTGAAAATCCTTTGAGGTGTACCACATAGGATGAAAAGGGATTATTTCTTATTATAATCCTTTTTTACCCTATATTTTGAACCGAATAAAAAATAATCATCCATAAATGCGCTTTTACATGGTAAAAAGGATTAGGTAAAAGGGGCAAAAAAGGGTGATGTTGTAACAAGATTTTGGTACACCTTAAAAAATTTGCACCCAAACCATATCATTATTTACAATGTCGTGTTTAATTTGGTATGTAGCTTCTACCTTTCAACCCTTACTGCATGATGAACAATGTACAGATGGTGGCATTGCATCTTGACATGAATTGCAAATGTAATAAATTCCTCTTTTGTTGCGCATTAAACCCTATAAACACCCAAAAACCATCAAATTAAACCCTGACACACCTTAGATGAAATAAATTTATTAAAAAATAACAAACATTGATTATTATTTTTGCTTACCTTCCATGAATCATGGAAATCTAATATGACTATTAATTTTTATGTCCAATTCATTTTAGTGGACTTTTGATCTTAATTTTTAACATCCCATGCCATTTTCAATTTTTGTGCATATGTAGAACAAGTAATCATATCAACTTTTGAAAATCTTAATCCTTCTTCATCTGTGATGTTACATTTTGAAGCACACTTCCCATGCCCCAAGTATTTAAACCTAACACCTTCAATAGTTGTTATGAAACTAATTTGACCAAAGTTGGTTTTGGTAATGGTGGACATCATTGTCCAACAATTACAAGTTCATCCTATTCATATTGGGTTTTGGCACAAATGCAATTAACAACCTTTTGATCATTCCACCTTTATAAGGCCATGGCATCTTTCAAAATGCGAGCATTCATTTTAGCATGGTCTTGATGTCGAGGACTTCCTTTAGAAGTTGAAGGGTTACTAGGTTTGGCCTTTTTTGCCATTAAACCATGCACTTCTTTCAAATGTTTGATCAACAACCATTTGGCACAATATGAAACAATGTAAGTGCTAACTTTACATTTCCATTTCGACCCATCTTTAATCCATTCCTTATTTTTCTAAGTCATATTAAATAAACAAAGGCGTGCTGGTGATTGAGTGGGGTTAGTTTTAGTCTCTAAACCTAAACCACAAACCTCCAAAAAACAAATTGTTACATTTTAATAAAAAAAATTTTAACCCTAAACCTTAGAAACGCAATCACACAACAAAATGTAGATATTATAAATAAGACTAACTTCATTTCAAGTATTGTAATGAAAGAATTGAAAAAAAATATCCCTCACCTTCCATCAAATGATGAAAGGTGTAGGTATAATTAAATTCAAAAATTTTGTACAATTTTTTTGAATCAATTAAATAAAGTCTAATTTATGTAAATTCTAAAATAATTTGACCTACCACTTGAATTGGACACAATCATTGTGGCCAACTCTAAATTGCATTGAAAATTTATTTCATCAAGTTTAGGTTCCCCAACTCTTAATTTTAATCTAGCATTTTGCTCTTTAGTTGCCAATTTTGATGTTGGAACATTTTGTTCTTCAATTGCCAATTGTAGTGCAACAACATTTTTTACGCTCCTTTAAATTCTTTGAAAGACTTAAATACAAGTTTGAAAGTGTAGATAACGGAAAAGGAAGGAGTTGGGGTACGTTCTTTAATTTGTAACATTTCGGGGGTAAAAGGGGTGTGTTGGAGCTCTGAGATGGGGATTAAGATGAGTGACTAGGAAGTCAATTATTCATATGGACTTGCACAAACTAAATAACAAGTTGGTAAATGCATAGTTGGAGCACTTTTGGTGCAGAAACGAACCATGAGCATACACACATTCACAAGACTCACCATGGCTTAGACTTGAGGGAAGCCATCACCTTTCTTTTTATAGTATTATGTGTGATTAGCCATAAGGGTTACATCAAAATGTCATTTTTTTTAAGATTCCCAAGTCGAAAATTTCGAAATTCTCGAAATTGGGACCCTTGCCATTTTGGAGGCCCATAACATCCTGTGCAGACCTTTGATTGAGGTGAGGTCTTAAGCAAAGTTGTAGCTTTAGTCGAAAGTTTTCTCACAATATGGGCATTCCATTCACACACATATAATTCAAAGTGATTATTAACTTTTAGTGATTGGGAATCAAATTGACACTTTGATTCCTAGCCCTTCTTTTAGCCATAACTTGTGTTTTAAGTACTCAAATGGATCATGCAAGCTCATTTTAGATATTTATGTTTCAAGAACTTTTCAATGGTATAAGGAATTTTTCAATTTAATGAATTTTGACCTTTGAAATCATTTTCTGCACATTTGGGACTTCATAGGGACTTCAACTCCCAAAGTGGGAGTCCATTTAGCAGTATGTGTGGGTTCATTCCTTCACACTCTTTCGCACTTTTGAGAGTGTGAATGTGATTCCCGAGGTGCATTTTTAACCCACACCTTTTCATGCCCTTGCCTTAGTCACGAGCCAAAGGTTAGGGTTGTGACAATTTGCTCTTTACTTGCCAATTTTGAATTTCCCAATCATAACCAACCTTCTTTAATTTCTTTTTTATACCCATTATAATCATACAAATCCAAACCTTAGTAAACAACAATATTGATTTAAAAACTTTTTCCAAAGGACTAGAACCATAAACATGAGCTATTTTTTCTTTGAAAGGAACACCATCAAGAGTTGATGGCAATAAGCAGAAAGAAAAATTGATGACAAGAAGAAAAATAACAACACCTTTGTTGGCATTATTACCGTCATTTTCTTCGCAACAAACTAAACAAAAACAAAACAACGATAATACTATTATCATCCTTTTTGCAACAAACAAGAAGAAGAAAAAGACAACAACAATAATGAGAAGTAGACGATGACAATTGCTATCATCCTCTTCATAGCAAAGCAAGGAAAAACAAAAAGATGATGGTCGTCGTCTTTTTTGCAACAAAGTAAGGAAAAGCAAAATGATGATGACAACAATGTCATTGTCTTTTTCATAACAAAGCAAGGAAAAACAAAAGGATGAGAGCAACAATGTTGTCATCCTCTTCACAACAAAACAAATATAAAAAAAAGATGACAACAACTATTGTCCTATTCACAATAAAAGCAAATCTGAAAAAACGATGATAGCAATGGCATCATTCTCTTTGTAACAAAACAAATAAAAAACAAAAGATGATGGTAGATGCCAAGCTACCATTATCCTTTCCATACCAAAACAAATTTTGAAAAGAAAATGATGGCAATTGCCATCATCCTTTTTGTAGCAAAGCAAATTAAAAAAAAGATGATGGCAACAATGCCATCGTCCTCATTGCAACAAAGCAAGTGTAAAAAATAGATGAAGGTAATTATCGTCGTCATTTTCATAACAAAACAAATAAAATCAAGAAAGATGACAACAGTTGCCATCGTCCTCTTCACAACAAAGCAAATTTTTAAAAAAAGATGATGGCAATAATGCCATTGTCTTCTTCTTCTCAAATAGTGAAACAAAGAAAATGACGATAGTTGCCATCATCCTTTTCACAACAAAATTTTTTTTTTAATTTTTAAAAAAAAAGACGATGGTAGTTACTGTCGTCCTCTTTGCCACAAAGCAAATAAAAAGAAAAAGACAATGGCAACAATGTTGTTGCCCTCTTCGCCAAAAAAAAAATTTGGAAAAATAAAAAAGGAAAAGAAGGGAGGGAGCTTACTTTCAAGCTTGAAGGTCTATCACCGTGTTGAAGCTCCAAGTTCCCTTGCGTCGCCACTTTCCTAAGCTTGCCTCAAAACTCTAGAGATGGAGGTCCGAAAAAGGAAGCTAAACCTGGGCCAGAGAAAATGAATGTAGATTTAGGAGGGGAGGACATAGGTAGGCAGGAAGGGAAAACTTTGGGGCAGAAAAGAAGGCTGAAAAAACCTTGGGCAGGGGAAGAGGAAAAAAATAATTCACTACTTCGTTGTGTTTGGGTTCATCCCCAAAACGGCTTGAACAGCCTCATACTGAACTGGTGCACTGGTGGCTGCTGGTTCACCCCAGCCGCTCCAACAAACGCCGAGTCAGGACACCGGACATCGTGAACGATGCACAGCGGAGAGGACGAAAACAGGACCTGACCTAACCTGACCCTACCTGACCTTGGGTTATGTTGAGTATTACACTCTCATTTACTTCTCATTGGCCGGTCGATTCAAGATATAACGGCTGGGACATGGGCCACAACTTAGAAAAATCCAGGAATATTAGGGTGTCACATAGGTTTTAATTCCAGAGGTTGTATAAGACATCAAGGTGATGAAGTGACCTATAATGGCGTGCCAAATGGCATGATGGCTTATAAGAAGGAAATAAACAAATAAATAACCAATAGATTTTTAAGCTTTGTGAATATTAACACACATCCAGGGTGAAATTCTTTGAGAAATGAGATGAACATGTGTAATCAACAAGTGGGTGATTACACGTGGATAGATGTTCAGCAAATTTATCAATGGGTGTCAAGATGAGAAGGGGCCAATGGCCTCATTCTTCACAATGAGAATGACCTTCTGCCATCAGCCATTCTCATTGTGAAATTGGTTGAAGGTTGTTAGTCTACCATCACCAATAGGTTCCCAGACCAGAAATAGCCAATGGCTGTGTTCTTCACAATGAGAATGGCCTTTGGCCACCCCTATTCTCATTGTGAAATTGGTTGAAGGTTGTTAGTCTACCGTCATCAATGGGTGCCAAGACCAGGAATGGCCGTGTTCTTCACAATGAGAATGTCCTTTGGCCACCCCTATCTCATTGTGAAATTGTTTGAAGGTTGTTTTGGTGGTCAAAAGTCAATAAATTGCAATCAATGATTTCATGAACTTGTAAATTTTGGTGTGCCCTAGGTACGACCTTGGATGCTGAAGTCCATTGACAACCTTTAGGGCAACAACATAAAAGCATTGATGTTTTACAACCTTGTACAAGCATGTCAAGGTTAGTTGTCTTATGCGCCTTTATTTAAGGAACAGTCTGTGCACTAAATCCACTAAGTCAGCATTGGATTCTTATAACAGGCAGTACAAATTGTACCGGCTACCTTGTTTTTCTTGTCTGCCCTTTGACCCTGTTCATCTTTTTCTCAAAACAGATGGATAATGCCCAGTAACATTTTGGTTGCATGTTGTGCACGTTTTGGACCATTACAGATCCAAAAACCATAATGACAGGACCCAAAGTGCCTCTGGACGTCACCAAAATGTGTATGGGCACTACCAGACACATTTTGGACACGAAAATAGGAAGTCAGGGAAAACCAGAAGCAGGCAGTACAAAATGCCTGCAATAAGGACCTAATGCTGATTTGATGTGTTTGAGGTGTGCACTGTGTATATAGATGGTGGTGGTGAAGAGTTGTCATTTGTGTAGAAAGCAAAAAAACTTACTTTCGAAATCTTAGTTGTTTGCACGAAAAATTCTTGTTGCTATTTGAAATTAATAATTTATGATAGCTTGTTGTGAAGTTATTTCCCTCAACAAATTTATCAAAATCTCTTGTTTTGGTTTGGATTAAAAAGAGTTGGTAAAGAAGATTTAGGAATATGTAGTTTTGAACATGCATGTAACTTGTTTTGTCAACCATCATTTCCATCAAACAAGCATGATAAAATCCAACAACAATATTAAAGGGTAATTCAGTATTATAATGGAGGTTTCACAATTGGACAATGGCTTTAAAAACCAGGCTTAAATATTGGGACCAACATGGGTCAATTTACACATTCAAAAATCTTTCTTTGCCTTCTGAATTGAAAAAGAATTCTAAAACTGCACATACAGATGGAAGAATAAAATTTGGTTTAAACTGTTGGGATGCTCATGGTTTCCAAAAGTATGGGATGGTAGATGAGGCCTGGGTCCACCAAAAAATGGTTGCTGGAATTTTTCTGAATGGTTTCATGTTGTAGGGGAGGTTCATGTACTTGTAGGTTCTCCTGAGGGAGAGCCACATGAGGGTGTGAGCCCAAGGGTGTTTTGGAACTTCAAGAGAACCCATGAAAAGGAGAACCTTACTGACATAAACTGCTTCTCTTTTTCTTTCCTTCATGGGAAAGTGGGAACATATAAAAATAGGAGGATCTCCCCAGGTATAATGGTCCAGGGTTCTTCTCCTGGGGGAGATCTTTCAAAGACACATAATTAAAAAGAGAATTGCAAACAAATATTCTAAACATAGAAAAAGTTGACTCTCATTTTGGTTATGCATGAAATTCCTAGCATGATAGGCACAAAGGAACTAGTGTTTATGTGGTGTTTTTCTTAAGAGACCAAATAAACACTGGAAATGATTCATAAGGCACTTGGTTCACCTTGAAATATAGTTGAATTTGGAATGGGCCTGCATGATCTTCATAACCTTGGAGGAAAATAATTTCTGTGTTATGTTGTTGGTTCATGTTACTCTCATGCATAAGGGCCTAACTTGATGTGGATTGTAATGAGATGATAACAATTTCATTTCTTTTTCACCTTTTGGAAATCACTTGGAAGAAATTTTGTCAAAAATACCTTAAAGTAAATTTTGATCATGCCACTCTTCCAGCCTAGAACAGGAAACACTTTTTCACTGGATTTACCTACCACTTTTTCAGTGTATCCACATCCATCTACCTACCAGGTTTTCAGGCTATTAGTGGGTTTTCATTCTCAGGAAGAGTTGAACAACTGTTCCTTACAATTACCTACATTGCATAAAGAACCCTTACAAGAATGGGATCATCCATGAGCGTAAGGACCCGTTCTGCTTTTGAGGGAAATTCTGTAAAGTAAGTGACTGAAATTAAAAAGGAAAGTTTTGAAAAGTTCTTCACAGAATTAATTTACCAACAACAAAGTGACCATGGTTGTTAATGTGCTCGATTTTGCTGCTACACAAGTGGATCATCTGGAAAATGTCACAGAAACCTAGTGATTCAAATTCAATGTGAGTAGCGCTACCCAGTACTTGCTATAGGGGGTCTAACAATCGATAACCCACTTGATATCGATCCACCACGATTAATATCCTCACTTGAACCAATCGTATTCTTCATGGGATTCATGAAAGCACATCATCCTCACACTTTCCAGTGAAAACTAGTGCAGTATATGAACTCGAGGATGGTTCACTGGAAATTACAACAACCTGATATGATTATAAAATGGACCAGGTACAAATTTGAATTCTAGATATAGTGGACGCTAATTGACATCTAGAAATTAAGAAACTACCCCTGCCCCACCAGATGTTGATGCTTTGACTCCTGCCGTACTGTTCTTCTGTTCGGACTAGCTGCATAACTTCCATTACAGGCAAGTGTACAGTAAGCGCAGCAGCTGATCTGTCACGCTCGGTTGAATCTTGACGTCGTCTTATGTATCTATGTCGAAGCTGTTCAATTGCAGTGAAG
>Ga0116231_10014864_pt1 | contig 10281 bp, 22 predicted proteins | sample S1TSphgellanicum_2_FD_89695 | JGI IMG/M metagenome (GOLD analysis project Ga0116231, IMG submission 89695) | Host-associated microbial communities from peat moss isolated from Minnesota, USA - S1T2_Fd - Sphagnum magellanicum MG | ecosystem: Host-associated > Plants > Peat moss > Unclassified... | reverse complement strand
GGGTCTTGCGTCTATAACTCAGTGGTTAAAAACGTAGAGGACTCTTATCTGTTACGCGGTCAGTCAGTGCCTGAACTTTCCCGCCAATATTTAATGGATTATGGAACTGGCAGTGGATGCAATGGCAGCTACTTCGAAAACGAAGGAAAGGACCTACTTAACTTGGGTGGCCTTCCCTCGGAAAAGGATTACCCTTACGTTGCCTACAATCAGAGCCAACAATCGTATAGCGGCCAATTGTACGGAAAAATCGTAAGCTACAAGGTAATCACGAATTCCCCCAAATCAATCATGGGTGCAATTGCAGCGGGATACCCCGTGAGTGTGACGATTGGCGCTAACTGGGCATTTCAGTCTTATCAAAGCGGAATCTATAACGCTTGTTCCCATACGTCTACGAATCACGAGGTCCTTCTCGAGGGTTGGGACTGTGAGTCAAGCGTTGATGCGAATGGCAACTGCGCATTTGATGCGAATGGTAACCTTCCGGGAGGAGTTGGGACCTGGGTGCTCGTTAATTCTTGGGGAGAGTCGTGGGGTGAAAAAGGAAAGATGCGCATCAAGATTACGGACGAAGACGGTTCACTTTGTAATAACGTGGCGGATGAGGCGGGAATTTTAGAGACCGGAATTCCGATGCCGCAGCCCAAACCCGTGCTTCCGGCGCTCCCTTTGTGGGGATGGGTTGGGATCGCTGCTTTTCTCCTGGGCAGCCTAGGTATTGGAATAGAAGTACTTAAAAAGAAAGCCTAACCCTCCGTGAAGTACACACTCGAGGTGAGACACTGCGCATGCGGATGTGGGATGACGTTCCGGTGCTTACCCACGAGTGAGCAGAAGTATGCGACCTGCCTCCACGACAAACGTGGGGGCAGGTCGCGGCAGTTGGCGCCTAAGGAAATAAAAAGAATTAAACGAGCCCTTTCTGGGATGTATATGGTTCCTAGGGAGGAAGAATGAAGAAATGGTTTACGATTTTCTGTTACATCGTCATTGCCGCTATTATTCTTGCGGGTCTCGTTGATTTAATTTTTGTTTTAGTCGGTGGGTCGGGCGAGACGTTGAGTTATGAATTTTGGATTGTTTCTAAAAAATATCCCGCCATTCCATTCGCTTTAGGATTTCTCTGTGGCCATTTAGTTTGGCAGTACGATCCTGACTCAATCAAACCAAGCTGATATATTGCTAAGTTCCTACCTGCAAAGGTATGGCAACTAGGCAGTGGCCCTTCGTCTAACGGTAGGATTGGCGCCTTTGAAGCGCTCGATCTTGGTTCGATTCCAAGAGGGCCAATTGCTTCATATGGCAAGTGACATGTACTAGCTTCGGTAGATCTTTCAATTTCACAATTTCAGACACTTGATCGTCTCGAACCAAATGTTTGCAATAATAGCAGTGCTTACTCATTTTAATTCGACTGGCCCCACTAAAACTCCACCTGCGCCTAGAAACGAAGTTAAATCGACGGCGCTTACATCGGTCGCAAACGAAGTAATGGTTACGACTTGGGCGGTAGTGCCGGATCGCATGAAAAGTTCGCAAGCGACATTTGGGATGCTTGCGTTGCCAAAATATTGGTAGGTCGTCTGCGTGCCATTGGTTGTGGCGGTCCGGTAAATCATCATCGTATTTCCAGCCATGGTTCCCCCTAAATAAGAAGGGGGAGAATTTCTTCTCCCCCTTCGAACTACATATCGCTTATTACTTCGCAGCGGCAACAGGCGGTTGGCTCGTGATTTGGCTCATCAAACCAATGAGCGTGGTCAGAAGCTGCGTCTGTTGCTGGAATTGATTTTGAAAACCAGAATTGAGATTGGCCAAAGCAACCGCAATGCCAGTCTCAGGCGGAGTGGATTCCGCAATTTTCGCACCTTGCTGATTAGCGGCGAGTCCTTCATTTCCCACGACGGCGTCGGACGCGGCGTCGCTAACTTGTCGGCCCAAGAGCAAGTCAACCGAGCGAGCGGTGACCGCACGCGCGAACTGACGGCTTTCTCGGCCTTCCGAGGCTAGGTCTAGCATCATCTGATTGAGAATCAGATCCATGCTATGACCGAAGTTTTTAAGATTATTAGCCGTCACGCCTTGTACTGTCTGCGAGACGACTGGATCTGCAGTAGGATCGAACGCCATAATGGCCCCCTTTTAAAGTTTAGAGTGTAAAACCCATGGATGAATTATCTTAGATGCTTCGTCAAACGTGCACAAGTATGCCTTATCAGTTTACGCCTTTTCAACAAATCTACGTAGCGCATATCGGCAAGTAATGAGAAGCTAAGGAATCTAATGCGAACAAAGATTTATTGGTACCACATCGTCTATTACGTTCTTTTAGGGATCATTTTCGCCGTTACCATGAATCTACTTTAAAGGTAGAATAGTGCGGGGGGATAACGACATGAATGTGAATCTAAAAGCCGTTCTGACTTTTCTTTTTTCAGTCGCAAAACTAGTTGATGACGCCGTAGCAAAAGGCCTTTCTCTTTCTGAGATAGGCGAATCCATTGAAGTGCTAAGAAGCGCTCCAATCGCCTACGAAGACTTAGGCGCTGCAGGTCAAGAGTATTTGAACCTGGACGCTGCGGGACGCGCGGACTTGGAAGCTTTCATTTCGCAAGGGTTCAGCATTAATGAAGCCGCGGTTCAACAGGTTATCGATGTGCTGCTTGATTTCGGCGTGGAACTAGAAGCGGTCTTGCAACTTTTTAAGAAGTAAAAATTATGAACTGGTTAGTCATTATCCCGATTGTATTTCAGGTTTTAAAATTAATTATTGGTTCTAGAATTCATTCATCGAGTGAGAAATTAGCGATGATTGAAAAGCTTCGTCAGGCTCGAATTAAAGCGGTACAGACTGGGGATACGAGTGACTTGGAATCTCTTAAAAGTTCTCTGCTTTCTTAGCCTGTCTGCTTGCGGTTCTACACAGGTAAGAGTTTACGTATCTGAACCCGAAGATGGCGGACTTGTAAGAAAGCAAGAAGATGAAATTCTGCTTTATCAGGATTCAAAGGGTTATTTATGCGTAAGTCCGGACGAAGCGGAGGCGCTTATTACCGTTTTAGAAACTTCAAAAAGCGATAAAGAATGAAATGCCTATCGACGATGCGTTCATTGTCATTTTGGAAGTTGGCGCGGGTGCGATTACTTCTCTTGTCGGCATCGGCATTGCGTGGGGAAGCATGAAAAACAGTCTTCGAAACTTTGAAAAGCGAATGGACGAACTTCAAGAGCGGCAAAGTGAAGCCGAAGATAAGTTTGTGACCCAAACCCAGTTCGAGGGCATCTTACAACCTATTCAGCAACAAATGAGTGAGATTCGGACCGACATCAAATCAATTTTAAGGCAAGTATCGACTAATCCGGTAAAGAAGTTCCGAGACTAGCTTCACCATCATCAGTTACATCCGCCATATCTCTTTTGATGAGATCACTATAATAGGAAGCTTTCCTATGATCATGGCGTTTAATAGCTAAGAGTTTAGCTTTTTCCCAGTTCGAAATCCTATCGAAGTATTCAAGCCAGTATTTGCAAGAGCGTTGATTAGGCGAAGCCTCTGCGAAGGTTCCTAAAATCAAAAGCAATAAAAAATATTTCACAGATTTTCCCTTGCGACGCAAATCCCTTGGGTTAACGGCGCTCCATTGTTGCAAAGATAATAAACTCCGCAATCTAAGTTGGAATAGCAACTCTGACCTTCACGCCCATACCGGTCCTGATTATATTCATCGGGCGTCTGATAACCGCGCTCGCACTTATTTAAAATGCAGTAATGACCATCGGGACAGTCATTCTGGTCTTGGCAAACGACACCGCCTAGGGCTATCGCATTAACTAAAAAAGAAAGCAGGATTAGAAACTTCATTTTTCTTGCCTCCCCCGAATTCTTGTTTCAAGACTGGCCACTAAATCACATGCAGCCTTTAGAAAATCGCCTTCATTCCAACCCGCAGTATCGCGAACCTCTTGAATCATTCGAATCGCTAAGGAATCGAGATCCAAGAGCGAATGCATGGATTCGACCTCTGTTTGAGTTCCGTTTGCATAAACAAAACGAATCTTCGCTAATAATTCAACCGCCGTCATGTCAATATTATACACTTATAGGTATGGAGCGTCAATACAAGGCAAGTTATTGCAATTCTTTGTAGATTTCACGAAGTAGTTCTTTCGTTCGGGCATCTAGCTTTTCAATTTTTTCTTTATCCACCACTACTAACTTCCCGTCTTTTTTCATTAAAAGACCCATAGCATCTCTGACCATGGAAGATTCGATGATGTAGGTTTTAAGTTTTTGTTTGGGATCAATGATTCGAGGGGACGGTTTAGGTTCAAGATTTTCTGTTTTCGCAGTCTGCCTGACTTGCGATTTCTTGGTTTCTTTTTCTTTAAGTTGTTCGGGATCATACATTGGTTTTGCCCTCGACCCATTTTAGGATATTTTTCTCTTATGGAACTAAAAGAAAGAGCTGTCTGTCCCTATTGTAAAAAGAATATGGAGCGAGGAACTAGTGTGGCTATGGTCAAGATCTACGCTCGTATTAAGGCCGCGCATCCAAAGTGTTTCGAAAAGCAAATCAAGAAAGAGCAAGCAAACCGTCCCTCTCAATATTCTTTTTACTCGAGTTAAAATTTTTTCCTCGGTTCAGATTCTGAAGCGGGATACACGTTCCCTAACTAAGCCCTTTCAGGCCTATTTAGGGAGGTGTTCCCGCGCTCTGTCCTTTTTTTTCCTTCGGACGAGTTCCTCGCGAGACACAGGCTCGTCTGTATTAAGTCAGAGCCATCTAGGGAAATCTTTTGCGGGTCTTAAACACCCACCTAGTTTTCAGCACCATTTCCCATGACTAACCCACCCATGTGCCTTCACCCCCGACCGTTCCTCGGCCTCTGGTTATCGAAAGCTTCACATGGGACCGCAGAGTAAGTCGTTCCCAGGTACCGAGCGCTCGCACTCTCCGCATTGCGCCCCCACGAAAGGCCAGTAGCGTTGTTGGTTATCTCCTCGCTGGCCTGCCAAACAGAATTTGAAGTTTTTTGAGTTGATTTACTCGCCGAGTCATGACAAGTATTGGACTTCAACTTCAATTCTGTTTTGGTAGACAAGATATTGAAGCGGGGTTAGGAGGATTGTCAAAACGATCTTTCTAACCCCGATGTTTTTCAGGTAAGATCACCTAATGCCTTCCTACTTTGGCCTCATGTCTGGTTCTCAAGGTTCTACTTCGATGCCCTCACAAGGCGATGCAAATCCACAAGCAAGACTCTTTGAATTAGGGATGAAAGCCAGTACTGGCTTGGGTCTTAGCGATGATGAGAAGCTTGAACAACAGGCGTTGAAAAGGCGAGTCAGCGCTACTCAATCACCTGACGATGGGGAATAGGCTCTCGGACAACTACAAGCGAACGAATCGGAATCCATAAACAATTCCCATCCGGATATGGAACCTGGGCGGCCATAGCTGCGATTTTCAGCACTATGCCGTGCCTATGGCTTCCCGGACGGCTAACGATATCGCCGATTTTCATAGGCTCACATTCTTCTTTTTACCCTGAAAGGGATCACCAGTTTCGCGCAAAAAACCGATGATCCCTCGCAGAGTATGTTTGTTGGCCAATCTCGATTGCCAGTGCATCACTTCGGCGAGAACTGACTCATACCGGCAAATCGAAATTGATCGCTTGCAAAATACCTAACCGTGTCGCAAAGTCAATAAAATGGACTTCGAAGTGTTGGGCAAGACCGTACGGCAATACAGACTCGAGCGGGGACTTAGGCAGATTGACTTGGCAAGACGGGTAGGGCTTTCGAGAGCTTCGATTATTTCCCTAGAGCAAGGCGAAATCGTTCCTAAATTCGATCAAATGGTTAACATCGCGCGAATATTGCACATGGACATGAAACTTGTGCTGCGCATGACACCAGAGGTTCGAAAGAGGGCATGATGAGAGCAGTTTTAAACATTGCGATGTGGATAACGATTTTATCTTTTCCCATTTGGATGGCGCCTACGCTCATAATCATGATTCAAGGCGGCGTAGTGAAATGAGCACCCATAAAGAGCGAATCATCCAAATCCGCAAAAGAATTGAGCACGATAATCAAAATGAGCACGAAGATTATTATGGCATGGACGATGACCATGAATTTCTACTTCATCGACTTGATGAGGCTTATAAGACGCTAAGTGAGATTACTATGCATGCTGGCCATCCTGATGCAGCTGAGGGGTGTAGGATTATAATGAGTAAGGCGCTTAAGGTTTTGGAATGAATATCGACGATAAAAAGCGGATTGAGGAGATTGAAACGGAAATTCGTGCAAGTAAATATATTGGACTTGAAAATGCAAAGTTTCTCCTCGCTAAACTCGACGAAGCGCATGAGGCGTTGCGGAAATCGGCGGTGCGCTTTGATTTTCTCAAAGGTCACTATCCTTGCATCGGAATGAACCTTGCGCACGTCGACGGGAATTGTGTCCACTGTTTTTCTTTATTTAGCGCGAATGAAGACCGCAAAGCTTTGGGGGAAGAATGAAGCAATTAGTAAAAAGCGAACTCGAATCTCTCAGCGCTAAATGCAATCAGAAAGAGCTTTTTTCTGTCGGTGAATTTACTCTCAAAGAATTCGACAGCGAAAGATTTTGGCTGGAGCATGACGATGGCGAGGGTACTACGATTAATCAGCAAGATTTCTATCGAGCTTCGTTTGAAATGCTTGAGAAGCTTTTTATGAAGAATTTTTGAGATTCATTTATGGCAAAGAAAAACCCTCCAGTGAAAAAACAGGCGCCGATAATGATCCCGCAACTAGTCGGAGTGCCAGCAATTCATTGCAAATACGACGCGCTGATTGATCCTACCAAACTTAAAGTTTATCCAAAGAATCGCAATAAGCACGATGAGTCTCAAATAGACCGATTAGCAAAGCTTTATTTAGCTCATGGTATTCGTCACCCAATTATTGTAGACCCGGACCGCAACGTTATGGCGGCGGGCCACGGTAGGCGATTAGCGGCAATTAGAGCAGGCTTTAAAGAGTTCCCAGTCGTTTATCAAAAGTTCGAATCCGATGATGCGCTTTATGCGTTTGCAGTATCCGATAATGCAATAGCGCTTTGGGCTGAATTAGATTTGACGAATATCAATTTAGATTTGCCGGACCTTGGGCCTGACTTCGATATCGATGCACTGGGCATAAAAGATTTCACTTTAGATCCAGCTGAAAAAGAAGGGCTAACGAATGAAGATGACATTCCTAATATGCCTAGTGAGCCTAGGACTAAGCTCGGTGATTTGTATCAGCTTGGTAGTCACCGCCTGCTCTGCGGCGACTCGACCGATAGTGGACAGGTTTCTAAACTTATGAACGGCGAGAAGGCGGATATGCTTTGTTGGGATCCTCCTTGGAATGTAAATTTTGAATACAATGAATACGAAGACGATAAAACGCCGGAAGAATACGGAACATTCTTAACCTCTTGCCTCAAAAATTTCGACTTAGTCGCAAAAAAAACATTTGTTTCGATTGTTTGGCAATCAGAAAAAAATTGGCCCTTTGCGCACTTATGGTTCCCCAGAAAAGCTCGGATGGTAGCGGTTATGAAAAATTTCGTGCAGTTATCAAAAGGTTACATTCAAAGAGCGTGGGATCCTGCATTTATGTGGCACGGTTCTGAATTTGAGGCCTTGAAAGTTATTAATCACAATCAAAGAGATTATTTCCTTTCAAATACGGCAGCTACTTATAACGACGGGTCGGGAATAAGAATCACTACCGGAGCGCATCCGTGCCCAAGGCGGGTAGATGTTTATGAATATTTTGTCACTGGGTGGAGCAAGCAATCACAGATAGTCGTGGATTTATGCTTGGGCTCGGGAACTTGTTTAATCGCCTGCGAAAAAAACAACCGCAAATGCTACGGCATGGAAATCGACCCGCATTATTGTGATGTAATTGTCGAACGCTGGGAGAAATATACCGGCAAGAAAGCGGAGTTAATCGATGGCCCCTCCAAAAATTAAATTAGACTTGGAGCTCATAGAAAAGCTCGCCTCGATCCACTGCACAATGATTGAAATAGGCCATATGTGCGATGTGTCGGTAGATACGCTGGAACGTAGATGTGCGGACGTTATAAAAAGGGGCCGGGATAAAGGAAAGGTAAGCTTGCGTCGTTTACAATGGTCGAAGGCTCAAGACGGTAATGTCACCATGATGATTTGGCTCGGTAAACAATTACTAGGCCAGCGGGATCAGAATGTGGTGGATGTTATAGATAAAACATCGAGTGACCGAGACGATGAGCTTGAAAATCAAATTGATCAACTTAAAGAGATGATTTCTTCTTTCGAAGGAAGAATGGTTAAGAAATGACATTTGCCCAGCAAATCGAAGCAATGAAGCAATACCTACTCGTTAAGTTTGAGCAAGGTGATTGGCATGGCGTATCGGACGCGGCAAATGACATTAGAGAGATGCTTGTGAGAAATGCGACGATAAAGAATGAAAACTCGCTAGCCCTTTATCCCAAGGGAGATTTGAATTCCGTTAAATGCAAGTCCTCGAGAAAATAGATTCTCTTCCGACTGTTGAAGGTAAATTAAGAGCCGTCAAAGAAGCCCAAGCCGCCTTCTTTCGTAAGTCATTATATTTGACATGTCGGTCATTACTTGGGATGAGAGATATTGATTGGGAATGTCACGGTTCAATGATTGAAAGCCTTGAAAATAGACAGACGTTACGCAAGCTAATCGTCATGCCTCGTGGCACTTTTAAAAGTTCGGTATGCTCAATTGGGTATCCTATTTGGTCGTTACTCAATAATTATGACTTACGCGTGCTCATTGATTCTGAGCTTTATACGAATAGCTCAAACTTCTTACGTGAGATTAAGCAGCACTTAGCTTCACCTAAGATGGTTGAGCTATATGGCGAGTTCGAGAATCGTGGTTGTTGGAATGAAGGCGAGATAATCATCAAGCAGCGTAAGAAGGTAGTGAAAGAAGCGAGCATTACTTGTAGCGGTATTGGAGCTCAAAAGACTTCGCAGCATTACGATTTGATTATTGCCGACGACATGAATAGCCCTAAGAACTCGATGACGCCTGAAGGCAGGCAGAAGGTAATAGACCATTTTAAGTATTACACTTCACTGCTTGAGCCAGGTGGAACCATTGTGGTCGTGGGCACGCGCTACGCTGACGATGATTTGATTGGGTGGATTGAGAAGAATGAGATTAATCGAAAAGGGTTGATGTGAACTATTTTAAAAATAGCCCTTATTTTCCAAAGACGATGACTCAGGAGGAATATTTAAGAGCAGAAATGCTTCTCCATATAGAGCTCAAAAAATCTGATTTTGTGGCTTATAAATTCTCAACCGGCAACTTACATGACGGCCAGTTCTATAGGACAATGGCAACAAGGGGGTAGTTATGCCGGCCAAATCCAAAGCACAATTCAGACTAATGGAAGCAATAGCGCATAATAATGCGAAGCTTGAAAAGAAAGTGGGCATTAGCCGCGCCAAGGCTGAAGAATTTGTCACTGGCCAAAGCCCAAGGCATTTGCCTGAACGTGTGGCACCTAAGAAAGTAATGCGTAAATCGCCTAGACCGCGCGGACCAAGATGACCCCAATCGCAAATGACCAAGTAGTCGGGTTACTGGAACGCTTCGATGAAAAAGCATTCGAAGAGGTAATCCTAAGTTACATCGACGCCGACGAGATTGAGCGCGCACTCTGGATGCTTGAGAATCTTCCCGGCCGATATCGCGACAATCCTCCAGACAATTTAAAACAACTTCGACTCGATGTATTAAAATCTATGGTCACAGCCCACGCTTATATGAGCTCGGGTCTTGATTGCGAAGTAAAACCTGAAGCCGCACTTGCAACGCTCGAAAATACTTTGCGTGGTTTAATCATCAAAGAAGAAATTAAGCGTTACAACGAAGCGCGTCTTACTCCACAAATTATTGATGTGGGTCCAGGTGAATATTTCGTGCCGCTCGGACTTAAGCAATTAGGCCTCAAATTCACTTACTGGGACGTCGGGATGGATCAGAACACTAAGACCGCGGCCCACCCTATAATCGGTGAATGCCGGGTCAATTTCGAGTCGCCAGAGCCCAGAATCTTCGTGGCTCTAGAAATCATCGAGCACCTGGCTGAGCCCAAAGAGCTTGCTGTAGAAGCATTACGTCATTGCGGCACGTGGCCAGAGCGCATCCATATGTCGACGCCGATGTATACCTATGACGGCAGGAAAAAAGACT
>Ga0116231_10014862_pt1 | contig 10283 bp, 7 predicted proteins | sample S1TSphgellanicum_2_FD_89695 | JGI IMG/M metagenome (GOLD analysis project Ga0116231, IMG submission 89695) | Host-associated microbial communities from peat moss isolated from Minnesota, USA - S1T2_Fd - Sphagnum magellanicum MG | ecosystem: Host-associated > Plants > Peat moss > Unclassified... | reverse complement strand
CATGTCACTTTTTAATTATTTTTGTGTTTTCAAAATTAAAAATTCATTGGATTAATTTCAATTGTTAAAGTTTATGCCACTAGGATGATGACACATGGCACACCATAAAACATTCATTGACCATTTGACACGTGTCCATTTTAAACACCAATTATATGGTGATATGTGGCAATTAAGGCCCACCTAATTTTTTAATTTAAAACAATAATTAATGAAATTTAAATCTTCCAATTTAAGGTTAATAAAATGTTGTGGTGCTTAAGTAGGTAGGTAAGTATTACACCCTACTAGTAGGTAGGTTTACCTAGGTATGTAAGTAGGTTGAAAGGTAACTAAGCTTAAGCTATATAAAGGAATGACCATATCCATAAAGACCCAAACTTGTATGCTTGATTTTACTTTTTCAATGTGGCAAAAGGGACTCAAGGTTCATAGAATGGATTTTGTATTTCCAATGTATCTTTTTAAATTTGCTCTTAAGTTCAAAACCCTTAAAATGTAAATTTTAATTGGGTCATACATTGCCAAGTTACCATGATTATACATTTCAAGGTTAAACATACACACATCATATACCAACTTGAAATTTTACAAAAAGTTTTCACAAAATCAAAAAATTGAAATCTCATATCTTGGGGAGGTCACTTCCATTTTATTCCAAACAACATGAATAAAAATATATAAGGTGCAACTTATTGAAAAATAAATAAAAATTAAATGTAACTAAGGTGTCTAATTCATTTTGAGAATATGTTTGAAATATTCTTGAAATATTCTACCATATATTTAAAATATACTTAGAACATGTCATTATTTCATAACATTTTTCAAAATACCCTTATATCTCAAGTGCTTCCTAAAATATACAAAGAATGACCTCCCCAAGTTCCAATTACATTGTTGCAATCCCATTAGCGATATTTCCTTATTTATTGTTCAAGATTCTAAAATAGTGAATCATCAACAATCATCCCAAATAAGATTTAACATGAATTAGTGGCACATTTGGGCCATAATGAACCAACACCCATCAACACACCATGAAGAATGAATGGTAAGTGATAAGGAAATTTAACTTTTTGTTGGGTTCTAATTCCCTAACTAACCATGGTGGTTAACTTAGTTGCTAATTTTTTCTACCTACAAGTACTAATAACCCACAAGTAGGTTGTTAGTAGGTACATGTAATAAAAACAACCTTTACCTATGTATAAACCGTTTATTTATTTAGTAGTTACATATTCTCCTACCTATCTGTTTATATATGAGACTTATTTCCTATAAAATTGGTTACCAAGGTGGAACCAAATATTAACTCAGTTGAGATTCATCCACAATTGAGTAATAATGGGCATCCAATGGATGGTGCATTGGTGGGTGTTGGTTTAATGTGGCCATACACTTGTAAAAAAATGTCCAAATGATAAAACATTGAACAATTTACCAATTTAACATTGTCAAAAGTCTCCACCCAAAAAATGTTCTTTTAGAAATTTTGGAAAATTAATGTTGGGGAAAAAAAACTTGACAATTATTTAAATGTAAACATCAAAATAAGAAATGAAAACACCACCCCATTTATTTTTATGACTTAAATTTCAACCTTTGACGATGATGCCAATGTAATGGAATTAAACATTAAATATATCAACGACTGTTCTTTTGACAATTGACTTATAATGAATCATAAAGATGATCTAAATTTTGTCCCACCCATTTTGAAATTCTACTTGCATTTGGACTATCAAATAATTACATCATCATTAAAGATAGACTATCATATTTTCAAAATGAAAAATGATTGTTTCGAAAGATTCTTTTAAAGAAAATCTATTTGTTTATTTTTTTACTTTTGCATTGAAATCTTATGATATGTAAAATGTTGGAAACATCAAAACCATCAAGTTCTTAGATTATTTCCATTTGGGTACCTATTTGAATTTTTTTTTTATCATTTGAATTTTTCATTATTTTAAAACTTAATCAAATTGAAATCATTTGCATCTCAAAGGTTAGAACAATTATCAAAATTTTCAAAATGTTACCATTAAAATTTTAAATTAAAAAAAAATCAATTTGTATTAAATATTTTTCAAATTTACTTTTTGAAAATGTAAGCTTTGACATGCCCAATTTGAATATTTCAATAGTAAAAATAATTATGCTATTTTCTTATAATTTTTTGAATTAATGATTTCAAGAAATTTTGTTAATCATGTTCCTTGATTGCCATTTGTTATTCTCATAATTGTTTGTTCACATTTAAGCATTTTAAAATATTTTACATTTGCACATTAGAGTTATTCATAATGTTTCCATTGAGATCAATGTTTTTATGGGTGGACTCATAATATTAAGGGATATATCTATTGAAGACATATGTAGAGCCAAATTCAAAAAAGGGTCATTAGAGATGACAAAACCTCTTTCATACCAAAAGAATATCAATACAAATGATATCAAAACCAACAAAGATATTGAAATTCCTGTGGATTCAAATATTGACCTTCAAAAATGTTATGATAATTTATTACATAACAAAGAAACAAAAAAAAATTCCAATATCAATTGATTTAGAAAACGACTTTAGTTTAAGATAACATTGATTATTGGATTGAAGACCTCCAATTAACTAAAGTAGATGAAAATATCCTTCTTGACCCGAACGGATGGCTAAATGACCAACATCTAGGAAGTGTTATGCAAATATTGTATGTTGAAAAATTACAATCATTAGGATATTAACAACATACATATGCAATCATAGGGAAAAAGTGTACATGTGTCAAAAAATGTCTTCAACACATTCATTAACAATGATCATTGGATATTAGTAAAAATCCACACGTCAACTCCTAATTTACATTGTATAATATACGATTCACATATGTCAATGATGAAAAAATTGCCTAGCAACACAATCCAATTATTATGCAAACTTATAAATGTGAACAATTTGTTATACACATCTGCAAATGTAATGCAACAAATAGACAACTCATCATGTGTGTTTTCACAATAACATATGCAATAGACATCACAATTGGATTTGATCCAAAAAAATCTCAATATGTTTTGACACAAATGCGAACACATTTACGAAGCTCCATAAACAATAGATACATCTTTCTCTTCCCAAAATATGAACTAATATGACATATATATCCTTTCTTAAAAAACAATTCATTGTCACTTGTAAAGTGAAACAATGTGGAGCCCAAGTTTTTTTTTGAGCCTCTTTAGATACTTGACCAATAGCCATTTTTGTTTAATGTCCAAAGTCAATGTGCCTTGCTCTTGGTGAAGTGTCGAAAGCAGTGTTTTTTTTTCAATTTCTTGATGTAGCTAGGGTGGTGAGCATCCCTAGGTAGATTTCACTAAACTAGCGAATTTATTTCAAGAAACTCTAAAAACTATAGCTAGTAGGCATAATTATGGCGACAACATCCCCAAAAAACTAATTTTCTATCACTTTTTGGCGAATTTGTTTTCAAAAATAGGGAATTTGGGACAAAATATTTCATTTTCAAAAAATTGTGTCACCATTTGGTGATTTTTCGCCAAAAAAATTATTGGTTTAAAGTTTTGCTCTTGAGTCTTTTTTAAATGGTTTCTTTTCTTTAAATTGCATTTCTTGAAATGAAAATTATATCCCCTACACCTCACTTGAGCCAAACCTAAGGGAGAGAAACAAAGGGATAATAATAAATGGTAATAAAAACCAAGTGTTCCACAACTTGGTTGACCTTAGACATTAACAATGATTTTTCATAGCAAAGACTTTTGTTTTACACTTCAATGCACTATTTTGCCCAATATTAACAATTGATAATCTATGATGAGGACAAAATGTGCTAGTTGATACTTTCTAAGAAACCATCAAGCTACCATGTGTGGTTGTGTGATCCCCGATATGATCACCAAATCGCAAAGGGATTATTTTACCCTTTAATTAATCCTCTAAATATACTAATTTTGTATATAAAATTAAAGTGTTTTCATATTTTTATTTTAATTTAACTTATGATATGCCATTGGTTGTAGGTACTCTAACTTTTGACATATATGACACTTCATACAAGCTTATAAAAAAAATGTTCAAATGGTTTTTTTTAATGTCATTATTATAATATTTGATTATCAAATGTTCACGCCACTAATGAACTTTCTCAAACTTAAGTCAAACATCAAAACCTATACATCAAAAACAATAATGTCATCTTTGCTACAATTAAGCCCCTTTATAATCATGCCCATTTCAGTCACATCACACATTTTTATAGTAACCATCCATTTTAGTAAGAAACATCATTTTTTAGAGTCACTATCACACTCATTAATAACAAAAAATATAAAAGCTTTCTTTCTAAATGTAACTATAATGGCGAAATCTAGGGCAAATATTAGGGTTTTGTAAATTATAGTTCCCTTTGGCATTGTTAGTGTTGTTTTGTGTTCAATTGTGCAAACTAACAACAATGAATCCAATTGAAAAGAAAAGAAAAACAACTTTCTAATATAGACAAGCAAAAGATGTGCAAACTTGCTAAGAAAATAAAAAATCTCAATTTAAAAAATCTAGTTGATAAGATACACAAGTTAATTTAATTAAGGAGTTCAAACTCAATGTAAATCATAACATTAAAATAAGCAAAAATCACAATCTTCTTCAAGTCTAATAATGCATAGTAAAGTTTAGAATAACCCATGTAGGAAATTTAAACAATTGTAACCTTTATTCTAACATAAAAGAGCTATTTTGTAAGGTTTTTTTTGCCTATAGTCACAATCTTGTAAAAGTTTATATGGAATGTGATTATACACATTTAAATCACAATTTGTTAATGTCACCAAAAAAGTGGTCACCAAGGGTGTAATTATAAAGGGGGTTTATTATAGATGCAACTTGAAAAACCTATAAAAAGGCTCATAAGGTTCACATAAACAAAAACTCAATTCTAGATTTTTTTAAAAAAATCCCTTTAGCCAAATTTTCTTTTAAAAAAAGAAAAAGAAATCATATTTCAAAAGATTGAAATATATATAGTCAATTTAACTTGCGTTGTGTTCATTCTATGCAAATTTCATATAAAAATAAAGTAGCCTATATTCTACAATGCATAACTTATTCTTAATTTAAGTCCTAAACCTATATATTGTAGATTCAACACCTTAGTGATGAATTTTTTAATGCACTTCAACACATCAAATATTATCTCTAAAATTATTTAAATTTTTGACATGAGTGAACAAAATAATCATTTTAAAATTCATTTTCATGAATGCCATTTATTACATTTCTTAATTATTGTTTGCATGCACCTTTACATGAATTCTTCATTCTTAATTTGTTGACATGACATTTTAATTTGAAGGTGAATGAAAAGTCTTGGACTTGTTTCCATTACTAAATTCTAAAATTTTAATAATCCATGCCAAAAAAAAAAAAGGAATTTGAAAAATAATTTAATGGGCATTGAATCTATTAAGGTAATGTGTTAATATGTTCAAATTTCTATCCATTCATTTTTGCAACATTAAAACATATTGAAACATATAAGAAAACAAAAAAAACATATATTGCACATGAAAATTCAAAGGAACGATCACATGTTCTTTTATTCCTAGTTTATAATCCCAACCTTTTTATGAATTTTTTTCAAAGTTGAAATAATCATTAATTAGTAATTATTTAACCATTGTGATTCATATATAATTGATATTACTAATAACTAATTAATAACTTGTCTTATTAACACGCTATTAGTAACCAAAATCTAACCTACCAAGTTAACCTCCCCCCCCCTCCCCCCTATCCCCTATAAATTAAATTTCATCCTTGGAATATATAAACAATGAGAATGTTTAACAAAAAAATTTAAATGACATCAATAGACTTTGTATGGGGGTGGCTATTAGGGTTGCAAAGCTTGCTTTGCACTTGAAAAGTTCCCATTCACCCCAAAAAATTCTTAAATTTTAAGCACATTTATTACCCAAACCACAAGTCACCTTACATTTATGACACCCATGTTAATTGAGAAATGACATGATGCCTATGTGGCATTTGGGAACACATTGAGAACGTGAGTTTCCACATGCATCACAAACTTCCAATATTTTGAAATTTCAAAAAAATTTATGCAACAATCATAAAACAATACATCCGTGGAAAATCAATGGGTTTCAAAGTGTAAAAATGACATGAATATATATATATATGTATGTTACTTTTATATAAATGATGTGTCTTTTTTACTTATGATGTTTTGATGTGAAGTATGTATATTATTTACATTTTAACTAAATCCATCCAATTATTGTGATGTACAATTTTGCATAAAACTATGTAATTTTTGCAACATCAAATTAATAGGTGAGCTTGTGAGTGTGACTTTGTGAACAAGTCATTCCTTCATCAACAAAATATTGTTAGGAATATTATTGCCATGTAGAAGAAAAATTTCATTCACATGGATGATATATTTTTCCAATGTGGACTGAATATTTCATCCATTTGGACATAATATTCGAAATGAAATATTTTGTCCATATGGATGAAAAATATCACCACATCATAGGTGAAAAAGACCAAAAATGGACATAAGTTTTCAATATTTTGGACTATGGAACTAATGAAAGAAACCAAAAGGTGTTCATTTAAAAGACATTATGAAATTGTTGGTGCACACAACAATAGTTAAAAAACAGTTGCACAGTACAATAATCTATAATCAAATTTATAAATGAACAATATTTGACACCTTCACCAAGTTAAATTGTTTATATGGTTTCCGATTTCTATCCTCAAAATAAAACAAAATGTTTTATGACGCGTTCCCAAGTCCTAAGTTAGCCCCAAGTTGGGACCAACTCTCTCAAGTTGCGGAAATGTGAAGGACTTGGGGCATGCTCCTAGCTTCCAGCACTAAAGGGGGTGAGAAGGGCGTGTTGGAAGCTCCGGGATTAGATTAGGAAGAGGGACAAGCTACTTAATTATGCGATCATGTATCCCAAAACCAACCCCAAGTTGGTTAGAACTCATTCTGCACCCTTTTGGTGTTGGGACAAGCCACGGGCTACCTTGGACTCATTTGATTCACCACGGCCCGGACTCGGGGGAAGCCACCACCTTCCCCCATATAGTATTCTCTGCAGCTCTCCGTCGCACTTGCATCCAAATGGCTCTTTTTCCCGAGACTCCCAAAGTGGAGTCCCGAAACTGTCCTGGTTTGGACTCTCGGGACTTTGGATGCTCATAACTTCTCGCTTCAATCTTGGATCGGGACAAGGTCTAAACCAAAGTTGTAGCTATCCTTGGGAGCTTTCCAACGGTGTGTCGCACTTCACCTGCATGCACTAGAATCGGGTCAATTATTGACTTTTAGTGGTCGGGAGTCAAACTGCCAGTTTGACTCCCAGCCCTTCTTTCGACCATAACTTGTGCTGCAGATGTCCAAATGGTTCATGCAAGGCCATTTTAGACATCTACACTTTAAGACCTTTCCAACAATATAAAAAATGTCTCAATGTGAGGTGTTTTGACCCCTACGATTGCACTTTGAGTTTTCAGGAATCCCGGAGGACTCTTAAGTCCCTTTTTTGGGAGTGTGAATGGCGACCTCACAACTCCCTCAAAGTGGGGTTGCGACAACGGGCAACCTTGGACTCATTTGACTCACCACAGCCCCGACTTGAGGGAAGCCACCACCTTCCCCCATATAGTATTCTCTGCAGTTCTCTGCCGCACTTGCATCCAAATGACTCTTTTTCCTGGGACTCCCAAAGTGGAGTCCCGAAATTGTCCCGATTTAGACTCCCGAGACTTTGGACGCTCATAACTTCTCGCTCGAAACTCGGATCGAGACAAGGTCTAAACCAAAGTTGTAACTTTCCTTGAGAGCTTTTCAACGGTGTGTCGCACATTACCTGCACACACCGAAATCGGATCCATTCTTGACTTTTAATGGTCGGGAGTCAAATTGCCAGTTTGACTCCCGGCCCTTCTTTCGACCATAACTTGTGCTGCAGATGTCCAAATGGTTCATGTGAGGCCATTTTGGACATCTACATTTCAATACCTTTCTAACGATATAAAACACGCCTCAATGCAAGATGTTTTAACCCCTACAATTGTGCTCTGAGTTTTCAAGAGTGGAGGACTCCCAAGTCCCATTTTCGGGAGTGTGAGTGGCGACCTCACAACTCCCTCAAAGTGGGGTTGCGACATTTTATCTTATGTAATATATTTCACACTTTCTTGAGTTATGAGTTTTGATGCCACTTTTAGCTACTTAGAAGCTATGGCATGAAATAATAAACAACAAAATTCATTGCAACTCCAAGTGGGGAAATGGATGAAAATTTCAAACTCCCCACAAAACATGACATGTTGCAACACGTAATAGATGTGTTTGCATGGCACCCACTTCCTTTGCCGACCCCATGAACCTAACAATATAGTCACAAAATCGAAACAAATGAAGGTTAGGAAGTTCCCGATTGTAACTTCATATTGCCTTTGGTTTGGATCTGCATTAGAAAGAATCTTATAGACCTTTGTCCATATCCAAGTGTAAGAACCCCCAACAACGGGTCACAACCACGTCAATAAGCTAATTTGCCTCCCATTAATTATAAAGTGGTTTGAATATCTCAAATGGCAATATTTGTTTAACAGTTTTACCATTTTGTGTTGTAGGTCATGCCATATCATCGAGTGGACAATTTATTCAAACAAAAATTTTCGCACCAAATAAACATCAAAGAAAGACATACGATCATTTATTGAAAACAAACCATGTTTTTTCATGAAATATTATTTCATCTTGTATGAGGTTGGTTTCTGCTTTCACAAGTTAAATAGTGGGCATGATTTATTTGTTGACGACATGGTTCTGCTTGGTACCACCCACACCGATTCATGTTGTCAACACAAAACCAAAACTTATAAAGCTTGAGGGGTGCACTTAGGAATTGAGACCTCAAACTGGAGTAAGTTGGGGCATGAATATCAATTCTCATTGTCTTGGAAATTATCCTTATAATGCAAGAATGTTTTGTGGTGTTTTGCAATGTTGAACATTGTACATGTGACTTTGGTGAACAACATTTTATTTGCCACAATCCATCCCCACATGGCACTTCTAGGACCTCAACACACCCATTAGAGGGAATTATGTGTGGATATTGGTTAAACTAAATGGAAGCCTTTCCGATTACACACACGATTTGGCAAACTATGTGTTAACACATGGGTGGGAGAAATTAACATGACCAATAGGAATCCCCTTTTGATCTAGGAAGCAAGTTGAACTTCTATTTACAGGAACCAAATATCTTTCACCTTCCAAATGGGTGAGTTTAACTGTCAAGGTTACTCCTAGTGCATATTTCCAAACCACATCTACAAGTTGAATAGGTTCACCAAACATGGTCACTCTTCACAAGAGGAATTCACCTATGTTAAGTCCTTGGCTAGAATGACCACCTTTTTGAATAAGTAGTATAATGTCATTTACTTGAAAGTTCAAACATAATCATCAATTGTTGCAACATACAAATAAGATCCTTTTTTCCCTAACTATTGTAACCAAACAATATTATGCATGGATTCTAATAGGTTGCACATAAGCATGTCTACAACCTTTTTTCAGAGAAAATTTATGTTAAAAAACATGAATTTATGTCAAGTATAGGCGACTCATATGGATTTGTAACCAAAAAGGAGAGGGGCCCAAAACACTAATCTGAACCCTCTCGGGATCTTACTTTGACAGAATGAGGATCAGATGAACACAACTCAGAGAAATGTCACAACAACATATAGACAGATGGATGCACACAATGGTTTTATTGTAAAGGAAAAAAAGTTCCTCAGAGCTCCTACCGACGCAGCTCCTGCACAGAATCTCAAGTACCCAAAACACAGAGTTCACATACCACACAGATCCCCCTTGATGCTACAGATCTCATCTTAGACCTTCAACACTCATTCATACACCATCTACACCTGACTTCCCAGATTTATGAGCTTGGCCTTACTAGTCACTAACGCAGCGGAAGAAAAAATCAGCAACTAGCTATCCCCTGCGCATTCCTCTGCCTTCTCCCCAAAAACCTTTCTTTTTTTTTTGTCCGTCTCTCCAAAATTTTTCGATGCCTCTCTCATACACCTCTTCTTCCCTAACTCCAAGCTTGCATTCGAAGCCTCGCCATCCCGTTACGCCGTCCTGGCGCCGCCATCACATCCCGTCCTAGTCGGTTCCATCCTTCCTCATCAT
>Ga0116231_10014861_pt1 | contig 10283 bp, 9 predicted proteins | sample S1TSphgellanicum_2_FD_89695 | JGI IMG/M metagenome (GOLD analysis project Ga0116231, IMG submission 89695) | Host-associated microbial communities from peat moss isolated from Minnesota, USA - S1T2_Fd - Sphagnum magellanicum MG | ecosystem: Host-associated > Plants > Peat moss > Unclassified... | reverse complement strand
GGGTTGATGATTTTTGGAGAGATCTAGTGGAAAGATCAGCTTAGCTTGCTGGAGTCTGTGATGTGATGGACACCCATCATACCCTGTGTATGCTATTGGGATGGCAGAGGATTTCTAGCAGGTTTTATGAGAGTTTCTTCTTACCTGAGAAAAGTCGAAAAGGAGTAAGAAGAGAAGAGTGTGAGAACTCCAGGGAGATAGTGAAGAGGGAAGGGGTTGATTTTTTTGGGGAGGTCTAGTGGAAAGATCAGCTTAGCTTGCGGGAATTTGTGATGTGAAGGACACCATCATACCCTTTGTATGCTATTGGGATGGCAAAGGATTCGTAGCAGGTTTTATGAGAGCAAAAGGTTGAGAGGAAAATATTTATGAAAGCAGCGAGCAAAAGGAATTTCAGTAGTGCAAAATATGAGAAATTCATATGACCTCAAGCAAAAAGGAGTTGATCTTTCACAAGGGCCTCCAAAAAGAAAGAGAGATGTTGTACAGATCCCTGCTATGATTGAGACACCTTTGGTTCCCGTTGAAAATGCTCCTTCAAGCTCTGGATGGCACAACAATGTGGTCAGTCTTCTTAATCTTATGATGAGCTTTCTTTGCACAATTTTTTCTTGGGCTTTCCCAAGTTACATGTTGAAGTTTGATTTTTCTTTGCTTTTATAAAATTTGTTGGGTGTGTGTTGACAATTTTCCTTGACCCTTACAACCATGATAGCTTATTGTCCTCACAAAACATCAAGAGAAGGAGGTCTAGTTCAGATTTGAACTCCCAACCAGCAGCTTCACAACCATACCCTTTAGCCACTAGGGTACCTAAACGTCCTCAATCATTTACAAGCTTCCTTGTCATACATTTTCACTTTGCCTACTTTCCAGTTTGTTTGTTTAGATAAAAACAATATGAAATGATATTTAAAACAATACGAAATGGAGTCATCATTATAGCCTCTTACATTAGGCCGGTGACTCACTTTCTATGACAAGTAGAATTGTTGAAAGGGAAATTTGTGTCAATTGGCATTAACTAAGAATATATTGAACTTGTAAGGATTGGAACTTTCATTATAGATTATGAGTTAAGTTCAATGTGTAGTCTTGATCCAACAATCTAAAACAAATTATTAAAATGTTCTTGGACATTCTTATTGGGTTTATGTCCCAATTCCTTAGGAGTTGGAGGCCTTAGTGACCCAAATGTTGGGAAAAATGTCATGAAATACATATGAACCAAACGAAATGGCTTAGTTAATCAACTCAAACTTGAAAGAATCCGATTCTTAGCTTTAACCTTTATTGATTGGTATTAATTCCACTTACTATGTAACAATATTTATTCATTGAACAATGTTTTGAAACTTTGAAATCTATGACACATGTGAATGATCTTCATTTGTTAGTCGTGTAATATAGATTTGGTACACTCCAATTCATCTATTATTGTTTTCTTGGTAAACTTAATCTTTTCAATTAACTATTGTCTTTATTTAATTACTATAATTTGTATATTGCATTTTTGTAATTTAATGTATAGTCAAATAGTTTTCAAGAGATGTTTAAAGAATTGTACTAACTCTTTTTCATTTTCTTTGCAGAAATATCTAGTGCATGATTTAAATCCCATTTGCAATTTTGACAATCCAAACTTGACCATTATTTTTTTTCATGGGATTGCTTTTGGCACAAATGATGAATGGAAGGAAACATGGACGATATGCCCCACCAACAATAGAAATGAGAGCATATGCTGGCAGAAAAGTGGCTACCTGAAGACTTGAATGACAATGTTCGAATTTTATCATTGTCCTATGATTTTACCATTGTGGCAAATGTTCAGAATGATGTAACTGAAAGTGGCAAAGACCTTGTTCAAAGTTTGGTTACAAATTCAAGGTGCGACAATCTTCTCTATTTATGAACACATTAATTAGTTCTTGTGTACATTAAAGATAATTGTTTACATCTTTAGAATTTTAAAAATGTTTTGCATGAATTAATTGTTCATGTGTGCTAGTATTTTGATACACACCAACAAGCTTCAATTTATTTGAATTGTTAGATTCATGTAGAAGAACATAAGATGGGGCTTAAATGAAAATGTTCTTATTTAAAGATAATAACAATGTTTGTATTTATAATATAAGTTCATGGTACAACTAGTTTGGTTTTGATGGCAATTTTTAGTTTGTGTTTTTTGAAGATTTATCTTTGGTAATGCAATTGAATTGAATTATATTATATTAATACATGTTTAGAAAATTTGCATCCATTTCATTGTTAAAATTTTATTTCAAAAAAATGTATATTGTATTTTTAATTTTTAAAAATTATTGCAATAGTATTTCCAAGGTAACACATAGAAGATGAGTTGTACATTAACACAAGAATGTAAACACTTACATATTTGTACTTAATAATTGTTTTACCAAAACATGGTTGGCACATTTTTTAAGTAGATTAATGGAATCAATAAATGATAAATGACAAGCAAATCAATTAGGAATTTATGGTTTAGGTCTTGTGTGAATTGGAAAATCGCCCCAAGTATAATAGGATGAATTTGTACATGCCAATTCAATGTTGATAATGGAATTTTGGTGCATTGTTGAATATTTTGTAGATATGAATCCCTTTGGGATGGACCAGTGGCATTAGTTGCTTATAGTTTTGGAGGTCTTCTACTGAAAAGCTTGATGATTGAAGCTCACAAACTAGTACAAGAAAGGCCAAGAAATGGTTTGGATACTAAACAACACAAATGTTGTAAAACTTTTTTGAACAATGTTAAAGGTATAATATTTTATGGTGTACCACATACTGGATATACCCAACGTTTATTAAATTATTTCAGTTGGCAACATGAACGAATCAACCCATGGGACAAATATAAAACCCAATTTGGTTTTTTAAAAAATTTAGAATCTTTCAGCCTACAAATGGAGTACCTTTCAATGGATTTTAAATATGTTGTTCATGATGACCTCAAGATTTATGCATTTGGGGAAGGATTACCAGTTGATGGGAATTGGGTAAGATTTTCATTTCACCACATTGAAAGTTATCCAATTAAATTCATTAGTTGAACATTTTTTGTATTGTCAAAACTTGTGTGGGATCATGTACTCAATACTTTTGAATATATTAATGTGGTGATGGGTCATGTGCTTTATAAACTTTGTTTCATGAATTACAATTGATGGAAAGGAAATTTGATTGATTTCAATCATCCAAAAATAGGTTTAAAATTTTCCCTTCATTAAATCAATTCCACATAAATATTCGTAAGGAAAATCATAACATCATTAAAACATGTAAGATTAATGAGATTAAAAACCAATAACCTTGTGATGTATTTATATAATTTGGTTGCCAAAAGGTTGAAGGAAATTACTTTTACACAAAATATTTCATCATTATTCAAACATCAATAGTTATAAACCTATAATTTCCACCACCAATTGAAATTACTATGTTATTTATAAGTTACAGGAAAAGTGAACAAACAAGTCAATGAGTTCCATTAATTTAATCTTTTGCACATGCAGGGAATTTTAGTCCCATATGACCCAACTATTCGGATGTTAGAAAACAACCATTACAAAATTGAAAATGCTAATCACTTGACAATTTGCAAGCCACCAAACAAAGATCATCCAAGCTATTATATATCGTTACAATGTTTGAAAATATGCATGAAGGTAAAAACATCAAATCTAAGTCTTTTGATTTCGTATATGTTCATGTAATTTGATACACATTAGGTCATAGCACACTTGATGTGTATCGCATATTGATTATCAAATAAGAATATAGCATATAAATGACTTATATTTTGTGAATTTTGATAGAAAAATATATTACTTCCACCTATTTCATGTCATGAAGTGGCATTGATTGACAAAACAAAAGAGATAAACATCTAGTTACAAAAGGAATCTATTGTTGGTTTGGTTGGAATGGGCGGGATTGGGAAGACCACTTTAAGCAAAAAATTATTATTTGTTCCACAACCAATATGACAAATCTAGTTTTTTGGAGGATGTGAGATACACCATTTCACTTTAACATGCATATTCAACAAAATTATGATCAAATTGTAGTTGTGAACTTGTCATCACAAGATTTAAGTAAGGCCATATTGGCCATCTTGACTTGATTAAATTGAACATATTCTCTCTTTGGCAGGATTCTTTATTGAGGCACCCAAGCTTTTCATTTGAAGTTCCCCAAGAGCGACCAAATATCATAAATGGTGTTTTGTCTCAGGACTTGGAACTTGCAGCAAACTCTCTGATGGATCTCCAGATCTTGATTTCACCGCAAAGTGAAAATCCAATAGCCATCAATGAGCTCCAATGTCAATATTTATTGGAGAAGTTTTGTGATACTCTAATAGGTGTAAAGGCATGCATTCAAGATGCATCTTTACAACATGTTCAAAAATCACATGATACTTTGAAAAGTCTTGCACGACTGGCTAAGGAGGCTGAGAAACTTGTTCATGATTGTTGTGATCCTAAATGGATCCAAGTTGCCATGATCTTTGCAAACGCGAAGGAACATTTTGCTTCCTTGACTTTTAAATTAAGGTTGTACATGGAGCTTTTGCAAAGCATTTTCAAGGAAGGAGCAACAGAGCAGTTTTTGAGTAAACTTCAGGATCGAAAGTGGATTGATGATGTCAAGGATGAAGAATTTCAATTCATCAATGAGAAAGCAATGAAAGATCGACAAAGGTTGTTATCAAGATTGATTGAGGTTAGGTCAAGTGATTCAGAGAATCTCATCAAGAGATTAGAAATCTCCTTTGATCGAGCTACTCTCTTGCAGGAGAATGCAACTAATGTGATCGATGCCTGGAAAGTGGAATACAAAAGTATTCATCGAGTGCCAAAGGGTCAAATAGGAAAGGGAGGTTCTGCAATTGTTCGCAAAGTTACATGGCGTGGCAATGATTTTGCAGAGAAGTGTTTTCATGGACCAGAAAACAAAGCTATGCAAAAAGAAGCATCTCTTCTTGCAGGATTGTCTCACCCCAATATTTTGCCCTTGTTTTGTTGTGTAACTAGGGATTTTTCTTGTTCCCTTGTTATGGAGCTGATGGATGGGGATCTTCGCCAATTAATGGAAGATTTGATGAACAATGAAAGTCAAGTTGCCCCGTTTGAACTTCTTGAAGCAGTTGACATCATGTTGCAAGTAGCAGAAGGCATGAACTACTTGCATCAAAACAGGGTGGTTCATCGAGATCTGAAATCAAATAACATTCTGGTGAAGTACAATGAATGTGATCGGCATGTGTATGCGAAAGTGGCTGATTTTGGGCTCTCCAAAATAAAGGAATTAAGTTGCACATATTCCAACCTAACAATGGATCTAGGTACAACTCGATGGATGGCACCAGAATTGTTTGGTGATTCAGAAGATCATAATGTTGGTCCAAGTTCATCAAGTGAGTCCAATTTATCCTTGCAGTATCATTTCAAAGTTGATGTCTACAGCTTTGGGATGGTGTGTTATGAGATTTTGACTGGATGTGTCCCTTTCTTCAATATCAAGCTGACGGATCTTCGGAAGAGGATAAAGGATGGTTTGAGACCAGATATGCCTGAACAATGTCCTGAGCAGCTGTCCACCTTGGTTCAATTCTGTTATCATCTTGACCCTAAGGCACGACCTTCATTTCCTGACATTTGTGTGGAGTTGAGGCATATTATGTGCTCACTCATGGTAAATTCTACATCGTGATCCTTGTACAAGCTTTGTAAAGGGAGTAGTTCATTTTTTTGGAATTGTATATAGATTGATAAGTCTAACAACCTGAAGCATGGTCATGAGTGCTTGAGGAGAAAATACAGATTTCTAGTTTAGAGAATAAAGGAAAGCCCAATCATAGATTCCAGAAGTAAAATGTGAGACATGCCCATTGAAGGTGGACAATTTTGCAATGTTGAACCAAGAAAAAAAAGAAAAAGAAAGACTTCCTTGAACCCAATGATTAATTCATCACAAAAACGCACAAACAATTGCAAGTGACACAAGTTGTTTGTGATTGAAAATTGGGTGGCGACAAATTTTTGTCACAGAAAAAATATCATGTGCATACTGAACAACTGTAGCTCCATGAGTTTTTGAAGCAAGCAACATGACTCAGTTGTTGAGTGTTTATGTTGTTTTGTTGCCAAGATGATAATGATTGAGGAGGAGGAATCAGAGCTCTTGAAGCTGATCACGATGAGCTGAGCAGTTAGTTAGTTGGAAGAATTCAAGCTTTAAAATTGTCAAAAAACTCATGTCCAAATTTGAGCTTTGACAAGCTCTCATCTGATTGATCAATTGTCTAGAGTTTGACAAGAATCAGAATATGATTGTGAAATATGCAAGAGGAAGAAGCGGAAGAAGAAGATTATTAAGAAGTTGTGCAGGCCGGTGTTTCAATCTTCACGCATAGACTGATCAAGCTGCTGCAGATTGGGTACTGGACCAGGATGATCCAGAAAAGGCCATGATCGACGTCCATCTGAGCTCACATCATCAATTCCTTCTTCTTCATAACCTGGAGCTGCTGCCTGTTGTTGATGCGTAGACGTAGCTAGATCATCATCATCATCCTCACATTCATCCTGAGGAGAAGCAGTAGCCGGAGAAGGAGATGGAGAAGGAGGTAGGGGAGTCGTATAATGGATCTGCAACTGATGCTGATTCGTGATTCCAGTAATATTACGATCCTTGTCGCTCATGATCAGCAGCTGCAGCTGATTGTGCATCCCCTCCACCAACGGTTTCCAAAACCGATGTCTTGCATTGTTGAACCATTTCTCTAACTGAAGTACAGCAGCAAACCCCCGAAAAACACTTCAGACTTCAGTGCTCAGCAACTCTGAGCTTGCTTCTTCTTTCTTCTTTGCAAAAACTGAAAAAAATTGTTTCTACATTTAACACTGTAATTACAACTACAGCTTTAAAATTCCAGACTTGCAGCAGGTCGAAATGATATTCATGCAGACTGATCAATATCACAATCCCTAATTCCATCTGAGCTGCAACTACAGCATATCAATCAATTATATCCAAGTCTTTGTACAATTTTCTAGTGCCAGAAAAACTTAGTCACATGTATCATAAGATCATTGCATCTCTAATAGTTGATCAATCACACATAACTTGATCTAAAAATATATATATGTGTGTGTGAACTTGATCAATGCAGTTGCTCAAGCTGCTTACCTTCTTCTTCGAGATTCCTGTTTGGAAACACAGATCATCTTTCTCAGCATCATTTGGGTACCCGCAAAAGTTGATGATTAGCAACAGCATTACAAGTACCCAATCATGCTTATAATGCTTCCGCCTCTGATCTGATCATGTAGTGCACGTAGTACTATATGATTGCTGAATAATAATATTTACTGCTTCCAAGTTATACATACAACAGCAGGGATGAGTGAACTACTATAATGAGCAAGAGCTCTAACCTAAACTTGGGAGATAGTATATGAAATGGTTTGATTTTGCTCACGGTTTGTGGAAGTGTTCAGCCATCCAGTTCTGGAAGACAGTAACAGCTGGTGGAGCAGGACTCTTGTAACATCTGACACTAGGCTCCACATATGGAGAAACTGGAATATTGGTAATGGCACTCTCACTGGAAATAGTGATCTTGCCCTGCAAGAATTGCAGTAACTCCTCCTTACTAAACCTGCAGCTATAAGCAGTGCAACAATCATCAAATCTTGATCAATATTCAAATTCTAAGTACAAAGCTGATCTTGCTACATGTGCAAGCTGCATGTGCAGTTACAGCACCTGGTCTGCAAGCTGATCCTGCTGCTGCCAGAAAAACAAATTTTCAATCCACACGTGTATGAGACATGCATGTGATCCATTCAAGGATCTAGAAAATTAGAAGTTAACTAGCAGGTGAGCCTGCTGCAGCTGATCATCATGAATCCAATTAGTGATTGAAGCATTTGACGGGAAGGACTCCCTCAGATGCTGAGGAGCACACCAATCTGATGAAGATGTCATTTTGTAATGAATTACCTGAAGCAACTGATCCTACCATCTTCTGCAATGTCCTGATCATCAGGAGTTGCTGCTGCTGCTGCATCTTGTTCATAAGAACTAGTTGGAGTAGCAGCTGGCCTCTGGGTTATTTCAAAGTGCAACTGCCCACATTCCACCTGTTGATCATAGCACACCATGAATGCAACACTCAAACAAACCCAGCTGATCAAAGACCTTGATCATGAGAGGAATCAAGATCAGATCTGCAACAACTCTATAAAATTACTGTAAAGAGGAATTGAGATCTGCAGGCAACTCTAGAACCAACATATACGCTTGTTCAGCTTGAGATATTCCTGCAACACGAGAATTGGTGAAGAAGCTGCTGCAGGGAGATCTGAACAGCTGCTCTGACATATCTTTCACACAAAAGTTGAACTTGTCTTACTAAAATGAACGTTGTTTACAACTATATATCCCATAAAAGATGACCTTATCCTCAACCAAAAATGCTTTTTATGACTAGGGTAATCATTACAATTTAATTGTACCTTACACATGTTAACAACTTGTTTGCTTAAAATATCATTTGAAAATATCTTCACCGGTGCATTAGTTTTCATATGAGACAATTTTGTCAACAAATGTATCAATGCCTATTAATAAAACACAACAAGGAATCCAAACAAGAAGCATATAAATAACCCAAAAGTTAAGAATGTTTAGGGTCTAAAATAGACCAAAAAAATGTACACACAACTTTTTGAGAAAGTTTTCCTCATCTGCTTAAGAAAGGGAAAGCAAAACAATATGACATGATAAATAACTTTGAAAGATTTTTTTGTTTTAAATTCTAATATACCTTAAGCATAAACTTGTTATCCTTCTTGTCATTCACCATTTTAGAGTGCTTAAATTGATTTTTTTGTTGTTATTGCTATACCTACAGCAAAACCTGACCTACTATCTTGTTAAATATAAACTTTTTTTTTTTTTTGTGATTTGTGAAGCTAGGTTTGGAATTGCACATGCAGATACCATTAAATAAAGGTGCCATTGACTTATTACAAGATTTTTGGATCACGTGTCAATGAATTCAGATGCAAATAGTCATATAGCATTTTTCTCTTTTATGCCTTTATGATTTAATGAATGCATGGACAACACCTAGCTCTTTTTAAATAATTTATACTTAAGGAATAGATTCATAGTTCACACTGCCTATGTGTAGGTGAAAAAAAGGCACAACACATCTCAGAACCTAGGACAAAGAAGCCTATGTGAAAGAGAAGGTGGATGATATTTTGCTGGTCATCCACTCCAAAAAAATTACTGGAGGTATGAGTGCGGGTGCTGGTTCACCCTGGCTTCCTATACCCTAAAAACCTTAAGCCACTTTCACCATACCCTAAACCCTAAACCCTTCTCACCAAGTACCATGAGGCAACCAGACCAAATAGTTGATCCAATTGTCACAATTTTCGTTGCTCTTGAAACAAGGTTAAGCATCACACAAACAAGTTTGCCTAACCAAAACTTATGGTGAAGAAACTGTGTGAGAATTACAAGAAGATGTTATGTTGCTTGCTGAAAAAAATTTCAATAGCCCTTCAATGCCTTGCACTTCATTTTTTCTCACACTTTCCATTGCTTCAATTTTTTCCTTTTGGTTTTTTCCGTGTTTCTTCTTTGCTATAGGTTTGTTCAGTCCTTGTCCTTTTTCTCTTCTCTCTTTGCTCTGCTTTTGCTAAAGTAGGTTTGTTTCTAGTTTAAGGTTGTTGAAATTCTCTGAGTCCACCTCCAGTAAATTTGACATGACCTAAACTGTTTGGGGTAGAAACCAACTTCCAATCTGCAGTGCTTCAACTTGGAGGCTCAATAAAGGAAGAAATGAGAAGCCCAAAGCATCTGCATTGACAAGGAGGATTCAAATTCAAAGCTATAAAGAACCATTGACATCTTCAATTTCAATCTGGTTAATACCTAAATCACATACTGCACACACAAGCATTTCAACCTCTTGAACAGAAGACACCCACAAGTGCCAAGAATTTCCACAAAAAATTCATACAATAGTCTATACTATTTTATGAAGGAACTTTTGTGTTCCAGGCTGAGTAAGACTTCCAGATGAGAAAAATGCATCAAAAGATGGCCAATCATCTTAGACCTAAAATCTTTGTCTAAAGGGTTCTAGCTTGGAAGGTATTACAAACCTTGAAACTAAGTGTTGCATGGCTCATCCGGACATGGTCTTCAAATGATCAGTGCCCATATAT
>Ga0116231_10014858_pt1 | contig 10285 bp, 6 predicted proteins | sample S1TSphgellanicum_2_FD_89695 | JGI IMG/M metagenome (GOLD analysis project Ga0116231, IMG submission 89695) | Host-associated microbial communities from peat moss isolated from Minnesota, USA - S1T2_Fd - Sphagnum magellanicum MG | ecosystem: Host-associated > Plants > Peat moss > Unclassified... | reverse complement strand
TGTTTGATCGCCATACAGGGGATATCATGTCCACGATGGTGAACAAGTTCTTGACTGTGCTCTGTCCTGATTGGACAATTCGTCTTCTTGGCTTGACGTCTGATGGGGCTCGCAATATGACTGGGTGGGTTGATGGTGTTGTCATTCGCCTCGATGTCGCAATGCATAGCGACTGTTCTCTGATTCGAATTTGGTGTGGGGCACATCAATTAGATCTTGTTATGGAGGACATAATGAATAATGTCATCAAAGAACGATTCTTCTCAGTCATGACTGGATTTATAACTCATTTAACACGACAGTAGAATCTGATCACGAAAATGCAAAGTACGTGCCCTTGTGTCGTCAATTGCTGGCTTTCGACAGAGAAGGTCATCAGTTGGTTTAAAATCCATCGGCCATAGTTGCTTGCTCATATCGAGTCAAAGCAGCCAAATTTCGCTCCACCTCGCCTTTGGTGGGTTGCACTTCTTTCTATGCATCATTTCACCACTCGAACAGCTGTCATTTTCTGTTCTATCCAGGGATTAACTACTCTTGTGCTTCAGCAATGAAATGCCCTGGATAACCTCATTGCATCCTTCATTGATGACGTTGGAGTGACTGGGCCACTCACTGCAGAATTGATTGCAAATATCGACTCATTGACTCACGTCATTAGTGGTCGTTATGTAGTTGCTCTGTCCAGTGTCCGAGAATTTCTGGTTGGTTTGGCTTCTTGGGCTGACACCTTACTTAATGAAGTTGATGAAAGCGACCAGAACGACCTTCAGCATGACATCGCCTTCGTTTACATCACCGCTTGCGATCGGATTCATGAAATTTCTGCCTATCGAGATCGAAACAACAATGCAATGGCTAATCCCGGTTCTATTCCCCTAGTGCTACCGCATGAACTCATCAAGCTATCCGCAGCCAACTTCATCCGAAAGATTCGGCAACATGCTTTCCGATTGGATCATTGTTACTCATCAACTCAGATCGAACTCATTGTCGATGAGCACAAAGCCCTGATCCATGCTCACAGATGTGAGCCAGTGTTGAAGGACAACATTGATTCACTTTCCAACAGTTCAAGTTTTAAGGATGGCTGGTCTTTACTTGGTGCTCGATTCCCGAATGATGGAATATTGTGGTGTCATTGCAACGCTTTTTCCTGGAACTAGTACTGCAGAGTCCGATTTTTCAATCCTACGTTGGGAGAAGGATTTGTTCCACAAGCGTTTATTGAACTTTGGATTAGAACGAGTCATGCATGCAAAACAGTTCTTGTTCATAGAGCAGTTCCAGCATTGATAAATGCTAACTAATCAATTTATGCTAAATAATACCTTCATTTGGCCCCTACCTAAACTAACCATTCCTGATGCGCCTAAATCAAGTTAATTTAGGTAATTCAGGCGACTCCCTAATATAAGCATGCCTAATTATATGGGATGCATTGAAGACAACATTATAAAACTATTTGTAGAGTATCTTGATGAATTGACCTCTTACTTGTATGGTGATGTGAATTTTTATAACAAATTGTTTCATGTTTAGAATGATTAAAATCTAAAGCTAGTGGTAATTATATTGTTCATCTTAAATATGGAACCATATTATAAACACTACTAGAAATCTTGTCAATTGCAACCAGTCACTATGCAACCAACATGCAATTAAATATGTACAACATGGACACGTGTCATAAAAATAATGGCCTAAACTTATACATACTTAAATTACTATACTTAATATCTACATAGGTTATATATAATAGTGTTATGTACCTTTAGTACTAAGGTTAACCCCATGTTAACTTAGGCTAGCTTAAACTAACCTAGGTTAAAATAACCATGGCTAAAATAACATAACTAAATTAAATTAGGCTAAACTAACCATAATTAAATTAAGTTAGGCTAAATTAAATTAGGATAAAATTAATCATGGCTAAATTTATTAGGTTAAAATGATTATGGCTAAATTAAATTAAGTTAAATTAACTATGGTTAAATTAAGTTAGGCTAAACTAATTATGGCTAAATCAAGTTAGGCTATAATATTTATGGCTAAAATAAATTAAGTTAAATTAATTTAGGATAAAATAAATATGGTTAATTAAATTAGGTTTAAATATGTATGGTTAAACTAAATTAGGCTAAAATTAACAATGGTTAAATTAAAATTATGCTAAATTATGCTAAATTAAATTAAGTTAAATTAAACCAAGGTTTAAATATGTTTTATTTTATTTTATTTTGGAATATTTTTTCAGAAAATTTAAATTTGATTTAATTTTTTTTCAAAATCAATTAATATGATAATATTAATTTTTATTATAAATAATCATAATTATTAATTAAATTGTTATTATAATTACAGTGATAATCAATTATATATATATATATTCAATAGGTATTATATATTTAAATTTTATTATTTATGTTAAAATATTAATGTAAATAGGCTACACTAATTAACTTTCAAGTATACAAACATCCTAAACTAATTATTAATTTAAGCTAGATAATAATATTAAAATCATATTTTCATTAAATAATCATAATTATTTAAAATATCCTATAATCATCTTTGAAATGCAAAAGAAAAGGAGTAATGGGAAAATAAGAAAAAGAAAAATAAGAAAAATAAGCTTTCCAAGTTACAAAATGTTTTTTTTTTTTTTTCTTTGGACCCCTCCTATTTTCAAACCTCATCATTTTCTTATTTCTTATTCATTTAAAACGATTTAAAGTGCTATAGGAGCGCCACCTGAAGTCCTACAAATCACATTGGAACTTTAATAGCAACAAAACAACATAAAATGAACTTTCCGGGTGTTTAAAAACCGACCTTCGTAATGTTCAATAATTGTTTTTTGGAGTTTTTACCCCCTTTACTTTGGGGGCCATTTTAATCTATTTTCAACGATACTTAATGTGTTAGATGCGCCAAGAGGAGGGCTTCAAGTTTGTTTTGCATTCCAAAAGCAACAGAGCCCTCCCATGGCTGGTATAATCTAATACAGTAATTGCATCTGATGTGCAACTAAGTTGGTTCATGAGGTTTGCAATGGAATGTTTTAACCCATATCCTTTGGCTTTGAATTCTATTTTGCTCAGTATATAAGTAGGAGCAATAGCTATGTAGTAGCCAAATATGAAGTGCCATTGGGGATGATTGAATGAAAAAAACTTGACCTTTATGAAATGGTTAAACCTAAAAATAAAATTGGATTATTTTAAACTTACTTATATAACTTAAGCCTAGGTATTTTTCAACCTACTTCCATACCTAAGTAAACCTTCTTAATAGGGTTTAATTATTACTTACCTACCTACGCACCACATGTCAATATATTATTAATCATAGATTGAATGATTTAGATTTCATTGATTAATATTTAAAAATTTAAAAATAGGTGGGCTTTGATTGCCACATGTCACCATATAATTGGTGTTAAAGTGAACACGTGTCAAATGGTAAATGAATGTTCCATGGTGTGCCACGTGTCATCATCATATGGTATAAACTTTAATGATTGAAATTAATCCAATGAATTTTTAGTTTTGAAAACACAAAAAATTTAAATAGTGACACATGTCCACAAGCTAATTGTTTAATTTTTAAACGTGTCATATTTTGATTAGTTGCATTGTAATTGTAAAGAAAGTTGCACATAATGTGCAACTACATTTGGATTTGTATGTATGTATGAACATGTATATTAACATCGAATATACATGTTGCATATGTAGTGTCGCATGCAACTGAATGTCTCAAATTTGCAGTTGCATGTGTCGCATGCAACTAAATTTTAGTTGCAAATGGTAGTTGCAAAACCCAAAATTTCTAATAGTGAAAGTTGGTTGAACCTAAACAAGGATTTTGGATATAGAATTAGCAAATACCATTAATTTTCTTGAATTATTTTTGTTCTTTGTGAGAACCATAAAGATGAAAACAATTGTCATGCCCCAAATTGATTTGGAGTGATTTGTAAATATGCCTTTCACAAATAATGATTCCAAAATCAAGTGAACTTGGAAGAAGGAAGACCATTTTATATCTTTCACCCCTATTCTAAATATGGTCCACACATGTATGTGAATTCCACTTGTGGTCCACCCATGTTCCATTTATGATCCGCCTATGTTCCGTCCACATTTTTAAAAAAATTCTTTTGCCATAACTTTTGCCCTTGGCCCATACACATACAAGTTGTACACATTAGATTGCTCCAACATTTGAGTGTACATGTTTAGGTTGTAAGTGCATCCCAAAGAAGGATTGTAGATCTACTAAATTGTAAAGATGCTAGAAATATCTAATATTGCAATGGTTGTGTAGGTGTCAATGCCATCCCCATTGTGATGTGTACTAGGAGTTGGTAGGTTTGTGTGAACTTTAGAGGACCAATGGAAATGCCAAATTGGGATAGCTTTTGAAATGTTCAACAAAATATAATTAACTACATAGGCCTAAGGATTTTTTTTTTGATTAATGGGGTTGTTGGATATGGTTATTTGAATTTGTTTTTTTAACCCTATCTCAAATGAACTAACAATTTATGTGTAACTACTATTTGCAAACATGGTTTTACCCTTAATCCCTTTTATACTTTGTCTATCTTGACAATTTGACAATCCACATTTGTGTGTATTTTCCTTGAGTTTGATTGGCATCATGGTCATTTTCATTTAGATTCCACTCACATTTAACTTGCATTGCACCCAAGTTTCACATAGATTCATGTAGATTGTGGATAATTTAGGATAAAATGTACATAGTCCCTAGTAATGTAATCTTCATATATTATTTGTCTCCTATGTCCTTTTCTTTGTTGAAGTAGGCATCTAAGGCCTATTCATGGTGGCCATAGAAACTAGTTATCCTTTCACAATTCACCTTATCATTGGTTTTTGCACTTTTTTTCAATATTTGTGACTATTCAACAAGCTAGTCTTAACACTATGATAGAGTCCTTGCACTGCACCTAAAAATTATTAAACAAAGGCATAGTTTGAGGTTGAATTAATTCATGGCATAAAATTAGCATGTGGTTAGAGATGGGGAATGTTGTTTAGTTGTTGGCACCGCTAAGTAATAATTGTTGGAAGGTAAGCCTATCCTTGATATTGATGGCTACATTGTGATTTAGATTGGCCATTGCCTTATGAACAAGTCAGTATCAAATTGAACATGTTAGATCTTGATGGTTATGGTATGATTCATATTGGCCATTGCCTTTATAATTGGTTCCAATTTCAAGTGAAGGATCAAATTTGTTGCATTGCACCATTATTTATGTTCCACAAATGTTCTACATATGTGAATTCCACATATGTTCCACCTATGTTCTACCCACATATGGTTTTTTGCTTTTGCCAGAACTTGATCACTCAAGGTCTTTACACACACAAGTTGTCTACACTAGCTTATTCCACCATTTGAATGAATGTATTGATTGCAACAACATGTCAAAAAAACAAGACCCTAAATTTATTAGAATGTAAGGATGAATTACTAATTATAATTAATATTGTGATGGTTGTGTAGGTGTCAATGCCACCCTTAGGTGCATGGTACATGATTGACTAGTTCAAGGGGAGCCCATTTTGCATCCAAATATATGCACCACTCACAAGCCCTGTTGGTGGGCAATTAACCCAAGTGGTGTATTTATCTCAACTCCCATGCTCATTTGGGGCATTTCATGGAGGTGTGGCTGCTTGGCACGTCACTTAAAACTTTTCCAAGCTATGGAACTTGCAAATGTTATATCATCATGATCATCAAAACAAGTTCTTAATGTGAATGTGACAAAAAAAGGGTTGGAAAATGAACAAAGGAAGGAAGGAAGGAAGGAAGGGTGTAGGTATATTGGGACATTCAAGCAACAACTGAAAGATGATATAGTAATAGGTCATTTGCAAATCACTTGAATTCCCACCAATGCACAAGGTGAAATTACTAGCTTAAAAGGACATTGGATTCGCACTATCAAAGAGGTGGCATACAACCACCTTGACCTAAAATTGGTGAACTTTAGGTCACACACAACAAAACAGTGGGAGGTCATCCATGCAAAGCTTGATGGGCTATTTTACTATGACCCCCATTTAAAAGATAGGATGGTGGAAAATTATATGAAGGAACACCTATCCTTGGCTAGGAATGTATGGAAGAAATCCTGGATGGCCAATGGTGAAGGTCTAAACGCCCAAACAAATGCCCAAAACATGTTTGGGAATCATTTGTTTGGTATTATAACACTCCAAATGCACCAAAAAATTAGACACAATGTAAGGGATTTATGGCCATGTGTGAAATCCCCACACACATGGTGCACATACCTTGTCCCATGCAATTCAAATTGAGGTCAATGTTAGTGATGATTTTAGTAAGAGTTAAATTCTACATCACCGTTAGGTTTTTGTTGACCATACTACATGCAATACCACGTACCTGAATAATAAAGATAAATTATGAAGCTTTGGTCTGCGGTCAACAAAACATGGTAAGAATGGAAACATACAGATATAGACAGCAAAATGATAATAGTAATGTCCTTATTGATGAAGCTTGAGTACAAGTTATGTTTGGTTATGAGGCCCCCAAAAAAGTACTCCCTGCCCCTTATATCTCCATTATTCTTCTTGCCTCTTCATACTTTCAAATAACTAGAACTTATGACATATCGATAGTACTAGCCATTCGGCAAGTCACAAGTAATGACAACTAGCTTCGACATGACCCCATCAAATATTTCCCTACTAAATTTCAATAGGGAACCTACCTCAATTTGGTTAGACGACTTCCTGGTTAGTAAACTGACTACCTAACTTCGATAAAACTATACTTAAGACTTCTACAATTGTTCAATACTCTTTATTTCAATAAACATTGATTTTATATATTCCTAACATTATCCCCCCCCTTTAGGACTTTAATGTCCTCACAAGGTCAACATTTTTCTAAGTTGGTCTATCTTTTGTGTGGAGCTATTAGTTGAGATTGGGAAATGTTGACTAAAGTTAGGAAATCATTGATGTCATCATCAGAGTCAACCTTTGATGCAAAATTCTCACCCAACATTATTCCTAGAAGGAATTTTTGATACACCTTATCCTTCCTAGGGACCAATGGATGTGGCAGGCATTATTGAAACTCATGAGGTGTTAGACTTCTCGAGTTCTTCTGAAGCTACCTCACCATGCGAATTATTCTTAAGATAACAACCGTAATGTCATCGGGCTCCTTTCAAGATGTGCTTGAGCTACATGTAGATTGGGTCCCCTTGTTGTGCAATGCCAACCAATCGATGTCATTGCCTCCTTCAATAAGTCCTTGAGTGCACAATTCTCGAGTAAATCACTCTCAAGTAAATCTTCCAGCTTTTGCGCCCACTATCATGTCTCCATGGAGACCTCTTTTACTCTCTTATCAATGGTGTTTAGTATAAGATCTTTTTTGGCCATTACAAAAGTGGGCTTGTGGCTAACTATTGTCGTGTGCTTCAAGTAGTATTTGTTATAGGCTACCTCCAATTTGCAATAATATCACAATGCATAGCACCCAAACAACCCATGAGATGCTCCAATACTCCATAACCATGCCCATTGTTGAAAACGATATAGCCACTGAGAATATTGTACGCAAGTACTCATGAAACTCCATGTCCTATATCTTCCACATATGTTCAAAATCCCCAATTAGGATTCGAGCATTGAACGTAGGTGCAACAAATCCTATTGAAAGGCATGTTTGCAAGTGATAAATGAAGTAATACCCCTTTAGGTGGGGATTAATTAGCAAGGTATACTCCAACTCCTTCAAAATGTGCAGTATATCACTTAGACTACGGGGTTTGAACCCAACAACTTTTGCATCAGATGTTGGAGGAATAGTTCTTGTTTGCTCGTTGCAAATGGAAAGCATACGTAACTTTGATAATGGTCCGTCATGGGGGAATGCTGTTGTGGTGGAGAATCATTAGGTGGATGCTTTGAATTCTTATCCTTCCCCACATTGCCACCATTGTTGTGGCTTTTCTCCCCACTCTTGCCACCCTCCACTTGTTCCTTCCTTCTAGTCTTTTTTACAAATTTCGTAATTGAGATTTCCTACATTGCATCTTGATCTTCCTCCTCTTCATTTGTCTGTGTTCCCTTGAATTCCTCTTGCTCCCGAAGATTCACACGTGTTGTATTAAGCTCCATTACCATGTCTTGCTCCTACTGGTAGTACAACTATACCATTGATAGTCAGGCTTCAGTAAGAATTGTTAAGAGTAGCCACACCTCTGCTTCAAAACTTAGAACTTGGCATGCCAAGCTTCCTTCTCAATCTGCATTTTGAAGAACTTCTAACTTTGCCCAGTTGCAGGGCAGAAAGTGCACGTTCAGGGCTATTTGGAAATTGGTGTTCTCCGGTAACTGGCTCGAGGCCACCGGTTACTGAACATAATCTCACCGCTACCGTGGCTCACTTATATCCAGTAACCAGCGGCCTCTCACGAGTTACCTAGTGCATAGGGGGGTGTCATTTTTAGCAATAAAGGTTGTACCCATGCAATTGGTGGTGCCATTATCCCCTGTTATGCAGGTCGAAGTTATACTTTAACATGCATCTCATACACTTTCTTTTCTTTTAGTTTTCATTTGGGCATTTTCTTACAGAGACATTGTGGAACTCCTTCTGGATGGGTATAGAGGGTAGAGAATCAAAAGGTAAGCTTATTGAATAAGGTTGGAAGTATAGGAGAAGCTTCCAGGGCCTTTCAGATGTGAGATGGTAGGCCGAGAGAGGTCGAAAATCTGGAAGGCCTTCTATATGGAACCTTGACATGCTTAAAGAACCGGTCCATATTTTGCTGAAACAGAATTAAAAACTGAAAAAAAACAGAGAAATAATAAGAACTTTTGGCCTCTGGAAGTTATTCTCCAGGCTGGACAGTAACTTCCAGAAGCCAGAAGGCCCCCACCAGACTGGCAGGTCTTTTCAAAAAATAAGAAAAAAATCCTCTTCTCAAGAAAATTGAGGTTGGGAAGCGTCCCCAAAATACAAAGGAAAAAAATGGACCGGTCTTTTACAGTTGGGTCAGGTGGGGTGAGATAATGTCATTAGATGGAAATATAGGGAGAGGGAGGGTTGGTTATTTAATTTTTTAATCTCTTCAAAGGGGTTTCTCAGTATAAAGGGTTGGGGTTTTTTTTCTTTCCCTCTTTTTTTCAAAGAGTTGTTTCTTGGGTGGGAGGAAGGGGTTTTTCTCGACGTTGGGTTGAGTGAAATGAGGTGAAGTGACAATTTTTCTTCCAAAATAAATCTTTTGTACAAGATGTAATAGTTTTCTTGGCACCAAGCATGTAAGTAAGTAGGTCACTAAATCAGTAAGTAAATAGGTGAGTAGGTTAGGTAGGTCAGTAGAAAGAGGATGCCAAACAGTTAAAAAAAAAGAAAAAGAGATAATGTTTTTGAAAGCTGGGTAGGGTGGGCAAGTGCAAAAGGCACCAGTGGGTTAAATTACTGGGTTTCATCCCAAAACGGTCAGAAAGGGTCTGATCCACGACTAGTGTGTTCGTGGGTGCTGTGTCACTGAGGGATCCAATTGTGAATAATAACCTCAAAATTGCGAGATTTAAAAAATAATTGGAAAGCGCTCAGAGAAAATCTGTAGTGTATTTGGAGGGCACCTTGTGTCCATGAATTTCCCTCCTATAAAAGGGGAGAGATAATATGCGTACTCCTCAATAGTGAGAGGGTTCTTACACCTATAAGTAGGCATAATATCCCTCCAACTCCTATGCCTTGTGCTATGCGTAGTTTGGAACCTCCAACTCCTACACCTTGTGATGTACATAGGTTTGGTTCATCATAAATTTTGGCTCATGCTTTACGACAGGTAAAGCCCTAGAGTGAGACACATTCCCAAAATCCAGGGCCAGACTTGGCTATCCCTTCATCCTAGACCCCTTATTTTGAGAATGCCCCAACCCTAGGGCTCTACCCTACACGTAATGTGAGTCCATGTTACTGACCATGATATTTTGTATGCAACAACAGCAGGTATTACATCTTGTCCATGGGCCTTACGCTTTCCATAAAGCCCACTACTCCCCCATCCCCCCGCACCCCCTATTTTCTTTTTATAAGTTCTGCCGATCCCTATTTCTTGACCCTCACTACTCTGAGTTTTTAAAAAATGTGGAAGGTTTTTTACTCCAGTCAAAGCCTTCAGACTCCAGAGAGCAACAGAGCACACCAAAAAGTCTACAAGATAGAATTTGTTTTCCTTGTTCTT
>Ga0116231_10014857_pt1 | contig 10285 bp, 9 predicted proteins | sample S1TSphgellanicum_2_FD_89695 | JGI IMG/M metagenome (GOLD analysis project Ga0116231, IMG submission 89695) | Host-associated microbial communities from peat moss isolated from Minnesota, USA - S1T2_Fd - Sphagnum magellanicum MG | ecosystem: Host-associated > Plants > Peat moss > Unclassified... | reverse complement strand
CGCCGCTCCTCCAGTTGGGATCGCACCGGAGGCAACGGCGACGCCGTTTCCGTAGCGCCCGGCGCCTCGGCCACCATCCTTGAAGTCACCGCCGCAGGCGTCATCACCCACCTCTGGTTTACCATCGCCTCCGACGACCCCTATCACCTCAAAAACCTCGTCCTCCGCGCCTGGTGGGATGGCGAGCCAACTCCTTCCATCGAAGCCCCCATCGGCGACTTCTTCGGCCTCGGCCTCGGCGAATACTTCGTCTACCAGTCGGCGCTCCTCGCCGTTGCCTCTGTCAAAGCCCTCAACGCCTACTTCCAGATGCCCTTTTCAAAGAGCGCCAAAATCACCGTCACCAACGACGGCCCAATCAAAACCGACAGCCTCTACTTCGCCGTCGATTACGTCACCATGGCTGAGATTCCCCCCGATCTAGGTCGCTTCCACGCCCAATACCGCCAGGCCGCCCCCTGCAAAGGCATCGTCGACAACTGGCAGGTCAACTGGGACAAATCCGTCAACGACCTCAAAAACCTCGACGGCAAAGACAACTACGTCTTCCTCGAAGCCACCGGCCGCGGCCACTTCGTCGGCGTCACCCAATCCGTCCTGCAAAACCAGGAAGGCTGGTTCGGCGAAGGCGACGACATGATCTTCATCGACGGCGACACCCTCCCCACCATCCAGAGCACCGGCACCGAAGACTACTACAACGGCGCCTGGGACTTCGCCAGCCAGCCCTTCGCCTTCGAACACAACGGCGCGCCCCTCATCCGCAACGACGAAAAACTCGGCGGCCGCTACTGCCTCTACCGCTGGCACACCGAAAGCCCCATCACCTTCGAGAAATCCATCCGCGTCACCATCGAACACGGCCACGGCAACAGCCGCTCCGACGACTTCTACTCCGTTGCCTACTGGTACCAGACCGAACCCCACGCCCAGTTCCCCGCCCTGCCCGCCCCAGCAGATCGGCAGCCTAGAGTCTTCCAGGTAGGCGGCGCCGGCGCTGCCTCAGTGCCAGGCGCGTGAATCTGAACTCGCGTGCCGACCAGAAACGGCGCATACTCATGTCAGGAGCCGGTGCCAAGACCATCACAGTTCCCCTCGAGCCGCAGACTGAGGCCAGGCTGATCGCTTTGGCCAAGGAGAGGGCCGTTACAGCCGGCGAACTCGTCTCCTCGGCAATGTACTCCGTCTTCGCAGCATCGCGCTGGAACTCCAGCGGCGCAGCGACGCCAACGGCTGGTCCATCCGCAGCAACGCCGCCACCGCTCCGGAAGCCCAACCCTCCGGATATTACGGCCCCAGAGACCGCTTCGAAATGCGCGGCCCCGTGGCCAAAGCCGTCATCGGCAAAGCCGCCCAGGATCAAGCCGCGGCAAAGCAGCTCTGGGAATCCTCTGAAAAGCTGACCGGAGTCGCCTGGCTTGGCCCTCGGACCGCCGCGCATGCGGAGCGGCCTCAACTATGCCCGCTCAGAGCTTTTCCATCAAAAAGCTGATCACATGGTCCGCATGCACCACGCCCACCATGCGCCCCTGCTTGTCCACCACCGGCAAGGAATGCAGATTGTATTTATCGAAGAGCTCCGCAACGTCGGACTGATGCATCTCCGCGGGAGTGGAAAGCACCCGCGGCTCGGCCAGCACGCGCAGATGCGTGGCCGGCTGCGCCACCACCATCCGCGCCAGCGCCACAGTGCCCCGCAGCACGCGGCTCGCGTCCAGCAGATAAATCTCCGTCACCGACTCGGCATCGCCGTCGAATGCCCGCAGAGCCTCCACAGCATCCGCCACCGTCGCCTCCAACGGCACCGAAACATATTCCGTCGTCATGCGCCCCGCAGCTGAGTCCTCGTGGAACTCCAATAGCTCCTCGACCTCATGCCGCTCCTCCGGCTCCATCTCTTCGAGAATCGCCTCCGACCGCTCGTCCGAAAGCTCGCTCAGCAAATCCGCCGCCGCGCCCGGATCCATCTCCTCCACGATGTGCGCAATCCGCTCCTCGTCCATGCCCTCCAGCAGCGACTTCTGCAGCTTCGGATCGACCTCCTCCAGCGTCTCCGCAGCCACTTCCTCATCGAGCGCGGTAAAAATCGCCTCGCGCTCCGCCGGCGGAAGATCCGCCAGAATCTCCGCCAGCTCCGAAGGATGCATCTCCCCCAGCCGCTCATGCTCGATCTTCAGCTTCACCCGCCGCGCCGGATCGACCTCGATCACATCCACAAACTGCCACGGAATCCCCCGCGAAGCAAACCGCCGCGAAAGCGACTCCAGCGTCTGCCGCGGCAGCAATCCCTTGAAAATCCGCTGCACCGCCCCGCGCAACCCAACCTCAACCTCAGAAACCCGCAGCAGATGCACCGAACCATGCCCCAGCCACTCCAGATCCACATCGTTCACGCGCACCACCTTGCGCCCGTGAATGTCGATAATCTGTCGGTCGATCAGATCCTGCTGCAAAAACAGATAATTCTCATCCCCATTGAGCGGCTGCAGCGCCGAAGGCGACCGCAGCTCGAGCGTTCCGGAAGGCGTCTCCATCACCTGATTGGATGGCACAATCTGCAGCCCCTGCCGCGTCTTCAACACCAGCCCGGCCACACGCCCAGCCTCCGCGCCCGTCGCCACAGCCACATCCTTCAGCTTGCCGCGCACATTCCCCTGCGCATCCGTCACCGGCGTGCCCAGCATCGCCGTCAGCGAAACGCGAGTTGTCGTCCGAGGCCGCATAGCAGTTTGAGTCTAGCCTGACCAGCCCGCGCTTGGCGAACCCCCGATACACTCCGAACTTCGGACCAATCCATTCCTCGCAAGCCAAAGACATCAACGCCCTTCTTGACACATCGAGCCTCACCCTTGAAACTGCCAGAAAGAAGCTTGCATCCAAACCCAAGGCGATGGCTGTCATCGCCCGACGAGACACAGGACAAGCCCCAATGGCAGATACCAAGGCGGATTCCTTGACCGAACCACAAAAAGGGCGGCTCAGCTTCAAACTGGCATCCACAATGGACAGCGTCGCCGAGGTCGAGGCCGCCGCCGAGCGTCTCACCCAGGCCGCCGGACTCGACGAAGACGAAAGCTTTCGCGTCGCCATGGCCGTTCGCGAAGCTGCCGTCAACGCCGTCCTCCACGGCAACGGCTACGATCCCGCCAAGCAAATCAGCGCCAGCTTCGAAAACAACGGCAAATCCCTCATCATCACCATCGCCGACCAAGGCGAAGGACTCGATCCAGACAAGATTCCCGACCCCCTCGCCCCGGAAAATCTCCTCCGCGGCACCGGACGCGGCATCTTCCTGATCCGATCCTTCCTGGATGAGGTACACTTTCGACAACTGCATCCCGGAACGGAACTGACGCTGGTAAAGCATCTGTCCCCGGCAGCGGGCAAACTCCCAGACAGCGACAAACCTCAAGATTCGGATACGAAATAATCCATCATCCCCTAAGGAGGGAACTCTGTGGCACTTTCAATCGCAACCCGGCAACTCGACGGTGTAACCATTCTGGATCTGAGCGGACGTATCACGCTCGGCGAGGGCAGTGTGCAGCTACGCGACGCCATCCGCGACCTGATCAGCAAAGGCGATAAAAACATCCTGCTCAGCCTCGGCGAGGTCAACTACATCGACAGCTCCGGCCTCGGCGAACTGGTCAGCGCCTTTACCACGGCCAAAAATCAAAACGCCGAAGTGAAGCTCCTCAACCTCACCAAAAAGGTCAAAGACGTCCTCCAGGTCACCAAGCTCTATACCGTATTCGATATCTACGACGACGAAGCCCACGCCATCGGATCGTTCAAGTAACCCGCTCGAATACCTCAGAGATGGAAATGGTTACGCCGCCCAGACAACCGGCAGCGTAGCCATTTCGTGTTTGCCAGGGAATCTTCTTTTGCCCTTGCTGTTCTTTCTGTCATTCCCGAAGGGAATCTGCTTTTGCCGTTGCCCTTGCTGTTCTTTCTGTCATTCCCGAAGGGAATCTGCTTTTGCCGTTGCCCTTGCTGTTCTTTCTGTCATTCCCGAAGGGAATCTGCTGTTTGGGTCTTTAGAACTTCACCGCCGGCGCATTCCGCGAAGCCGCATTCGCTTCAAAATAAGCGTCATTCACGTGAAAGCCCAGCATCCCCGCCCAGATGCTGTTGGGAAACTCGCGCACATACGTGTTGTAGCTGCGCAGCGTCTCGTTATATCGCCGCCGCGCCACGCCAATCCGGTTCTCCGTCCCGGAAAGCTCATCCTGCAAGCGCATAAACTGCTCGCTCGACCGCAACTGCGGATAGTTCTCCGTCAGCGCCAAAAGCCGCCCAAACGCCGAATCCAGAGTCCCATTGGCCGCAATCTTCGACTTCGGATCATGCGCATTCAATAAGCCGGCACGCGCATTGGCAATATCGCCAAACACCGTGCTCTCTTCCTTCGTGAATCCCTTCACCGTCTCCACCAGGTTCGGAATCAGATCGGCGCGCCGCTGCAACTGCACATCCACATCCGACCAGCTCGTCTTCACCGCCTCATCCTTCTGCACCATCTGGTTCTGCGCGCTCTTGAAGCTGCCAAAAATCATCAGCGCCACCAGAAAAAAAACACCCACAATCCCCAGAAAAATCAAAAGTCCACGCCGCATAACGCTCTTTCTCCTCTGCCTTGTCTGAAGGCCAATCCTAATCACGACCCACTGTTCGCCAACCGCTCAATCCCTGCCGCTAAAACCCGCCGGCCCCTTCGATCCCCTCTGCCGCGACAAGCGCCGCAAAACCCAACTACCAATCCCCGCTAGCCCCACCGCCGCCCGACTCTCCTCCGCCGGAGCCGTCAAAACCACCACCACCACCGCCGCTATCACCACCACCCCAACCGCCCCCACCGCCCCAGCCTCCGCCACCGCCCCATCCGCCGCCGCCACTAAACAGCATCCCGAGAATAAATCCCAGAACACCGCCCCTCCCTAGCAGCGCCAGCACCAGAACCACGAGGATGATGAGGAAAAACACGCCGAAAACCGAAGTGTGGTGCGGTTGGCGCTGCACAAATTGCTGCGGTTGCGGCGCTGCGACCGCTTGCTGCGCAGAAACCCCGGCATCCGCCGCAATTACATTGGCAATCTGCACCACGCCCTTGGTGATCGCGCCATCGTAGTCGCCCGCCCGCAGCGCAGGAACCATACTGCGGCCAATGTCGCCCACCTTGGCGTCCGGCAAAATCCCCTCAAGACCAAACCCAACCTCGATTCGACGCTTGTGATCCTGAATCGCAAACAGCAGAATAACGCCGCGATCCTGACCCTTCTTGCCGATCTTCCACTTCTCCTCAAGCCGGCTCGTGAAATCGTCGATATCGTCGCCGTCCAGCGACTTGATGGTGACCACTTCAATCTGCGCATTGGCCTTCGAATGGCTCAGATTCCCGCAGAGACTATCCAGCCGCGCCACCGTGTCCGGCGAAAGCACATGCGCAAAGTCAGAAACCCAGTTCGTGGGCTTGGGCAAGTCTTCCACGCGCTCCGCACGCGCCGCAAACGCGGAAAACAGCAGCACCAGACTCAGTACGAGCCGGGTAGAAACCGATCGGGAACGGCAGGCTTGCATCGCTCTCTATTGTACGCAAACCAATCTCCCTCAGTTCCGCGACAGGCAACAGCCACAGCCGCCAAGCGGCGGACATTCCCGCGGATCGGCATATTCAAGCGCCAAAAGTGCGACGCCATCCCAGCCCAGGGCGAAGCCCTGAGGAAGCGCACATGCGCAGATTCCAACGGCTGAAAGCCCGACATATCGCCCGTAACCACCCCAGCCGACTATCCTGAATACGATGACCACTGAGATGAAAACCGCGCCCGCACCAATTCTGGCCCCACCCGTCGCCCGCCCCGAGTCAAAACACACACCGCTCCACGGCGTCGTCCTGGAAGACAACTACGCCTGGCTCCGCGAAAAAGAGAGTCCCGAGGTCATCGCCTACCTCGAAGCTGAAAACGCCTACGCCGAATCCATCATGGCCCCGCTCGCCGGCCTGCGCGACCAGCTCTACAACGAGATGCTCAGCCACATCAAGCAAACCGACATCTCCGTCCCCTACCGCGATGGCCACTGGTGGTATTACACCCGCACCGAAGAAGGCCGGCAATATGCCATCCACTGCCGCAAAGCCGATCTCGACGGCGCGCCCGAGCAAATCATCCTCGACGGCAACGCCCTCGCCATCGGCCACGCCTTCATGGCCCTCGGCGACACCGACATCACCGACGACGGCCGCTGGCTCGCCTACAGCGTCGACCACACCGGCTACCGCCAATACACCCTTCACATCAAAGACCTCGAAACCGGCGAAGTGCAGGCAGACTCCGTCGAACGCGTCGGCTCCATCGTCTGGGCCGCCGACAACCAGAGTCTCTTCTACACCGTCGAAGACGAAGAACAAAAGCGCCAATACCAGCTCTGGCGCCACACCCTCGGCACACCCCACAGCGCGGATACCCTCGTCTTCGAAGACCCCGACGAGCGCTTCAACCTCGCCGCCGGCCGCACCCGCGACGGCAAATTCCTCGTCATGGAAGCCGGCAGCCACACCACCACCGAGTCGCGCTTCCTCGCCGCCGACAATCCCACCGGCGACTGGACCCTCGTAGCCGCCCGCGAAGACGAGCACGAATACTCCATCGACCACCGCAACGGCCTCTGGTTCATCCGCACCAACGACCAGGGCCGCAACTTCCGCCTGGTCACCGCACCCGTAGCAACCCCCGGCCGCCAACACTGGTCCGCCCTGCTCGACCACCGCACCGGCATCATGCTCGAGGACATCGACCTCTTCGAGCGCTTCTTCGTCGCCGTCGAACGCGAAAACGGCCTTCCCCACCTGCGCCTCTGGACCTTCACCGAAAACGACCGTGCCATCCAGTCCAACGAAATCCGCTTTCCCGAGCCGGTCTACAGCGCCTCACCCTCCATCAACCGACAATTCGAAGCCGGCAAGTTCCGCTACGCCTACCAGTCCCTCGTAACCCCCGGCTCCGTCTACGAGTACGACATCGCGACGGGCAACTCCACCCTACTCAAGCAAACTGAAGTCCCCGGCGGCTTCGACCGCCAGCAATACGCCTCAGAACGCGTCTTCGCCACCGCCTCCGACGGCGTCCAGGTGCCCATCTCCCTCGTCTACCGCAAAGACAGCTTCAAAGCCGGCACAAACCCTCTCTACGTCTACGCCTACGGCTCCTACGGCTACAGCCTGCCCATCGGCTTCAACGCCAACCGCCTCAGCCTCCTCGATCGCGGCGTCGTCCTCGCCTACGCCCACATCCGCGGCGGCGGAGACATGGGCAAACCCTGGCACGACGCCGGCAAAATGCTCCTCAAGCGCAACACCTTCACCGACTTCATCAGTTGCACCGAATACCTCACCGCCAGCGGCTTCGGCGACCCCGCCCGCGTCGCCATTGAAGGCGGCTCCGCCGGCGGCCTGCTCATGGGCGCCGTCACCAACCTCAAACCGGAAATCTTCCGCGTCGTCCTCTCCCACGTACCCTTCGTCGACGTCATGAACACCATGCTCGACGCCTCGCTTCCCCTCACCGTCCCCGAATACGAAGAGTGGGGCAATCCCAACGAAGCCGAATACTTCCACTACATGCTCAGTTACTCCCCCTACGACAACCTCAAACCAGGCAGTTACCCAGCCATCCTGGTAAAAACCAGCCTCAACGACAGCCAGGTCATGTACTGGGAACCAGCCAAATACGTAGCCAAACTCCGCACCCTAAAAACCGGCAACCACCCGCTGCTGCTGGTCACCAACATGGAAGCCGGACACGGCGGAGCCAGCGGCCGCTACGACTACCTCAAAGAGATAGCCTTCGACTACGCCTTTTTGCTCCGCGAGTTAGAAGTCGTGTAAGCAACACCGCAGCGTTGCGTTATGCTGATGTCTGCATTCGCTGCCGCCTCTGTTTTCTTTCTGTCATTCCCTTTGGGAATCTGCTGTTGCCTTCGGCCTTGAAGAAACAGCCTTGTAACCGAACTTTGTCGTCCTGAGCGAGGCGAAGGACCCGCTGTCCTCCGCCCCGCGCCCGGCACGACCCTTTCAGGCAATCTGAGAGCCCGATGCGCAAAACCTCGCTGTGCCTCATGCTCATTTTCTGTTCCGGCGCCCCAACCCCGGCGCAGGCAACGCAGCCTGGCACGCCTCTTCGAGAGACCGTGCATTTCCGGGAAGCAAACGTCATTCCTCCCACGCTCATCGCCCCCCAGGCGACCTTTACGCCGCCCAAAGACTGCGAGAAACACCTCAAAAACAAGGTCAAACTTACGTTTCTCGTCGACTCCAACGGCTTTACCCATGACGTTCTATTCGAAACCTTCTCCGGCAACGAACTGGATTACCTGGCCGCCAAATTCGTCGAAGGAGATCGCTTCATCCCCGCCTCACTCAACGGCGAAAAAATCGCCGTAGGACGCACCGTCGAAATGCGCATGGAAGCCTGCATGGTGTCTGAAGTAGACCAAGCCGGGAAGAAGACCCTCAGCCTGAAACTCAAATCCTGGCCAGAACAGCAATTCGACGACGCGCCGCCGCCAGCAGAACCGGTTCTCCTTGAGCCAAGTTCGCAGCCGATCCCAGATCCATGCCAAGACCCCAGCGATCCGGCATGCCGTCCATGGAAGATTGGCGGTAAAGTCGTCGCACCCAAGCCGATCCTTCAACCCAGTGCCGAGTTTCCCCAAAATGGGCTCGGAAAGCGAATCGAAGCGGCCTGCCGTTTCACGTTGACCGTCGACGTGCACGGCTTACCTCGCGACATTCAATTCACAAACCATTCCGATCCCGACGTGGACAAAGCGGCCTACGATGCCGTCCGCGGCTACCGCTTTATCCCGGCCAAAAGAGAGGGCCACCCGGTGCCCGTGAGGATAGCGGTGGAAGTAAGATTCAAGTTACGATGATGCTGACTGGGCGCCGGGTGAGTCGGGCGGCCCATTCCGCCCATCCACGAAAGGGACTTATGCGAATCGCTGCGTTTTTGCCATTGTTCCTGGCTCTCTCGGTGAGCGCCGCGGCGCAGTTGGCCCCGTCTTCGCAAGATGGCCCCGCCGCCGCACCCACCGGCCCAGCAGCCATCCCGCAGCCGGATGCAGACGGCGTCTACCCCCTCGGCCCCGGAATCACCGCGCCCACCCTGCTCAACGCTGAGCCAGCGGCCTATCCCGAAGGGGCGCTCGAAGAAGACCCTCCTCACATCGCCATCTTCGCTGTAATCATCGGCCCGGACGGCGCGCCCACCAGCATCAGAGACATCTTCCGCAATGACAGCGTCTATGATCCCGGAGCCATCGCGGCCATCCAAAAATCGAAGTTTATGCCCGGCACGCTGGGCGATAAACCAGTCCCGGTCCTGATCCATGTCCGCGTTCCGTTCTTCCACCTGAAGCCTGCAATCCCGTCGATCCAGCAGCACTACGCCACCAGAATGCTGGGCGCCTCGCAGAACCTGGGTCGCGGGCCCTACCAGCCCGACGGCCTAACTCAGCCCAGAGCAACTTACCAACCGGAGGCCGAGTTCTCAGAAGAAGCTCGGAAAAAGAAGATCGAAGGCGTCGTGACCATCTCTCTCTTGGTGACTGCGGACGGGCTGCCCACCGATCTGAAGGTGGTGAAATCTGTCGGGTACGGGCTGGATGAGAAGGCTCTCGAAGCCGTAAGCCGGTATCGGTTCAACCCGGCCACGCGTGACGGCTCGCCGGTGGCGACCCGCATCACGGTGCAAGTGAATTTCCGACTGTATCGCTGAAATGCCGCTGAACTTGCTGACGGCAAAGCTGGAAGGCCAACATGCAAGGCACCGTCGTGCCAAGTCTGACCCATGCGAGTCTCCGTGGAAGTCCGCTTCCGGCTGCATGGAAACCGGCTTCGCAGAACTCCTGCAAGGACACCCGCCCCTGAAAGCTCCAACCTTTTCGCGCTGGCATTCGCAGAATCGCTTGGTTTACACTCGGCATCATTCAACCATTGAGGGTTCCCCATTCCTATCGCAGTCAATCAGCCCTCGCCCGCGAAGCCGCATGTGCTTGTTCCGCTTCTGCTCGCGGTGATTTTCTGTTCCTTGTGGGCGGTCGTGTTGTGCCCCGTCCTGCCTCACTCGCATCAAATCGACTTTCTCAACCTCTACACCGGCGCCAGCTTCGCGCTCCACTGGGATTGGACCGGCATTTACGACGCCGCCAGGCAACTGGCCCAGGAGCAGTTACTCGTACCCGAACGCAAAACCCTCTGGCCGTTCGTTCGCCCGCCCTT
>Ga0116231_10014856_pt1 | contig 10285 bp, 10 predicted proteins | sample S1TSphgellanicum_2_FD_89695 | JGI IMG/M metagenome (GOLD analysis project Ga0116231, IMG submission 89695) | Host-associated microbial communities from peat moss isolated from Minnesota, USA - S1T2_Fd - Sphagnum magellanicum MG | ecosystem: Host-associated > Plants > Peat moss > Unclassified... | reverse complement strand
TTAAAAAAAAAAAAAAAAAAAAAAAAAAAACAACTAAAAGGGGAAAAAAAAAAACTAAAGGAAAAGACCCAACATGGGTATGAGCCTAAACCTCAAATCCCAACTTTGAAAGGGTATAAATACCTACCTACTTATCTACCTACCATAGTAGGTACCTCCTACATAATATAAGACCTAAAAAAAAACCTACCTACTTATCTACCTACCATAGTAGGTACCTCCTATATAATATAAGACCTAAAAGAATACCTACCTACTTATCTAGCTACCATAGTAAGTACCTCCTAATTAATATAAGACCTAAAAGAATACCTACCTAGTTATCTACCTACCATAGTAGGTACCTCCTATATAATATAAGACCTAAAAGAATACCTACCTACTTATCTACCTACCATAGTAGGTACCTCCTAATTAATATAAGACCTAAAAGAATACCTACCTACTTATCTACCAACCATAGTAGGTACCTCCTAATTAATATAAGACCTAAAAGTGTGACTTGAAGGTATGGTTAAGTTTTGTGTTGAGAAATTTGTTTGTTTTGGTTTTGAAGTTGAATTATGGTTTTTGTAAATTTTCTTCCTCCCTTGATGGAGAGTTGGAACTTTGGGATCACTTGTAGAGTAAGTCTTTAATTAGTAGCTTGGCTTGCTTGGCTCCTCCTCCTTCCCTCACTCCCTCCCTCCCTCCCTCCCAAGTGGCACTCTCTGGTTGCACACCTCTTTGTTGTGGTCACACACATCCACGGAGGAGATTCTTGTCTCAAAGCTTCTTCCCTTGTGTCTGCCCTCCTCACTTGATGATCATGTCTTTGTTATCATCATTACAAACATAACATAATCTTCACAACTTACAAACCTCTCTCTTCTTCTTCTTCTTCTTCTTCTTCTTTTCTTTTTTTTTTCTTGCCAAATTTTGTTCTACAATTTTGTTGCTTGAATCAAAATTTCAACTTCTTTGTTTACAGAGTTTTTGTGCAGTTTTTTTTTGTTTCTGGGAGAGAATAGGTGGGAGGTTTCTAGCAGCTTTTGGAGCTTTTGGAGCTTTTGCTGCTGCTGCTGCTGCATTTGGGAATTGCAAAGGACAATTTTCTTTTACATTTGCAAGGTTTGTGGAATTACATCTGCTTTGGAAAAAGTTTTGTTTTTTTTCTTGGGTATGTGTTTTTTGGTGGAGGTGTGGGTTTTTTTGGGTAATTGTGATCAAATTGTTGAGTGTTGGAAAGCTTGTGTTGTTGTTGTTGTTGTTGTTGTTGTTCTTTGTTTGATGATGATACATCACATGTTTGTTGTTGTCTCTTAGGTTGTCTCAGCTCTCACATATAAATCCTGAGAAACTGGATTCTCTTGTTGACATACATTTGTGCCCTTGAATAAATCCTTTTTCCAATCCTTTTTTTGGGATCGAACCCCAGGTGTTGTTTCTTGGGTTTTCTCAAGGAGATTAAGGTTGTTTGTTATGTGGAATTTTTTTGGGTAGTTGTTTCTTCTTCTTCTTAAACACCAAAGTTTCACAGTGTGATTTGCTGTAATTTGAATTTCGGGAGTTGCATTGAGAACTGCATATTTTAAGGTTTCTGAAATTATCTGCAGGTGGGTTTGTGTGTGTGTTTTGGAGGGATTTTCTGGTTGTGATCAAAATCTCTGTGTGGGATGATGGTGGAGAATTTGGTTGGTGCCCATTTGGATTTTTCTTTCCGCTTTACCATACCAGTACCACAGTGTACCTGATGCACTTATGATTTTGGAAGAGGATGATTGATTTCTCAAAGGTCTTTGGATTCCACAAAGGTTCAAGAGAATTTTTATGCTTCAAGATTTTTTGGGATATTTGCTGCATTTGAAAATTCGGAACAAGTAAGAAACAAAGATTTTTCCAAATGTTCATCTCCTTTGTATTCAAGTCATGCTCTAGGTTTTGCAGGATGGCAGGTGAAATGGAAGAGAACAACAGTACAGCTCAGAACACCATGGAGGGGCTGGCAGCTGAAAGGTTGAAAGCAGACAAAGGAGGAGGAGCAGGGGACAATGAGAAGGAGTATGAGTCAGGGATGACAAGCAATGCATCAGGAGGGTTGGAGCTGATGGGTGTGCAGTCACGAGGTGAAGGATCGACAGAGAGACAGTCTTCAATCAACACAGAACCTCTCACCCTTGATAGAGAAGCGATGCACGATGCCAAGGTTCGTTCTTGCTATCACCTTCTAGCCACCCATTTGTGGTTAGGGCACATGTCCGTCCACCTTGCAAAATTCTTCTTGTGGATGAAATTGGGGGTTAGAGCCATGCTCAATGATACCCACATTGGTACTCACACAACCCAGCACCCAACAGGTTCCAAATGGTCATCCAAAGAATCTGAAGATCAGGGCAACAATCATTTCTCCCATTCTGACTTTGGAGTGTTAGAAAGTGTCCATCTGTGAGCAGGCTGTCACCACATTTGCAGGTTTGATATCACAGTGGAACTAATCTGGGTTTGGGCTTTGTAGGAGGCAGCAGTCAATGTTCTGGAAACTTTTGATTCTGCAGAAGCACTTCGCATCTTTCTGAAGGTATCATTGTCTTGCCTGGAATGAAACATATTACCTACTTGCAGTATAAGGTGGCATGATAAAACTTTCTTTCTCTTTTTTACCAGATTCATGTGGAGGATGAAGAGGTGTATGCTAAGTGTAGGGTAGTTCTGCCTGTGAAGCAGGGGGTTCTGGAAGTAAGTACCTGCCCAAGATCCAGCCAAGGGACTCTTATTTCCAGAACTACCCTGCTCTGAGGGCATTACCAAGTGTAAAAAACGACACAACATCTTGAAGAAAAAATGAACACCAAATGAAATAACCCACCTCAAGAACAGAAAATCCATGCTGAGAAGATGGAGGAACCCGCCATAAAATGGAAGAACCTGATTCAAGATCAAAACCACTGCAACCCAGTTGACAGGAACTTACACTGTAGAACATACCCTCCAAATACACTAGAAAAAGTTGTGGAGGTTTCTACGACTTGTGGAAATGGGTGTTTCTACAGTGTTCCTCCATAGAACCCAATAGCTAAACTAATCACTGTATCTCTTTTGTGCAGGATGCAAAAGATGAGGAGATTAGGCAGCAATGTCAAAGGGACATAGAGGAGAAGGCAGTTGATACCTCACTTGCAACATGAGGTCATTAGTACCTATCCCATCCCTAGCAGACAAACATCATGTAAGCAGCAGCAGCAGCAGCAGGTGTCTAGACACTTGAATATGTACACACTTAGCTTTGAAGTGTAGTTTCTAACAGGAAGAGAGTAGTGCACATCACAGGGGTCCTAGTTGAAATTTTTCCCGACAAGAATGCAAACATTGCAGCATACACAAAATGCAATGTAGTTGAAGACAGATAGGCCCGATGATTCTTTCCCAAGTGTACTTATGCTGGACAAGCAGAAATTTCTTTTACAAACTTCAGTTTTCTGTGGATAAACCAGACCCATGTTATGTGCTCGGATTTTTTTCTCTATCTTCTTTTGCATGAAAGTTGTTGGGATCTTCTTTGCTTCCCCCACCTCCATTTCAACAGAAACCCATCAACATAGCAGACAATCTGGAAGTAAAGTTGGAAGAGAAGCAGCAAAGGTTGTCAAGGTTGAAATTCTTGCAAAAGGTGGTGACAGGAAATTCCATGAGCTAAAATGCAGCAGATGAAAGAAGTTGAACTGAGGTTGCTTCAGATGATATCTCTATGTGTCTCTAATCAAATCTCTGGTTTGTTTTGATGTCGATGTGAATGTGCAACAAGCTCTTGTGGCACCCTTTTTGTTTGATTGATTGATATCAATGTCTTCACCGGATTGAATTGCAGTGTGAGCTTCAGCAACAACACCCATGAGCAGTATACAAATTACAGTTGTGTTAAAAAGGGTATCTACATTTCAAGTCTCTAGAGTTGTTGACCAATCCAATGGCTTGAACCTCAGTGTCTCCCCATGTCTTCCATCAATTCTAGCTTCAGATTTGCAAAGAGATGAGTATACAACAACTAGGGTTTATCCACCAAAGTGGATTCTGCATGTATTTAAGATTCGGTTTTGTGGGTATTGTTAAAAATGTTGATGGTTAGATGATGAGATTAAAAAAACTTGATTCCTCGAGTTTTAGAATTTGTTTTTAGAGCTTGATTGTAGATCCCATTTTCTCTAAGTTGAGATGATTTTTTGTGCTAAATTGATTTGAAGTTGAAATTGAGTACATGAAAGAGATAATGCATTTCTTCACATAATATCAATTTCCATGTACAATACTTGTTTTAGTAGTGGTTCTCCTTTGCTACATATTTTCAAACCATTTATCTAAAAAAAATTTAATTTGGTTATATTCACACCATAGTGATATACATAGTAATTAATTTTGATAATTTATCTATTACCAACACCATTCTCAAATTAAATTTTCTTGGACACTTTAATGATATTATTACCTTATTGGTCTATCATAAATCATATGCTTGCCCCGACACATGTATATGTATAGATGTTTAGACCCAAGGATTTCACACAATTTATTTTTTATTTATTATTATTATTATTTTTTGGGGGGCTAATGAGCTATAGCCAATAATGAACAAAACCATGTTTCAATTCCACCTTGTTGTAGTCACATGAGAAATTAAAAAATTTATTTTTCCACTTCCTTAGTGCAGATTAATAACTAGAATGCTCTAGTTTGATAGATTATCTTTTCTGTAATCTAACCCTTACACAAAATTGGTGTGTAGGATCTTCCCATTTTATTTTATTTTTTATAAAAAATTTATTTTATTTTTTAAAAAAATTTATTTAATTTTTTTCCCTTGGGAAACTTTTTTATTTTTTAACAAACCAAACACTAGACAATGCTCTTGAATATCCATTGTTGTTTCTTGCCCCTCTTGGGCCTTGTCCAAGGGACACTTGTTCATGGCCTAGACCCTTGAGCATATTTGTACTGAATATTATTTGCAAAAACCCATTTTGCCCAAATTTTGGATTTCTTTTTTCTTTTTTTTTTTTTGGGCACAAAGGAAGACAAGCTTCATTGCTAAAAGGGGAAGGAACACAACCCAAGGAATATACCCAAGGTGGAAGGGATTTATGACCTAGTGACACTCAACCTAGGTTCTAGTAGCACCATCTAATTTTAAGACCTTTGTTGCAAGAGCAAAAAGCAAAATGGGCTCTCCATTGAGAATCAAACTCAACAAGAAACTCTTCCTTAGTTAATCAAATTGAGTGTACACCTACACTCAATCCTAGCATAATCAATCATATACCTTGCCAAATCAAATATCTAACTTGATGGTCTCTAAGCCTTTGGAGCTTGAAGATTTTGTTATTATGATCAATCCAAATGGTCTAAAGCATAAGAAACCTTAAGCATCACCTAACATTTTTGAATCATTCAAATGTTTTAGGTAAGTTTTCACTAAAAATGCATGGACCTATATAGACAATCTCACCCAAAGGATCAAAAGAAGAGAGATTGCATCTAAGCCTATTCAAGATGGTTAGAGCTCAAGACCATACATATATTGCTTGATTACACTCAAAAAAAAATGCACATAATGTGTAAGTCACATCAAAAGCAAGTTAGTATCGGTGAGTTGGTTAAGCTTGACCTTCCATGTGTTAACAACAATGGCCTTATGATATAAGGACGATATGGGCCTAAGGCCTTCACAATGTCCAAACTTCCTTTTAGTCAAGTAGAAATGTTTTTGAGAGAACATTTTGCCATCTTTTTTAATAAGTCTCAACAAGTTGTTTTGTGCTTTGACCACCTTTCTCTTCATCTACATTATATAATCAAATAATCTTTTTTTTAATTGTCCCAACATCAACGATTAATGTCAATTTGTATGTGTTTTTATCTAGTCACAATATAATTCAAAACATCATTATTGAGCCCTTCTAATGAATTTAACAAGTCATTTATTATGCCCTATGAAAATTATGGTATAAAGGTTCACATTAATCACCTTAGGAAGCCTCCTTGAATGGTTTCTAATTGTGAAAAATGGGATATTTGGTGGAATTGTTAAATCTATAATCTCCTTGGTTATTGTGGGCAAAATTTGTCAAATGCTTGCTTGGAAGATGAAAGCTTTTTCACCTTGTTCATCAAACAACTCAACCCATTCTTCAACTTTACACACAAATTTTGCTTGTTTGAAAATTGTTTCCCATGTGGTTTGTATGTTTGCCACCATCCCACGATAATAGTTTAATTTTTGTTGGTTTTAGCATGTATTTCTCCACAACCACATCCAATGACACAAACTTATTCACCTTAGGATTACTAAACATCATTAGCTTTCTATATCCTAGGTTTGAAAGAGATTCACCTCTATTTCAATTAACCAACCAAACCTTGAGGCATGGAATGTTGAAATCTACCATAGATTATAATGAAAAATTTAAAAAAATTATTGTAAGATTTCAATATTTTAACTTTGTCAACATGCGTTTCCAAGATTTAATAACTTTACTCTAAACCTTGGATCACGACATTTGTTTGTGTCCCAACAAAAATGTTCCATTGCATATATGGCAATTGCTTCTTGTGTTTAGAAGGCCACACATTAATAATCTTGTGATGTAACAAAATTTTCAAGTTAAACTCCTTTGGTTGAAAGGCAAGAAGGATCCATTTAGTTTAAAAAAACCGTCCATTGCATCCTCTGGGTTAGTGGAATCAATTCCTCCTTTCTTGCACTCAAAACAACAATTTGTCCATTATTTGACTTGAATTTTGTCAAAAAGTTATTCCTTGACCATAAATAATTCCTAACCATAGTCTTAGCCTTTTTTTTAATTGTCTTGCCCAAAATTTATAAGAAGTACCACAAGGTCATAAAAAAAAATGCAATTGACAATGAGTACCCTTCTTACTAGTAAATTATTAGTACTTTATTTTCCTTTCTATTTTGTCAAAAATTAACTTATCAACCTTTGGTGTATCAAGACATACACCAAAGTTTTCTATAATTACCCCAAGAAGCAAGATGGTTCTTGATCCACAAACATCACAAACATTGAAGAATTAAATCAAATATGCTTTAATTTTTACCAAGAGACATATGATTTACATGAGGAATTTGAAGGGGACAAAACCTTAAGGAGAAAGATTTTGAATTATTTATCTCAAAGTTCTTTACTCCTATGAATGACAAATTGACATCCTTAATTGTGAAGGATGAATTGATGTCGTTAGCCAATAAGATGGCACGAAACAAAACATCAAGTCTTCATAGGATTGTTGTGGAGTTTTCATAATGTTTTGGGAAGTAGTAGAAGATGGTTATTGTGACATGATCTAAACACTAATACAAAAAAATCACTTCCCAAGGGGATTGGGATTTGATGTCAATAGCTTGTTGTTTATGTAATTATTTAGGAGTTAAATGTAAATAACTCATTAGGTGGTGAAATTTTATAATTTTATAAGTTATCATCAATTAGTTATGGCTTTAATTACAGTAAACTCTCTCTAAACTAATACTGTGTAAACTAATATTTTTTCTAAACTAATACGCAGGCACAGGCCCGTGGCGGGCCTCATACTTAATTTAATAATTCTCCATAAACTAATATTCAATATTTTTTTTCGGTCCCATAACATTTTATAAACTAATACATCATACATATGGCACCAAAAAAACGATGAAATCAGAGGAAACACCTTCGAAAGTACAGAGTTAGATGCATTGGAAGAAGTTATCAATGAACCATGAACATGGACAAGTTTTTTTTTGCGGCATTGTTCTACTCCTGTTTTTGGGGAAAGGGTTTGGACAAGACTGACTAGTTGACTGCCCACAACCCTTTTATAGAGCAAAGGAGGGTATTCTGAGAGTACCCAGAATGCAATTTTCCACAACCTCACTTTTTACCAAGATTTCTACCACTCATGTCATATGATCTTTTACATGTTTCTTTGATCCTCCACCAAGCTCCACAAGGTTCCGTTACCTTCCCCAATGATCCATGACCTTCCATGCTGTTCTAGCAAGTTCCGGAATGATTTTTGTTACCCCCCATATAATTTGTGTAAACTAATATCCTCCATAAACTAATATCTTCCGGCCGGTCCCAAGGATATTAGTTTAGAGAGAGTTTACTGTAATGTGCATGGCTTAAAAATGGTGGCTCAAAAATTCATACACATTGTTCACGTTTTGTTCTTGAAAGTGAAAATAGTCATGAATGTTAATAACATTCCATGGTTAACTTTTTTTAATTTGAATAAAACTTTGACAAGTATGTCCTCTTGGTTCATATCTTTTCATTTTAGTCAAAGAAGTTCTCAATGTACTAGTTTAAAAAGTTGTGAAAAATTAATAAATTAATGAAGGGATCATGTTATTTAACAAGGTTAATTAACACGTGATCTCTTAGTATGCATGACACATTATTCACCATTCAAATGGGGACAAAAATTCTTTAGACGTCATATCAACCTATTTTGCTAAACTAAATCCATGACTGGACTTGTTGCCCCTTTACGATCCTAAACTCATGAGCTTGAAGCCTATGCATATGAAGGCCACCTTGTAAAGTTGAATTACAAAGGTTATAATGAAGAAGAATTTTGGGCCTCCTTAGAACTCCACTTGACATTCTCCTCATTTTCTTTCATCATTGCAACTTTCTTTTTACAATATCCTTTGTAAAATTTAGTCACCTTCCCAAGTTTTGAAAAAAAAAACATTTGATTTCCTAGCATCAACCCAAAGCTTGACAATGTCATCAAACACCTTTCCTAAATAACTACATTTCACCTTCAAAATCACTTCCATTTTATGTGCCACCCAAATTTTAATAGTTACACGTAACCAAGTGATGATTTAATCTTGTGCCATTTCCTTTTATTTTGTAATAGGAAGTTTGAACTTCACTTACAAACTTTCATTTGAAAATATAGATTTTGTCCATCTTGACTAGAACCGTTTGTTTGGCGATCTTGACTAGGAGCGTTTGTTTGTTCATCAACTTCCTTATTGTCCCATGAAAAAATCAAGCCTTCATTTTTTCAAGAAGTTGTCTTCAAGACAAAAAAAAGTTTCCTTGATCTTCTCTCGTAGCACCCATTTACAATCTAGAGAAAGTTTATTGCATGTAAAGGGACTTGTTGGCACGCACCATGTTGAAATCTCCAAAGAAACACCACTTGCAATCTTGTGAAAGATTGCAAAGGATTGCATTCCATAAAACACAACTCTCCCTAAGATCATTAAGCACACAAATTTCTTTCTTTGAGTGTAGCCATGTTCATTTTTGTAACAACTTACAAAGCATGAAAAACCCTAAAAGTTTTGAAACTTGAAACTTTGTGTTGTTCATAGTGTATTTTGAGTAACATAACAAATCATCAAACCGAATGTTGCAAACAAAATCATAACTTTCCAAATCACATACAAAAACGCCAAATTAAATGGCAATTATCCCTAATCCCAAAACCCACCTTCCTTTCTCATCATCATCATCATCATAGATATACTACACATATTATAAGTATTTCAAGCTTTACTTTCCATGTCTCCCCAATGTTTGATAAATTGTGTTGATTTATGTACTAATGTGATCAAACACATGCCCTTTCATCTATGCCTCCTAAAAAATAATGGAAAAAACCATATGTTGTTGTCTTTAGCTTTGTACCCATCATCTATGGTCAAAAGCACATGCAAGAGAATTTTTAAAAATATATAGACATTACACTACTAGCTTAGATTTCTATCCATCATCCAAGTTTTGTTTAGACGATGGATAGAAAATTTGGTAAAGAATTGGATGAAGGGTTATACAATTTTCTAGTTTGTTTTTGTAAGAGAAATTCTCTAGAATATGTTTTAAATATGTTTTTAAAAAAATCATCCAATTTTTATTTTTTTTTGGGGAAGGGGGCATGGAACCATAGCTATGTTTTTATTTTATTTTTTTGTTTAAAATTAAAATATAGGTATTGGTTTGCTTAAATTATTTCTACTCATCTCATCATCCATTTAAAAAAAAGCATGCTCTAATAATTTTTTTTAAAAAAAATCCTTTACATTAAAAAATTTTGGGCACGAGTTTTTTTTGTTATTGTGGTACTCTTCTCCTTCCCAAAGTGTGCCCATATTCCCACCCCTTTTTATTTGCATTGTTTTATAATCATTTTTCTTTCTTTTTTGTTTTTGGGTCCACTTTGGCGCACAAAGTCCTAAAAGTAGGGTACTAAATAAATACCTATGAATTTTTTTTTTTCCCATTGAGGAGGGGAGGGG
>Ga0116231_10014855_pt1 | contig 10286 bp, 8 predicted proteins | sample S1TSphgellanicum_2_FD_89695 | JGI IMG/M metagenome (GOLD analysis project Ga0116231, IMG submission 89695) | Host-associated microbial communities from peat moss isolated from Minnesota, USA - S1T2_Fd - Sphagnum magellanicum MG | ecosystem: Host-associated > Plants > Peat moss > Unclassified... | reverse complement strand
ACAGCCTTTGCTACTAGGGTGTAGTATGCGGTTGGACCCAAAAAAGATACGGGCGGAGGAAAAGGCCTAGGGCGGGACAGTTAGCCCCCCCCCCCCTCCCCCCCCCCCCCCCCCCAAATAAAAAATATTACGAGGTACATTCATTGACTAGGGTAGTTAGGTTTTACCTAAACTAATTAACCCTAGTCTAGGGTTAGTTTTTGTCATTAAATAATTCAGAAAATCATAAAATGATTTTTTTGGGGGGTAAAATGTTGCAAAAACATGTTGATAATAATAATAATAGGTCTATTTATTTTTATATGAGGATTTTTGAAAGATTATATATTTTGGCTTGTGTTAAAATTTGAGATTAGTTATAATAGAGTTATAATAATAATATCTTGAAGGATTTTGGGTTTTTTTTTTTTTTTTAAAGAGGATTTTTTTTGGGAAGATTATATTTTTGCATGGTGAAATAGGTATTTGAGTTTCCATAATTCTTCTTATTTTTGCCTTAAGATAATAATTTTTTTTAATGTAAAAATGGCAAGGCCACACCCCTTGTTTTGTATTTGCATCATGGGTTTTAGACTTAACCCACAAATTCATCACAAATTAAAGGTTATCCTTGAAATTTTCCCCTTGTCTTTGGGCCCTAGTTTGATGGTGTGATCCCTCCCCTGTTTCATCCCCAATTTGAGCTGCCGGTGAAGCTACTTTGGGTATACATGTTGCCTAAACCCTAAACTCGAACTAAACCTGCCTGCCTGCCTGCCTGCCTGCCTGCCGGTGAACCTACTTTGTAGCCTTTTTCTTAATTTCTGGCTATATATATATATAGCCCAAAAAAATATTTAAAAAAAAATTAAAAAGTGCTAAAATTAAGCACTTTTTGAGATTTTCTATATAGTCATATCAACCAAATTTTAAGAAAGAAAAAATCGCCAGATTTCGAATACATGGCTCAAACTGTGGTAGCCAAAAATATAGAAAGATGTTTAATAAAGTTTTTAAAAAGAAAAAAATTTACCTTCATTGTTTAGCCTGCAACCAAATTTGGCTAAATATTCCTCTGTGTGTGTATTCATCACCACTTTTGACTAGCATTGCAAAATTGACCTCAATTTTTTTAAAATAATAAAAAATATATATTATTAGAAATCCAATTAAATTAAGTTAAGTTAAATTAAATCAAATTAAATCAAATTAATTTTTTTTAAAAACTGCTACTTTGGGTACCTATTTTCTAAACCTTAAAACCCTAAACCTAAAACCCTAAACCTGTGTCCAGTACTACTGTTGCAGCACGTTGCCTATATTGTCTTCATCTGCATTGTCCTAGTGTGTATACAGCAGCAGCAGCACCTGCTGCACTAGTTAGTACACACTGCTCCATCTCTCTCTCTCTCTCTCTCTCTCTCTCTTTTCAGTTTCATTTTTCAGTCTTGCTTTATGGTACTAGTGCTGTAGAAAAGCTTCCATTCATGTCTGTTGTTCAGATTATTATTGATTGTGGAAATGGAGCTGCTCTTAGAATTCAATCAAGTGTGGGTACAAGGGACTCATATTATTATTGTCAGGGTTTTTATTTCCTTCTGGTCTGCCTTCCTTTCGGAGTGTGTAAGTATTTTGCATGTTGCAAGGACTTGAAAAGTGTGTGGGGCTTCAAATGTAGGATTTTGACAAGCATGCTGCGGCGGCGGCGCTGGTGCACAAGAAGTGGTAGAAATAATAATAATAATACTAATGTAGCCACCAAACAATATTCTGTGCAGTCTAAGTTATGTTTGTTGAAGTGTCTCTCCCTTTCAGGTTTTGAAACTCTCTCCATCTATATATCCGTGTTTTCGTTTTCCCTGGCAAAATTTCACCATTCTTCAACAAAGAAATTGGGAGTTTTTTGGAAAAATTTATGTTTGAGAATGCTCAGGAGAGCGTTGCCACAGATGTTCAAATCCTGATTGGATTGGAAAAATGGATGCAAAACCTGGACACATTTGCCCATCCTAAACCCTAAACCCTAGACCCTCCCAACACAACTTGAACATGAATGTTTGGAAAAACGGTGGTTTTTCCTCTCTCCATATATTGATCCAAAAAACAAAATTAGAAAATCATACACCATTTTTGACAAACCTTGCATCAGAACAAAAAAAGCCCCATTGAAACTAGCAAAAGCCAGCTCTCATCGGGCCTTTCGGGTATGATGCCTTTGACAAGGTGCTGCCTCCAAATTCTGTCCCACAATTGCACTAAAGAACAACAAAGACAAAAACAGCAACCAACATCTGTTCTTCCCAGACCAGATGACAGAATTGAAGACTACAAACTCATTCTGCAATTGATGCAGGAGACATCACCTGTGATAATGGCAGTTTACACCAAAGATTACTCCTGGTCTGCACACATGATTAACCAAACAATCTCCACACTGCAAAAACTAATCCCAGCTTTCTATGTTGAAATGCTACTCTCGTATGATTGAATTTAAATTCTTGTTGCATTTCTTAGATCCACCAGCAGTCTGTACACAGCGATTCTTGGAGAATTGGTAAAGATTTGGGTCTGAACTCAGATACTAACTGCAGTGTTCTGTTATTTAAGCACTTTTCAAGCATGAAAATCACTGCACAACGCAAACTGTTGTAGAGAGCAAATTGCTATGTCAAAAGATGTCACAGCTGGAAATGTCAAAGTGCAACAGCTTCAGCGAGATGTTATTCGTAACAAAAAAAACCGTGTATGAGCCACACACAAAGATGGCTTACCTCCTAACAGATACATGATCACAGCAGCAACCACACATAACAAGCAAGTTGAATCCTCGCTTTTCATCACCAGGCAAACAGCAGATGATTCCCTACAATTTACAGCATTACCATAACCTGTGCAAATGAACAATATCAACCTTATTTGTCTCCAATGCAGAGAAAATCTACACAACACCTGGAATGTAACTGTACTGCCAGTTTCCAGCAAAACAAGAGAAGACAGGACTGAGTGGTGTCATAACCTTGTGTCATCACTCACAACATAACAGACCATCACCTTCATTCTGAATAGCAACAATTACCAGCTGCCATTACTCTGCACTGAGTTCATCAGCACCTATCAGTGGGCATAGATGAACAAATAAAAGTCTGCTCAACATTTCAGGCAAACTATTTTGTGAACTTCTCTCACATTTCTGGAAAGAAACAGGGAAGACTCAGGAATGATGTTGGCTAGCACTCAAGAGACAATCATGTCAACCTCTTCAATGAATTTGTAAGCACCAGAATTGCTTTGTCTTTCTTTTCTGAATACACCACTTTCCTACATGTCCTAGTGGAAACTAAAATTTTTCTCCATACTCAACAGGGAGCCAGGCTACTGGCCACAGAGAGATTGCACCTTGCTATCTATTGATCACATAGTGACTAGTCACCTCCCATCTCATGGTGATCAAGAGTTACAACAGGCAGTTCTAAAGGTAAACTTTCCACTCTCACCAGCAATATCTTCCTTCCTAACCTCTAAGAAAAAATCCTGTGTTCATGCCGATTCACCAATGGGTGCACATCTTGGGAGATCCAACCTCCAAAGAGTCCATGGTAGTCTTGCAGCTGATGGAGAGGGAGTGTAATTTCACCAGGAGACACTCAAGCCAAAAAAATTGTACCCTTCTTGGTTAACAATGTGATTTACTCTCAAACATTTTCTGGGTTTCATCACCCAGATCTTTAACCATCTGAATACCAGGTCCATGATGCAAAGCACACTTGGTGGACAGCCTGCCCACTTTAATCACAAGGAAAGATCTCCAGTTGAGCAGCTCAAAGATCTCATTTTCTCCCACTTGTAGCAACCCGAGCCTTTGCTTTCACTTCCGCATCCTACCATAGTCACATCCACATCAACTATTGAGTATATCCAGTGCAGGAACTGTTCAATATTTCTTTTGATAGCGCAAACTTGGGCAGGTTAATCAACAAACTTTACCCCAAAATCATCCACACTGCCTAGATTCTGTCTATCTTTCTTTTACTTGGCTTCTACACATAGAGCAGACAAATACTGACTACCTGACACATTTCAAACTACCTGGAAGAAAAATACCTGAGTTGGATGGAGAAGGATAAAGTTCTGAGCTTGTGCCGGTGTATGATTCTCTGCTCCCTTGCTCCAGTCATAGCTAACCTGCACCACTTTCCAAAATCAGCTACCTCTCATTCCTGTTTCTTACTATTGAAAAATATTCCCCTATAGCTTAAGCCACCACAGCTTTCACATCATTTTCATCAAGAGCACAACTCATCCATCTCAATGTCAGGCCATGATGAACATGATAAAGAACAGAACTCTCACCGCATAAGCAAAGATGGTGCCATCATGATTGAATGCACTGCATGGAATTGGCTGATTACACCTTTGCAGGGCCTGAAAATATGGGCAGATTATATAAGAATGTTGAGAAGTCCATATCCCACCAATCCCTTGGAAAATTTTCATTACTTTGACATTCAAGAACTCCTTCTAAAGTATGGTTTAGAAGCAGAACGAGATGAACAAAATCATTCTTCTGAAAGACAAAAATATATTCTCAGATTTTCTCTAATGGTAGCAGACAGAGTAAAGAGTGAGAACTCAGAGGTCTGGCTGAAACATACCTTCAGCCTTTGTTTGCTATCTTTATCCCAGAAATTGTAAGCCCCATCAGATCCTGAAGTAGCAAAGGTGGCATGGACCTTCACAAACCAACAAATGTATCAACTCACGATACTACAAAACCAACTTCAAGTTTGTTTGTGTGCTAATATAGCAACAGTCTCCATTACTTACAGGATGGAAGCTAATAGCATTGACAGCATAAATATCATTGTTATCCCGGTGGCACTTGAAAGTAAAGTTCTTCGCCTGCTGAGCATCATCAATGTGCTGTACTGCAACTCTGCCTTCGATAGAACCAACCTGAAATGCACAATATATTGTGAAGATCTGATATCTATAAAAAAGTCTGCAACTTCTTAACAAAACAAGTCCTCTCTCATCCATTCATCCTTGTCAACTACATCACTATGCAAAACAATCATACAGAAAAGTTACCCTCATATTCTTAGAAATCAGTAGTGAGGTGAAACAGTATATACTTAGCTTAGTGTGAACTAAAAAGACGTGGACAGATCATGCAAGCTATGCCTCAGTTAGGAGAGATTACCAAAAACCCTTGCTTGTCAGGAAAAGTTGCAACACACCGTGTCTGATACTTGAGTGGTGACATTATTCTCTTAAACTCTGTCTGTCCCACAGTGACATCAAAGATCAGCAGCCTTGCAAATCTTCACTTAACCTTGCACAACCATTTCTGGTCATGACCTCAACAACCTGTCCAACTTCCAATCAGTTACAAGCCTAGCCAATGTTAATTCTTGGTGACTTAGAAATCTAAAACTGAACACCTTTTGTGTGCACATGGGTCTCACTGTCCAAGATTCTCTCTACACCCAACATCTGAACAGTGGTTAGCAGTCAAAACCTCTCCAGCAACAACAATTTACCTGAGGGTTGGCAAGGTTGTAAACAACAATGTTGCGATCTGCAGTGGCCACAACCATGAGAGGGTGGCGTACACTCATGGCATAGCACCGCTCTGGCAACTGCTGTGTATGAGCTGGGTTCTGTTGCCGTGTGTCCCAATACCTGCACTCCTCCAAACAACAGTGCTCAGTGCAAGAAATAGAACTGCAACAGAGGTTAGTCCAGTGGTAATCGATAGCCAAATTATGCATTGGTGCACAAGATGGCAAAGTCTTTTTTCGCTGGCTAACATTACATGAGATTATTCAAAAGAAACTGTCTAGTTCAGAAAGACCCAGCAAACATCTTCAGGAACATCTTTTTTGCAAGTAATTAATGGCTTGTAAACCTTAAAGAACATGGTTAAAATACTCAAGTCTTGAGTCCAAGCTCAAATCCACAAGTAGGCCTAGAAGGAAAACAGGAAAAATGAACCAGCTCATTTTCTCCTCATCCATATGGAAGCTAGCATCTACATACAAACCTCATTCAAGGCTGCCAACACTAGGTGAACATGACCAATATTTGCACAAAGAAAGACTTACTTGATGGTTTTGTCAAAGCTGCCTGTAACCAATAGATTCATTTCAGGGACCCAAGCTATGTCCTTAATGGGAGCATCATGCATGCCCACTTGGACAGGCTGCCCTCCTGACAATATGGGCCACATCTTTGCCTGCTTGTCGCACCCAGCTGAAAAGACTGTGCTTCCATCATCCTTCCATGCCGTACAAAGTACCTGCAGAGCAAAACCCTTCTTTGTTACCCATCTCAAAGCACCATCTAGATATTCTCAAACTGAGTCTTAAAATTTCCCCAACCAACCTCTTAAAGCAGACCATTTCAATTGACATGAACCTGGACCAAATCCTTCAGAAAAACAAGCCAATTTCCCTGTCTGCCAAATGTAGCTTTAGCAACCACCACCATTCACAGGTAATGGCTTCTTTTCTCATCTTGATTATTGTGTGCTACTTTTTGTATGAAAAGGATTTGCATAATCAGGAAGAAAAGCTTTGAATCTCACTGGCTGATCATGTGAGATTGCTGCTTTAGGGACACTGCTACCATTTGGCTGGATCTCCCAACAACGCACCTGCATATTACATATCCATATAAAATATACAGCATGTGAAATGGCCATAATTGCAACCCCAAAATAAATTTACAAATAAATAAATAATCTTCCATGAATGTGAATTTATAACTGCAAGTAGTACCTGATTGTCCCAAGATGAAGCCACAAGGTAATTAGCTTTGGAACTGAAACTGAGACTTGAAATGCCATCAGTGGGAGGAGATACCACCTGCTCCAGAACAGATGACAGGATGAGAGCTTTACACAAGTAGTAGCACTTCCATAGTTACTGCTTAAAATGTGTGCACAATCAATAAAATTCTTCACGCCTATAATCAATCTACTGAACCCTTTTCGAAGCAAACTAGCGTTCAATAGATTGCTTAACCCTAATTCTCGCATTCTAGCTTCAGTTTACAGAAGCTCCTCTCATCAGCAGATGGCAGTAGGCTCCACGAGAGGAGCTAAGTTATTCCTCCGCTGTGATGAAACAGACATTCTTTTGCCCAACCACTCCTCTAACCCATCGCCCCAAAACCCTAAACCATATCGCCCCAAATATTCTAGTTCTAAACTTGAAAGGTTCGATGTCTACAGCCAACAACTACATTGACAGGCATAGCTATAAGAAATGGCTGGTTCGCAGACGCACCTTCTTACAACCTAAATGCGATTCAAGAGAGTTCACTTGCGACAGAATCACACATAAAAGAATAAATCCTAGAGCACTATCCCACCCTCTCTCTCTCTCTCTCTCTCTCTCTCTCTCTCTCTCTCTCTCCGGCCCGTTTAACAATGCACATGCCGCCGTACCTCAAACGACTTATTAGGATTGTGTTGCTGAGTAGTCGATACCGTCCCGAACGTTGCCATAGCCCGTTGCCTCACCAAACTACGCCGTTATCCAAATGCTTGCACACTGCAAAGAAATCTGCGTCGAGCTACTAGCCTATTCAAACACGCGCGCAGAGAAACAACACAAAACAAAACCAACCCGGCGAGAACCTACCCAAATCACGACACCTACACGCTATTGTCCTGCCTCCGTTGTGTCTCCTCCCCGAAAAGCAAGTGCCCCTCCTCCAAACAAACCTCACAATGTACCAAATTACAGTTCAAAACCTTTTTCCGAAGAGGAAACAAATAAAATATCACAAAAAGAAACAGCAATAGATAACAGATCTACACGGTCTGCAGATAGACAGTATGAGAATTCCTCCTCCAATCTCGCGCTCTCTCTCGCTCGCTCGCTCGCTCGCTCGCGAAGCAAGCGTCACGACGTCGTCGAGAATTAGGGTTTCGCAAGCGTCAGGGCGTAGAAGAGAATTAGGGTTTCGCAATCGTCAGGACGTGGCAGAGAATTAGGGTTCAAGAATTAGGGTTTTGCAAGCGTCAGAAAATTAGGGTTTTTCACTTTGTGATCAATATTTTGATTGAACCTTATTTTCAGTTTTTTTTTTAAAAATTTAAATATTGCACATGATGGATTGATGTTGTACTAGTGTGAACCCTGTGCCTAATGCACAGGTGTGTTATTTCAACAATGTTTGGTTCATGTTTTAGTTTTTTTAAAAACTTTTATCTTTTAATTTTTATATTTTTATGTGTTTTTTTTTTCATTTTTGTATTTTTGTTTATTTAGATGCAAGTTTGAAGTTTGAAAAAAGAAGACACACTTCATTTTTTTTCAAGTACGGTTTTTTTTCATTATTATAAGTTTTATTTTTTCTTCTTTTCTACTCTTTATTTGGTTCCTTCTTTTTTGTAATTTTTTTCCTCTTAAAGTTATTTTATTGTATTTCCTTTTCCTTGTTTCATTTGTTTCCATTCCTTTTTTATAATTTTTGTGTTTTTACTTTTTTTTGTTTATGTTTGTTCAAGGTTTTTATTTTTTCTATTCTTATTTTGTCTATCTTCATTTTATTTTATTTTTTATGTGTTTATTTTTTTCATAAAAATATCATTTAAATTTCGCCGAATAAAGGCTGCGTCGAAATTGAGATTTTTTGGCGAAAGTAAAATGAAATTTTTATGACTATTGAAAATCTCATTTTAAATTTCGGCCAAAAAAGGTTACGTTGAAAATCGCACCACTCCTATTGTAGTGCACATTCTCAGAGCCTACACAGTGCGGAGAGAGAGAACGTGCGTGAGCGCGAAAAAGGCACGGAGATAGTAAATGCACACATGTACTTACACACACTGTGTCTTAAGACTCAGTAGAGGGATGGTGTGCAACCGGCAACCTCGGAGCTTCCAGGGTGTCGATTTGCATGGATGACCGGACGAATGGACAAAGGGACGACAGGGACGGATGACGGGACGGGCGGGTTCAGGGGCGACTTCATTTCTCATCCCGACGTCCCTCGCTCCCGTGTGTCTATCTCTTGATTGTCAAAAGATTGGATCAATGTGTCATTGAAGCGAAAATCATCATAGGAAATAATGTTGAGCAAGGACGACGTCATGTCTGTCTATAGCCTCAGAACCATCTCCTACCATCAATGCAACGATTTCATCGACCATCGGCACATTGTATCGGCGGGCATCCTTTGTTCGAGAGGCAATGAGACGCAATTTCAGATCCATGGGAGCACCGTCTGTTGCCATCATATCCCTTGCCATTTTGAACACTTCGACATAGGGATTGATATTGTACATCATGGTCAACAACCGATCCAACATTGTTGGATCAAGTGAGGGCATAACAACATGCCGATTTTGACGTTCACGTTTCGTATCATGAATGTACAACTGTGCAAATTGTGGCCGTTGTCCTTCGGCAGGACGTAGGGATCTGATTTTGTGATAAAGTTCACCTTGAATGCGAAAGGAGTACGGTCCAGGGCCTCCTGTTACCGAGTCATCAACTTTGGCACCGAGCAAAGTGAATGCCAACACTGAATTGTACATGCGAATGTCATCTCGAAATTTGACGGCACTACTTTCTTTGTTGGTTAAAAGAACTTCTAGCTCTTGTGGTGTTGCAAGAAGATTTGGCAATAGAACTTTGCCATTTTCGCAACACAGAGAAAATTGTGGGTTGTTGTTCGTGGAGTTTGCCAATCATTCTTTGATCCACATTTTCGCGCTGCAGAATCCACATATTGTGTCCATTTCTCCACAATCCCATCGTCCCGAGGTTGACGCATCTGCATCTGCAAACAATTGTAATGCATCATTGCAAAGAAAAGGCTGTTCACGTTGCTTAGCACGCCGTTTTCTCTATAGGCAATTGCGACATTCCTGTGCAGATTCTGACGTGCCTTGAGCTGACGCATCTCCATCTCTAAACAATTGTAATGCGTCGTTGCGAAAAGAAGGTTGTTCACGTTGCTTAACACGCCGTTCTCTCTGCAGGCGATTACAACGTTCATGTGCAGATTCTGACGTGCCTTGCGTTGACACATTTTTGTCTCCAAACAATTCGAGCATCTTGGTGTGGGGGGTTTTTCTCCTACACTCATCGAAGAAGGTCAAGGTTACACAGAAATTAATTTGTAAATCCCCATCAAATCCAGATGATTTAAGATTAATGGAAAGTTCGCAAAGCTCTCAATGATCTAGAGCTAAACTAAAAGTTTTTTTATTTTTTATTTTCATGTGTTTTTTGTTTTTATTATTCTTTTGTATAATAAAAATAAAGTGTTTGTTTTTCACTTTTGTATTT
>Ga0116231_10014852_pt1 | contig 10290 bp, 11 predicted proteins | sample S1TSphgellanicum_2_FD_89695 | JGI IMG/M metagenome (GOLD analysis project Ga0116231, IMG submission 89695) | Host-associated microbial communities from peat moss isolated from Minnesota, USA - S1T2_Fd - Sphagnum magellanicum MG | ecosystem: Host-associated > Plants > Peat moss > Unclassified... | reverse complement strand
TCGGGTTCGCGGGTTTCGATGCTTGCGCCAGCCATTTCGATCACGAAACAACAGATTTCAGCGGGATAATGACAACTGAGACGCGCCCGAAGCCCAGCAAGATGCCCAAAGTAATGGAAAATTAGTTACATCATATCGATTTGGGCAACGCTCGTATGTGCGACAGCGGGCACAACCCAATCCCGATTCCCACTTTGGGCATACCGCCTTAGGAATTTCGCACTCCGCGAAGACCAGCCATCCCCAAATCCAACTTTTTTCGAGGGAGATGCTAACTAATTCATTAGTTGCCGCGTCGAAGGAGTGTCGTCAGGATTGATCAAACAACAGGTGCGCCATGCCTCCTAAAAAATCGCCAACCCTCACCGAAGCCGAACTCCGGCTCATGAAGCTGCTCTGGCAGCGCGGCGAGTCCGCCGTCGGCGACCTGGTGGCGGCGATGCCCGACGACGGCGCGCTGGCCTACAACTCCGTCCTCACCACCATTCGCATCCTGGAAAAGAAAGGCTACGTGCGCCATCGGCAGGAGGGGCGCGCCTTCATCTACTCCGCCTGCGTGGCGCTGGACGACGCCAGCAAGGTCGAAGTGCGGCATGTGTTGCAGCGGTTCTTCGGCAACTCCCGCGAACGGCTGCTGCTCTCGCTGCTGGGCGACGAGGAGATTACGCCAGCCGAGCTGCGGCGGCTGAAAGACGCGATCGCCGCCAGCGGCGCATCGGCGGAGGGCGCGCAATGACCACCATGGACATGCCCGGATCGCTGCTTGCCGTCTCGCAAACCGCCGCCGCCGCGCTGTTCGCCGGCCTTTGGCAGGGGGCGCTGCTCGCCGTCGCGCTCGGACTCGCGATGAGGGTCGCGCCGCGCATCTCCGCGGCGGTTCGCTTCGCGGTCTGGATGGCCGCCTTCCTGGCCATCGCGCTGCTGCCGCTGCTGGCGGCCTTCCATGCGTCCGGCGCGCCGCAGCCCGCAAGCCGCCCGGCGATTCATCCTCTGCAACTGGATTCCCGCTGGGCGCTCGGCATCGTCGCGGCCTGGGCGATCTTCGCCGCCGCCCGGCTCGCGTCCCTGGCGCGGAACGCCTTCCGCCTGCGCGCGCTCCGCGACGCCGCCACGCCCGCCACAATGCTGATCCAAGCCGCGCCGCGGCTGGCCGCGCTTCTCACCAACGCCGGCCGCCGCCGCGCCCGGCTTTGCGCCTCGGCGGAGATCGACCAGCCCTGCGCCATCGGCTTCTTCGCTCCTCGCGTCCTGGTTCCTTTCTGGCTGATCGAGAAGGCGACTCCGGTCGAGCTGGAGCAGATCGTGCTTCACGAGGTCTCGCATCTGCGCCGCTTCGACGATTGGACCAACCTCTTGCAGAAGCTGGCGGTCGCCGTCTTTCCGCTGAATCCAGCGCTTCTCTGGGTGGAGCGCCGCCTCTGCGCCGCGCGCGAGGTGGCTTGCGACGAGAGCGTCGTTCGCGCCACCCAAGCGCCCCGCGCCTATGCGGCCTGCCTGGCCAGCCTCGCCGAGCAGCGCCTCAACCGCGTCGCGGCGGCGCTCTCTCTGGGCGCGTGGGGCCGGCGTTCCCAGCTGGCAGGACGCATCGAAAGCATCCTGCGCGGCGGCAGCCAGCTGGGTAGGCTCCAGGCCGGCGCGGTCACCGCCGCGCTGGTGCTGGCCACCGTCGGAGGAGCGCTCAAGCTGGGCGATGCCGCGCCGCTGATCTCCTTCGCAGCGCCTCGGCAGAACGCCGTCGCGGCATTGAATTCGGCCCCGCTGGCGGGTACGGGAGCTTCCAGCGGAGGCGTCTACCATGATGTCGTCTTCCGCGAACCGGCGGTCGGCGGAGCTTCCTCAGTACGATCCTCGTCGGGCGTACCCCAGCCGCGCGCGCAACTAGCTACGGCGAAGTTCCCGGAGCAGGCTCCGCGACCGGTTGCTCTGCGCTCCATCGCGAAGCGGTCGCCCCGCAGTCGCATGGCTTCGCGGCCTGGCGGAATTCAATCTTTCCTCATCGTCACCCGCTGGCGGGACTCTTCCGGCGGCCAACTGACGGTGATCGACCATGTCGTTCGCCTTTCGGCGGCGCAATTGCCCGCCGGCTGGTTCGTCGTCCAACTGTAGTCAGTTTGTCAAATACTTCAATACCGCTCCATCACGAGGTGCTTCATGTCTTTTGCAACTAATCAATTAAGAGATCGGGCGAAGCGGTTTCTGCTGCCCGTCGGCGTCCTCTCCGCCCTGCTTTTCGCCTTCACCTTCTTCTGGGACCATCACGGCGTCCACGCGGCCGGCAGCTACGCCGCGCCGTTGAGCGGCAGCAGCGTCTCCGCGCTCACCTCGCTGGACAACGCGATGGAAGCGGTCGCCTCCCACGTCACCCCGGCGGTGGTCAACGTCGCGGTGACCTCGCGCTCGACCGAGGAGGCCGACTCGGGCCAGCAAGGTCTGCAGCAGGTTCCGCCGCAGTTCCGCCAGTTCTTCGGCCCGCAAGCGCCGCAAAGCCCGCAGGTCGAGCACGGCATCGGCAGCGGCGTGATCATCTCGCCGGACGGCTATATCGTGACCAACAACCATGTGGTGAACGGGGCGACGCAAATCCGGGTGACGCTCAACGACCGCCGCGTGCTCACCGCCAAGCTGGTCGGCGCGGACAAGCTCACCGACCTGGCGGTGCTCAAGGTGAACGCCTCGAACCTGCCCGCCCTGGGCTGGGGCGACTCCGCCCAATTGAAGCCCGGGCAGACGGTGCTCGCCTTCGGCAGCCCCTTCGGCTATTTCCAGTTTTCGGTGACGCGGGGCATCATCAGCGCCCTTGATCGTCCGAATCCCTTCCGCGACGACCCGCGCAAGCCGGGCGGCTTCATCCAGACCGACGCGGCGATCAACCCCGGCAACTCGGGCGGTCCGCTGGTCGACGCCCAGGGCCAGGTGATCGGCATCAACACCTTCATCATCTCCGACAGCGGCTCTTTCGCCGGGGCCGGCTTCGCCATCCCCTCGCAGCTCGCGCATGCCACCGTGGATCAGATCATCAAGGGCGGCAAGGCGGAGCATGGCTACCTGGGCATCGGCATCGAAGACGTGACTCCGGAGAACTCCCAGTTCTTCAACCTGCAGGACGCCAGCGGGGCGATCGTGACCCAGGTCGCGCCCGACTCGCCCGGCGCCCAGGCCGGACTGAAGATCGGCGATGTCGTCCGCCAGATCGACGGCAATCCGGTGCCGAACGCCACCGCCCTGCAGCTGGCGGTCAGCGAGCGCGCCCCCGGAACCACGGTGGCGATGGAGGTGCTGCGCAACGGCCAGCCGGAGAAGCTCAGCGTCAAGCTGGGCGAGTACCACGGCAGCGGCCAGGTGGCCGACAACTCCGCCCAGCCCGGCCAGCCGAAAGAGCGGCTCGGCGTGGCCGTGGACGACCTGACCCCAGATGTGCGGCAGCAGTTGTCGCTGCCCGCGAACGTGAAGGGCGTGGCGGTCGAGAACGTCAAGCCGGCCAGCCCGGCCGACGACGCCGGACTGCAGCCCGGCGACATCATCATGCAAGTCAACCGCCAGCCGGTGGACTCGGCGCAGAGCTTCGCCAACCAGGTCCACGCCGCGCCGGCCGGCAAGGATCTGCTGCTGCTGGTCTGGTCCAACGGCGGCGCGACCTACCGCGTCGTCCACCCCGAGCCGTCTTCTGACCAAAACGGGATGTAGGCGCGTTCCCAAAACGCGTCTTTGCAAGGCAACATGGTCGAAAACGCAACATGGCCGACGCGGGAAATCGCGCCGGCCATGTTGTTTCTGGCGATGTTATTTCGAGGGATGGGTTGTTTCCGGGCCGCCGTCGGCAGCCTACATCACATACGCCACGGCCTCGAGCGCCGCCTGCATGGCGTCCGCGGACTGGAGGGCGCTCGTCGAGCCGCTGAAGGCGTCGATGGAGCCCACCACGGCGCGCATCGTCGCCGTGTTCACCCCGTAGCCGCGCAAGGAAAGGAACGCGGAGACGACATCCGCCGCCTGCCAGCTGTCGCTGCGGTATTCGAGCAGTTCGTTCCGCAGATTGGACAACTCGGTCATCGAGAACTTCTCCACCTTCGATCCTTGCGCCATTGCGGTCTCCTCCGTCTCTGGTCTCGGGTCTGCCTGCAACCTTGGATGCGGCGTTGCCGCGTTCGCGGCCAGAAGTCTTGGGTTATGTGGCCTTTCCCCTCATCTGTCAAGTTCATCGGTTCGCCGCGGGCACTCCGCCACACCCGCGAGGCAACCGTTGGTAACCCGCTCCGGGCTAAAGAAAATTCCTCGCCGTACACTGGAAGCAGTGAACGCGACCAACAACGACCGACCGTCCCCGATCCCAGACCCACTGTTAGACGCGCCATCAGACGCGCAAGCAAGCCGAGAGGACGGCGCGCCGAGGCGCGAGGGCCTTTCCTGGGGAGCGATGATGGCCCTGGTCGCGCTGGCGATCCTGGTGGCGACGGCCTGCGCCTATCTGCTGGTCAACCCGTTCTTCCACCAGCGCGCGCCGTAACGCCGCTTAGAGGCGCGGGTGCGCCTCTAAGCGAGTCTTGTTCGTCCGCGCCGGCCGATTCTGGGACGGCCATTTCGGAAACCGTCGCCCGCTCGACCAGCAAGATGGGAATGCCGTCGAGGATGGGATACGTCCGGCCGCAGCCGGCGCAGCGGAGCGACCCGGCGTCGGCAGCCAGCAATTCTCCCCGGCATCCGGGGCAGACGACTCCGGCGGAGCCGATCCGCCGCAACAGCTCCGAGGAGGTTCCCGCCGCATCCGTCATATGTCCCAGTCTACCTGCCCGCATCCATTACCATAGAAGCTGCTCCGCGATGGAGCGCTGAATCATTGGTTTGGATTGGTGGCTTGAGAGAATGACGACCGCGCGCTTGCTGGATGGAACGAAGATCGCCAACGACATCAAGGCCGAAGTGGCCGCCGAGGTTGCCGACCTCGCCCAACACGGCATCCGTCCGGGGCTGGCCGCCGTGCTGGTCGGCCATGTGCCGGCGTCGGAGATTTATGTTCGCAGCAAAGTGAAGACCTGCGCCGAGCTCGGCCTTTTCAGCGAGCTCATCACGCCACCGGAGACGGTGACGACCGAGGAGATGCTGGCGCTGGTCGCCAGCCTCAACGCGCGCGAGGACATCGACGGCATTCTCATCCAGCTGCCGCTGCCGCCGCAGGTGAACGCCAAGCTGCTGCTGGAGGCGGTCGATCCGGCCAAGGACGTGGACGGCTTTCATCCCGTCAACGTGGGCAAGGTGCAGTCGGGCCAGCCGGCGCTCGCGCCCTGCACCCCGGCCGGCATGATCCAGATTTTGCGTCGCAGCGGCCTGCCCATCGCCAGGCTGAACGCCGTGGTGGTGGGGCGCAGCGACGTGGTCGGCAAGCCGATCGCCATGCTGCTGCTGCACGAGAACGCGACGGTGACGATCTGCCACAGCAAGACGCGCGACCTGGCCGCGCACTGCCGGGGCGCGGACATCCTGGTCGCTGCCATCGGCCGCCCCGGCTTCATCACTCCGGACATGGTCAAGCCCGGCGCGACGATTCTCGATGTCGGCATCAACCGCGTCACCGACCGCGAGGAGTTCGACCGGTTCTTCCTCGGCGACGCCCGCCGCGAAGAACTCTTCCTGCTCAAGGGATCGACCATCGTCGGCGACGTGCATCCCGCCGCCTACGCGGTGAGCGGCGCGTACACCCCGGTGCCGCGCGGCGTCGGGCCGCTCACCATCGCCATGCTGATGGCGAACACCGTCCGCGCGGCCAAGCTCCGGCGCGGGCTGCCGGTCTGATGCTCCGCGTCGGACTCACTGGGGGTTTGGGCAGCGGCAAATCCACCATCGGTCGCGTCTTCGCCCAGTTGGGCGCGGCGGTCATCGACGCCGACGAGGTGGGTCGTCGGCTGATGCAGCCGGGACAGCCGGTCTTCGACCGCATCGTCGCTCGTTTCGGCCCGCAAGTGGTTCGCGCCGACGGCAGCCTCGACCGCCGCGCCCTCGCCGAATTGGCCTTCGGCGCCGATCCCCAAGCCGAACGCAACCGCGAAGCTCTCAACCGGATCGTGCATCCGGCCGTCTTCGCCGCCCAGGAAGAATGGATGCGGGGCGTCTTCGCCGCCGACCCCGGCGCTGTCGCGATGATTGAATCGGCGCTGGTCTTTGAAGCTTCGGGGAAGGCGTCGGGCGAGGCTTCCGAACAGATTCCGGGATCGGGAACCGCCCCGGCGCCGCGCTGGCGCGAACGCTTTGATCGGATTGTCCTGGTGACCGCTCCCGACGCGACCAAAATCCAGCGTTTTGTCGCCCGCTCGGTCGGCGATCCGGAGGCGCTGGCGCGAGACGCCCGCCAGCGGCTCGCCGCCCAGATTCCCGACGCGGAGAAGATACCGCTCTGCGACTGGGTGATCGACAACTCGGGCGATCTCGATTCCGCCCGCGCCGAGGCGGAGACCATCTACGCCCGGCTCCGCGCCGAGAGCGCGGAGCGCCAGAACGGATAAGGAGCCTCTACGGAATCGGCGCGTCGTTCCACAGCGCGACGCCGCCGAGCAGCCCGTCCTCGTTGGAGACGGTCTTCACGTTCTCCGGCAGCTGGAAGGCGATCTTCTTGGAGTTGCCGCCGCCCAGGTAGAGCGTGTCCCAATTGAAGAGCTTGGCGGTGGACGCGATCGCCTCCTGGACGAGGGCGTTCCACTTCTCGGCGCCGTGCTTCTCATAGCCGCGCTTGCCGAGGTAGTCCTCGTAGGTGCGGCCTTTCTTGCGCCAGATGTGGTGGGCTAGCTCCAGGCCGGGACACAGATGGCCCTCGGTGAAGAGCGCCGAGCCAAGGCCCGTGCCCAGGGTGAGCACCAGCTCGACGCCGTGGCCGCGCACCGCCGCGTAGCCTTGCACGGCGGCGTCGTTGCAGACCCGCACCGGTTTTTTCCAGAGCTTCTCCAGCGTCGCCTGCAAGGGAAAGCCGACCCAGCTCGGATCGAGGTTCGCGGCGGTGAAGGTCTTGCCGTGCTTGATCACGCCGGGAAAGCCCACCGAGACTCGGTCGAAAGGCGGCATCTGCGCCTTGATCTTGTCGAACTCGGCCAACACGGTCGCGGTCGTCGCCGGAACCGGCGTCGGCAGCCGGACGCGCTCGGTCAGCGCCTTTCCGTCGATGTCGAGCGCCATCATTTTGATTCCCGTGCCGCCGGTGTCGATGGCCAGCGTCACCACGTTTTGAGTCATATCTTTTTTCTTGGTGGGCATCTCGCGCCGCTCGCTCCCCGGAGTTTTCTCGGGCTTGCCCAGTTTCGAGCAGCCGCGTCTATTGTGCCTGAAACCTGTCGGCCATGCACCGTTCTCGTTTATACGATGCGCGAAGCGGAAGCATTCTTGGCAACGGAGCAGCCCGATTGTCCCGGCGCATGAGGAATGCTTGCCGCGGCGAACGCTTAGCGCCGCGCCTCGCCGCCCGGGTTGCCCGCCAGCCAGTGGTGCAGGTCGGCCAGCTTCAGGCGCACCCCGATGTAGAAGCTGCCGAAGAGGGCGTAGATCGCGCTCACCTCGTCGAAGCGCATCTCGTAGATCAGCCGCTTGAAGACCACCGGGTTCTCGGCGAAGAGATCCACGCCCCACTCCCAGTCGTCGAGTCCGATCGAGCCGGAGATGATCTGCTTCACCTCGTCGGCGTAGCGGCGCCCGATCAGGCCGTGCTCGTGCATCATCCGCTGCCGGTCGCGCATGGAAACGGTGTACCAGTTGGCCTGCTCGCCTCGGCGGCGGTCCATGGGGTAGAAGCAGACGTACTTGCTCTCCGGGATGGGCGGGTACAGCCGCGGAGCCATCGCCGCGCTCTGCCGGTCCAGCACCTCCTTCACCTCCGCGTTCCATGCCGGGGAGTACGGCTCGATGCCGTGCTCGGCGAAATGGGCGTAGTGCTTGGCGGAGGATTCGTAGAGGCCGAGCTCGACGACGGAGAGATAGGAGTGGGTCGGCTCCAGATATTCGTAGAGGTCGGTTTGGGCGAACTCCAGCTCGAAGCGGTTGAGGTCTTCGATCGAGTCGCGGAGGTGCACCAGCATCAGATCGCCCTTGTGGCCCACCAGCGAATACAAGGCCGACTGGTTCGGTCGCGGCGCGCCGCTGCCCCGCTCGGCCGGCTCCAGCAGCTCCACCGCCTCGTCGATCACCCGCTCCCGCTCGGGCAGCGACAAGGCCCGCCACGCGATCCAGCGAAAGCGGAACATCTGATGAAGGACGCTCGCACCCTCCAGCGTCAACGGCATCGGCGTCATATCGGACAAGCAGGACCCCCCCTCGAAGCGGCGAACGCTTCTAGTCTGGATGATAGCCTTTCCAGCGAAAACTTGGCAGGTGGGACCATGGTCAGGAGCGTCTCAGTTTGAGTCGTTTTGCTCTTCAGGTTCCAAACGAGTCGGGAAGGTCGTCCAGCCCCTCATCCGCATCCTCTGTTCCGGAGTCTGCCGCGCCCGATGCCATCTCCACCAGGCCGAATGTATTCGGCTTGGGTCTGGTGAAAATATGCCCGTTCCTGACATACGCGGCCAGCGATCCGCTCACGGACACGCGGTTGCCCTTGTCCATTGGACGGTTGAGGCCAGCCAGAATCTCGCTGATGTGCATCGGCTCTCCCCGCTCTCGCAACACCTCTCTGACCCTGAAGACCATCGTGCCGGGGCGAAGGTCGTGCCTCGCTTCAGACGCGCCGGGGACGCTCTCTTTCGGCAAGCTTCTCAAGGCATCGGTGAGCGCCTGAATATACGTCTGCGCGTCCCTCAGCGAATTCTGTAAGCTCTCGATCTCCTGTCGCTTCTGATCGATCAATTCCTGCAAACTCTCTCGTGCCCCCACGCCTCGCCCTCCAATAATATGAGAATATCTCACTTCTTTTGTGATGCGAAACTCACTTCACATCATGCCTCCGCTTCTTCATGCCACCATTCTCATCACCCCCGAACTCTTTGTGCTACTATTCTGACCATCCATCCCCCCAAAGGAAGCGAACTCATGAGCCCGATCAATCATGTCGCAACCCATTTAGAATCAAAGAAAAAGCTCTCCAGGCATCACACGGAGGTATGGCGCGCCCGCGATCTTATGCCCATCCTTGGCTACGCCGACTGGGAGAATTTCTCCTCTGTCATCAGGAAAGCGATGGAGTCTTGCACGCAGGTAGGGATGGAGATTCGTAACCATTTCAGTGAAACCACGGCGATGGTCAAGATCGGAAGTGGCGCGAAAAAACAGGTAGCGGACTGGTATCTGACCCGCCATGCCTGCAACCTTATCGCGATGAACGGGGACTCCTCCAAACCCGTCATTGCCGCCGCGCAGGCGTATTTCTCGATGCAGACCCATAAACAGGAGGCGTTGGAGAGGATCTCCGAAGAGGAACGGCGGCTGATCCTCAGAAATCGGGTCAAAGACGGCAATGTGCGCCTCAACGCTGCCGCTTCCGATGCGGGCGTGACCAAGTTCGCGATCTTTCACGATGCTGGATACAAGGTCTCTATGGCATGGGGAAAGCCGCCGTGGAGAGAAAGAAGGCGATCCCCGATGGGGAAGATTTGCTCGACTGCATCGCTCCCACCGAACTCGCGGCCAACGAGTTTCGCGTAACCCAGACGGAAGACAAGCTCAAGCGCGACAAGATTGTCGGGGAGCAAAATGCAATTTCGACCCATCATGCCGTGGGCGCGAGAGTGAGAAAAACCATCGAGGAACTTGGCGGCGTTATGCCAGAGGAGCTTCCCGCCGCGCCCTCCATCAAGAGACTTGCGGATCAGCACGCGAGAGAGGTGAAGAAACTGACCCAAATATCCGAGTAGAACCGCCGCAATCCAATCAACGATTTGCGAAAGCTCACAAAGCCCGCAACGCCAGCACCGCGTTCAATCCCCCGAAGGCGAACGATTCCGACAACGCGAACTCGACCGAAGCCTCGCGCGCCCGGTTGGGAATCACATCCAGGTCGCACTCCGGATCGGGCGTGGTGAAATTCGCCGTGGGCGGCAGGATTCCCCGTTGCAGCGAAAACGCCGCCGCCGCCGCCTCGATCGCTCCGGCAGCGCCCAGTGTGTGGCCGTGCATGGATTTGGTGGAGCTGATGGGCAGCTTCTCGGCGTGGGTGCCGAAGACCGCGCGGATCGCCGCGCACTCCATCTTGTCGTTGGCTTCGGTTCCGGTGCCGTGGGCGTTGATGTAGCCGACCTGCTCCGGCGCGAGGGCGGCGTCCTTGAGCGCGCCGCGAATGGCCCGCGCCGCGCCCTCGGCGAGCGGCTGGGTGATGTGGCTGGCGTC
>Ga0116231_10014851_pt1 | contig 10290 bp, 5 predicted proteins | sample S1TSphgellanicum_2_FD_89695 | JGI IMG/M metagenome (GOLD analysis project Ga0116231, IMG submission 89695) | Host-associated microbial communities from peat moss isolated from Minnesota, USA - S1T2_Fd - Sphagnum magellanicum MG | ecosystem: Host-associated > Plants > Peat moss > Unclassified... | reverse complement strand
TCCGGCAAGAGCAGCACGGCGCGTAACGATTTGCCCTTCGCATCGCGATAGCTGATGATGCGCTCGGTGCCCCAGCGGTAGCCGGCGATCTGCGGATCGGAATTCGAGACGCGTACCGGATGCGCAAAGCTCGCGTCGCTCATCCACAGATTGGGTGGATCGCGGAACGTTTCCTCAAAGAAGACGTAGCGCGGCGCGTGCCGGGCGGCCAGCGGCGGAGCGATGCGATCGTGCGTCGTTCCCAAGAAGGCGCCCGCGGCTTGGACGAGTTTATGTTCGCGCAACAGCGTGTGCGGCGTGCCGCCCGCTGCGGGGATGCGCGCGTAGCCGCTGTCGAAATTCGTCAGATCGTTCAGCGCGAGGAGAAACGGTTCGCCGGCCGGATGCGCGCGGCGCTCGCGATCCGTCTCAACCACCGAATACGCGACGTTGGTGCGGCGCCCGGCGCCACGCGTGAGATCGACGGCCGCGCCGGTCACCGGGTTCGCGAGCCACACGTCGTAGCGATCGGAGATGATGACGCCGCGGTCGCCCGCGATCCAGCCGCCGGTCGGGAGCGGCGGCGGGGGTCCCGGATGATCGTCCGTTTCATCATAGAACGCGACCGGCACGTGCGGCGCGAGTACCGTGCGCGCGCCCGAATCCGTACGCACCGTTATCCAGTGGCGCAAACGTTCGTCCCAGATCAGCGCATAGGTGCCGTCCGGCGAGAGTTCGGGCTCCGCACCGGCCGCGCCGCGGGCCAAGAGCCGGCGCGAACCGTCGGTGAGGCTCACGGCGTAGACATCGGCGCGATCCTCGCTCCACGAATGCGCGATCTGATACGGTGCGTCGTCCAGTCCCAGCACGTAGCGCGGGTTGTCGTTGGCGACGATCCGGTGCATGTGCGCGGTCGCAAGGGCGACGAAGCGGCCGCCCGCGAGGTCGTATGCGGCGAGATCGGTGCGTTTGCGATCCGTATCGGCATCGTGTTTTTGCACCGACTGCAAACGCGCGTCTTTGTACGTCCAGAGATCGACGGCGAGCGGCGACGGGGTATCGGACGGCATCGGCGTCGGCGCGGGCGCAAGCCCGAAGAAGACGCGCTTCCCGTCGCGCGAAAAGCTGACGGTGCCGTTCGCGTTCGGCGTGCGCGGGTGGAGCAGGCCCGCGGTGGTCGCGTTTACGGCCGGAACGGGCGTCGCCGTGCTTGCGGTGGCGACGACGTAGAGATCGTCGTGCGGCACGTCTTGCGCATACGATGCCGTGTCGCTCAGGAATGCAAACGCGCTGCCGTCGCGCGCGACCGCGACGTTGCGATACCGGCCGGCCCCGGCGAGGACGTCGCGCGTCGTCGCCGCCGTGATGTCGCGCACGTGCACGCCGTCGGTCGCGCCGTCGCGCGATTCCGTCGCGTAGACCGCGATGCGGCCGTCGTCGCTGAGCGCGAGCGAGGAAACACCGTCGAGCATGAGCGGCGCCCCGCCCGCCAGATCGCGCAAAACGTAGGCGTGCGTCTCGTCCTTCTTCTTATCGGCTTGCCCCGGCGCGGGCGACGGCGCTGCGCTCGCCGCGGGCGCAGGATGCGGCGGCGGCTCGAGCTGATAGGCGATCGTCGTGCCGCCATCGCGCGGGACGATCACGCTCTTCACGCGTTCCGCGACGATCGTACCGCCGGTCTGCACGTTGATGATGCCGAGGTCGTTCTTGGGCTGTTCCGTCTCGGGCTTCTTGGCTTTTTTCGCCGCGTCGACATCGGCTTTCGGCGGCACGATCGTGAACACGACGAAATGTGAATCGGCGGTGAATTGCGGCGCCGTGCCGCGCGGCACCGTCCGCTCGTTGCCGGTCACGAGGTTGCGAATCACGAGCGCCGGATCGCCGTCGCCCGGCACGAGGCTGTAGGCGAGATACGCTCCGTCGTCGGAGAGGCGAACGCTGCGAATCTGCTTCCACGCGTCGTAGGCGCGATAGTCGAGCGGCACCGGTTCGACGCTCGCGGCACCGGCGGGTGCCGCGAGCGTTGAGCCTGCAAGCGGCAGCGCGCAAAGCAGCGCGGCCACGAATCGGCAGGCCTGCCGGATCACGCGAGCGTCAGCCAGTCGCCCGGTGCCGGTGCCTCGCCGCGCACGATCGCGCTATACGCGGTCCGCAGTTGCCTCGTGATCGGTCCTTCGCTCATCGCGCGCGACTCGAACCGCACGATCGGCACGATCTCCGCCGCCGTTCCGGTAAAGAACGCTTCGTCCGCGTGCACGAGATCGTCGACCGCAAGCGCCCGGATCGCGATCGGGATCCCCGCCGCCCGCGCGATCGTCAGCACCGAGTCCCGCGTGATGCCGGGCAAGATATCCGCGCTCTCATCGTTCGTAATCAGCAGACCGTCCTTGACGACGAACACGTTCTCGCCGCTGCCTTCCGCGATTTCGCCACGTACGTTGCGTAAGATCGCTTCGTCGAAGCCGCGCTTCTGCACGTCGTGGAGCGCACGAATCGAATTCGTGTAGTGACCGCCCGCTTTCACGCGTGAGGGCAAGGCGGCCGACGGCGTCTTCATCACCTCGGTGAGGCCGGCCGTGAACTCGGCTTGGCCGGGGCGCAGCCCCGTAAACGGCAGGACCGCGACAAGCGCTCGCGTCGGCACGACGCCGGCGGGTGCGAGCCGGACCGTGTCGCCGGCGAAATACACCAGCGGCCGGACGTACGCAGCGTCGCGTTTGCTCGCCGCAACCGTCGCCCGGACGACGTCGCGAAAGGCGGCCTCATCGAGCGGCATCGCGAGCCCGTACGCCGCGGCTCCCTCGAAGAGCCGCGCGATATGCTCGCGCAGCCGGAAGATCGCGGCGCCGCGCGCCGTCGGATAGACACGGATCCCCTCGAAGACCGAGGAGCCGTAGTGCAACGCGTGCGTGAGCGCATGGGCCGTGATCTCGTCGCCGGCGAGCAATTCACCGTCCGACCACACCACGATTGCATCGGTGCTCGAAGGAACTGGGGCGGGCGTCTTCGTTTCCATCAGCGGAGCACTACGACGGCGCCTCGACGCCCTCCGGCCCAAAGGACTTCACGCTCGTAACGGGTTACGCTCCACATGGATGTTCGACACGCCGAGAAAACTGTCGATTCGCGGGCGCTCCACGGCTGTCGCCATCGCGGCGGCGGGTGCGATCGCGGTCGGCTACGTCGACTGGGCCACGCCGCAAACGACGCAATATGCGCCGCTCGAGGTCGTTCCGGTCGCCCTTCTGGCGTGGCTGCTGCCGCCCCGCGTCGCGTTTGCCGTGACCGGGCTGATCACGTTCGGGGTCGCGTTCGAGGAGCAACTCAGCGGCTTCGGATACTGGGATATCCTGCAAAACTGCATCGCGCTGGCGGTCTCCTACTTCGCCGTCGCGATCCTCATCATGTTCGTGAAACGCCGTTCCGAGACGCTCCTCGAGAGCTCCGAGGCGCAATACCGCGCGGTCGGCGATGCGATCCCGTTCGGGGTTTGGTCGGCCGACGCGAACGGGAAGCTGCGCTACGTCAGCCCATCGTTTCTCGCGCTCATCGGTGCAAAGTCGCTCGATGACGACGCGCTCGAGAGCTTGCGCATGTTCGTGCGCGGCGGCCGGACCTTCGAGTTCGAACGCGAGATCGCGAGCGTCGACGGCCGGCGCTACACCATCTTCACGCGCGGCACACCGGTCCTCGAAGCGGGCGGTCCGGCCCGGCGTTTCGTCGGGATCAATCTCGATATCACCGAACGCACCCTCGTCGAACGCTCGCTGCAAGCATCCGAAGAACGCTACCGGCTGCTGACCGAATCGATGCCGCAGATCGTCTGGGTGCTCTCGGCCGAAGGCAACATCGAGTGGTTCAACGAGCGTTGGTACATCTATACCGGGATGCGCCGCGGCGATCCGCTGCCGGGCGCCTTTCCTGCCCGCGTCCACCCCGCCGATCGCTCGCGCTCGTTCCGAACCTGGATCTCGAGCCCCCGCCAGCCGACCGATGTCTACGAAGCGCAGATCCGCTTGCAAGGTCACGACGGCACCTACCGCTGGTTTCTCAGCCGCGCCGCAGCGCAACTCGACGCGCGCGGCGCGATCATCTCGTGGCTCGGCACCTCGACCGACATCGATGTCTCCAAACGGGCGCAAGAGCAGCTCGCTTTTCTTGCCCGCGCGACCGACGCGCTCGCGACGACGCTCGACGTGGACGCAACCTGCGACGTGCTTTCGCGGCTCGCGGTGCCGGCGCTCGCCGATTGGTGCGGCGTCTTCCTGCGCGAGGACGACGATACGATTCGCGCGGGAGCGATTGCGCACGGCGATGCGGCCGCGCTGGCGCGGGCGTGGGCGATCGAACGCCGCTACCCACGCACGCTCGACGGGCCTTCGCCGATCTCGCACGTCATGCGCACCGGCCAAATGCAGAGCGTGGACCCGAGCGATCCGGGTTGGCGTCGAAACGTCGCGGCCGGCGATACGACCCACGAACGGCTGCTCGAAAGTCTCGCGTTCACGAGCGCGCGCTACGTTCCGCTTCACAGCGGGATGCGCACGATCGGCGTACTCGCGCTCGCGCATCGCGATCCGCAGCGCCACTTCGATCCGGCCGACGACGATCTGGCGCGCGAGCTCGCGCGTCGCGCCGCCGTCGCGCTCGAAAACGCCCGCGCCTACGACCGCGAGCGGCGCGTTGCCGACGCGTTGCAAGCGGCGTTCTTGCCGCCGACGCTGCCGCGCATCCCGGGGCTCGTCCTCGATGCGGTCTATTCGCCGGGCGCCGCAGAATCGTCGATCGGCGGCGATTGGTACGACGCGTTTCAGCTCGCCGACGGGCGCGTCGCGCTTTCGATCGGCGATGTCGCGGGGCGCGGCTTGCGCGCGGCGGTGGTGATGGGGCGCGTTCGCGAAGCGATCCGCGCGTTCGCGATTCAAGAGCTCGAGCCGGACGCGATCCTCACGGCAGTCGAGCGCGTGTTGCGGCTCAGCGAAGGCGAAACGATGGTGACGGCGCTCGTTGCGGTCGTCGATCCGCGTCGCAAGACGCTAACCTTTTCAAGCGGCGGCCATCCGCCGCCGCTCCTCGTCAGCGGGGACGGCGAGGTCGAACTGCTCGAACCGGGCGGCATCCCGCTCGGAATCTTCGACGAAGCCGTTCACCGCATGCACACGGTCAGTTTGCCGGATGACGCGTTTCTCGTTTTCTATACGGATGGGCTGATCGAACTCGAACGCGACGTGGTGAGCGGACTTGCCGCACTACGCGTCGCCGTCAGCGGCTGCTTCACCGGCGGCCAGCGTACGGCATCGGCGGTCTACGCGGCCGTCGCGGGCGACCGGCTCGCGAACGACGACGTGGCCATACTCACGCTCAGCATTGCACGCCTCGCAAGCGAACCGCTTGAACTCGTCTTCCCCGCCGTTCCCGAGAGCGCGCGGCTCATCCGCGCGGCGCTCGAACAGTTCGCCGATTCCGCTCGGCTCGACGCCGACAAACGCTTCGCGCTCGAAGTCGCCGTCGGTGAAGCCGTGACCAACGCGATCGAGCACGCGTACGGAATCGGTGACGGGCACGTGTTCGTGCGCGCCGCGGAAGCGGACGGCGTGCTCACGGTCGAGGTGCGCGACGACGGGCGCTGGCGCGCGCCGCGCAACGAAGGGCGCGGCCGCGGTGTCCCGATCATGCGCGCGCTCAGCGCCAGCTTCGGCATCGACTCGAACGAGAACGGGACGACCGTCCGCATGTCCTTCGATTCGCTCGAGGAAACGCCGGGGAACGCACCATGACCGGTCAAGCGCGATTCGATCTCACCTTGGTCGACGGTGTTCCCGTGATCGACGCGAGCGGCGAGCTCGACATGACCAACGTGCACGAATTGGAGAGCCGCTTCGCCGAAGCGGCGGCACTCAATACCGGCGTCGTCCTCTTCGCCCTCGCCAACGTCCGCTATTTCGATTCGCGTACGATCCACGCGGTCGCCGTCGCGGCGTCGCGGCTCGCAAAGAACCGCCAGCAGCTCGCGCTCGTGCTGCCCGCGCTGCCCTCGGCGCGGCTCATTTTTCAGATGGCGGGGCTCGCTTCGCGCCTGCAGGTTTTTGAAACCCGGGAAGAAGCGCTGACTTTCGGTCGCGCCAACCGCGTTACGCCGCAGTAGCGCGAACCCAGGAAGGGAACCGGGCGAGGCCGGAGCACACTGCGGCAACCCGTCGTCTGCTTGGAGATCGCATGCGCATAGCCCAGGCCGCGCTCGTCGCGGTGCTGACCGCGTCAGTTCTCGCACCCGCCATCGCGGCACCCTCAGCCGGGTCGCCCGCCCAATCGCCCGCTCCGAAAGTGACGCCGGGCCCGGGTGCGCTCTCGCTTCCGCTCGCCGATCCGTATCCGAGCACGTACGTGCCGTTCCCGTCGCGCCCGACGCTCATTCGCAACGCAACGCTGTTGACCGCCGCCGGTCCCGCGATCGCCCACGGCTCGATCTTCATGCAGAACGGGAAGATCGTCGCGGTCGGTGCGACCGTCAGCGCGCCGCCCGACGCCGTCATCATCGACGGCAGCGGGAAATACGTGACGCCCGGGATCGTCGATCCGCATTCGCACATCGGCGACTACGCGGCGCCGGATACGTTCTCCAACAGCGACGGCAACGAAGCGACGAATCCGAATACGGCCGACGTTTGGGCTGAACACTCGGTGTGGCCGCAAGATCCGCAATTCCCGCGCATTCTCGCCGGCGGCGTGACGACGATACAGGTGTTGCCGGGTTCGGCCAATTTGATCGGCGGCCGCAGCGCGATCCTCAAGATCGTGCCCGCGCAAACGGTGCAAGAGATGAAATTCCCGGGCGCGCGCTACGGCTTGAAGATGGCGTGCGGGGAGAATCCGAAGCGCGTCTACCGCTCGCGCGGGCCGTCGACGCGAATGGGCAACATGGCCGGCTACCGCGCGGCGTGGATCGCGGCGGAAGCGTATCGCCGCAGATGGGATGCCTGGAATGCCACGCACGAAGGCGATCCGCCGCAGCGCGACCTCACGCTCGAAACGCTCGCCGAAGCCCTGCGCGGCAACATCAACGTGCACATGCACTGCTACCGGGCCGACGAGATGGTGCAGGTGATGGACATGGCCAAAGAATTCGGCTATCACGTGACGATGTTCCATCACGCGGTCGAGGCCTATAAGATCGCCGACATCCTGGCGAAGAACGGCGTCGGCGCGACGATGTGGGCCGACTGGGGTGGCTTCAAACAAGAAGCGATGGACTCGGTACGCGCCAACATCGGGCTCGTCGATGCCGCCGGCGCGCGCGCGATGATCCATTCCGACGACCCTTCAGGCGCGCAGCGCCTCAATCAGGAAGTCGCAAAGGCGATGGCGGCGGCGAACGCGATCGGCCTGAACGTCTCCGAAGCGCAAGCCGTGAAGTGGATGACGATCAATCCCGCCTGGGCGCTCGGGCTCGACGATCGGATCGGCTCGCTCGAAGCGGGGAAGAACGCCGATGTCGTGCTGTGGACGGGCGATCCGTTCTCCGTCTATACGAAAGCCGAGAAAACGTGGATCGACGGCGCGCTCCTCTACGATCGCGACGATCCGGCAAAGAATTGGGAAACCGACTTCGAGCTCGGCTATCGTACCAGCGCGGTGGTTCGCTGATGCGCCGGCTGCTCGTCGCCACGCTTGCCGTCGCGAGCGTAATTGCACCCATCGTCGCGCGCGCCGAGACGGTCGCGATCGTCGGCGGCACGGTCGAGCCCGTTTCCGCGCCGCGCATCGCAAACGGCACCGTGCTCATCCGCGACGGCCGCATCGTCGCGGTCGGAACGGACGTCGCGATCCCCGCCGGCGCGCGCCGCATCGACGCGCGCGGCAAGATCGTCACGCCCGGCTTCATCAACGCCGCAACCGTCCTCGGCCTGGTCGAACTCGGCGGCGAAGAATCGACGCGCAACGCCAACGTGAAGGACGCGGTGTCCGCCGATTTCCGGCCCTGGGACGGCTTCTTCTCCGAATCAGCGTATATCGCGTCGACGCGCGAAGACGGAACCACGACCGTCGGCATCGGGCCGGGCGGCGGGTTCGTGTCCGGGCAAACGGCGCTGGTCGAACTCGGCACCGGAACGGCGCACGACATGCTGCTCAAAGGCCCGACCGGGATCCTCGTCGATCCCAGCGGCGGCGGGTTCGAGAACGACGCGGACCGCGATGAAACCGCGGGCGCGCCGAACACGGCCGGCAACGAGATCGCCGACCGGCCGGCGTCGCGCGGCGATGCGTTCGGGAAGATTCGCGCGCTGCTCGACGATGCGCGCTTCTTCGCCGCACACCAAGCGGCATACGACGAAGGACGGACGCGCCAACTCGCTGCATCGCGAGCGAGTTTGATCGCACTCGGGCCCGTGGTGCGCGGCCAGTTGCCGCTCGTCGTCGCGGCGGATCGCGTCGACGACATCGATCAAACGCTGCTGCTCGCGCACGACGAGCACGTGCGCGTCATCATCCTCGGCGGCGCCGAGGCGTGGCGGATCGCCGCGCGCATCGCCGCCGCGCACGTCCCCGTGATCACCGGCGCGATGAACAACATCCCCGCCAACTTCAGCCAGCTCAACCAGCGCCAAGAGAACGCGGGACTGCTGCGCCGCGCGGGCGTCGAGGTCGTCCTTGTCGGCAACGCCGGCGGCGGCGACGAGGATCAGTTCAACGCGCGCAACGTCCGCTTCGAAGCAGGCAACGCCGTCGCATACGGAATGACGCACGCTGACGCACTACGCGCCGTGACGCTCGCCCCCGCAACGATCTTCGGCGTCGCGAATCAGATCGGATCGCTCGCGCCCGGGACGCTCGCCGACGTCGTCGTGTGGAGCGGCGACCCATTCGAGTTCGCAACGCGCGCCGAGCACGTCTTCGTCAAAGGCATCGAACACCACGAACCCTCGCGCCAAGATCTGCTGATCGAACGCTACCGCCATCTCCCGCCAACACACGCCGCCCCGCCCGGGCAGTCGACCCCGTAGCGGAAGGCTACGCCGTTCCGCCGGGGGCAAATGCGGCGGCGACGATGCGGCGCTGTACTTTGCCGGTCGCGGTCTTCGGGATCGCGTCGGTGACGAAGAAGCGCTTGGGCACCTTGAACGGCGCAAGCCGCGCTCGAACGTGATCGGCGAGTTCCTCGGTCGTCGTTCCGTCGCGTAAGACGACCGCCGCGGCGACTTCCTCACCGTACTTTTCGTCGGGGATCGCGAACGTGACCGCTTCGATCACGCCGGGATGAGCCGCGAGGGCCTCGTCGATCTCGACCGGCGAAATTTTCTCACCGGCACGATTGATGAGTTCCTTAAGCCGGCCGACGAGCGTCACGTAGCCGTCGGCCGATTTCTTGCCGCGGTCGCCGGTACGGAACCAGCCGTTGCTGAACGCGCTCGCGTTTGCCGCCGGGTTGTTGTGGTAGCCGCGCATGACGTTGCGGCCGCGCACGCACACTTCGCCCTCTTGATCCGGGCCGAGCACGTGGCCGTCGTCGTCGAGAATCGCCACCTCAACATGCGCGCCGACGCCGACCGAGCCTGCACGGCGTTCGCCGTCGAGCGGGTTCGCGCACATTTGATGCGCGGCTTCGGTCATCGAGTACGCCTCGACAACCGGGACGCCGAAGCGCGCTTGGAGTTTATGAAATTCGGCGGCCGGCAGCGCGGCACTCGACGAACGCAGGAAACGCAGCGTGTGCTCGCCGCCCGCCGGCGCCTTATCGTCGTCGGCGCGCAGCATGAGCGTGCGAAAGATCGTCGGCACGGCGCTCACGACCGTTGCCCGATACGCTGCGACGGTCGGCCAGAATGCGCTCGCCGAGAACTTCTCAGGCACGATCACTTGGCCACCGGCGCCGAGGAACGCAAGCGTCGAAAAGACGAGGCCGTGGATATGGAAGAGCGGCATCACGCAGAGAGAGACATCGGCATCCGTGAGCGCGTACCAGCGTGCGATGTTCTGCGCGGACGCGCAAAGGTTTTCGTGTCTCAACGGCACGCCTTTGGGGCGCGACGTCGTTCCGCTGGTATGAAGGAAGAGCGCGATATCGTCGGGCGCGGGTTCATCGAGCGTCTCGTTGCCGACCTGATCGAACACGGAGACGGACCCGTCCGCCGCGACGTGAACGTCGCCGACCGGGATACGCAGCGCTTCCGCCGCATTGCGTGCCAGCGGCGCCGCGCCGGGCGGGGCCAGCACCAGCGCCGGGCCGATGTCGTCGAGATAGAACGTGAACTCGTCTTGCGTGTAGGACGGATTGAGCGGCGCAGCGACGCAGCCCGCGCGCGCGATCCCGAG
>Ga0116231_10014850_pt1 | contig 10292 bp, 5 predicted proteins | sample S1TSphgellanicum_2_FD_89695 | JGI IMG/M metagenome (GOLD analysis project Ga0116231, IMG submission 89695) | Host-associated microbial communities from peat moss isolated from Minnesota, USA - S1T2_Fd - Sphagnum magellanicum MG | ecosystem: Host-associated > Plants > Peat moss > Unclassified... | reverse complement strand
ATCGGGCGCGGGTAGAAGTGGGCGCGGCCGCAGGCGTCGCAGCTTCGGGCCAGCAGGCGGCCTTCGCCCACAGCCTCCCACCAGGCGGCGCTCTCGGGCGCGGCGGTGTCGGCGCTCATGGGGCATCTCCGCGTTCGAGGATGAGCGTGGCGCTGGCGTGCCGGCTGCCGAGCGAGCCGCCGATGCCAGACACCAGGGCCAGCGACAGGTCAGGCACCTGGACGGCAGGATGCGCCTGGCCGCGCAACTGGCGCACCGCCTCGATCACCTTGGTCATGCCGCCGCGGTTGCCGGGGTGGTTGTTGCACAGGCCGCCGCCGTCGGTATTCACCGCCAGCCGCCCGCGGCCGCTGATCAGCCCGCCATCCTCGACGAAACGCCCACCCTCGCCGGGGGCGCAGAAGCCGAGGTTTTCGAGCTGCACCAGCACGGTGATGGTGAAACTGTCGTAGATGGAAGCGTAGCGGATATCCGCGGGCGTCACCCCCGCCTCGGCAAATGCATCGGCGCCGGAGCGGACGGCGCCTGAGGCGAGCAGATCGAAATGGCCACCATTGAGATGTTTGACGGTGTGGCCGGCGCCGCGCACGCGGACCGGCACGGTGGTGAGCGTGCGGGCGATGTCGCGGTGCGCGAGGATGATGGCGCCGCCGCCGTCCGAGACGACGCAGCAATCCAGCCGGTGCAGCGGGTCGGAGATCATCGGCGAGGCCAGCACGTCCTCCACGGTCACCAGCTTGCGCAGCATGGCGTTTGGATTGTGCTGCGCGTGGTGGGAGGCTGCGACCTTGATCCAGGCCAGTTGGGCGGGCGTGGTGCCATGCACATGCATGTGGCGGGCGGCGACCATGCCGTACATATTGGTCACAAGGGGCCCGTAAGGATGTTCGAACGGCCCTTCGGGCGTTGCCGGCGCGCGGCCGGCATGGTCCTGGTCCGGCCGCCTTGCTTCGGCGCGGGGCCGGCCGGCGAGCGTGATCAGGGCGACGCGGCAGCGCCCTTCATCGATGGCCCGCGCGGCCGCGGCCACATGGTTGATGTAGGACGCGCCCCACAGCTCGGTCGAATCCAGGTGGCGCAATTGCAGGCCCAGATACTCGACGATGGCGAACGGCCCGACGCCAGGCGCGTCCCAGCCGGGGATGTCGCCGGCGCAGAAATACCCGTCCACGTCGGTGATGCGCAGGCCGGCATCGGCCAGCGCCCCCTGGGCCACCTCGGCGTGGAGCTGGGCCAGCGACGTGGCGGGCGCGTGGCGCGTGGGGTGTTCGTAAATACCGACGATGCGTGCGTCTTTCATGCGGCCTATGTGCACGCTTGGGTGGGGGCGCGGCAAGGCGAGCGGCGAAAGTTTTTTCGCCTGGGAGAAGGAAGAGGTCAGCCGTAGGCCGGATTTCTTATCCGCCTCGTGATGCCGGTGCGGCCGAAGGGGGCGGATAAAAAATCCGCCCTACGTGAGCGTTCAGAGCGACCTTACGAAAACCGATCCTGCGGGCAACGCCCGGGAGAGCTCGGCCAGGTGGTTATGATGCGTCAGCACAATGACTTGGACCTTTCGGCTCAGCCCGATCAGCGCGCGCATTGCCGCCAGGGCCCGCGAATCATCGAAAGTTTGTAGAATATCGTCCGCGATGAACGGCAAAGGCGCCGCGGTGGCGGTAAAATCCTCCAGCGCCACCAGGCGCAGCGCCAGATAGAGCTGGTCGCGCGTGCCTTCGGAGAGGGCTTCGATGGCGCAAGGGTCTTCGTCCGGGAACGCAGCTTGCGTCGCGCGCAGGATCGGGGTGCCGGCCTGGTCTTCGGCAACGACGCCGTAGGCGCCGTCGGTCACCGACGCGAAGGCCCGCGATATGCGGGCGACAGCGTCGTCGCCGGCGGCCTTCGCCACCGTGTCGATGGCTTGCGCGAGCATGTTGGAGGCGACGCGCAGCACAAGCTCTTCATCGAGCAACTGGCCGAACGCGGCCGCCGCCGCGGCATGTATCGCGGCGGCGTCGGCAGCGGACGTGGCTTCGGCCGCCTGGCGTAACTCGGTCTCGGCGGTGTTTTGCGAAATGGCGGCCGACTGAAGCAGCGCCGCCGCTTCGGCGGCTTGTGCATCCGCGAGATCGCGGGCCGACGCCATGGCGGCGGGATCGATCTCGCCGGCCTCCGCGCGCAGCGCGTCATCGCCTAAACCCTCGCCGTGTTCGACCAGCGCCCTACGGGATGCATCGCGCAGCCGCTCCATACGCAGGCGTTCGGCCGAGGCGGCGATGTTGGCATCTGCCGCCTCGCCGGTGGCGGCACCGGACGCCTGGATCAGCGCGTCGAGCGCCAGTTGCGCCTTGTCGTGCTGCTCACTGGCTTTGGCGTGGTCTCGGGCCGCGGTTTCAATGGCGCGTTGCGCGCCATCCCAACGCGTGGCCCCGTCGCGTGCCTGCTGGAGCCGGCGCGCCAGGGCGCGGGCGGTGACGACCGGGTCGGCATCTTCTGCTTCGCCCAGCCGCGCGGCGAGGCGGGCCGTGTCCCCGGCAAAACTTGCCAGCGCCTGCTCCATGCTGGCGATGCGTGGCATCAGGCGGTCGAGTTCCTGCAACCGCCGCCCTAGCTCGTCCAGGTTGAGCAGCATAGTCTCGGTGATGTCGGGCGGCTCACCGGCCGGCCGGCCCAGAGCGGCGAGGCATGGTGCCCAGTCGGCGTGCCACGCCAGCATGAGGCGCTGCGCGTCCTCGGCGCGGCGGACGGCGCGCGTGAGCGCCTTCTGCGCAGTCTGACGCTTGATCGCCGTCTCCTGCAGGCGTTTGTCGGCTGCCTCGCCGGCGGCGAGCGTGCGGTCGGCGATGACGAGAAGGGCGGGAAGCTCGCCGCCGGCCTCGAGCCCGAGGGTTTGGGAAAGGCGCGCGGCATACGCCGCGTGCCGCAATGCCAGCGCATGTTCCGCCGCTTCTGCGGTCTCAAGCCCCCCCATGGCCTCAATGGCACGGGCACGAGCGGTGAGGCAGTCGCGCACCTCCGCCATCCCGGCACCGCGATCCAGACCGAGCGGGGCCACCCCCTGCTCCCAGGCCGATATGGCTGTCTGCAACACCGTATCGGCGCCGCGCAGGGCAGACTCGGCAGCCTCGATGTCCGTGCTGTCGGTCAGCGCCCGGTCCAGCCGTTCAGCTTCGGCCACCCGGGCGCTGTCGGCCGCGCGTTCATCGGCAATCGCGTCTGCCTGGCGCATATGGCGCTCGAACACCACGGGAAGCGTTTCGCCGGCGGCATAGCTGGCCTCGGCTGCCGTATCCGGCACGGCTGCGAAGGCGCGCGCCTGGATCAGGCGCCATCCCAGGTCACGCTGCGCGCGGGCAGCGGCCAGACGCGCCGGCTCGGCGACCCGCGCGGCCCGCAGATGCGCGAGGTCGCGCGCCCAGGCCTCGCGCTCGGCGGCCAGTTGCGTATGCGCCGCCGCGTGTTTTGCCTGGGTGGCGTGCGCTGTCTCGACATCGCGGGCAAGGCGCTCGAAGGCACGTTCCGGCAGGATGGCGGCCGCGCGCAGGCCCGCCGCATCGCCGGTCCAGCCGGGGACCAAAGCCAGCGCCTTGTGCAATTCGGCCGCGGCCGACTGGCGGCTTCTCTCGGCCTCCCGCGCCTTCTGCAACGGACTGTCGTCGCGGATTTCCTGGCGCAGGGCGGCCAGCGGATTGGTGTCGAACGGCGCCTCCGCGTCCTCGCCGGCGAGTTCTGCGGCTTCGTCTTCAGACCGTGACTTTGCTTCCAGAGCGGCATCGAGCGCCAGCTTGCGTGCCGCAAACTCGCGGATGAGCTTGCGGGCCATCGCTGCGGGTGCGGCCTGCGGAACCAGCGCGCGCGCCGCCTCAGGCGCCATATCGGTGCCGATGGCGGTCAGGATGTCGGTCACACGTCTGTCGGCGACGGCGGCTTCCTCGCGCGTCGCCGGCAGGTCGCGCCGCGCGTCCTCGACCGATTTGACCCGCTCGGCCAGGCCGGCGAGCGCATCCTGTTCGGCAAGCGCCGTCTCGTCGCGCGTCAGCGTTTCGAGGTAAGCGCGCGCCTGTGCCAACTGGCGCGACGCACTCTCGAGTGTGGCTTTGGCAAGGCCAAGGTTGGTCCGTGCCGCCTCCAGGTCGGGGCCCAGGGTTGCAGGCAGGCGCGGCGCGTGCGGGTTGGCGGCGAGCCAGCTTTGCGCGGCGGCCAGGTCGGCCAGGGGCTGGCGGGTGCGGTCGATGCGGGCCAGGCGGCGGCTGCGGTCGCGGGCGTTGCGGTGGGCGGCCTCGGCTTCGGCCAGACGCTGCGCGGCCGCGGCCACCGCCTCCTCGCGCCGGACCCGCTCCGGCGGGCGCTGCGTCGCGTTCCGCAAATCGCGCGCCGCCTCGTCCAGCTTGCGGGCGGCGGCGTTGAGGCGCGGCGCGCTGCGGCGCTTTTCGTAGAGCGCGCGGCGGCGGTCCTCCAAAGATATTTGCAAGCTTCGCGCGGAGGCCAATTCGCCGCTGCCGGAGAGCAAAGCAACACCTAAACTGGTACCGCCTTTCGCCAACTCCTCGCCGCCCCGGCGCAAATGCTCGGTGTCGAGCGCGAACAGATGCGAGAGTTGCCGCGTGCTCAGCGTGCCGATGGCGCCGGCGAAGCGCCGCTGCTCGACGGCCGCATCGCCCTCGAACAGGCGGCCCTTCTGCTTGTGCCAGCCGAACCGCAGATCGGTGCCGTCCGCCAGCAGTGCCGCGGCATGCAGCGCCATGCCGCTATAGCCGAAGCGGAATTTTACGCCCGGCGCCTGGAGCGGAATGCCGAACAGCAGATCGTGCATGGCACCGCGGAGCATGGATTTGCCGGCCCCGTTCGGTGCCACCACCAGATCGATGGTCCCCGGCTCGACGCTGAGCGGAATCTCCAGCCGCTTGAACACGCCGTAATTCTCGATCAGCAGCGACTTAAGGCGCACTGGAACTCCCGGCCATCAGCTCCGCCAGCAGCAGCGCGCGGGCGCGCTGCACCAGCTCGTCCGGCACCGGATCGCCCGGCTTGCCCTCGCGGATGGCGAGCGCCGGATGATCCTTCTCCAACAGGTCGGGGTCCTTGACCAGTTGGCTGACGAACTCGTGCATGGCGCTGTCGATCGCCGGCGGCCGGTCCAGGGCGGCCGCCAGATCGCCCACGGCGCCCGATTGGGCGGCCAGCGCAGCCTCGGGGCGGGTGCGGATGCGCACATCCTCGATCCAGAGTTCGCTGCCGTCGGCAACAGCCAGGGCAGCAGCACGGACCTGCGCACGCAAATCCTCGGGGCGGCGGGCCATGGCGGCATGCGCGGCGCAGGCACCGGTCAACGTCACCCGCACGGCGAGCAGGCGCCCCTCGGCCTCGATCAGCGCCTGATCCAGCAACAGCTCGGTGCGGGCGAGCACCGCATCCGTGTCGGCCGCGCCCGACGCATCCACCTGCACATGCTTCCACCGCAGCACATCCAGCGCGTGATGCTCCACCGCCTCGATCCGCCCGACCGTAACGCGCACCAGCGTGGCGCCCTTGGACCCCTCCTCACGAATATGCCGGCCCTGGATATTGCCGGGGAAAACGATCCAGCAATTGCCGTCCCGTTTGGCCCGTCGCGTATGGACATGGCCCAGCGCCCAATACTCGTAACCGTGCGCCGCCAGTTCCACCTCCGTACAGGGGGCGTAAGGCTGGTGTTCGGCCGATTCGCAGACGGTATGCAGCAGGCCGATGTTGAACCAGCCCGGCTCCGGCCTTGGATAGAGGCGCGCCAGATTCTCGGTGACCGCGCGGGTGGCAAAACTCTGGCCGTGGATGGCGACCTCAAGCTCGGGCAACCGGTATGTGTCGGGCTTGCGGCTCGGCAGCATGGTGCCGGGGAACGGCAGGTTGCGGGTGAGAACCTGCTCGGCATCATGGTTGCCGCTGATGGCGATCACCTCGATCCCGGCGCGCTTCAGCCGGCTCAGTTGCGCGATGAGAAAATGGCCGGTGCGCCAGTCCTTCCAGTCGCCGTCGTACAAATCGCCGGCCAGCAGCAGAAAGGCCACGCGGCGCTCCAGCGCCAGATCGACCAGCCTGACGAGCGCCTCCCTGGTTGCACCGCGGATGCGCTCGGCGGGAGCATCCGCGTCCAGGCCACGTAACGGGCTGTCCAGGTGCAGGTCGGCGGCGTGGAGGAATTCGAAGTCGGGCACGTTGGGTCCTGGGGTGGATGATAAAGACAGCACAAGAGCTACTGCCCTGCCCTCCCCCAGGTTAGAGCGAGAGCGGACGACCAGTCAGCCTGAGCGCATACCACGCATCAGGTGAAGCCACGCAACACAACCATCCATGACGCAGTGCAAGAGAAGGCTGCACCTACGACATTTGTCATGTATCGAGCGCGGTTTATGGCGTGTCTGCAAGCCACCAGCGCCTGGATCGTCAGCAAGATCGATGCGAATGGCGATAAACTTGCGGCATCCGGTCGCGCGGCCTTCCCGCATATCGCCAGCGCCACGCACGGGCTACGTCAGGTTGCGAAATTCAGCAAATCCTGGTTCAGCCTGTCCTTTTCAACAAAGAACACAGCATGCGGCGCACCCGCATATTCGCGCAGCTCCGCATGCGCAATCAGCGCCACGGCCGCTTTCGCCGAGACGTCGATCGGCACAGTCTGGTCGGCGTCGCCGTGGATCACCAGCGTCGGCATGGTGAAGGACGCCATGTCGGCGCGGAAATCGGTCTGCGAGAAGCTGCGCAAACATTCCACGCAGGCGTGCAGCGAGGCCTGCAGTGCCATGCCGAGCGCCCATTGCTGTATTTCGGTGGTGACGGACAGGTTCAGCAGGCCGGCGCCGAAGAAGGTTTTGCCGAAATGTGCCAGGAAATGCGGCCGGTCGGCGCGCAGGCCCGCCAGCATATGCTCGAAGATAGCGGGGTCCACGCCATCGGCGTGATCCGGGGTTTTCAACAGGTAAGGGGTCACGGAAGAGACCAGCACGGCGCGGCCGACACGCGACCTGTCGTAGCGCGAGAGATAGCGGGCGAGTTCGCCGCCGCCCATGGAGAAGCCCACCACCACCGCATCCTGAACATGCAGGCCGGCAAGCACGGCATTCAGGTCGGCGGCCAGCGTGTCGTAATCATAGCCCGTCCAGGGTCTTCCCGACCGGCCGAAGCCGCGGCGGTCGTAAGCGATGACGCGGTGGCCATGCTCGGCGAGAAAGGTCGCCTGGTATTCCCACATGTCCACATTCAGCGGCCAGCCATGGATCAGCACCACCGGCCTGCCCTGGCCCCAGTCGTTATAGAACAGGGGCGTGCCGTCGGCGGCTTCGATGAAGGGCATGAGTATGTTCCTGGCTGAGGCTCCGCACACAACGTCGGCCGGGGGTCAGGGTTCATGCGCGGCGCCGCGTGGGTAAGGCCTTGGTAACCAACACTACGCTAAAGATATTATTGTCACGGCTGAGGTATCTGCATGCAACCCGGCCTGGTTGCCCGTATCGCCCTTGTGTTCATCGCAGTTGCAGTGTCGGCGTGTGTTGCCACTGCCCTCGACACCGTGGCCCTGGCGGATATGGCGCGGCGGACGCGCGCTCTGCTGGGCCAGGACATGGTCGCGGCGGTCGCAGTGACCCGCTCGGAAAATCATCTTCTCAGGATGAACAGCAACTTAACCGGCGCGGTTCTGGCCGATCACCAGGATCTCACGGCACTGCACGAGCTGGTGCGGCAGAGGATGGCAGACTACCGGGAACGTCTGCGGGAGATGACCGGTGCATCCGCCGAGGGAGCGCAGGAAGCGGCGTCGCTCGCCCCCGGCTTCGAGGCGCTGCAGACCAGCCTGGACGCGGTGTTTGGCCTGCTCGACAGCGGCAAGCTGGCGCAGGCGCGTAGCAAGCTTGCGCAGGATACCACCCCGGCGGTGGAGCGCCAGGTGTCGCTCGGCCGTGTCATCCTGGAACGCGACTGGTCGAAGCTGGAGGCCGGACGCAAACAGATGCTGCACCTGGCTGGCGTGCGCGAGCGCGAGGTGGCCACCCTGGGCGCGGTGCCGGTGCTGACCGTGCTGCTCGCCTTGCTCTGGCTCGCCGGGCCGGGTCTGCGGCGGCCGATGCGGGCGCTCACCGATGCCACGCACAGGCTCCGCACCGGCGACCTTGACCAGCCGGTCAGCGGCACCGGCCGGCGCGATGAAATCGGCGCCATCGCCACGTCGCTCAATGAACTACGGCTGGAGGCGCGGCGCGCGCGGCTCCTGGAGGAGGAGGCGCGCGACCTGGCCACGGTGGCCGAAGCGGTGCGGCTGCGCGATTTGACGGATGCCGCCTTCGAAGGCCTCGCCGTCATCGAGGATGGGGTCGTCATCGAGGCGAATACCAGCCTCGCCGACATGCTCGGCATCGAACGCACGCGGATGATCGGCGTGACGCTGGACCAATTGCTGGTGCTGGAAGGCGGGCGGGCGTTGGCCGAGCTGCTGGATGCCGCGGCCCGCGGCCCGGCAACGGCCAGGGTGACGCACCCCGAGGGCGCCTATCCTGCCGAATTGCGCGCCCGGCCCCTGGCCACGCCGGCCAGCCGCAACCGCCTCGTCGTCGCCATCCGCGACCTGCGCCACCAGGTCGCGGCCGAGGCCAGGATCCGTCACCTGGCGAACCATGATGTGTTGACCGGGTCGGCCAACCGGGCGCTGCTGCACGAACGGCTGGCACATGTGTTTGCCCAGGCCGCGCCCACCGGCGCCATCTTCGCGCTGCTCTGCATCGACCTCGACCGGTTCAAGCCGGTGAATGATGTCCACGGCCACGAGGCCGGCGACCGCGTGCTGTGCGAAGTGGGCCAGCGGCTGCGGGAGAATACCCGAGCTACCGACACGGTCGCACGCCTCGGCGGCGATGAATTCGTTGTGCTGCTGCCGGCGGTCACCGGCGTGGAGCAGGCGACCGACCTGGCGCACCGCCTGGTGAACATCCTCAACCGGCCCTACGACATCGGCGACGGCAAGACCGTCGAACTCTCGGCCTCCATCGGCATCGCCCTGCACCCGGACGACGGTGCGGCCCCCGATGCGCTGCTGGCGAATGCGGACAGTGCGCTCTACCGGGTGAAACGCTCGTCGCGCAACGGCTACGCGCTGTTCCATGCCGACACCGATGCCGGGCAGCACCAGCGCCACCTGCTGGAGCATGATTTGCGCCACGCGCTGGCGCGCGGCGAGTTCACCGTGGCCTACCAGATCCAGGCGTCGTGCGAGACCTGCCAGGTGGTCGGGTTCGAGGCGCTGCTGCGCTGGAACCATGTGGTGCGCGGCCATGTGTCGCCCGCCGATTTCATCCCGGTGGCCGAGGATTGCGGCCTGATCATAGAGATCGGCGCCTGGGTGCTCCGCCACGCCTGCGCCGAGGCGGCGCGCTGGGAGGTGCCGCTGCGCATCGCCGTCAACGTCTCGCCACGCCAGCTCGAACATGCCGGCTTCGCCGAGCTGGTCGCCGAGACGCTGAGCCAGACGGGCCTGGCCGCTGCGCGGCTGGAGCTGGAGATCACCGAGGGGCTGCTGATCCGCAAGGCCGACCAGGCGCTGGCCGTCATCAGGACGCTGAAGGCGCTCGGCGTCCAGATGGCGCTGGACGATTTCGGCACCGGCTATTCCTCTCTGGTGGCGCTGCGCAACTTCCCGTTCGACCGGGTGAAGGTGGACCGCACCTTCGTGCAGCACCTCACCGAAAGCGGCGAGGCCAGGGCGATCATCCGGGCCGTGGTGGCGCTGGGCAGGGCGCTGAACATCCCGGTGCTGGCCGAGGGGGTGGAGACGCAGGAGCAACTCGACACGCTGCGCGAAGCCGGCTGCGAAGAAGTGCAAGGTTATTTAATCGGCCGGCCGCAGCCGATCGCCCAGCAGCGCCATGTTACCCACCCAAGCGCAGAACGGGCGGAGGCGGAGCAGCGGCTGGTGGTTGCGGGATAGAGAAGACCAAGGACTTGTCTTTTGAAAAAACAAGCAAAAACCTTCTACAAATATGGCACGCCTCTCCCGGACAGGCCGCGACAGCCATTCAAAAATTTTTTCTTTTTCTTTCAAAAAAGAAGTCTTCCTTCGTCATCGCCTTAGGCTCCGGACTCAATCTAGCCACCAGTTTAGCAGTATGGCGAGAGCGACCGTTGAACGGTAGTTTCGTGCCAGCTTATCGTAGCGCGTGGCGACGCGACGCCAGTCCTTGAGGTGGCAGAATGCGCGCTCGATGACGTTGCGTTGCTTGTAGAGCGATGCATCGAAGGGCGGGATGTGTTTGCGGGTGGGATTGGGCTGGATCACGGGCGTGGTGCCT
>Ga0116231_10014849_pt1 | contig 10292 bp, 5 predicted proteins | sample S1TSphgellanicum_2_FD_89695 | JGI IMG/M metagenome (GOLD analysis project Ga0116231, IMG submission 89695) | Host-associated microbial communities from peat moss isolated from Minnesota, USA - S1T2_Fd - Sphagnum magellanicum MG | ecosystem: Host-associated > Plants > Peat moss > Unclassified... | reverse complement strand
GCGCGCTTGAGGTCGAGGCCCGGTTCCGGCTTGTAGTACAGCAATCGCTCGCGCCGATCGAAGAACCACTCTCCGGGGGCATCCAATTCTTCGAACAGACCTTCCACCATGCGGTAGAGGGGATGCGGACCCTCATTGGGCGGCGCTGCTCGATTATTCGCCAAAGCGTCTCCGAGACGCACGCTACCGTCCGGGTTCAATCCCAGTATGTGGAACACGACTCCTCCCCACCGCGCGTTGTGAAGTGCTCTCACGTCTCCGTCCTCAGAGTGCTTCCATGTCCGTGCGCGCGAGACGGAAAGCGCGTCCGCGGAATATCCGCCGAGAGGCTGGGTGGAAGCGTCGAAATTCGGGTATCTGGCCAGGATCTGCCGTCGCCCGTCCACCCAGAGTTGATCGAATTCGTCCGTGTCCACCGGCGCTGCCCAGATGCCGTCTTGGTACTTCGTCCACAGCGGAGAAATCTGCACCGAGCCGCGAAGTTCGGCTATCGCACGCGCCTTCGCGCGGATGAGCGTGGGGTGCTCCGGCGTGCCCGATAATTCGGGTCCGAAAATGATCGGCGCCTGCAGACGCTGAACGCCGGCATCGAGTGTGAAGCTCAAGGTGGCGGATGGGTCGTTGATGCGTATTGTGCGAGCGAACTCGGCCGCCGCTTTCAGCGACGGGAACTCACACATTCGATGTTTGCGGTGACTCCCGACCTCGAGCGTGACGGCAGCGGTGATCGAATCCGCCTTCACCTCGCGGGGATCGGCCTGCGCATCGTCGATGCACGCAGCCGCTAAAATCGTGGCGATGACCCATAGGGTCGGGGCGAAGCGCGCGTGCAGCGACGAGCCCGCCGCCCGGGTCAATGGTACGCCATGACCGCCCCGGGCCTTGCTGCCTCATCGCTCATGCTCGCTGATCGCTTCCCAACAGGCTGCCGGAGATCTCGTCGGCGGTGCGAACGAGATATTCGATCGACTCTTTGAGCGACCGAACCGGGGAGGTCGACTCGAGGAATGGGACCGTCAGGGCCGCCGCAGCAATGTTGTCTCTGAGTATGGGTGCGGAGATGTCGGTGACGCCGGGTACGAATTCACTGGCTTGCTGACCATATCCCTTCTTGCGGATGCGATCGGATTTGGCCCGAAACTCTGCCAATTCTTCCTTGCCCGGCCTGGGTCGAAGGTGCTCTTCCCAGCGCCGGCGGACTACTTCGGGTTGAAAAGCATAGAGTAGGGCGCCGGACAGGGCGTGAGTCAACGGACGTCGGTAGCCGATGCGCACCGAGAAGCCGATGAGTTCGCTCGACTCCATACGGGCCACGACCACGATCTGACCCACCGAGTGCAGCACGAGATGGCAGGATTGCCCGATGTTGAGCGAGAGTTGGCGCATGTGAGGCAGGCAGACCTCGATGAGGGTCTTGACTGCAGGCTGCACCATGCCCAGCGAGAACAGCCGCCCGGAGAGCCGATATCCGCCAGATTCGGGGGCTTGCTCGACGAAGCCGCGTCGGTCGAGTACCTGGATCATGCGAAACAACTCGCCGGTAGAGCGATTGAGCTTCTGCGCGATCACGGAGACGGTCAGGGGATGGGGCTCCGCGACCAACAACTCGAGTATGTCCAACCCCTTCTCGAGAGCGGGGGCGCGATAGCGGATGACGTCCTCGTCGTCGGCATGCGAATCGGCTTTCTGGCCTTTCATGTTGGTAGTTTGCATCAGATGCCAGCCGGAAGAAATCGCAGCCTGATCCTGCGCCGACTGACTGTTCATGTGGACTCACGCGTTCCCGGATGCTCCGCCAGGTGGAAGATGCGTATCAGCGGTGACCACTTTTCGCCTGGGGCAGCATCTCGGAGGCGTTTTTGAAAGCGGTCCATCAAGAGTTCCCATCGTGCATTGTCGGCCGTCTTCGCTGGGCTTTCGACGCTGCGTGGAAAATCGTCAGCGGCTTCCAAAATCATGAATAACCGAGTGTCCCGATGCCAGATTTCCATGGCTTCGACGCCCTGAGCCCGAATGTGGTCGATCACGGCGGGCCACACGGCGCCCGGCTCGTGCATCCGCCGGTACTCCTCGATCAAGGTGCGATCGTCGACCAAATCCAGGGCAAAGCAGAATCGCCGGCTCATGGGGAAAACCCTGGCGGGTGTGGGACCTTGCACATGCGTTTGGACATCCGCGAAAGATACCAATAAAATACAATTTTATTGGCAAAATTATACGCCCGATCCCGGGGCTTTGGGGACGGCCGGCGGACGCCCAGTCTTTACATATGCTCGTATTCTGACCGCGGGGTAAAACAAGTATGCGCGAGATTCAACCGGAAGCTGCCGGCAGCACACTCAAGGTAGGTCTTTTCGGTATCGGCCTGCACACCTATTGGGCTCAGTTCGAGGGTCTCAAAGACCGGCTCGTCGGGTATACCAATTCAATCGCTGCCAAACTCCGAGCCGACGACGTCGAGGTCGTGAACTTGGGGCTGATCGATACTCCCGACAAAGCCTTGGCCGCCGGACACGACTTCCGGCGCGCGGATGTCGATATCATCTTTCTGTTCGTTGCAACCTATGCCTTGTCCTCGACGGTACTTCCGGTGCTGCGGCGGGCAAAAACCCCCGTAATCATCCTCAATCTATCTCCCGGGGCGGCGATCGACTATGAGAGCTTCAATCGGTTGGCAGACCGCACCCGCATGACGGGGGAATGGCTCGCCTGGTGCCAATCGTGTTCCGTGCCGGAAATCGCCAATGTGCTCAATCGTTGCGGCATCCCGTTCCACCAGGTCAGCGGAATGCTCGAGGACGATCCAGTCGCTTGGAATGAGATCCGGGGCTGGATCGATGCGGCGCGGGTCGTGCATGTGATGGAACACAATCGGCTCGGTGTCATGGGACATTACTACGGCGGAATGCTCGACATCTATTCGGATTTCACCCAGCAATGCGCCTATTTCGGTGGCCACGTCGAGATCATCGAGGTTGAGGAACTCGCCGCCCTGCGGCGCGAAGTGTCGCAAATCGAAGCGCACGCGCGGGTTCGCGATATCTCCCAGATCATGGACGTGCAGAGTGACTGTGCCGCGGAGGAGCTGTTGCGCGCCGCGCGCACCTCGGTCGCGCTCGACCGGCTGGTCGAACGCCATCGGCTCGGGTCTCTGGCTTATTACCACGAAGGTACCGGTATCGCCGAGCACGAGGACGCGATGAGTTCCGTCATCTTGGGCAACAGTCTGCTCACGGCTCGTGGCATTCCGGTCGCCGGAGAATACGAGGTCAAGAATGTGCAGGCGATGAAGATCATGGACACTTTGGGTGCGGGCGGCTCTTTCACCGAGTTCTATGCGGCTGACTACCGTGACGACGTCGTGCTCATGGGCCACGACGGCCCTGGACACATCGCCATCGCCCAGGGCAAGACGAAAGTCCGGCCGTTGCAGGTGTATCACGGCAAGGTGGGCAGCGGTCTGTCGGTGGAAATGTCCGTCAAGCACGGACCGGTTACGCTCCTCGCCGTCGTCCAGACCGGTGAGGGCAAGCTGAAGTTGCTGACCGCGGAAGCTCATTGCGTGGCGGGTCCCATCCTTCAGATCGGCAATACCAACAGCCGCTATCGCTTTGCCCTCGACGCGCGCGGCTTCATCGATGCGTGGAGTGCACAAGGTCCGGCTCACCACCTCGCCGTGGGTATCGGACATATTGCTCACAAGCTGGCAAAGGTCGCCGAACTGCTCGGCATGCAGTGTGTTCGAGTGTGCTGACGCCCGCTGCTGCAAGTCAGATTGGCTCGCGAGACTTCACGAGCCGAAATTGCAAGAGTGAAAACTGAAATCATCTATGCTTGACAACTTCATATATGGAATTAATATGCACTGGTGCTAAAGGCACGAGTGATTCAAATTCCGAAAAATTACGATCGCCCGAATGACGCGGCGTTGGCTGGCAGCGGCTCCGCATGGCAGGGCGGTCAGGGGAGTGGCGATGAACAAACTCTATGGGCTATTGATTCCGGGCGCCGTGGTCTGCGCCGTGGCGGCAGGTTCCGTGGCGCATGCGCAATCGGCGGCACCCGCGCAAGCGTCGACCGGCGGCGATACCTCACTCAATGAAATCGTGGTCACGGGCTATCGGAAAAGCCTATCCGATGCGCTCGAGGACAAACTCAACTCACCGGCGATCGTCGACACGATCGCCGCAGAGGACATCGGCAAGTTCCCGGAACAGAATCTCGCCGAATCGTTGCAGCGCGTCACCGGCGTGCAGATTCAGCGTAATAACGGCGAAGGCCAATACGTGAGTATTCGCGGCCTCGATCCCAAGTTCGCCCAGGTCGATCTCGATGGACGCGAAATGCCCTCGGCCCCCGCGCCGAACGCAACCAATCCGGCCAACGCGTCGCGTTCCTTCGATTACAGCATCATGGCGGCGGAGTTCGTCAGCGCCATCGACGTTTACAAGACGCCGACCGCGGACTTGAACGAGGGCGGCCTGTCTGGGACCGTGAACGTCAAGACCATCGATCCGGATGCGGTCAAGGGACAGCAATTGGTGCTGGTCGCCAAGGGCAATGACGACATCAATTCCGGCAAGGTGGATCCGCACATCACCGCGGTTTTCGCCGATAAGCTATTCGACGACAAACTGGGGGTCGTCTTGGGTTACGACCGCAATCAGCAGCATTATAAGTACGACAGCTATCTGGCCTTCGGCATGGAACCCTACGTAGGCGCCACGGGGTCGGGTACGAATGGCCTCGTCCAGAACTGGAATCCCGGCGGGAATCAAAACGCGGCGTATTTGTTCGACAATGCGCAGAGTCTCGGCCAATACGATGGCCTGCGCACTCGCGATACCCTGCTCGCCTCGCTGTCGTATCGCGTGAACGATTCACTGGAGTTCTACGGCCAGGGCTTTTACGCCAAGAAATCGGATGCGTACAACTGGATCTACGAACAACCCCGGTACACCAATCCGAACGAGCCGGATTCCGTCCAGTCCACGGTTTTGAGCACCAGCGTGCCGGGGTTATTGCAGAGCGTCACGGAAAACAACGTCGATTACCGCAATAACGAGCGCCCGGACAGCCTCAACAATACGCTTTCGAACGTCGCCGGCGGCGTCAACTTCACGGCGGGCGCGTTGAAACTCAATCTCGACGGGTACGTGGCGATTGCGCGTCAAACGGAGAGCAACTTCGCGTTCGATCCGATCGCGCGCGACAGCGTGACATCGACCATCGGCAGTGGTCCCGCCACGTTGGCTTTCGTCAATGGCTTCAACCCTCTCGATCCCGCGCAGTACGTGGGGCTAGGTGCCGACGGCAGCATCGCGACGCCGAGTGAAGACAAGATCTCCGCGATTTCTCTCAAGGGCGTTTACACCTTCGACACCGACTGGCTCAAAGCGGTGCGCTTCGGTGCCCGCTTTGCCAAGGAAACCAACTCGCAGGAGCCGAATGACCTGATCGTGAGTGCGCAGACTTTGGCGGGACTTCTCGGAACGCCGTACAACCCGACGCTGGAAGGGGGCTCTTTCAATGCCGCGCCGTTCCTGTCGCCGTATACGATCAATTTCTTCGGTCAGAGTTTGAGCTTTCTGGGCTCCAATACGAATGCGCTGTTAGCGAAGGTGCCGTTGTCGACGATACTGCAGGCGACGCCGCTGACCCAAAACCTGGCCGCGACCTATTCGATCACCGAAAAGGACGATGCCGGCTACGTCGCCGCCGATTTCGCGGTGCCCGGCCTGCCCCTCAAGGGCAACGTCGGCGTGCGCTACGTATCGACGAACCAAAATTCGAGCGGCTACTCGCCGAATCTCAACGATATCCAATACAACGCGCAAGGGTCCACCACCGTCATTCCGGAGACCACGGCGGTTTCGGTGCAGCACACCTACAGCAACGTTCTGCCGAGTCTCAATCTCACGTATACCGTCTTGCCCGACCTGCTCGTGCGCTTCGGCGCCGCTGAAACGATGACGCGGCCGGATCTGGCCCAGGTGGCGCCCAATACCACGGTAAATGCGGGTGTGCAGTCGATTTCCGGCGGCAACCCTGATCTTAAGCCCTATACGGCCTTCCAGTTGGATGGTTCGGTCGAGTGGTATTTCAACAAGACGGGGCTGTTGTCGCTGGCGGCGTACGACAAGAGCGTGAAGAACTTCATTCAAAATGGATCGTTCACCGAGACTTTGAACGTTGCGGTCATCCAAGGTGGAGGTAGCCGTGCGCTGCCCTTCACTTTCCTGGAGCCGGAGAATTCGACGACCAAGACCAACATTCACGGTATCGAAGTCGGCTACCAGCAGGGCTTCACGTTCCTGCCCGCGCCGTTCGATGGACTCGGTGTGCTCGCCAACTACACCCACATCCTTGCGAACGACATCGTCGTGACCCAGGGTTCACCGGCGGTGCCGCTGTCCGGTTTGTCAAAGGACAACTACAACGCGGTTGGCTACTACGAGAACGGTCGCTTTGGCGTGCGCTTGGCCTACAATTATCGAGGTGGCTACGTCGTCGATCCGTCGAGCTACTTCGGCGACGGTGACTATCGCAAGGGCTATGGACAGTTGGACGCGTCGGCGAACGCCAAGATCATCGATAATCTGGACCTCACTCTCGAGGCGCTCAACATCTCCGACAATGCGATCAGCGATGTCGACAAGTACGGCATCTCCCGGGGATACGCGAAATATGGGACCACCTTCATCTTCGGCGCGCGATACAAGTTCGAGTAAGACTGTGATCGAACAGAGCCCCCGCCGGATCGAGACCTCGGCGGGGGCCGGGGCCCGAATGAAAGACGCCACCGCGGGCCGCACGGAGTTCTTCAGACTCTGCATGTACAGCTTCGGTGAGGGCGCGAATTCCCTCATCATGAACGGCGTCAACGGATTTGCCATGCTGTTCTACACCGAAGCACTCGGCTTGCCCGCTGCCATGGCCGGCGCGGCGTTGTCGGTATCGGTGTTCTGGGAGGCGCTGAGCGAGCCCGCCATGGGCTACATCAGCGACAATACCCGCTCGCGCTGGGGTGCGAGATTTCCTTGGATACTCGCCGGCGGCGTATTGATGGCCGCCGCTTTCATCGCCATCTGGACGGTGCCCGCGTCCTTGCGTTCGGACCCGACGCTGGTATTCGCATATCTGGTCGCCGCCAATCTCGTATTGCGAACGAGTCTGACCGCGTTCTTCGTTCCCTATCTCGCGGTGGGCTTCGAGATCGTACCGTCCTACAACGGCCGGTCGCGGCTGCAGGCGGTTCGCCAGGTTGCCGGCATGGCCGCCAATTTTCTCGGGCCCGCACTGGCATGGAAGGTGTTCTTTCATGACACGAGCGGCGCACAAGGACAGGTGATCGTCGGTACCCGCCAGCCGGATAACTACCTGCACATGGGACTCGTGTTCGGTGTGGTCGCCGCAGCGCTCGTGCTTCTGATGATTTGGGGCAGCCGCGCGGCCATTCGGGACAATCGTACGGCGCCGCGCAACGCCCCGGCCGGACAGGGGTGGATTCGCGGATTCTGGCTCGAGTTCAAGCCCATTTTGCAAAATTCCCGCGCAAGACGGGTTTTCACACTGACCTTCCTCGCGAGTGCCGGGATGGTGTTGATGAGCTCGTTGGAAGGGTATTTGTTCGTGTACTTCATGCACTTCGACTCCACGCAGCGCGTGGTGGCCCATGGCAGCACCATGATTGCGATGGCCGTTGGCGGCGCCTTGTCGGCGTGGGCGTCCAGCCTCTTCGACAAGAAGGGCGCGGCCGCAATCGGCGGTGTCTTGTCGGCGCTGGGAGCCGGTATCCTGGCGCTCGCATTCCTGTCGCCGTGGATTCCGCGGTCGGGGACGATTGGGCTTGCCGTGTTCGTCGGCGGCGAGGGATTGTATTGGTGCGGTGCCGGGGTCGTGCTGCCCGTGCTCACCGCGATGATCGGCGATGTTTCGGAGATTGCACGCCATCGCAGCGGACTGTCTCAGATGGGAGGGTTCGGCGCCACCTTCAGTCTTGCGATGCGCATGGCGATTTCCTTCAGTTTGCTGATGTCCGGTTGGCTGTTGGGCGTCATCGGATTCGATCCCGGGCTTGTCCCTCGCAGCGGCGTGGTTTGGCGACTGGGTGCCGTCGCGTTCTTCGGCAGCCTCTTGATGTGCGCCGTCTTCCTCGAGCGCTTGAACCGTTACCCCTTGAACCGCAGACTCTTCGAGCAGGAAATGGCGCGATGAGCGGGGCGCTGCCGCTCGCACGCTTGCGCACACAATTTGCGTCTCCTCCGTGCGAGTATCGCCCGATCCCTTTTTGGTGGTGGACGGGCGAGCGGTTGCAACTGCCGCGCTTGGAATGGGAGTTGGACCGGTTGCGCGAACAGGGCATTTCGTCCGCCATCATCAGCTATAACCATCACGCCAACGGCGACCCCGATGTGGGCGATCCGCCGGTGTTTTCCGATGCGTGGTGGGATCTGCTGCGCCGGCTTCTCGCGGCCTGCGAGAGCCGCAATATGACTCTGGGGTTCCAGGACTATTGTTTGCTGGGCCCGCGGTTGGCGCAGCTGGCCGCGCAGCATCCGGCGCTGCGCGGCCATGAGCTGCGTCATGTCGAACTCAAGGTGAACAGATCGACACCGCTTGCATTCCGCATCGCCGATGCCACTCGCGTCATCGAGGTCATGGCCTACCATGCGACCGCCGGCGTACTCGATCGTCACGCCGCCATCGATCTCGCGGATCAGGTCATCGACGGTCACCTTGCGTGGACACCCGAGGGTGGAGATTGGGTGGTGGTCGTGTGTTTCGCGCAGCCGAAGGGTTACGACCCGTTGCACCCGGACAGCGGCCGCATCGCGCTGCAGAGCTTCTATGGTGAGTACGAACGGCGCCTGCCCGGTGCGCTCGGCCGAACGTTGACCGTGTCCTTCCAGGATGAGCTCGATTTCGGCGGACGATTCCCGCTCTGGTCGGCCGGTTTGGTAGAGAGCTTCACCGAGTCGAAAGGCTATTCGCCAGCCGGGCGCTGGGCGGAACTTTTCATCTGGCTCGATGATCTCAGCGCGAAATTTCGGCTCGATTTCCATGACGTCAGCATGAGTTTGGCCGAGCGCGGTTGGTTCCAGCCACTGTATGAGTGGCACGAGAGCCGCGGCTTGCTCTTCGGTCACGATAACGCCGGTCGCGGCGGTATTGCCGTGGGCGGCGCTCATTATGGTGACACCATGCGTGCGATGCGCTGGTATTCGGCGCCGGGTTCCGATGATCCCAAATTGAGCGGTCCGCGCGCGTTCAAGGGCATCAAGGTGGCGAGTTCGCTCGCGCATTTGTACGACAGGCCGCGGGTGTGGGCCGAATGCTTTCACTCCAGCGGGTGGGGCGTTTCGCCGGCCGCAGTGCGTGATGGCTTCAATGCGCTGTTTGCACTCGGCGCTACCGTGGTCAATCTGCATGGCCTTTACTACTCGACGCGCGCTGGATGGTGGGAGTGGGCGCCTCCAGATTTTCACTTCAGGCAGCCGTATTGGGCTCACATGGGTGCGCTCAATGACTATGCGTCGCGCCTGTCGTGGTTTCTGTCCCAGGGTCGGCATGTCTGCGACGTGGCGATATTCTATCCGAGCGAGGCGGTGGCGATGGGCGTGAATCCCAAAGCCGGTCCAGACCTGGTCGCCGAACGCCCGCTGTCCGAGGCGCAGCGCAATGAGACCGATTATTGCGAAGACCTGTCCGAAGCGCTGACGTTTGCGGGCGCGGCTGCATTGTTCGCCGCCGGCGTGGACTTCGATTTCATCGATAGTGATTCGCTCGGCCGCAGCTCGAGCGGGTCGGGCGAGTTGCGTGTCGCCGTCGCGCGATACCGGGTGATGGTTTTACTGCAGGCAACCGCCATGCCGTGGGTCGCGTTGCAAGCGGTGCTCGACTTCAGCAGAGCCGGAGGGCGCGTTGTCATCGTGGGTGACGCGCCGCGGATGAGCGACCGCGCTGGTGCGCATGACCCCGAATTGAATGCCGCCGTCGCGGAGATCTCCGCTCGCGCGATTCGATTGCCCCGACTCGAAGCTGACTTCGCAGAACACGTGCTGCCGCTCGTCGAGCGCAGCATCGCCGTGATGGGCGGCAGCGCGCACCTACTGCGGCGACGGTTCGATGGCGCAGACGCGCTGTTTGTCTACAATCCTGCCGACCAACCCGTCGCCCTGTCGTTGCGGTTACCCGCGGGTGTGAGCCGCGTCGAGCGGTGGAATGCCACGACCGGATTGGCCGAGGAGGTCGTGGTCGTCGGCGACCCGATCCAAGGTCCGCTGCTGGCG
>Ga0116231_10014848_pt1 | contig 10294 bp, 7 predicted proteins | sample S1TSphgellanicum_2_FD_89695 | JGI IMG/M metagenome (GOLD analysis project Ga0116231, IMG submission 89695) | Host-associated microbial communities from peat moss isolated from Minnesota, USA - S1T2_Fd - Sphagnum magellanicum MG | ecosystem: Host-associated > Plants > Peat moss > Unclassified... | reverse complement strand
CTTCAAAAAAAAAAAAAAAAAAAATATGTAAGAAAATTTATAGTTTTCACCACTATCCAACATGGTTTTTAGCTTTTTCAAACATATATTTACCCTTCCATTAAAGTCATGAATGTGAATGATGTTGTTGAAGAAGTCATGTGTGTCATAAATATATTGCATTCTAGTCATGTCCATTTGTTGCCAATGTGAATTGATGTCAAATCCATATATTTATGCAAAGGAATGTGTGAAGGTTATGGAATGTGTTTTTTTTAAATGATTTTTCTTTTTTTGCTTTCATTTCCTTTTTCAAATGATAATAGTTTATTTGAGCTTGATGTATAATATTGTAGCTTTCAAAAATTTTAACTTCTTTTTTTTTTTCCATTTAGAATTTGTTTATTGGAAACTAGTGGCTTGTTGCAAAGTAGGTGCAATAGGACAGTAGGAATAGTCAATAGACAATTGGTGGAAAACAATTAGAACAAAATGGAAAGACATTGATAATGATATTTGTGGTTAGAGTAGATACTTTTTAGGGATTAGAAGGTCGTTACTTTCTAGCTCCTTTCTTATTTTTCTTCATTTTGGATTGTTCAATAATTCACACCCTTGGAGGTTTTTTAATTAATTTTGGATTGAAGGCATGATTGTCTTCGAGAAGGAAATCCTTTCCTTCTTTGTTTTTGCATTGTAATAATTTATTTTTACTTGGCAACCTCCTATCTTAACAATAGTAAAACTATTGAATCTTCAATTATATAACTAATTTTGTCACTTTTGTATTGGTCTTGGTAAGAAGGAAGAGACCAATGTTGATTGGTTCCTAATTCTAACAAGAACCACTAGGTTTGGTCAAGAATTTTTTGTAAAATGGAGGACCTTTTTGTTTTGTGTTTAAGTAACATTCTCACAAATTAAAACTAGTTGAATGTAGGGGGGGCGGGGGATTTTTTTGACCAATGATTCTAGGATATGATGGGTTCAACTTTTATAAAAACCTATGGTTCCAAATTTAGGCTAAGGCTAATTCAAATTTATTTTTGGGATGGGTCCAAAGTTAATTCTTAAACAATTTTGATTTTTTTGGAATTTGGTGTTTGCACTAGAGCTCTCAAAAGTTTCTTGTGGTATTTTCATCAAATTCCCTTAATTTTCCAATGGGTTCCCAAGTTTCCAAAGTGTTTTCAAAATTGACAAAAAGGACAACATAGGGAATAAGTAGTCAACATTGGACAACATCATCTTTGGGTGACACAATTAAGAACATCATGCCCTCATTTTACTAGACCCATTAAACTTTTCAAAAAAAGAAACATGAAAACAAAAAAATCCATTAGAATTTTTGGGTGAATATGTTTATTAAGTTGTATAGACTAGTGTTGGTTGGTTATTATTTTTAAAATAATCACCAGGTAGGTTATCTTTTGAATTATTTTGGTATCACATCGGTCTTCAATGTCAATATGAAAAAAATTGGGTGTCAGATAGGTTATAAAAAATTTGGGTAATAACCATTAGTTATGCATAGAGGTAGGTTATGGAACAATTAGTTAAAAACTATTGATTATTTTATTGATTATACATTGGTTTAGGTTATGGGGGTTTTATAAAATAAAAATAAAAACAATTATTTAATTTTCTTGGTATTAATGTTTAAAGATTGATAATTTACTTGGATGATCATTAGGTCATCTAGGTAGGTTATTAGATTTTGTAAATTCAATTGAGCATGCAATTATCAATTTAACCAATTATATAATAAACATTAACTTGATTTGGTAGATTATTAATAATTGGTGTGATAACTAGGTCAAAAATCAATAATTCGCCAACATTCATATAAACATTGAAATTTTAATGATATAAAAATATTTTTTATTTTTAAGAATGTAATGATGTTTTTTTTTTTCAATTTTTGGTGACGAACATAGATTTGAAATATTTTTTGATTTTTTTAAGAATTAATTTTAAAAGTATCTTTGCTATTATTTTATTTTATTTTACTTATTTATGATTAATTAATTTAATAAATGTAATTTAATTATTAATTTCCAAAGTTCAAGAGCATGATTTTGAAAAGGGCCATTGCAATTTACAATTTTTTTGTAATCACTTGCAATTTATTTTATTTCAATAAAAAATTTAAATCATGTAATGAACAAACATGAAAAAAAATATAATTATAAAAGCATTAAAAGGAAATGGGTCAAAAATATTACTTGACTAATATCAATATTCAAGGAATTCTTAGAGGTATGAACCACCCCTAGTGATATCACTAGTTTTTGTTACATTAGTCTCCATTCATATTGGCCCCATTTTAGATTTTATCCAATGTATGAAACAACATAAAAAACATCACAACCTATTTATGTAAAGACCATTTTATTACTACCATTGCAACCTTAAAAGTATAGTTACTTCTCCTAGTAAATACAAAGTTATGAAAATCAAATCGATGTTTAAAACATTTTTTTTGGTGTTAGTGAAAAATGGGCAGGTATCAAATTTTTATTTTTTTCATCTTTAGTTGGTTCTTAAACATAACAATTCTCACAAATGCAATAATGGGTGGTTTTGACATTCAATGTTCACAACTTGGTTATCAAATTTTCATTTATTATAAATGACTTTTTTGGAAACTTGAGAAAGTTAAAATATGTTAAAAATTGATGAAAAATTTTGCATCAATGTTTTTTTATTCAAATTCTACATCTCCACAATTTCATCCCTTTCTAAAACTCCAAACTCCTTCAATTCATTTTAAAAATATGCATCAATTTCAATTAACTCTACCAAGCTAGAAAGGGGAACTTGCAACTAACCTTAGGATCATTTGGCCAATTTTTATTCACAAAAGTTAATTTGTTTAAATTATCTAATTGCAAATGATTAAGTATTATTCCAATTAGAGAAAAACATTCTCTTTGTTCGTGGTCCAACAATCCCCAAAATTTGATGGGTAAGGAATCCAATTTTAAAAAAATGTAGTTTCATGTTTTTCCCACCATTGAAGAGGACATTTGATGACCTTGATATCAACTTGATATTGGTTGAAAATCAAAAGCTTTCTATTCACAAGCTCCCTAGTTAAAGTAATGCGACTTCTAGACTTAGCCAATGGGTGTAAATGATAATGATATTTTTGAAGCATGGATATAAAAACTTTGTATTATATTCCTTAACAATGGCCTTCATTTGCTCATAGTTAATAAGTGAAGACACACGACAAAAACTTTTAAATATAGGGTCCAACATTAAGGATAACATATTATGAATTTTTTTTTTCATATTTCTTTAAAGGAAAAAAATAAATCCAAAACCCTAACAACTTCCTTTTTGATGTTGGAAGCCAAAGATGTTAACTTCAAAACAATATTTGCATATTCATCTATCGTGTTGTTAAAGGAAGTTATAGGTTCAATTTCATCCTTGAATTTCAAACCATGAATATGGTAGAATTTAACACATCACTTAACAACCAATGATTCTTAAACTTGTTTAGAACACATACAATAAGGCTAAAACAATCAACAACAATACAATAAATGTGCCATGTCAAAGGAGGTGGCATTCTTGTAGTCATTTTCACGATATTTTTCATGCTATAATAAAATATTATAGCTTTTTTGAATTGCAAATCTTCTTGCAAAAAAATTTAAATTAATTACTAGCAAATTTGTAAAGGGAAAAAAAAAAGTTAGACTATATTTTGTGTAAGAACTTCAAAAGGAAATGCAACTAAAAAGGTCTTTTAGTAAAAATAAAAAGATACATTTTTAAAATTTGAATATTAAATTTCCTTAACATTAGAAGAAATTTTCAAATATATGATTAAGTTTATGACAAGTGTTCCAATCACAAAGGATAAAAATGATTAATAACCCTTAAAGTCATTATAGACGAATTGTTTAAAACAATAGTCATTAGGATATGATGTGGCACATTTCATCCATAAGTCATAAAAGACATATGCGAAGTCATTAATTAGTGATAGTTAAATTAAATTTTAATGAATTTTTATTATTAAAAATTGGACATTATTTTTTTAATTCATTATATATATATATAATTTTAAATTTCATATTATTTATATTAATTATGATGCACAAATTTAATCTAAATATTTTAATTTAATTTTATAATAATAATAAATATTAAAATATAAATTAATTTTCTGAGATTATAAATTTAATAATTTTTCCACATATAATCTAATATAATTTTTCATTTAAATTTATTATAAAAATTTTATGTACAAATAAATTATATATTTCTCACATCTTACATTTCTATTTTATTTTTAAATTAAAATATAAAAAATTATTTATAATATATCATACTTTTACCATTCAAATTTATTTCAATGTATAATATCAAATTTATTCACATTGAATATTTAAAATGAATCATAAATCAAATATATTAAAAAATGTAATAAAAGTTCATATATTACCTACATATATAATATTAGTTGAAATCAATTCCTTACATGTTTTAGTTCATTATGTCCATTTATACCCATATTAAATTATTGATAATCATTTTTTGATCATTGGAAGATAATTTTATGACCAAATTGTTTATGTAATGACACATCATTTTGTCCACCTCATTTGCATAATCGTTTTTCAGTGATATTTGAAATGACTAGATTTTAATCAAGTTTTCAAATGATATTTTGGACATCTACATCATTTTGTCATCAATCATGGATGCCATATGGATGAACATTTGTAATGAAAAAATGATGTCATCTTTCATGTTACCATGTCACCATCCACTAGTTAAATGCATCAATAATATATGACTGAAATTTTTTTCACATAAGATTTGAAATAATATCTTATGACTATAATCAATTATGTAGTTGTTTAGGACATCTTGTCATTGATTTCTTAGTTGCAAGAAACATAATTCCTTTTAGTGTAAGGGTAGACCATAATTGACACATGTCTTATTCCATTCTTGTATACTTGTTCATAGATTTTTTGGACCAAGTGACACATTTTTGCAAATCTCATTGTGCAAACTTGATAGACATATTTTAAGCCTTTGTAGATTTTTTCATCTATTGTAGCATATTGACATGCTTTAAAGAATACATGCCCAAGGGACTACCAAATATATTTGGCCTCTTTTTTGTTAGTTGTGTTTCTTGTTTTTCTCTTATGAGATTGTTCATCTCTTCTTCAAACTTTTTCCCAAGAATAAAATGGTTTGTACACACATGCTTTTTCAATGTAATTATTCCATTTCTTATATTGTATAAAATTAAACCCTTTCTTGCTTGAGTTTTTGGGAACTTTGGAATTAAAATTGGATTGTTGTAACAAAAAATACAACACATGATTTGAGAAGATTTAGGATCAACATATTTTTTTATTGTTGACACAATAAAATGCCCAGCATTGTAGTGTATGCATTGTTGCCACAATGTAATTTTATTGTGTGGTTTCCAATTTTTCTTTTCACAAATGTAACTTTTGTAGATTTTTTCCCATTAATTTTACATTGTTATTCAGATTTCTATATAATTATTTTTGAAGACTTGATTTTTTTAAAAAATCTCTTACAAAGTTTCATTTTCCATTACCATTTCATTCATTAAACCATCACATACATTTTCATTTTCAAAGGATTGTTTTTTGTTCAATTTTCACAAGAAAATGCCACATGATGAAGAGATAATGGTTTTTAAAAAAATGATCTACAAAAATATTGTAAGCATTTACAAGCAAGATAATCCATCAAATTGTAAACATTTACAAAACAAAATCGTCATATTTTATTTTTCTTTCACCATAATGCAAAATTACAAAATTAATTTTGGTGTATGTATTTATAGCCCATAATACAAATCTTGAACGAAAAAAGAAAAAAAAAGAGAAAAATTCCTGTTTTCCCATCAAGGCAAAATAAAATAAAAATTTGAAAATATGAGAAAACAAAGAAAACACGAAAAGAAACTAGGATTTGTGGAAGGAAGAAAGGATAAAAAATAGAAGAAAAATAAAAGGGAACAAAACTGAAATTTCTAGAAGGAAAAAACAATGAATATAAATTTTTTTTCGAAACAAACAAAAGAAAAATAGAATGAAAGAAATGGAAAATAGAACATGTTACAAATAAAATAAAATTGAGGTTTCCAAAAGTAAAAAACAAGGAAAATAAAGAAAAAAATACCAAAAAAAAGGAATCATACATACTGAACATTAATGGAAAAATAACAATAAAAATTACCAAGTTGTTTGTTGTTTGGCCGACTTCAAGGCCCATGCATTTTAGTTTGAATACCTACATAAAAAAAGAGGGGGAGGGGGATTGCTTAGTTCCACAACAAACAAGAGCAATAACAATAGGTGATGGTGAAAAGCAACAACATCAAGAGAGGAGAAAGTAACATTGTTATTTGATGAAAAGCAACAACATTAGGTGATGGTGAAGGGGTGTATCCACAATTGGGAACCTAAAAAGGAATGACCTATTTTTTAAAAATTACAAAGGAACAACTTTGGATTTTTGTTTATCTTACATTATTATAGTTGTAGTGGATTGTTGTATGCCAATAGATAAAATGATGTCTTGTAAAATTAATAAAAATATTTAATAATAATTTGGATGTTATGTAAATGTTATTTTGAGTCATGTAAATTAACTATATCAAATTTTAAACTACATTTGTTTTTTAAAAGGAATAAAAAGGAAGGCATAACGTCATACAATTGATTTCAAATTTTTTGTACAACAAAAACATGGCCCTCTCTATGAAAGTACTTGTTCATTGGATGAATTTGATGAAAAACCAAATCATATAAAAAGGGTTGTAAAGCAAAGGATTCATTTTTTCTAACCATTTGACAAAAAAATAATGTTCAATGGTCTGAAATGTTTAGCTGTAGGTGTACATCACATGTGTAGGAAATAATCTTGTCAAAAAACATGTTTGGTTATCCATTGAAACTCATTTTGAAATGTTTTGCATTTTTGGCTATAAATCAAAATATTGATACACAATTACGTATGACTGTGAAAACTCACCAATGTCACATGAATCATCTTAAATTGAGTTATTCAAAAAATTTCACTTAAATTTATTTCAAAGAAATGTTATTTGCAAAAAGTAGCCCCACAAAAATCTTGAAATCTTTTTTCCTTTTTTTGGAAACCCAAGTGTGAATAAGCTCAAAGAGTAATAACAACATGCAATGGTGAATAGTTGCACTAGGCAATGGAGAAAAATGGCAACAATAATTGATGGCAACGAGCAACATTAGGTGATGGTGAAAAGTGGTAGCAATAGGTGATGGTGAAGAGTGACAGCAATAGGTGATGACAAAGATGGCAAAAAGTGACACCAAGCAATGGTGAAAAGTGGTAGCAACAAGTGATGGTGAAGAGTGACAATAAACATGTCATGCTCGTATGTATGGCCTCATACATGACAACCGGTTATGGGCATGCCAATTGTGCCTTTAGGGTTAATGTATGCTCTTAGGGTTTATGTATGTTCTTAGGTTACTATATGCTATTAGGTGTTTTAGGGTTATGGCTTGTTTAGGGTTTCAACTTTGTTGATGGCTGTATAAAAGGCCAAGCTCTTCCTTTTCTTGTTAGTTTTTCTAGAATTCCTTTGTTAGGGAGAGTTTCTTCCATAGTTAAACTGGATTTTTAGATGCTCATGGCAACTATTACACAGCCACCATTTACATACACTACATTTTCTTTCCTTCTTTTTAATTTAATTCTAGAAAAACTCCTCTTTGTCGCTTAATGTTGAAAGTGGTAGATTTTTTTTGACTTTGAGTTTCTTGGGTTTTTTTTGCTTGTTGGTTTCTTGTGTTTTTGAGTTGTTGCTATTTTTTTTTTCCTACTCTTGTACTATAATTACAACAAGAACAAGAACAACAACCATAACTAGTAGTAGCGTATGCGAGGGAGAAGGGACATTGGAAACAAGCTACAAGTTGTGAAGTTCTGAGTTTTAGAACTTCGGAAGGAGGAAGGAATGAACAGTTCCAAAGCTTGTTATACTACTAACTTTAGGTCTTGGGAGCATGTACACACACACACACACACACACACACACAAGGTTTGATTGTAGTATAAGATTTGCACCAGGTGATGCAACCCCACATACACTTGCTTTCCTTGTACATGGGTTTTGAGGTTAGCATTTGGGCACTCATGTGTGTTTTTGAGCTTGCAGTCATGTAATGAGTTACCCTTGTAGTAGCTCTGGAAGAAGAAGAAGAAGAGAATAATAATAATAATAATAAAACACGAAGTAGAAATTTATTTATTTATTTATTTTTGCACGCCATCACTGCAAAGCTTACAGATGCGGATTGCTTTGCAGTGTTGTTGCTAGTGTAGTCGTTGTCCATTGTTGTCGTTGTTTGTTGTAGTTGTTATTCGTCATCGTTTGTTGTTGTTCATTGTCCATCATCATTGTCGTTTGTTATAGATGCCGTTCACCATAGTTCCATTTGATGTTCATCAACTTTCGTTCGATGTCCGTTAACGTTAGGTTTGGTTTGTCCGGTTTTGTTCGGTTTTGTTTGGTTTCATTCAATTTCGTCTGATTTCATTCGTCTGCTTCTGTCCGTTCGTATGATTTTGTCCGTTTTCGTCCATTTTTCTAGTTTCATCTGTCCATTTGTTCGGTTTAGTTTGGTCCATTTGGTTTCATTCGATTTTGTTTGTTTACTTTCGTCCGTTCGATTCTGTCCTTCCAATTCGGTCCGTCTAGCCCGTTCTGTCCATCAACGTCTGTCCACAGATGTTCGTCCAATGACGTTCGTTCGTTGCCGTTCATCCCCGTCGATGCGTCGTATTCTTCAAATCGTATACAGTACATACGTATTCAATACCTTTCCATTACGGTTGCATTTAATTGCATAGGTTATGTTACAACATTATAGCTAATGTTGTGTATTGCTACAAAATTTTGAGGCATGGGAGAACACCATGTCCTCAGATGATGAGAGCATTATCGCTAAACCAGAGCCAAAGTATTAGCTACGAAGTAACACACAATCATTTGAATTGATTTTTTTGAGTTAATGATTTTCACGATGGTACCATCAAGTGTCTATAGCGCCATTGTTATCCAGTACAACTCCTACCAAGAATTCAGGTTTAAGTTAAACTACATGAATGATACATCAAAGTCTATTTGGAGGGGTTAATCAGTGGGTATGCCTACTACCACACCAATTTTCACACCATCATTGTATATTCTATTGCAAGTTATTACCTCTACACCCATATACATCATGAAGGTAAGAAGTTCCTTTGGGAGAATTGAGAAATTCAGCGAAAGCCCATGTATCATTTCTTTGAAGGAGTTTAGGGCAACTTTCTCAACTGTGGTTTGTGAAGTGGAACTTAAGTATGGCATTAATTACACCGAGGCATTTGTATTCAAATAATTGGCTCGTTATGTGCACTATGAGGCATTGGATGTCTACGAACAACATTTTTCGAAGATTTTGGGCATCACCTAAATCCCTAATCTAGCTTATGCCATAGCCATCGCCACCACCTCTCATGCTATATTGCAAGCTGCCATTGCACATCATGGGACTGTTGTCGCGCTCCCAAGTTCCTTGTAGACCCACTTGAGGGTCCAAGTATGCGGCAATGTGGAAGGAGTTGGAACTGGGAGCACTATCCCGACTTCCAACACTAGAGGGGGTGAGAGGGGCGTGCTAAAAGTCCCGGGAAAGACTAGGAAGAATTGACAAGCTTACTCACTCATACGGGCCTGCATGAAACCACACAAAGTGGTTAGAATTAATTCTGGATCCCTTTGGTGTTGGGACAAGCCACGGGCAACACGGACACACAAGACTCACCACGGCCCGGACCTTGGGGGAAGCCACCACCTTCCCCCCTTATAGTATACTCTGTGACTCACCGCGGGGGTGGCATCCAAATGGCCATTTTGTCCCGGGACTCCCGCGTGGGAGTCCCGAAATCGCGCATTTTCGGGACTTTCGCGACTTTGAAGCTTCATAACTTTTGGAGCAGACCTCCGATTGACTTGCCATCTGAAGCAAAGTTGTAGGTCTCGTCGACACTTTTCCAACGGTATGTCGCACGTTTTCTTCACCCAAGTATTTCGGGTCGATTCCCGACTTTTAGTGGTCGGGAGTCAAAACTGGCGGGATCCCGAGAGTTCGACTCCTGGGCCTTCTTTTGGCCATAACTTGTGTTTTAGATGTCCAAATGAGCAATGCGAGCCCATTTTGGACATCTAAACTTCAAGACCTTTCCATTGATATAAAGAGCGCAACTAGCCATG
>Ga0116231_10014847_pt1 | contig 10295 bp, 5 predicted proteins | sample S1TSphgellanicum_2_FD_89695 | JGI IMG/M metagenome (GOLD analysis project Ga0116231, IMG submission 89695) | Host-associated microbial communities from peat moss isolated from Minnesota, USA - S1T2_Fd - Sphagnum magellanicum MG | ecosystem: Host-associated > Plants > Peat moss > Unclassified... | reverse complement strand
TATGGGCTTGTATTCCCTATATATCAATAAATCACATCTAATTCTACATCCCCTTTCCCTTCTCTACAACATAAAAGGGATAATGTATTTTAAAAGGTTTACTAGGTGCTTAACTGATTAAGCGTTACATCAACTGAAATAAAGAAGTACTATATGCCTAAAAATATCACAAAAACTGATTCAATTATTAATAATCACTACTTGGAGGCTTATAAGCATTCAAATCATTAGTACTAAAGAAAATTACGGAACTAAAGCTTAACTAATTATTGAGCTATAATCCATGGCTCACACATGGGTTTGAAACTTTGTTTCTAGGTTTTGAATCCAAACATATCCAACCTTTGCCAAACCACACACAAATCATGGACCTACATGAACATGAAGAAAAAAATCAAAGAATTGAAGAAAAAAATGTGAAAGGTAAAAGGGAAAAAGTTCTAGGGTGTTAGATCTCACATTGGTTTTACACTAGCAATTCAATAACAACAAATACATCATCTATCACATATGATGGGAAACCAAACTCTAAATCTCACTTCCCAAATATGTTGGCCATTCACTTCAAAAGTCAAATGATTAACTCCAAAATTCAAGTTTGGTATCCATTATATCTACATGTTTTCAAATGTGTTTAAACTCTAACAATGATTTCAAGGCCCAAAAGTTGTTTTAATGAACCCAAAGGTTTGATCACAATACATGTTATAAAGGTCACCTTGACATACCTTAATAGTTGTGATCAGGTCACAAACAAAAAAATCTTTCATTTGTGCAAATTTAATGAAAGCACACATATATTCTAACAATGGGAATATATAAGCAAGTTTAGCAAAATCTATAAGTCACACAAGTGTTCATAGTTCAAATTCGGTTGCTAGTTTGTAAGGTTGTCCAAGGCCATCTCATTAGGAAAGTTTTGTATGGTACCATCACTCTTTTGGTATGTGTCAACATTGAAATTGATCTTGTCTTCACATTCTAAATAATTTTGTTCCCCATTGTTTTCATGAGCTTCGCAAGTTTTGGAAATTCCAAGTGCTTTTTAAATGAATGTGCAAAATAGGAATGTAGTGTTTGCAACAAATTCTCAAGGCAAATCACCATATGTAGTTTCAACAAGGTTTGCACTACCAAATTAGTTTGGTGGGCCATAACAATGGACCCATATAGAATGAGGAGAGTAGTTGTCATGGATTTCTTTTGTAGTGCTAGTCATTGTGCCTTGAAAAAACATGAAAAACTTAAGAAAAAAACATTCATTTGACATATTTCAAAGAGAATCAATGGAGAATTGAATAGATGATGTTATGGATGCTTTCATGATTCTTTGAGGCCATGATGCATGCAAACTCCTTAGGAAATTTCAACTAATTAAAAATGGGCAAAGCATTGCAGAACACACACAGAGATTATGGTCAATTAAAATGTAGCAAAACATTTGCATGACATGCACAAAGCTTACAATAAACCTCCATCTTGCACATTGCAATGAATCAAATGGATGCTTTGAGGCTTCAAGATCCACAACTAGTAAAACATAAAGCACATTGGGTTTGGCAAAAGAAGTATTCCCCCTTCTTAGTGGGAGTTTTCTTGGATGGACTTCAAAATCAAGTAAGAAAGATCTTCTTGTGAAGTCACATTCTTGATCAACCTTACATTGCACTTCAAATTATTGACCTTGCACAATGGATGCTCTACAAGTCACATTGAACACCAAAACAATGGTGAGTACAAATAGAGCTCCATAATTCTTTTGCAACATTGCCTTATTTTAGGGAATTGATTGGCGAAGAGAGGAAATAAACAAGAGTTTTGCTTTAGTGAACTCCTATAGACATTATGTGAAACAAGCTGGCAATAAGGTTTAGCTTTCTCACAAATAGGCTCTTTGGGCAAATAAAATGTGACTTTATCGCAAGATCAAGAATTCTCCTCCACTCAATTTGGGGACACCTAAAAACAATTTAGGGTTTGAATTGGCAAATCCATGTTCTTGTCATGAAGCTTTCTAGCCCATCCCCTTTGGCAATGGATACTTTTGGGCAATTTAAAATGATTCTACTTGCTTTTTAGTCCTTCATACTTGTAGCTACCCTTTCAAAAATTAGAAATTTGGTGATAATTTGTCGGGGAAAAAAAAATTATATCCCACATTGAAAGGCAACCAATAAATGTATGATATTTATCTCCAATTTTAGCTATATTAGATGACCGTTAGTCTCAAAACTTTTGTAAAACTTGGGGAGTTTCCAGACTCCTTAAGGTACTTCTAATCTAGGCCAGAGAGATGCATTTGGAACATCAATTAATTGCCCTTTTCTTGGCCAAAATAGTGTCAAAACCTAGTGAAAACAGTAGGTGAAATTGTTTTTGGGGAAGTGGGGGTAGGTGGGTAGGCTGAACCAGCTGAAGGGTTAGCATCAGTGTTACCTTCACCTTCTTGAAGGAGGCCACATCTTAGTGGCTATTTTAAACCTAGCCAATTGTCAAGCTGGGACTTAAAGACCCTGATTTAGTCTTAGGACGAGATATTTATAATGCTTTCAAAGCAAACCCAAAAGCTTGAGGATATTAACCATGGTACCAATGTAGGTGTTGGTTTACCCAAGGTGCGGTAGGTGGCCTTTGGTGAACCTGCATCTACACTAGTAGCATGTTAAAAACAAGTGTTGGGGGGTTCTCTCTTTTTTAAAAATCATCAATTTTTTGAAAATTTTCAAAAACCCAGATCTGAAGTTTCATTCCATTTTGAATTTTTCAAAAAAAAACTGGACTTGGAGAGGTTCTGTGATTCCAAATATTCTGCAAAAAAAACCATTTCTAAAATTTTGAAAAGCTGGAACTGGTGGTTATTAGCAAAATCAAAGAACCACACTAAACTCATAAAAACCTCAAAGATTATTTGTTTGGGTTGCTTCTTATAAACATTAGAAGTTCATAGATCTTCTAGTCTAGACCAGGGTCTTTGAATTCAAATTTAACCATTTCCAAGTTAAATATAGCAACTTAATAATAGAAGCCTCACTAATGAAGGTGAAAAAATACACATGACAACTATAGGTGCTAGTTCACCCTGGCGGGGGTAAGTAAGTAGGTAGGTAGGTAGGTGGGGCCTTGGGTGAACTAGCATTCACACTAGTACCATGATAAAAACCACAAAATGCATTTAAATTGCTTCTAAATATTACAAATATATCATGCTTGGAGTAAAACTGGGTCTCTGAGTCCAAATCTTAACATTTTTGAGGCTTAATATGGCCACTAAGAGGCCTCACTAAAAATAGGTGAAGGTACTTGCATGGGGTGCTGGTTCACCCTGGCTGGTAGGTGGGCAGCTGATGGTGGTATATAGTATGATACAATACAAGAAGTTTGTTGCCATTGGAATTATGAGTTTGCCAACTAAATTGGAAGATTGATGGCAGCACTCTTGTTTCAGGAAAAGGCTAGGTTTAAATTGAGAAGCAGAAGAGAATCCATATTTGGACCAACTATTTTGATATAGTTTATTATTGGAAGCAATGGGGGAAAAGGTAACCAACCAATGGTTCCATATCCCACCATGTGGGAGATCAATGATTCCCCCCAAAAATCAGCACACCTTGTGATTGAATCCTTTGAGTTGTTCAAGTCATGCAATATGTTGAGAAGCATGGAAATGCAAAACCCAAGTTTGTGTGTGTATATGTCTTTTTGCATGGAAATTCCCATTGGAGTGAGTATACATTGGATTGTAACCTTGTCAACACTTACCTACTCAATGGATATTGGAGGTAGGTGGTGTTGAATGTTGATTACCTACCACGATAAATATCTAACCCCCCACCAACATTTTGTTTGCTTGGTGCATCTTCATAGGTCAACATTTTGTTCTATTGATTGGAGCTATGGAAAATGTGAGTGAAATCTATTGAAAATCATGAACAATGTTTTCCTATATTTGCATGTTTTTTTAGACTCATTTTGGGCTATTATTGTGTTCAAATTTAAGATGTTGAAGTATTCTTGTAGCTATGGTCCTAGAGTTGGGGAATTCCGAAAATAAGGGGAGGTGTAAGTAGGTGTGAGAGGCCTCTTGTAAGCTTAAGGTGACTCTTGTTTTTGAGGATGTGTTATTAATGTGATAAAAAATGCCTTCCAAACAAATTAGCAAATTTCTTTGTGTGCTTCACGTGCTTTATGTGTAGGGTGATGTCCAAGGCTGGAAGTATTAACAAAATAAGGGCCCATATAAGGAGGAGTTGAGGTGGACCCAATTTTGGTAATGCACTTGGCCAAAGGCGCTACATGATATAAAAATCAATGGGATTTTTAAAACAAACCTTTTCTCATGATACACAACCAATATCCGTTGGATACCCGTGAGCTACTATGGTAGAAAAATGTAAAAGATGTTGCAAGGCATTTCAAAAAGCAAAATACCACGTTGGTCGACATGTAATAAAATAAAATGGGGCATTTTTTTTTCTCCTCTTACACAAGTGTTCATGTATGTACACTATGAATTTGGTTGGAAGTTTTTATGATTGAGAAATGTGTCAAAAGTGGATGAATACAACTTGCATTTTGACAAATTACCCCATTTATGTTCTTTGAAAGGGTTTATTTTAGTATTGGGTGGTTGTTTAAAATAGGACTACATCCTGGACGGCTATCAAAGTGGTCTTTAAGATTCATAATCACAATTCTCAAAAAAATTGATTTAAAAAAAAAAACCAACCATAGCACTATTGATTCTTTCATGAAAACCACATGTTTGTTAATAGTTTTGAAATAACTAGGTTTGGGAAATTCTTTTATTCTAATTTTTTAAAAAAAGAACTGGAACCAATGTTTTCTTAATTCTAAAATTATATTAAAAAAAATTGCAACTGTCAGTTCTTTAAAAATTCAATAACCACACAACAGTCATATATTTGGCCCATGAACCCACACCCATGTGTCACACATAATGAAATTGCTGAAGTTGAAACTATAAGAAACCATAGATTTGACCAAATGCACAAACCAATCTTTGGTCATGTTCAAGCTTGATTTTGCCAAAGCTTATGAGAAGATGAGTTGGGAGTTTTTATTTTAGAGCTTGAGAAAGATGGAAATGGTTGATGAGTTAATGGGGTTAATGAGATTGATTTTCACAACTGTAGGGGTGGCACTAAAAAGTTTGTTGGCAACTTAACATAGTCTTTTAAAATTGAGAGAAGGTTGGGCAAATGCAAGGTATGGTGGTTTATTTCAGATAGATATTGTATCACTCGCTATGAATCCATAAAAAAATGTGCTAATGGACACGATTGTTACTTTCTAAAATTTTATTATTATAATCTTTGATTACTAAATATTCACCCTTACAAACCCTCCCAAACATAGGTCAAAACCTTCATCAAAAGTTATTGATGTTACCTGGTATGACAAATGCATTTTGAAAGTCTTAAATGAAAATATCATAAAATTCACATGAAAAAATAAATATTTAGAGATTTTTATTTTATGCATAAAAAATTAAGGAAAAGAATTAAACTTTAATTTCAAACGAATTTTAGAAAATAAGGTTCAATTCCGACTTTTAAAAAATTCATAAGTTTTATTTGGTTAAGGATTTTTTAAAAATGATTGTAGATTAAAATTTTTATTTCATTCCTCAATATTTATTTTCTCATTAACAATCATCTGGATTGAAAATCAACGTCAATACCTCAATTGAAAACCTTTCTAATAAAAAAATTAATTCATATTTTCAGATTTCAAAAGTTCATTACTAACCATAAATGTATTATTTCAAAAAGAATTTATAAATGTTTTCCTAATCAATTTTGCAATCTATAACCACATTGAGAAATGATAGGTTATATTGTTTTTCATATGCATTTAAACACATTGCACTTTGTAGAATTGTTTGTTGTAACATTAAAAGTGAGTCATCATATTTTATGTTTCCCTAAGTGAGGCAAGGACATTCATTGGCCCTCTAATATTTTTAGGAGTAGGAGTTTTTAATTGTATGATGAAGTTGAAAGCTTGAGGATATTACAGGAATTACACTCCCAAGAGGTGTGAGACAACAAACTTTGTCCCAACACATGAATGACACAACTATCATCGTAAACATGAAGAGGACAACCTATGTTGGAATGTGTTCAACTTCCCGTAGGTATTCCTTTTCAGCAAATCAATTGGGAAAATTGATAGTTTATTGCAACCTTTGGAGAAGAAGGAAGAGGCCAGGTTGGACCAAAGCTTTCAACTAGAAACGGGCAAAAGAGGGGGAGATGTCCAAACTTTTGGGAGCCCATTTGGGTTGAATCTAGACACATTGAAGGAAGTGGATGAGTTTCTTGTGGATAGGATCTAAAGGAAAATTAGATACTAGAGTTTAGTTCATTTACCTTTGGGAAGGAGATCAGTTGTGGCAAATTTAAATTTGGTTTCTTTTCTTCATTCTAGTTTTTTTCAATTATTTGGGGTGGCACTAAAAAGTTTGTTGGCAAATACACAACATAATTAAGAACTTTCTATGGGTTGGGGGCATGCATGATGCAAGAAGTTGGGTTAACTAAGTAGATTGTTGTGTGTGCAAGCAAGTGGGAGGTTTAGGTTTGTTGGATTTGAAAGATGCATTAACGTCATTTCTATGCAAATGGGTGTTTGTTGCATCGAAGTTGGGAGATTCAAATTTGAAATTCTTTTTAAGGTTTAAGTTGGAACATTGTAATGTGTCAAAGCATGCTAGGTGAGACTTTGATTTGAATTGGGCCTTAATAACAGATCATGTCTCCATTTTAGGTTCCAAAATTCTTGGGTGCTAGGTGGTAGTTTAACCCACCAAGGTAGGTGGATTTTATCAATTAGGTCAAAGTGTGGTGGTGTACCTCATTACACTTAAAAAAAATTGTCATTTATAATTTTGTAACTAAAAAGTGTCATTTGTAATTATTTTTTCAATTACAAATGATATTTTTAATAATAAAAATTGATTGTAAACAACAAATTTTCTTTTAGTGTTTAAAGGAGAGGAGTATAGATTCAAATACCAAGAGCACAATAATGAAATGAGGCAAAGGCGACACATGATCGATGACTTGTGGGATTGTAATTTCAAATGTTTTTGTCCAAGGGTAGAGGTTAGGGATAGGTTTAAATTGGATGAAAGAAATTGATTCATATGGAGAGGCAAATTAGGATCTTGCTTAGGTTGAGGAACTTAAGAAGCCACTAATATTGGCAAAAGCTAAAGAATAGTTAGACATCTATAACACCATGACTACAAACCCATTGGTTATGGTTTGCATTCTCAAAATCTTTAAACTCATAGTAGACCTTAATTTTAATACTATATTCAAAATCCCCAAAGGAATTCAAGTGTTTGAAGTTGCACCTTGGTAAAAAATGCTATGGTAAGTGTTTGGCAAGAGAGAGGTACAAACTCTCTCTGAGAAGAGTCTGAGTCTATGTCAAAATTGGTGATCATGGCATGGAGTTTAGGTTGTTCAAAAGTGTGGTAGAGGACCTTTCAATCTTGATATATGGTAGTGGAACAAACAAGTTGCATTAAATTAATTATAATGTGAGGTTAGGTTGGCAATTATTAAACACTTAAAAAATTTCTCACCTGCAACATACTTGAAATGTGGTTACAACTCCTCCCCCATACTTCCAATTGAAGTGGAAACAAATTTAGGTAAAAAGATGGTTAGGAAAAATGAAGGATTCATTTGGTCTTTGTGGCACTAAGCCCTTGTGATGAACTCTTAGAAGTTGAGGATGAACATGAACATTTCAATTGAATGCCCATCATGTGACTTTGTGGCATCAAAAATTGTTGCCCATAGATTTTGGTTTTGCATGAAAGTTAAACAACTTCAGAATGGGCTTTTTTTTGGGTACCACCTAAAATTGCCACCATTTTCTATCACCTCAAGGTGCTTAACATAGAACACTATTTATTTAATAAAAGGCTTCCTAGTAGTTTTAAGAAGTTTAGAACTTTTTTGTGGTCCCTTCCTTCTTCAAGGTGTTACATTGTGGTATATTTGGATAGAGAGAAAATACATTGTTCTCAATGGAACTCATGGCATGAGGGTAGGCTAGCAAAGGTTATGTGGGAGAGGCTCCTAGACTATGGTAAACCAGAATGGCAATACATGCTACAAAAAAAACCAAACAACATAGACTTGAGGATGAATGCAAGTTGCTTAAGGCTTTTGAAAGGGGTTTGATGTTCACATTAGACTATTTGTTTACGAAATAGTAGGAATGTATTAAGGTGGTGTTACTAAGCACCATATGGAGTTATTTTTGAATGGTAAGTTTTGTCTTTGGTTGGCTGGGGGTTAGGGTTCCCCATTGTCTTTTTTAATTTGTTCTAATTCCTCGCAATGGAGTTTTCTGTTTGTTCAATTTAAAAAAATAAATCTAAAGCAATATTACCACACAATACTATTCTGAACTTTGAATTAACATTGGCTAATAATTAGAGTTTTTCATAAAGTATCCCACATAGAGGATGGAATTGCTTATTAGGGGTCCAGAACAGGTGAAAATGGTTAAATGAACATGAAATTGCTTAATTAATTTGTATAGTTAAAACCAAATTTGTTTTTTGCACTTTCACAAATGTTAAAAAGAGTTTGATATTGGATGTTATTCTCGATGCAAATTTTTCGATAGGCAACCAAAGGTTTGTTGCCAACACAAATGCATTAAATGTAAATCATAAAAATATTTAACTATCTTAAGCTAAGTTTTGCTATTTGATAAAAGAATTAGATTTTATGGATAATAATAAAGAGGGGATGACAAAATGAAGAGGGTAACAAAAAAGGGCTAAACTAAGTATGAGTTTAAGGAAAACTCAGTTATTTTATTTATTTTCAAACTAGTGGTTAGGTTATTTAATTTTCTTTTTATCACATAGCATATCAATATACAAAAGTTCAATTTTCTTAAGCCTGCTTGTCGTTGGTGGAAATTAATGTACTGCCCAACATTGGTTACGACAACCTTCAAATTCTTTGTGAACTCAAGCTGTTCAAAAGGATTTTCAGACATTGTTGTGTTTAATGATCTAAAATCCCTTAGTACTAAGGTAGTGTCAAATACAATATATTGTGAGTGTTGGGTGGTTATCTGATTTTTTTCAATAACCTTTGCTTTTGATTTTTTTTAAAGCTTGGAAAAGGAAAAACCTTCAATTCTGATTTTCTGTAAAATTTCAAAATCAAAGCATCTTTGGTTCCTTTATTTTGAAACTATTCAAAATAAAAAATCGTTTAGTGAATTAGTTTTTTTCTAAAAGCCTCCAATGAATTGTCACGTGACTTTCATGAAATAATTGGGCAAAGAACAAATAGTCTTACAATCACATATATAAAAAAGGTCATTATATTATTGATCCTTATTGACTATATTAGTCTTCTATATGTATCCAAAGTATGTATGCATTCTTTACTTATTATCTTTTTTTGTATTTGCACATTGTTGAAGAATTTGATCCTTTACATGTATGTGGGATATCTCATCAAATATTTTTTTGAGCATTATATCATTAAGTTATGTAGAAAAAAAAGGGGTTATGACAATATCACAACAACCCACCACATTAATTACACTAGGCAGATGTGGAAAACATTAAGATCATCTACTTAAGAAAAAAGGAAACAATGAGTCATCAAAACATTTAACTGTTTTTTTTTTTGCAAACATTCTTACAAATCCAGAATTTCAAGTAACATTCTACCTTAATCAATTAACACAACCTACACAATAGAAAGATAATGTAACCTAGTGGATCAAATTGTTCCAAACATCTTTCAAATGGTTAGATCATGGTCTTTCCTTGGCAACAACAACTTCCCCAATGTTAAAAAATATCATGTTATAACCCATAACTATGTTTAGACAATTGAGAGGGCCATTGTCAAGTATCACATTACTTAAATAATCATGTTCCTCCAATTCTCCCCCAAATACAATGCACCTCATAATTATTTCCCCAAACTTCCCAAAAATCTGAGTCTTTTCCTGAACATGAATTCCCCATAGATGAAAAAACAAATCTTTACAACCCAAACATCTTGATGCTTTCTACATACTGGGTGAAAGCAGGGTATTTTGTACATACTTATTACTTTGTCAAGACTAGATGAAAGTAAACATAAAATAATAATAAAACCCATGAAAAATTTGGTTTATATTGATTTTTTTAGTTATATATATATATATATATATATATATATATATATATATATATATATATATATATATATATATATATATAATTTTTATTTTTA
>Ga0116231_10014846_pt1 | contig 10296 bp, 8 predicted proteins | sample S1TSphgellanicum_2_FD_89695 | JGI IMG/M metagenome (GOLD analysis project Ga0116231, IMG submission 89695) | Host-associated microbial communities from peat moss isolated from Minnesota, USA - S1T2_Fd - Sphagnum magellanicum MG | ecosystem: Host-associated > Plants > Peat moss > Unclassified... | reverse complement strand
CTCCCCTTTCGGGTCCAGACGTTGCTGTTGAAACATGGCGTCTACGCCTTTCCCATCACGACTTCAATGATCGTAACGCAAACGGCATAACGACGGCTTAATTCCATTAGTAAAGATTTCCATAACTTGCTGTCTCTTTATGGAACGTTAGATCAAATTGTTTTATTTTGACCCACTAACAATTGTCTAGATTGGTTACTGAATCGTGGATAGTAGTGATTGCTCCATAGTGTCGGCCGTTGTTATGACTTTTGCAGAGGCCGAGTAGGCCTGTTGTGTCGTAATCAAGTCGGCGAACTGAGATGACAGATCTACGGTGGACGTCTCCAGGCTGTCGGCCGCAATGGTGCCCGCGCCGGCGCTGCCGGGCGTCTTCAGGTTGAACGAACCGCTGGTGGAGGAGACCTGGTAGGCGTCCCCCGAGACGGCGGTCAGCCCGTCGGGATTGGCGAAGGTGGCGACGGCTACCTGAGCGATCTGTTTGGTGACGCCATTGCTATAGGTCGCGGTCACAAAGCCCTTGGTGTCGATATTGACCTGATCCAGCTGACCGAAGGCGGTGCCGTCGGCGTCGATCGATTCCGTAGTTGTCGCGCTGTCGTCCTGAGTGATGCCGCCGGGCGTCGTCGCCAGGTTCAGGGCGATCGATTGCGCGCCGACGCCGAGGTTGGCGCCCCACGAATATCCGTTCGCGCTCGCCGGCGTGGTGTTCGAAGCGCCGAAGTCCAGGGTCGGGGCGGTGGACCCGCCGAACAAAGTGCTGCCGGCCAGATCGATGGTGCCGTCGTTGTTGAAGGTCAGAATGCCGGTGGCGAGCTGATTGTTATTCAGCGTGCTGTTGGCGCCATATTGGATGTCGCCGTCGGAGGCGACGACTTCGGCGTACCACTGGTTCGCGGTGGAGGTCTTAAGCAGATCGACGGTAATCGTCTGCTGGCCGCCTTGGCTGTTGGCGATGGGAATCGTGATCGTCGCATCGGGTACGACCGCGCCCGACGCCATGCTGGCGGCGGGGACCGCCGGGCTCGCGGTCGGCTGGGCGGCTAGGGGGCTGTAAGGCGTGGTGGCGACCGAGCTGCTGGCGATCGCGACGGTGTAGTTCCCAGCCCCGGTCGCCGTCGGGGTGTAGAAGTAGTTTCCGTCGCTGTAGCTCACGCCGTTGCTCGCCGTGCCGGCTTCGGCGCTTTGCAGATCGCTGTAGCTGATCGTGGTGGTTGTGGCCGCGCCGCCATTGGGAGGCGTGAGCGTAACGGTCGCCGTGCCCGAACTGTTCAGGACCGCTGTGGCGAGCGTCGAAGAAATGCCGACCGAGGTGCCGCCGTAGGCGATGGCGGGCGCCGTGCCCGAGGCGGTGACAATGGAAACGCCCCCGCTCGCCGCCGCCGCCGCGGACGACACCGCTTGGGCCGAATTCAGGTTGGCGTTGACGGTGGCGTAGGACGTGGCTGAAGCCGTGCCGCCGATGTCGGCGACGTTGATGGTCGCCAGCGTATTCAAATCTGACGGATTGACTGTGACGGCCCCCGTCGCCTCATTTACGGGGAAGCCCTGCAGATAGTATCCGGCTGCATTGACCAGATAGCCCTGGGCGTTGACGTCGAACGAGCCGGCTTCGGTGTAGGAACGCGTGTCGCTGGGCGTGGGCGTCGGTGTGCTCGTGACGACAAACATCCCCTGACCGCTGATCGCGAGATCGGTGCCCGAGGTCGTCTGCTGGGTCGTGCCGTTCTGCGCGATTTGCTGGATCGTATCGGCTTGAACGCCGCCCGCACTATAGTTGGCGGCTGTCGAGGCGACGCCGACGAGGTCTTGGAACTCCGTCGTGCTCGATTTGTAGCCTACGGTATTGGCGTTGGCGATGTTGTCCGAAATGGCGGACAGGGCCGACGAGTTCGCCGTAAGCCCAGAAACTGCGGCGTTGATGGCGCTGTTGATCGACATGGTTCAAGTCCTTTGGGTCAAGTCTTGGGAGCGCATTTTGCGAAGGGGACGCGGTTCGGGCGCTATTGAGAGGACGCGGCGGCTGCGCCGCTGACGGAAACGATGCTGGAAACGGGCGCCTGCACGCCATCCACGGTGACGGTGGCGGTCCCGCCCGTGGTCTGGACGCTGGTCGCCGTGCCGGTGACGCCAATGGTGGGCGAAACTGGGCTGCCGCTGGCGTCGGTCGCCGACATGGTGAGGGTGTAGGTTCCGCCGTTGGGCTCCTGGGTCCCGGTCTTGGTCTCCCCGTCCCAGGTGAAGCTGTGGGCGCCGGATGCGAAGCTTGGGGCCGATGCCGAGTAGACAACGGCGCCCGTGGCGTCGGAGACCGTGACCGTCGCGTCGGCCACCGCTGTCGGCAGGGTATAGGCCCAGCTGGCCGAGCCGCTGCTGAGCGTCGCCGACGGCGTGCTGGCCGACACCGTTTTGCCGATCAACCCGACGTCGCCGGTCACGCCCTGGGTGGGCGAGGCGGTCACCAGTTGCTGCAGGAGCTGGTTGCTCAACAGCTGCTGCTGCACCCCGGTCATCTGGACCAGTTCGGTGGTGAACTGGTTCGGATCCTCCGGCGAACTTGGATCCTGGTTCTTCAACTGGGTCGTCAGCAGCGTCAGAAAGGTCTGATAGCTCGTGCGAAGGCTCGAGGCGCCGCTGGCGATATCCGCACTCGTTCCGCTTGCGCCGGAGGACGAACTGCTCGTCGAGCTGAACTGTGTGGTCGGTGTGGACTGGGAGGTGACATAGTTGCCGATGGTGGCGGACATGGTGGCGTTTCCTTAAATCCGGATGTCCAAGCCGCTGGCGGAGCGGCCGGCGTAGGACGAGTTGGGCGACCTATCGATGGCGCTGGCCGTGTCGCTGGCGGACGCGAAGGCTGAGACGCCGGCCTGGCCATAGGTCCAGGCTTGACCCCGCGCGCCGCCGTCGCCCTGGCTCGATCCCTGGTTGGCGGTTTGGGCGAAGGCGGCGTTGGCGCCCTGGCCCGAGCCGCCCTGATTGGACCCCTGTTGATTGGACCCTTGTTGACCCGCGCCGCCCTGATTGGCGCCCTGGCCGGACCCGCCGCCTGGGTTTTGCTGCGAGCCGGCGCCTTGGCCGTGGCCGGTCGGTGTGGCGACGGCGAAGCTGAGCCCCGAGCCGGACAGGCTGAAGCCCGCCTGTTCCAGCGCCTTTTGTAGGTCCGAGGCGCGCCCGCTCAGGGCGTCGGCGGTTTCCGGCTTTTCGAACGCGAAGGCGGCGCTGATCTTGCCTTCCGCTTCGACATTGACCGTAACGCTCACCTGACCCAACCCTTCCGGCGTGAGGGTGATCTGAAACTGGCCGGCGCCGGCGCCCACTTGAGCGGCGGTCTGGGTGGCCAGATCGGCCAGGGTTGCGGTCGCGATCGGCGCCTTGGGTGCGGCGGCCGAAGCGGCAGATGGCGCAATCGGCGTCTGCACCGGCGTGGCCAACGCGGCGTTGAGCGTCTGCGTCGGCCCGGCCGCGGCTGAGGATGTCGCGGTTTGCGAGACGCCGCCGCTTGCAGAGCCGGCGGCGCGAGAGGCGTTGGCCTGTGCGGGAGTCGTCTGGGAGGCGCCGCCCGGTGCAGGGGCGACGTGAGGATCGGCGCCTGGGGCCTGGCCCGCAGCGGTCTCAGCTCCCGCCTGTTGGGGCTGAACCGTCTGGCGCTGGCTGGCGGGGGCCGCGGCCGAAGCCCGCCCGGCCGCGGACGGGCTATCGAAAGGCCGTGCTTCGGCGGCGACGGTCGAGGCCGGCGTCGACGTCGACGCCGATGTCGATGCCGACGCGGACACGGCGACGGCAGGTGCAGCCGACGCCTGCAAGATGGCGTCCGACAACGGCGTGGCCACGGAAGGCGGGACAGGCGCGGCCGTCCCTGTATCGCCGCCACTCGCCGCGCGAGGGCCGATATCCGAAGGGGTCGTGACCGCGCCAGATGCGGTCGCCAAAGGCTGCGCTTGGTCCGCGGTCGAGGTTTTGTCCGTGAGCGAGGCGCCGACGGCCGGCGTGGCCCGGACGGTAATCGGGCCCAAAACCCCAGCGCCAAGCGCGTCGGCCAGGGCGAAGGTCGTCGTCGACGGTATCGACGCTTTGGAAGATGCGGTCTGCGCCTGAGCCTGCGCAGAGGTCTGAGTCTGCGCAAAGGCCTTGGTCTGCGCAAAGGTCTGGGCGGCTTGAAGTCCAGGGTCTTGCGCCGGCGCCGCTTGCGCGACGGACGATGTGGGAGCCGCAGAGGTCTGCAAAGGCGCTGACCCGGCTGCCGGCGGCGCGGCGTCCGCCCGGTTCGGTCGGGAGTCGGCCACGCTCGAGTTCGCCACTCTGGAGTCGATTACGCTGACGTCTGGGGTCGCGTCGTCCGGGCTGGAGTCGTCGGGGCGAGATGGGGCCGCGATTGACGCGACGTTGGCGGCGGGGGACGGCGCGAGTTGCGCCAAAGTGTATTGAGCGCTGTTGGCCTGAACGTCGCTGGAGGCGACGGCGTTTGCAGCGTCAGTCGCGCTAGGCGCACCCGCGTCGCTTAAGCCTGCCGCGGCGACGAAATCGAGCGCCACAGGCGGTGAGGGGTCCGATGCGATCGCCGTGGGCGCGGGCGCGGGCGCGGGCGCCGCGGCGTCGGCGACCCTTGTCGTGGTCTGGGCGGCCGGAGTGGCCAGGGAGGCTGGGGATGGCGAGGCTAGGGATGGCGAGGCTAGGGATGGCGGGGATAGGGAGGGGGACGGCAGGGCCTGGCCCGCCGCACGGGTCCCAGAGACTGCCGAGGTCTGGATGGGGGCCGCCGCGATCAAGGGAGCGGTGGGGAAGATGAGTTCGACCGCCGGGGTTAAAGGCGTCGGCGCAGACGCCAGTTGGGCCTGTATGGCCGAAGATAGTCCCCGATCGTTCGCGTCTCGACCTACGTGGGAGGATTTCGACGGCGTGACGTCCGAGGTCTCCGATGACGAATCCTTATAGCCGACGATCGCCGAGGCGGTCGTCGAGGCCGCCGGATCGGATGAGACTGGATCTGCTAACCCTGTATCTGTCGACACTGTGGCCGCAGCTGGCTTTGGCGACCCCGCTGGGGCGGGCTGAGCGGAGGCCGACTCGCGACGGCGTGCGGACGCGGCCGGCCCTGTGGCGGCGCCAGGCGAACTCGGGCTCGGCGATCCGGTCGTCGAGGGCGTGAGGGCCTCCACCTGGGTGTCCAGGTCCGAGTTTGAAACGGGGGCGGTGGACGGCGGGGGCGGAGCAGTGGCCACGGTCGCCGCAGCATGGAGGCTTGGCGCCTGTACGTCCGGCGTCTGGATATAAGGGCTCTGGACGCTCTGTGTCTGGGGCGCCCCTGTCCCAGACACCGGGGCCGGCGCCGGCGACGAAAGCGTCGCGGACGTCGATTGGGCGGGTTGGGTCTGCGTCGGGGCGGCTTGCAAAGGCGCTGCTGTCGATACCGCGGCGGCGAGCGATGCACTGTCCGAAGCCGCAGGTGGGGCTTGCGCGCCTTCAGACGACGGGTCGGGCGACGGTGTCGCCGGGGCGGCGTCGGTCGCCGTCAGCGAAGCTACGGTCGCCGGCGGCTCGACCTGCGTTGGCGTCGCAGTCGGTGTGTTCACCTCGGCGCTCTGCGTCGATGCCGCCCCCGACGCGGCGACAGGGAGAGTGTTGGACGCCCCGTCGGCGAGCGCCGCTTGCGCGAAGGACGGGGTCGTCGTCTCGGACGAGGCGGTTGAAGAATCGGAAGAGATCGCCGTCTCGGCGCCCGGGTCCAGCGAACTTGGATCTGAAACGACTAAGGCTGGCCCGTCTGGGAGCGGCCTCGCCCCCTTCGAGTCGGTTGCCGCCGGCGCGGCCTGAGCCGAAACGTTCGGTGTCGATGCGCCGGGACTCGATCCGCCCGGACTCGATCCGCCCTGATTCGATCCGCCCTGCATCGCTGGGGGGATGGTCTTGGCGGTCGCGACGGTAAGCCCATCGTCGGCGCCGGCCGACGGTGAGGCGGCGGAGGCGACCAGGGCGGTGAACGCGTCGCCGGCCTCGTCTAAATCTGCGCCCACCCCAAGCGGGCCTGCGCTCACGCCGGCTAGGCCGGTGGAGTTGAGCAAAGCTGCAGAACTGGTCCGGATGCCGAACATACTCACTCGCGATCCAACTCGCGTTCGGGGAGACCCGGCGCGTCAGCACAGGCAAAGCAACCCGTGCGCCAAGTCCTGCGCCGCCTATGTTTCTGCGAAGCGTTTCAATTCCCACGCTATTTCCGGCGGCTCGCCCGCACGGCACAGTCGGGCGGGGGTCATTTCTGCCGACCTCGGCGCTTGGCGACGCAATTCCTGCCGACTTCGATGCGCCCCATCCCTTATCCGGCGCCCTCCCTTTATTTGACTTCCCCTTTGACAGGCTTGGCTTTCGATGACGAAAACGCGTGATCGCCGTTAAGTGTTTGTCGCCAATCCCCGCGATAGGCTGTGAGTCATGATCGATCTCCGCGACCTCCGCCCCGAGGATGCCGCCTCGCTGTTCAAATGGCGCTGCGAGCCCGAAGTCGATCGCTGGCTGTATGAACTGCCGCCGCCCGACTACGGCGCGCACTTGCGGTGGTTCGAAGAGTTTTTGGCCGACTCCGATCAGGCGGGGTGGATTATCACCTTGCGCGGCGAGCCCTGCGGCCTCCTCACGCTCAAGGGGCTGACCGGCTCCCAACGCCGGGCGCAGTACGGTTGGTACATCGGCGAGGCGGACGCGCGGGGCCGCGGGGCCGGGCGCGCCGCCCAGGCGCTGGGCCTGGACCGCGCCTTTTCCGGGTTTGGCCTGCAGAAGGTTTGGTCCGAAGTGGTTGCGGGCAATGAGATCGCTCTGAAGGCCCAGGCCGCCGCCGGCTTTCGGCGAGAAGGATACCTGCGCCGCCACGCCTATAAGAATGACGCCTATCAAGACGTGGTGCTGCTCGCCATCCTGCAGGAGGAGTGGGCCGAGCGGCGCCCGGCCGTACACAAGAATCTCGTCGCCTCGGGCCTGCTCTCAAAAAGATGAGGGCCTGCAGACCTGTTTTGGGCTGACGACGTCTTTTCGACCGAGATGGCGTGGTGCATTCGCCTTGCGTCAGCCCAGATCGCCGGGTAGCCAGACTCTATGGAGAAGGCGCGAAATATGTCTGCGGCGGATCGGCGATGGCGGCGTCGCTAGGCGCGCGCATCTGCGCATCTGCGGGCAGCGCCAAAGCCGCCAAGATTGCGGCTGTCTTGGCGCTTGGGGCCGGGCTGACGGTGGCGGGGTGCCGCCGCGCGAAATCGCCTGAGGCGACGCCGAACGGACCCTTGCTGAAGGTGGAGATGGGAACCTCGACCAAGCTCGATCCGGAATCCGCCCTGCGCTGCTTCGTTCACGGCCAATTCGTCGGGATGCAGACGCCCGCTCAATGCGCCGAAAAGAACGGCGTGCCGCCGGGCGCGCTGGACGTGGGTCTGGACCAGAGCGGCTCGCTCGCCGCCGGCGCGGGCGACGCTCACCTGGCGCCCATCGCCAATACGGTTGACGATAATGTCACGTCCGACGTCGACGCGGGCGATGCGCCCGCCCCGCCGACGCTTCCGGCCGTGACGCCCGCCCCGCCCGCAAACATCCCGACCGCGTTGCCGGCGGATGGCGCGACCGGCGACTGTTTGCGCTTTGTGCGAGGCGGTTGGCAGCCCGCTGGCGACGCTGTGGCGCTCGGCGTCTGCGTGCGCACCCTGTTCGCCGGCCGCTGCGTCGGTCCGGGGCAAACCCTCTATGGCCACTGGGGCCGCGAGACGGTCCGCCTCCTGCCGGGTCGGGTCGAGGTGTCGGACAACAATCGCGATTTCCGTCCTCTGGTCGCTCAAAGCGCCTCTGACTGTTCGTTTGCGCCTCTATGATCCTGCCTCTTCGCCCCGCTGTCGCCGTACGTCTGTCAGTCTTGGCGCTCCTCGCTCTGGTCGGCCTCGCAGCTTGCGCGCCCGAGGTGGAGGCGCCGACCGATCGGGGCGTCTGCTGGCGCATGATCGCGCCCAAGGGGGCTAAGCCAAAGTTCTTGAAGCTGACGGAAAACCAGCCCGATCTGGAGCATTGCGCCTCCAACCTGGAGGCGGTGAGAATCAGGTTCTTGAGTTTGGGCGCCACCGTCGACGAGGTGGACGGCGCCTATCAGGGCGAGTTCATCTTTATCGACAAGCGCGGCGTATTCGTCGCGCCGAGCCTCAACGCCACCCCCTTTCCGGCCCTGGTCAGAACCGGCGACGGGCGCCTCGCCGTACCCGGCGCGGTCTCTCAACCCTGAGGCGCCGCGGTTTGGGCTGGCGCCCAGCGGCGGATTAGGCGATCAATCCCGATGGACGGTCCGGCCCTTGACATTCGTTAACGGATGCGGAACGTAAGAAGAACGAACACGTGTGCCGAAAAGTGAGACTCGGTTTTCGGCTGAGACGCGCTCTAAGCTTTTTTGAAAATAGATCGACGAGGATGAGATGGCTGGTAGCGTCAACAAGGTGATCCTGGTGGGCAACCTGGGTCGCGATCCAGAGATCCGCACCTTAGGCTCGGGCGATAAGGTGGCGAACCTTCGCATCGCCACCTCGGAAACCTGGCGCGACCGCACGTCTGGCGAGCGCAAAGAGCGCACCGAGTGGCACCAGGTGGTGATCTTCAACGAGAACTTCGTGAAAGTGGCGGAGAGCTATCTGAAGAAGGGCTCGACGGTTTACATCGAAGGCGCGCTGCAGACCCGTAAATGGACCGACCAGCAGGGGGTGGAAAAGTACTCTACCGAAATCGTACTCCAGAAGTTCCGCGGCGAACTGACCATGCTGGGCGGTCGCCCTGGCGGCGCCGGCGCGGACAGTGGCATGGACGACGGCGGCTACGCGTCGGCCCCCGCGGCGCGCAGCGGGGGCGGCGGCCGGCCCAATGCGAGCTCCGGGCCGAAGGAGAACTTCGATTTGGACGATGAGATCCCGTTTTAGGTCGTTTGGATTGCGCAGCCTTCACGGCCGTTAGTGCAAGCGTGGCGATTGTCAGAGCAAGGGCGTTATGGGTTACATTGCACTGCCTTTGGACGCTTGACGCCGCCTGCCGGGCACGACAAATTAACAATCTGCTAACATGGCCATTAACGCCTTATTAGCCGCATTAGTTCATCTGAGGTTAACAAATAGCGGGCCAACCTATTGGCAATTAAAGAGTTTTTGCCGCGGATGAAACGGGGCGGACACCTATTGCGTTAACATAAAGCGCCCCATACATGAGGTGCTTATTCGGAAGGAGCCTAAAATGCTGATTATGCAACGTTCCATTCCACGCGAAGGTTGGGGTGGTCTGGGTTAAGGACCCTTTTCAATACAACCAAAAGCAGCTTAGGTGGCCCCCATGAAGATGGGGGCTATTCTTTTTTGCATTATCATTGCGATTGCCTTTAGCGCCCTGGGCGCGTTGGCGGGCGCCGCATGGGCGACCGAACGGCTAAGCCTTGCGACTGATGCGAAAGCCACGCTGGTCATCGGCTTTGTAGCGTCAGGGATCGCGATCCTCGCAGCGGTGGTCGCTTTGTGGGGCGTTTATAGCCAACGTGTTCTGACGAGGCGGCAAGCAACGATTGCGCATCTCGCAGCTTTAGAAGCGGACGAACATGTACGCGGCACGATCATGGCATTTATCGGCCTTACGCGTAAGGACAAAAATCTCGCCGCATATGCAGATGCCGATCAGCAAGGATCGGAAGATGCTCTAACGATAATTTTTGTACTCAACCAATTTGAATTGATTTCTACTGGAATTCAGCATGGTATATTCGAGTATGAATTAATACGGACGTGGCAGCGTTCCTCTATAAAAAATTTTTGGGAGGCTGCGAATCCATTTGTGGTTGCTCTAAGGCATAGAGTGGGCATCCCAACCTTGTGGTGCGAGTTCGAAAAACTTCACGGCTGGGTCAGTGGCGATAAAAGCCCGTTTCACGCTCTTTGGTGGACTGGATTCGGATAAGGTCGATTTTCACGGCGCCCATCACCAGCCCGCCGAAGACGATCACGGCGGTCAGCGCGGCTTGGCCGCAGAACTTGCGGATTGAGGCGGACGCCAAACAGCTTCATATAGCGCTCGTCGGTGGCGCGACGATCCGGGGGCTCGACCCTTGGGTTGCGCCTCTAGGGGTTTGCTTCACCTTCCGCGCTAATAACCCGCCACGCCGATGTCCGGCGCTCGGCAGGTTCAACACAGGCTTATGGGTTCCTTGAGCGACGACGCCTCTCCTCCGATCGCGCCTCCCCCCGAACGTGGCGGCGGCATCGCCCCCATCTCGATCGAGGCGGAGCTGAAGCGCTCCTACCT
>Ga0116231_10014845_pt1 | contig 10297 bp, 8 predicted proteins | sample S1TSphgellanicum_2_FD_89695 | JGI IMG/M metagenome (GOLD analysis project Ga0116231, IMG submission 89695) | Host-associated microbial communities from peat moss isolated from Minnesota, USA - S1T2_Fd - Sphagnum magellanicum MG | ecosystem: Host-associated > Plants > Peat moss > Unclassified... | reverse complement strand
CGGCGTCACCGTCAACGCCGTCGCTCCCGGATACATCGAGACACCCATGACCGCCGTGCTCACCCCCGAGCAGACCGCGGCCATGATGGCCACCATCCCGCTGGGCCGCGCCGGAACCGACGCCGATATCGCCCACGCCGTCCTGTATCTGGCCTCCGAAGGCGCCGGCTACGTCACCGGCGCCGTGCTCGACGTCAACGGCGGCATGTTCATGGGCTAGCAGCGCTCGCGTGGTGCCCTCCTCATGGATTTGCTCATCCCGCCGATAGCCTTGACTGGGGTATTTCGGCAATGGCGACAGCGTTTTCCACGACTCGTCCAGATTTCGGACGAGATGGCCCGGGCCCGACGGCAGCATCAGGCGAGTTGCGCTATGTCGCGCGCCAGCCCATCCTCGACGCTCGCGGAAACGTCCTCGCCTACGAGCTGCTCTTCCGCGGCGGCCCCAATTCCACACACTTCGACGGCGACGGCGACATCGCCACGCGCACCGTGCTCGATAACACCGTTACCTTCGGCATGGAGCGGCTGACCGGCGGTTTACCCGTCTTCATCAACTGCACGCGGGAGGCGCTGCTGCGCGGCTTCGTCCGGGTTCTGCCTCCGCAGCAGACCGTCCTGGAACTGCTGGAGTCGCTCAAGCCCGATGCCGCGCTGCTCCACGCCTGCCTCGAACTCAAAGCCTGCGGCTATCGCATCGCTCTCGACGACTTCGAATGGCATCCCGACTGGGAGCCTCTTCTGGACATTGCGGACTACGTCAAAGTGGAGTTTTCCTCGACCTCGCCGCGGCAAAGAGCCAATCTGATGGCTCGCATCGGCGCGCGCCCCATTCGCCTCATTCTCGAGCGCGTCGAAACCGCCGAGCAGTTCGAGCAGGCGCGCCGCGAGGGCTTTACCCTCTTTCAAGGCTTCTACTTCTGCCGTCCGCAGATGATGCAGAACCGCGAAATCCCCGCCAACCGCCTGGTTCACTTGCAGATTCTTCAGGCCGTCCTGCAGCATCCGCTGGATGTGAAAAAGATCAGCGATCTGGTCAAGCGGGAGCCATCTTTAACCTATCGCCTGCTGCGTATCGCCAACTCGCCCATCTACGCCACTCGCCAGGCGGTCAATTCCATCCACACCGCCCTGGTCATGATCGGCGACGAGATGTTTCGCCGCCTCGCCATGCTGGCTGCCACTGCGGACTTCAAAGGCGACCGGCCCTCGGAGCTGCTGCGCATGGCCTTCCAACGCGGCCGCTTTTGCGAGCTCGCCGCCGCCGAGACCGGCCACGACTCTACCGAACAATACCTGCTGGGAATCCTCAGCCTGTTGCCCGCCATGCTCAGCGTCCCGATGGAAGCCATCGCGAAAGCCCTGCCGCTGCGCAGGCCGGTGCACGCCGCGCTGCTCGGCGAGCGCAATCCGGAGCGGGCGATTTTGGATTGGCTCGAGTGCTACGAACTCGGCCAATGGGCCGGTTGCGACCGCACCGCCCGGGAGGCCGACTTCGACGACGCAAACTTTCCCCGGTTCTACGCTGAAGCCGTACGCTGGGCCGAAATCAACTTGAACCTCGCCGCGGAATGAGTGGCCCCTGGCCCGCGTCTTCCCGATTCCCGCGCCTTTGCTATTGGGGATCGGGGGAAACGCCCGCGGCACCGGGCTGGCCGCCTTCGCGAGGCTTCATCGCCGTCACCGTCGTGGCGACAAAGACTCCGCCTTTCACCGCGCCCTCCGCGCGAAGCTGCTCGCCCGGCTGAATGTCGGCCAGCGTGATCGAGTCCCGGCGCTCTCGGAAGGCCGTATTCTCATCCACCAGGATCGAGTGCGGCGCGTGATCCACCATGCCATCGATGGTGATCGTCGTGTCCTTGATCGCCGTTATCCGGCCTGCCAGCCAGGTTTTGCCGTAATTGGCCTGCATCTCGCGCATCTGCTTGGCGCGCTCCGGATCCACCTGCAGGATGAAGACCGCGCCAATGGACTTGGCGGTCGCATCCATCTCCCCGCCGGCGGTGATGAAGTCGCCCACTTTGATATCGGTGGGCTTAATGGTCTGCGGCTGCGCCCGCTCCCCGCCGTCCTCCTCCCCGAAACCAGCTCCCGAACCGGATTCCGATCTGGCTCCGCGCCGCCCACCACCCTGCCCGGCCGGCTGCTTCAGGATGCGCGTGTTCACGCTGAAGTGGACCGTGTACGTCTCGCCGCTGTCGGTCTTGATCGTGTAGTGGTCCGCGGCAACCTCCGTCACCGAGCCCAGAACCCCCCGCCCACCGCCAGGAAAGCCCCCAAATCCGCGCTGGCGCTGGCCTTGTCCTCCACTACCCTTCCCCGTTCCCTGTCCCGATCCGGTCTGTTGCGCAGTCGCAGTCAGACCGCATCCCGTCAGCGCAACGCCCGCAACCGCGGCCAGAAAAAATTTGACGCGCATCGAACTCCTCCGCACTCTCATCGAGAGTAGACGTTCTAGGTGCCTCAAAAGCTACATCTCGGGTATCATTCGGGCGCGTAAACTCATGGCAGATTGGGAGTCGTAGCAATGGGAACCTTGGTAATCTCGACCACCACCGGCCTGCGCGAACGCTGTCGCCTGTACTTCAGTCAGGTTCGGCAGCGCAGCCTCGACATTTGTAGACCGCTCACACCGGAGGACATGATGGTCCAGTCCTGTCCCGAGGCTTCCCCGGCCAAGTGGCATTTGGCGCATACCGCCTGGTTCTTCGAGTCCTTCGTCGCCAGCGAGTTTCTTCCCGGCTACCGCGTCTTCAACGCCGATTTTCCCTGGCTCTTCAACAGCTACTACCAAACCTTCGCTGAATTTCCCGACAAACGCCTGCGTTCTTCCTTCTCGCGCCCAGCCATCGACCAAATCTTCGCCTACCGCGCCCACGTCGACCAGGCCATCGGCCGCCTGCTTGACGGCGACCCACCCGAAGAAGCCCTGCGCCGCATCGAACTCGGCCTCCATCATGAAGAGCAGCATCAGGAGTTGCTCCTCACCGACATCCAACACGCGCTCTACACCAACCCCCTGCAGCCGGCCTACCTCGAAAGCGATACCGAAACAGCGGCCGATGCCCCGCCTCTCCGCTTCTTCGACTACGACGGGGGCCTCGTCGAGATCGGCCAACAGGCAAGCGAAGGTTTCGCCTTCGACAACGAGCGCCCGCGCCACCGCGTCTGGCTGGAGCCATTCCAGCTCGCCTCGCGCCTCGTCACCTGCGCCGAGTTCGCCGAATTCATTGCCGACGGCGGCTACCAGCGCCCGGAGCTCTGGCTCTCCGCCGGCTGGCAAACCGTCCAGGAGCAGCGCTGGCAGGCGCCGCTTTACTGGCGCCGCTTCGCCTCTGGCGAGCAGTGGCTCATCGGCACCCTGCGCGGCAAGCGTACCCTCGCCCAAGCCGCGGCATGCCCCGTCGCCCACGTCAGCCTCTTTGAAGCCGACGCCTACGCCCGCTGGAAAGGCCTGCGCCTGCCCACCGAAGCCGAATGGGAGACCATCGCGGCCACCGTCCCAATCGAGGGCAATCTCTTCGAATCCGGAAATCTGCGCACAGTTCCGGCCCCGAACAGCCCGAACCGGATCGCCCAGCTCTTCGGCGACTGCTGGGAGTGGACCGCGAGCGCCTATCTCGGCTACCCCGGTTTTCAACCGCTCCCCGGCGCGCTCGGCGAGTACAACGGCAAATTCATGAGCAGCCAGATGGTGCTGCGCGGCGGCTCCTGCGTCACGCCCGCCAGCCACATCCGCGCCAGCTACCGCAACTTCTTTCCTCCCGAGACGCGCTGGCAGTTTTCCGGCATCCGGCTGGCTTCTTCGTAACTTCAAATTCGTGAAAGGCATCGAAACCAATCATGGCGACTGTTACGACGGAAATCCCTGCTTGTAGAACCCACCCGGAACCGGGAATCTCGCAGTCGCTTCTCGCAGCCGTACGAGAAGGCCTGAGCAAAGATCCGAAGCAGCTCCCCCCCTGGCTTTTTTACGACGCCGCCGGCTCCATCCTCTTCGACCGCATCACTCACCTACCGGAGTACTACCTCACCCGCGTCGAACGCGGCATCTTCGAGCGCTGCGCCGCCGAAATGATCGCCGCCGCCGCCCACGGCGATCGCCTGCGCATGATGGAACTGGGCGCCGGCTCCGCCGACAAGACCCGGCTGCTGCTCGCCGCGGCCTGCCATTACCAGGAGCAGGTCCGCTATCAACCCGTCGATGTCTCCGCCTCGGCGCTCCAAACCGCATGCGACCGGCTGGAACTCGAACTCCCGTCCGTCGCCACCGATCCTCTGGTCGCCGACTACACCAGCGGACTCTTTCTCGACCCTTGCCTGCCCGGCGAACGCCGCCTCGCGCTCTTCATCGGCTCCAGCATCGGCAACTTTGATCCCGACGCGGCTCTGCACCTGCTCAGCCGCCTGCGCGATGCGCTCTCGCCAGGCGACGGCCTCCTGCTCGGTGTCGATCTGGCCCCAGCCAACGGCAAGACCATCCCGCAGCTCATTGCCGCCTACGACGACCGCCAGGGCGTCACCGCGCAGTTCAACAAAAACATGCTGGCGCGCCTCAACCGCGAACTGGGCGCGAACTTCGACCTGGACAAATTCCGCCATCAAATTCGCTGGAACCGGGAAGAGTCGCGCATCGAGATGCACCTCGAATCCCTCGCGCCGCAGACGGTTTCGATCGCAGCCCTCGGCCAGTCTTTCGACTTCGCGCCTGCAGAAACCATCCACACCGAAAACAGCCACAAATACCGCGTCGGCGAAGCTGAAGCACTGCTCAGCGCCGCCGGATTCAACCCGGAACGGCGCTGGATCGATGCGGAAGGCTTATTCGCAGTGCATCTTGCCAGCCGAAGTTAACGCCGCTCTTCCGGGATTTCCGCTCAATGCAACTCCGCCATTTTGAGCAATACGTGGAACAATTTGCCTCCACGGCCCAAACAGACCCGATCCTCCAGGCCGGAATCAGCCGCGGAAGCACGAATTATTGCGGAGTATTGGGTCTGCGAGTCGGTGCGGGAGCAAGACGCACCATTCTCTGGGGATTGTCGATGCGCACCAGCAAAATATCATGGCTCGCAAGTTCGATCGGCTCCTGATCCTTCAGCGTCACCGTCTCGCCGGTCCACAGATTTTTCCCCACCTCGCCGTCCGCTAAATTCAGCTTCTTCAGGTTCAGATGGAACGGATGGGTCGAATACCGGCTGCTGCCGAAATTGATCACGGCCACGGCCACCCCACCGCCTTGCAGATCCCGCGTCCAAACCTCCACTTCGCCTTCGGAATACGCCCGTCGCCCCTGCTTGCCCAGCGGGTCCTGGTCGATTGCGATCACATCCTTGTTGGTCAGGATGGCCTTGATCTCCGGCTTCATGTTGGGCAGATCGTTGCCGGCCAAGAGCGGCGCGGCCAGCATCGCCCACCAACTGAAGTGCGTCCGGTTTTCCGCCAGCGAGAGATGCCCGTTGCCAACCTCCAGCATGTCCGGGTCATTCCAGTGCCCCGGCCCCGCGTAGCCCTCAAGCCCCGACTGCTGGCTGGCAATCACGTACATCCGATCCCAACTGGCATCGATGTCCCCTGTCGTTCGCCACAGATTGCCGCCCAGCGCCGGCGCCCACTCCCAAACCGCATCCCAGCCATACTGGCAGAGAGAGTACACGATCGGCCGCCCCGTCGCCTTGGTGGCCTCCTGCAAGGCCTTGCCCATCTTCTTGTACGCGTCGATCATCAGCGTCATCTGCGCCGCTTTGTCGTTGGGAGCCTGTTTGACCATCGTATCCTCGCGAAAGCTGCAGAGGTCGTACTTCAGGTAGTCGATGCCCCACTCCGCATAGGTCTTTGCGTCCTGCTCCTCATGCCCCAGGGAAGCCGTGTATCCGGCGCAGGTCTTCAAGCCAGGGCCGGAATAAATGCCGATTTTGAGCCCTTTCGAGTGCACGTAATCCGCCAGCGCCTTCATATCCGGGAACTTCGAGTTCGAGTGGATCACGCCGCTGGCGTCGCGCTCACCCTCCCAGGTGTCGTCGATGTTGACGTAGACATAGCCGGCGTCCTTCATGCCGGTAGCCACCATCTGGTCGGCAGCGGCGCGGATGCCCTTGTCGTCCACCTTCCCGGCGAAGTAGTTCCAGCTATTCCAGCCCATGGGCGGGGTCAGCGCCACCGGAGTTTGCGCTCCAGCGATCGGAGCCAGCAGAGAAGCAGGGAAGGCGGCGGCTAGGGCAAACACAATCGGAGCAAGTCGGACACGCATTTTAGAACCTCGCATGGTACTGGAAAACGTTTTACGGAACTCGCGACTTCCCGTTTTGTAACAGGTGTGAGGTCAGGGTTTCAACCCAGCCAGCCAATCCAGCCAGCCAGTGCAGCCAACGGGCTGTCTCCCCGAGGGAGCGGCGTCACCGGGCGCGGATAAAATCCCCGCTCTTGCCGCCGGATTTCATTTCCAATTGAATGCTGCGTATCACAATCGCCTTATCCAGCGCCTTGGTCATGTCGTAAATCGTCAGCGCGGCGACAGAGACGGCCGTCAGCGCTTCCATTTCTACACCGGTAGGCCCGGTGGTGGCTACCGTAGCCGTCAGTCGCACCCCATCCGGGGTCACTTCCGCCACAACATCCACAAAGCTGAGCGGCAGCGGGTGGCACATCGGAATCAGGCTCGAAGTCTGCTTGGCCGCCTGAATGCCCGCAAAACGAGCCACTTCAAGCGGATTGCCCTTGCGATTGGCGGGCAGCGCGGCCAGCACCGCTGCCGAAAGCTCCACAAAGGCCGAGGCAACCGCCTCGCGGCGCGTCAGGGACTTGCCGCTCACATCCACCATGCGCGCGCGGCCTGAGTCGTCGAAATGGCTGAGTTGGGAGGTTTCCGGCATGGCAGCTATCAGAGTACCCGACTCACGCCGAAGCCGGTCTGGGCGCAACCAGAGTCAGCGCCGAGGCGGCACGGCCCGAGCGCGCCAGGAATCCATTCGCCCGGTGGGCAATGGCCAGCTTCTCCCGGCTCAGCAGCTTGCGGATCTGCCCCCGCGCATGGTCCGCCCACGGCCCGCTCTTGTCCAGACGAAGATAAATCTGCCAATGCGTCAGGGCCTTCCGCCGCTCGCCTTTGCGCTCAAAGGCCAGGGCCAGATTGTAGTGCGCATCCGCGTAGCCAGGCGCCAGCGCGATCGCCCGCTGGTACGCGGCAATCGACTCATCCGGCCGCTCCAGCTCGTCCAGCACATTGCCCAGGTCGAAGAAGGCCAGCACGTAGGAGGGGTCGGAAACCGTCGCCCGGCGATACAGTTCCTCCGCACGCGGATACTGCTTTTGGTGGTAGTGCAGCGTGCCCAGATTGATCAGCGCCGCGGTATACGCCGGCTCAATGGCCAGGATCAGCGAGTAGGTCTCAATCGCCACGCTCTTCCGGCCCTGCTCCTCGGCTTTGACGGCAGCCAGAAAGAGGCTCTGCAACTCCGGGTCGCGCCCCGCCGCCACGCGCGCCTTCTGCAGCATGGTCACCGGCACCGAACGCGCCTCAGCGCCGCCCGCAGCCTCAAAGTCCAGCAGAAATTGGCGGCGAATCGGATCGACCATCGCCCCGGAGTACCGGAAAACCAGCCGTGGCCCCGCATGCACCACCGCCGCCTCCAGCAGCGGATTGGCGATGCCGGAAACCGCCTGCATCGCCTCCACCGAGGCTCGAATCGACCGGGGACTCATGCGCAGATGCTGCAAAGCGCGCAACTGGGTCAGATCGGGGAAGCTATAGTCCTGCTGGGTGGGAATCAGTCCGGCGCGCTCCCAGCCAAGCAACTGGCGGGCGCTGATCTGGAGAATTCTTAAAACATCCTGGCGGCTATAGCGGGTCACGTTTGGGTGTCCACTCCAAGGGCCGGGTGCGTTTTGTGGACCCCGGTCCAACTGAGGACTGAGGCGATTATGCCGCGATTATCCGTGGATATCCGCGCCGGAACAACCACCCAACGAAGAAAATCGTGGATAACTCGTATCCAAATTGGTTCCAAATCGGGATTGTCGCGATTTTTGTGCTCGGAACCGCAATCTTGACGCCGGCGGAGTCCGCTTTGGAGGAAACTGGAGCGCGGAAACGGTGATTGCTTGGAAGAGAGCAGCAGCTCGAAATCGGCATTTGCTCCGCGAACAGGTCGACGGAGCAGACTCGAGCAGATCGTGATCCGAAAACCGCGCGGCTTGCGCAGCTCCCAGCCCGCAGGTCGGTGCTGACCCGCACTCTGCCGAGTCTCCGGCTTCGCTCGAAACCGTCAAGTCTATGGAGCCGACGCCCCCCGGATTCCAACATCGTGGTCATCCTTTCAGATCAACAGCACCCTTGGAAGCAACCAAGCAAGCCACCCAACTCGTTCAAAGTCAATGGTTGGATCGTTCATAACTTATGGAGCGCTCGTCCAAATTGGACGCCCCCAACAGGTTGCCTTGTTCCATCCGTTTGCCGAGCCGTCAAGCCGAGCGGACCAGCGAACCTTTGGTCGAGTCCGCATACGGTCCGAAAAGCGCTCTTGCGTCAGGGAAATAAATAGCGAGTATTTGTTCATAGGGCTGTTGACTGCCAAGACAATGCAATGTTCGAGCGCGTAAGGTTGTGCTCTGACTGGGTGGCTTACTTACGAAGCCCCAGCTTATGAGGAGTCTCCATGGACCAAATTTCCTTCGGGCAGTACAGTCTCGTCTACAACTCTTTTTCGTTCGTTCTTGCGGCGATGGGAGCAGCGACGGTCTTTCTGTTTCTCAACCGTTCCCAGGTTGCGTCGAAGTACAAGCCGGCGATTACCATCTCCGGGCTCGTCACGATGATTGCACTCTACCACTATTACCGGATCTTCAACAGTTGGGACGCCGCATACACGGTCCTGAACGGTGTGGTCACAGCGACGGGTCGCCCATTCAACGACGCTTACCGGTATGTCGATTGGCTTCTGACCGTTCCACTGCTCGTGACCGAACTGATCCTGGTCATGCGCCTGCCTGGCAACGAAGGGACGAAGAAAGCTGCTCGACTCGCGTTCCTTGCAGTGGCTATGGTACTGCTCGGCTACCCTGGTGAGATCTCCACCGTAGCCTCGACGCGCTGGCTGTGGTGGTGCCTGTCGATGATCCCGTTCCTAATCATCCAGTTCGAACTCTTCGTTGGTCTCAAGGCTTCGATCGCAGCGCAGCCAGCGAACGTTCGCGGTCTGGTCAGCTCGGCACGGTACATCACCGTAGTCACCTGGCTGTTCTACCCGATCGTCTTCACACTGCCTATGCTGGGTCTCTCCGGCGGCAGCGCCATCGTCGGCGTTCAGGTCGGTTACAGCATTGCGGACGTGCTTGCGAAAGCAGCTTTCGGCATCTTCATCTATAGCATTGCGGTGAAGAAGTCGGAGTATGAGCTAGCAGGAATCTGAAGCCTCGATGGGGGACGCAGATTCATGAAGCGTCCCCTCTTCGAAATCTCAAGAGTGTCACTCGAATCCGGTTCAAATAAGAAGCCTCTTTCAAACAATCGCAGGACAAATCCATGATAACAATCGATCTGCGAGCTGTTGACGACCTCATACTGCAACTTTGCTCCCCGCACCCCACGGAATGCAATTCTCTAGATGTGGCGATCGCGTCTCACATGCGCGCAGGGGGCGGAAGGCTACGCGCAGCGATCTGTCTCGATGCTTCGGTGCGTTTGGGAGTGGATGCAGACGATGCCGTCCGGCTCGCGGCGATCTGCGAGCTGCTTCATAATGCCTCTTTGATTCAGGACGACATGCTGGACAGGAGCACGACGCGACGCGGTTCCCCCAGTGTTTGGTGGCAGTTTTCGCCCACGATTGCCGTCTGCGCCGGAGATCTGATGCTGTCTGCCGCCTATGCCGCTGTGCAGGGTCTTTCCGGCCAGCTGGATCGAAACGCTCTCTCATCGCTGATCCACCGGCGGGTCTGCGAGGTGATCCGAGGGCAGGTCGCGGAACAGCAGGCGATGCCATACGACGACAATGCACAAGCCGAATATGAAAGCCGAGCGTGCGGCAAGTCTGCATCGCTCTTGAGCCTGGCTCTGGAGATGCCCCTGTTGTACACCGGCCGCACAGACTTGCTCGCGGCGACGCACGGGCTCGTCAGCAACTTCGCGACGGCCTACCAGATTGCCGACGATCTACTGGATGAAGAAGCCGATGCCGCCGAGGGGCTATTGAATATCGTGCTCGTGATTGAGAGGGCAGGGAACGTCGATCGAGAGTTTGCGCGGGCTCAGGCTGCTCAACGTGGCCTCGCACTCCTCGCCGAAGCGGTTCAGGGCGCT
>Ga0116231_10014843_pt1 | contig 10298 bp, 10 predicted proteins | sample S1TSphgellanicum_2_FD_89695 | JGI IMG/M metagenome (GOLD analysis project Ga0116231, IMG submission 89695) | Host-associated microbial communities from peat moss isolated from Minnesota, USA - S1T2_Fd - Sphagnum magellanicum MG | ecosystem: Host-associated > Plants > Peat moss > Unclassified... | reverse complement strand
TAAATTTTTTTAAAAATAAAAAAAATTTAATCTCCCCTTTTTTTTTTTTTTTTTTTTTTTTTTTTTTTTTTTTTTTTTTTTTTTTTGCACTTTCTGTTTTTCATTTTGGAAGAAAAAAATAATTTAAAACTTTTAACAACTGCTGCAAGTTGTGATCTGTTTACTGACAGTGGGTAGGTAGGTGAACATGGATCCTTATTCTGACATTGAGTGATTAGGGTCTAGAATTAGGATTAATTAAACTAAGGTGTAAGGCACTCCAAGCTTTATTTTTCCTTGTATTTGAAAGCATCTTCCCACATGGAACAAACTTTAGGGGGAAAAAAAAAAAAAAAAGGTTGCTCCTCAATTTCCTTTTTTTTTCCCTTGTCTTTTGTTGGCTTAGCCCATAGGGAAGAGGTTATGTATGCTTCAGTGCAGGATTTGGGGATAAAATTTTGGCTCGCTCTTTGATCAATGGGAAGATGACAATTGATGCTAGAACATTACATTCAGATGAATGTAATTTTTCACATTTTGTTTCACTTAATTTGTAATAAAGTTGGGCAAGTTTACAACAAAGATGCTACTTTGAAGGCCCTTTTCATTTGTGTATTTTGATGTGCATTGTTTAGGTAACCATTGTTAAACCTTTTTCTCAACATGAAAGCTCATCATACATGCATGGTACAAAGAGACTTGAAAGCACTTGGGTACGGAGATCATGGGGTTTTCTTCTTCGAAGTGTCCCAAGTGTTACTGACAAGCAAGTTGGTGGACACATGAATCGAAGGTGGTGAGTCATTTTAAAGCTCATTCTGAGACAACATCACAACACTACTAGTATTGCACATTTACAAGAAGATATTTGTGATTCCAAAAGCATTGTGGTTCTTTCTTTTTGCCTTGGGACTAAATTTACTAGAAGCAATTTATCTTTGTTCATGATTAAGGCTTGATCTCCTAAACAAGCCTTTGGGTGAGTTTTTATTTTCATTTTTATTTTTTATTTTAAATAATAATTTTTAAAATAAATTTATTCCAAGTTTTCTTCTAGAGTGTCACTTACTAGCATCCCAAGAAGGATTTAGCAAATAAATGATGACCTCTTAAATTAGAACATGTTAAAAAGAAAATCTCCCTTTATAGTCTAGCTAAGAATAGACATCTAATGGAATTGACTCAGAATATCTCCTTTTTTGTGATTTTATTTCAAAAAAAAAAGAAATTTAATTTTTAAAAAAGAAATTTAAAAATTTGCAACATCTTGAAATTTCACCCCCAAAAAAAGGGCTGATTCGGACCCACCTTGCTTACAAGAATTTGTCAACAATGACATCTCTTGAACCTCCTAAATTATTGTCAAAATGTCAGATCCTCTTCTTTAAACCTTGGTTAAAAAAAACCTCCAATTATTGTCAACAAACACAACAAGGGCTTCTCAAATCCCCTACCTCCTAAAAACAACCTCCAAAAATTTGTCAATAAATAACTATCAAGGCGTGAGCTCTAGTGTCTTTTTTTTTTAGTAATTTTTGTTGTAGCACAACTTGCCATTTATCCACAACAATGTAGCCAAATTTGGCTACAAACAAAGTATGAAGATAGAATGATTTAAGGATCCTTCTTCTTCTTTTTGGGATACCTATTGAAACGTGAGATAGAATCTTGGTGATCTAGGCAAATAAAATAAAAATGTCTAAATTTGGCGACTAGAAACCCTAAAAAGATTTACTTTGTCACATTTTTCCCAAAAAAAGGTTTTGATTGAGCTCTCCTTCTTCAGAGTGGTATGGTATATATATTTTTTTAATTTTCTAATGTTGCTCAAGTGGTGATCATCCATAAATATCGCTACTTGAGCAAAATATTGATGTGGCGATATCATCAATGATATGATATAATCGCTCAAGTGGCAAATATCAAATTTGGCGATTTAAAAATCTTCTTCTTTTGCACCCTTTTCTTGTGTTGTAGGCAAATTGTGGCGAATTTAATAGGCATAATAATTGTACTTATTAGTTTTTTTGGCGAATGACTCTTCAAAAAAAAAGGGAGAATTTTTATGACAGAATATTCCGATTCCCCAAAAACAAATTCACGAGATATCGAAAATTCGCCACACAAAAACCCAAAAAACAGACCCCAAAAAAAATTATATATATATATATATATATCCTCCTCCACAATTGAAGAGTATTTTTTGGAAGAGCAAAAATATTAGTAAAACCTAGCTAGGGTTTGAAGAGCAAAACTCTGGGTTGGTACTTGATACCTAAGCCTAGTAATAATGTTGTGCAAAGTTTGGGATTATCGTGGGTGGGCGAGATGGAGAAGAAGACCGAGAGAACGCCACGTGTAAAAAAATCGGACGGCATCCGGTCCACAAGACGAGGGTGGTGGGGGTTTCCCCCTTTTACGGCGGCGGACTTTCCATGATTCAATGGCGCACTACTACCACCTACACTCAAAATAAAATAACATAAAATAAAATAAAATAAAATAAAAAATAAAAAGTTGACGTCGTGGTGGTAGTATAAATGTTTTGTTGTGTTGTTGTGAAATTTGAAGAACAAAGTTCACAAGCCAAAAAAATTAATTATTTTTTTAAAAATATAAAAAAATCGTCGATCTGAGTCTTCCACCTCTGATTCAATACTCTTCCTCTTGTACATACATCATTTGTAGAAGCAAAAAAAAAAAAATTTAAGCAAAATTTCGCTGTGTCTGCGGTATGTATACTACTACTACTCCGTAGTGTAGAGCTTTTTGGTAATATCAAGCATTTTGGGTTCCGTTTCTCTCGAGCTTCAAAGTTGGTTTGCTAATTTTGTTTCTTTTTTTTCGTTTTCTTTTTTTTTCCTTTTTTCCGTTTTTGGGTGTTGTCGAAGAATGAGGAAGATCTGACTGAGAGAGAGAGAGAGAGAGAGCCAAGGTGGAAATCTTTTGTTTCCTTTCATCGTGCATTTTGATGACATTTTTTGAGAGAGAGAGAGAGAAAGAGAGGAGACAAAGGTGGAAATGTTTTGCTTCGATATTTCTTCATCGATCATTTTGATTACATTTTGACTACATTTTGATATAGAGAGAGTTATAATAGAGGAAGTGAAGTTGTAAATATTTTGTTTCATTTTATCTCATCGAGTGTTTTGACGACATTTCTGTTTGGAAATGTCTCGTACCAAGTAGTTGCAAATTTTCCTCCTCCGTTCTGATCGCTCTTCTTCGTACTTTCGCTTCCTCTTTATCTGACAGTCACTTGGTGATTTCCAGATTTCCAAGGTTTTTTTTCTGTTTTCTCTTTTTTTTAATAATTTCCTGGGAGTCTTTTTCAAATGGGTTTCTCGAGAAACTAAAAGTTTTTGCAAGCGTTCTTCGTTCTTGGATTTCTCTGGAACACACTCCAGTTTGATTTTGTCCAAGTGCTTCTTCTTCTTGTCTTTCTGTGTGATTTTTTGAAAATTTTGCGGAGTATTTTCTCTTCTGTGTGTGGGTGTTTTTTTATTCCCCGGTAGACATTGGGTTTTGTACAGAAATCCAAGTTTTGGAGCAAGGGTGATGGAATGGCAGCTTCTTGAGTAAAGGAAAATATTCGAGTCACAGGGGAAGGAGCAATCTGATACAAGCTCCCGTCAGCTTTCGGGGGGAGCTGCAGCAGGGGTGCTACGTTTTGTCAGCACTTTGCAAGGCACTTACTGGCTGCAGGAGAGTGGACTCAACAGCCAGTGGAGGGCACAATGGGTGATGCTGAAATCTCTGAAAGAAGAGAACCGATCTATATCTGGAAGTTCCTGGCATTGGTGGTGATCAGTTGCTTATCTTTCCACACAAATCCAGTTCATGGTCATGGATCAAGATCGACACAGTTTCTTCTTCTTCGCAGCTGGAAGTTGGAATTCTTCATGCCCTCAGCATTCTCTGGGTATCACCAAATTGCTGCAGCAAGCATCAAGCAATTGGGTAAGGTGCAAATTTGTCCCTGACTGCCTGGCAGCAGTGGAAATCTTGCAGAAATCTTCACAGCCTAAGGGTCTCTGTCCATTAAGCTGCTGTGATCACAATTACACACAGTGTGCTGTGAGCACAGTAACCTAATGGAGAGCCATGGACATAGGACCTTGTTTCTTGTTGCAGGGATCGTCGCTTTTCATCGGAGAGCTGCAAATGCGTTGAAAATATGTAATTAGTCATGTTAGGAACTTTTGGAACACACGTTCTCATTTTTTTAAAGGGACAGATGTCATTGTATGGTGAGTCACAGTTTGAATCACATCTGTCCTACAATTGGCATTGCTTAACCAGTAGAGTTGTGACATGACTGTGAGCACAGCTGATTGTAAAGACATAATGGAAAGCTGTTGTGATCACAGCAGCCTAATGGAAAGATGTCTAATGTATTCAATTTTTCCACTTGGAAAGAAAAAGTTGCTTTCTCTTTGATAACCAAACATGATCCGTTTTTTATTTTTGTCAATTTTGCAGAGCCTCATGGAAGAATGGTGTTGCAGCAAATTAAAAGTACCTCAAGCAACTCTGGGGGATCAGCAGAGGACTTCTTCTTCAGACCTTTGGCACCCAGGGACAACCGAATTGATCCCCTCAATGACTTCCACAAGTATCAAGCTGGGTATGATCTGCAGAACAAGCATTACTGGGCGGTGTGTGCTCCCTCTCTTTCTCTGGATCATGAATCTGGTTCCAGTAATGATGTGACCAGTCATCCTTGTTGCATTATCCTACCCATTCAAATGTCTTACTCGTGGGTACAAGAGATTGTATTGTGAATGAAGAGGCCAGAGTTTAGGGTTTAGGGTTTAGCTCACACACAATTTATTTATGCTGTTCATTGGGTGCTTTTGAATTGGTGGATCTTTTGCAGTCAGTGATCTTCACAGGAGTCTATGGATATGGATTGGCAGTGTTGTGGCTTGCAACAGGCCTTGTACTATCACTGGTGGTGTGCTGCCACTGCATGTGCAGCAGCCAGCCACGCTTTAAGCAACCTCGTCCTCCTTCATACTACTGGATGCCACGTATCATTGTGTTCATTCTCTCATTGATTGCCATGTGAGTTTTTGTGGTTCCACCAAGGTTTGTGGTGTCTGTTTTGCTACTCTTGCAATTTGTGCACAGTTTTCATGGCCTTTTTTTTTTCCTTTGCAATATTTTCCCAATGGTTTTGTTGTTGGTTATGTCAAAGCATGTGTTGGAATGGCTATCAGAAATTTATTCTTATGTGCATGTGTTTGCTTACAGAGGGAGTGCTGCAGTGCTGTTCTTGGCCAGCAGAGAATTTAACACACAGGCCTACAATGTAGAGGATGTTATTGTGGCAGCTGCAGATAATGCAACAGCCTCAATCCACACTGTCTCAGCAACTTTCTCAGGCGTACAATCAGCCCTGCAGACCAATTTCTCCAATTTTGTGGCAACTTTGAACTCTACAGCAACTGACCTTGACAATCAGGCATCATTTGTGCAGTCAAAATTGGTGGTCAACAAGAAGAGCTACAAGGAAGTTATCCATATAATGTATGTGAGGAGGCGCCACTGTTTTCCATCAAGTTCAGATGTAGATTGCAGACATTTTCGTACATTGGTTTTATGTGATTTGGTTTAGGGTTTTGCATAAATGCATTGTCAAGTGTTTTCCTTCCTCTCTACAACAATTGATTGGGGTTTTTCTCTCTGTGAAACTGTTGCAGAGAGCTTGTGTTGATTGTCATTGTCTCGGTGAACTTGGGTCTCATTGTCTGTGGATTTGGTACGCTCCTTTTTCCTTCACATAATCATGAGTTATCTAAGAATTGGGTCACAAGATGTGGGAGTGTGATTGTTATGGGTGGCAGAATTCCATTGGATACAAGGAGAGCAAACCCAACATAAGTTAAACAAGTTCTGACATTTTTTTTGACTGTCAATTTGCAGCTTCAACATTTTTCCGCTGGAGAAGATTTTTCTATTTGTAAGTGGTGAATATTTACATTAAGCAAATTCTGAATTTTATACCTGAAAGTCAGTCTTGAAATGTGTCTGCGTTATATGATACTGATTTAACTGTTTCTGGTCTTCTCTAAAATAACAAGATGCATGAGCTCTCTGAAGCATTGGAGTTTGAAGGAAATTCCATTTTTGTAAGTAGGAAGTGAGAGTTCATGTATTGGTTTTGCTTGACCTATTTTTCAAAATACCAAAGAGATGTAAAAGTGTGGGTGGTGGTAATGGGTATTTTAAACAGGGTTATTGTCATCGCTTGGATTATGACAACATTGACTTGGGCTATGTTTGGGCTTTTCCTTACCATTGACAAGTGAGCATGCTAATTCTTCTCGTCATTTCTTGGTTTGCTTCAAGATTCAGAGTTTTTTGTTAGAGAAATGTTGGACCCAATTATTTTCCTTTTCTGGTCACATTGAAATTGGCATATTCAGAAGAGAAAGGCAGCTCTAGTTTGCAACAGTGTTTGTGGGCTGAAAAAGGTGGAGATTTGGTATGACTTCTGATTTGGGCTGCATCTTTTTGTGTGGTTTTTGAACAGCGTGGCATCAGACACTTGCTTAGCTGTGCAACAATATTTAAATGATCCCCGAAATACCACTCTTGATGCGTTGCTCCCTTGCACGGAGTTGGCTACAATTGATACTGCGTACAAGAAAACACGAGCTGGAATGGATAATCTGATTCATCAGGTAATAATTCATTCACACCCACAAAAAATTCAGATGAGCATAAAGAGTTTCAGTTTTCCTTTAGATGTTCCCAAGAAATAAAAAATAAAAAGATCAGCATCTTAGCTTGGTACTTAGCTTTGGGATGTGCATGACAGGCAAATCAGACATATGTACAGTACACAACAGGCACTGGCATTGACTTAACTTCACTTTGTGATCCCATGGGAGGACCACCTGACTATTTGTATACCGGGTATTGTGCAAATAATACACTGCCAATTGGCCAAATTCCACAAGTAAGTGACTACTCAGCTTCTTCTTTTGCAAGTAACATAAACCAAATAGGCTTGAAATTTCTGCCCGAAAAAAACAAAAATCTCTCTTCCACCACTTGCTTAGTTGACAAAATTTGTGATAAAACAAATGAAAATTGGCAAGGTTTTTGGCCTTTTTTATTAAATTTTTTTTATCTCCATTGTACCCGTCCCCCAACCTAGGAGAATTTGAAGCTGATTTCTTGTCTTGCCAGTAGTTGGCAAGTAGAGGTGCTTGCTGCTGCAGATTATAACTATAGGATTCATTCTCAAGTTACTTGTGGGTGAGGAAACTTGCTGCGTTAGTTTCCCAAGTTCTAATGAACTCAGAGGAATTGGGTTCTCTCGAGATTTTGTGGATCATGATTTGGAGTACCCATCAGTTCTACAGTTGGGATGTGTCTCAAAATGAGGCAGTTTACTGGTTTCATGTTTGAGGTTTTTGAGAGTTAACATGTTTGACAAAGTAATAGCTGAATTTGTGTCATTGCAGGTGATTGGACCCTTTGTGTGTGATAACAGTAGTGTTTCCGTTTGCAATGTTGAAGGGAAGAATATAACCCAGTCACAAAATGCATCCATCTCAACTGTACTTTTAGGTGAAGACTCTTTCCTTAAAGCTCTTCCTTTTCAGACTGTTTATTATGTAACAGAAAAGAGTGGGGGCAAGCTAGAGAGTTCTGTGCATTTTGTATACAGGTGCAGCACATTTTTCAGATCCTATTTTTCATATTTATATTTCCCTGAATATTTTTTTTATTTTCTGAAATTCTTTTTTTGCTGAATGTGATGCATCACAGCTTCACAGAATATTTTGGATGTTTTCCCAACAATTACTGGTCTTCTCAACTGCTCATTTGTGACCAACACATTGTCGATTTTGGTGAAGCAGCGATGTGCACCAGCTAAAACCGCTATCCTTCATATCTGGATTTCTTTTGTTGTGTTGTCTTCAGTTATGATCCTGCTCATCATTTTCTGGGTGCTTGCAAATGTCCGAAATAGCAATCAGCGGTACTTAGCCAGCATTCTTCCTCAAGAGGAAACAATGCGCTCAAGGCCTTTCCATGTCATGCCAAAATAGGGCAAATGAGGTTTTTATATATCTGATTTAGATGTGTATTTTTTGCGCAAACGGAAAATGCATACTGAGAGCAAGGTGATGATGATGAGCAACAGCTTTGATGCATCACAGGCTACCAGAAGTGAAATTACAAAGAGGGAGATACCCATGAAATATTTCTCGCACTAGAACCCTAAACCTATAGGGCCTTCAACATACTGATATGCCATTAATGCTGAAACACCCATTGACAGATATGAAGGTAGCTGATGAGACTCACACTGATTGATTATGGTGGTAAGATTTCCTGTGGTTGAAATTCACAGCATCTTTTCAATTGGTGCATCATCAGGCTTCATGCTGGTTATTGGCAAAGCTGCCAAAGTTTTTTGTACCACAGAAGATTTCCATAATATTGTTGGATTATTTTTAACAGAGTTCTGCTTAGATGAACAAATGCATTGAATTGATGACTTTTTCCCCCCCCCCCAAGTGAAATTTAGTTTGACCAAAGCTTTTGAGATTGGGGATTTCTTGATCTGTATGAGAGATTTAGTTTGAACAAAGCTTGCCAACATGATTTGTGACTACAGGGCATAACATAGTAGAGAGATGTTGATTAGAAGCATGTTCGTTTCGTGATTGTTTTCATTTTTTTGGTTTGATAAAGTTTGGTGTTTTTTTTCCATGAGATTAGAGGCCAAATGCTTTTCATCATGATTTTGTGATGTTTTCCCAAAGCTGAGAATATCATGAATGGGAAGGTTGATCACAGTTTCAATGGGGTTTTGGGTTGTCTTATTATCTTTCTATATAATCAATGGTACCAGTTTTTTTGTACTTTGGGAACATGGGTTCAGAACTTCAAAAGTATCCATCTACTGTTGACTATGTAGCCTACAAGAGCATTGCAGGTTACCCAGCATAACCTCTTCAGATTTAGGTTAAAGAAGTGGACCATTTTCCATTTTATTGGCCTTGCATACCAAGGCAATTAGGATATTGTGTTTAGATTCATTATAGAGTATAGTAGCTTAAGGGATTTTGGCGTCTAGGTAATAGCCTAAGGTCTATTTTTATATGAGGATTTTTGAAAGATGATATTTTGGCTTGTGTTGAAACTCGAGATTAATTATAGAGTTATGATGTCTTGAAGGATTTTGGTTTCTTTATTTAGAGGATTGTTTTTGAAGGTTATATTTTTGCATGGTGAAATAAATTTGAGTTTCCATAATTCTTCTTTTTTTGCCTTAAGATACTCTTTAATGTAAATCGTGAGGCCACAGTGTGACACGCCCCTTGTTAATAATCTGGTGGAAATTATTTGTGTTTTTTGGAGGGCAAGGATACTTGTAGTATTATTGCCTTGCATTTTGAAAAATAAAATGCTCGCTGTGTGGATGTTTCACTTTTTGAGATGCTTGGCCTCTTCTTTTTTTTTTTTTCCCCTCTTTTTCTATGCTACCTGGCAGGCACCACAAAGAAAAAATAATAATCTGCGGGATTCTTCTCCCAGAATATTACAAACAAATAAATGAGGAAAAAAAATTCTCTTTGCCCGAAGTAAGGGCCCCCAAGGTTGTTGCCAAGGGAGTGACCTGCACTAGGAACAACAGTTATTGAAAATACATTCAATATTAACCCTAAACCCTAAGATCAACCCTAAGGGTTTTGGGTCAATATTCAATTTAGGGTTGGTAAGGGTTTAGGGTTTAGGGTTGTCACATGAAGGGCTTGGGGTGGGGAGTAGAATTGGAAGCTTTTGATACCTAATATAGGACCTAATTAGGACTGTTTTGAGATAGTTTTAAAAACTTTAGGGACATATGCATTCATGTGAACTCTATTAATATATTTATTTATTTATTTATTTTTATGACAACTAAAATAACCTTGAAATTAATTTGTGACAATTTGATATTTTTAGGTGCTTTGTCCACTTTGCCCATTATCAGATTATCCACAATATTGACATATTTGTTGTCCTTGTTCAAGAAATGAAAATTGGGTTGAAATGAACTTACTATACTAGAGAGCTTCAATACATGTCTGGCCAATAAATAATTACTTTTGAAGATTCCATTTTGAAATTTTGACTATTCCTAAAAAAAAGTTTCAAAATTTCAAAGAATTTACAAATAATTTAATTAGTGTCAGCCTTTTTTGGTGTGAAATTTTGAATTGTGGCAAAAAAAAAAAAAAAAAAAATATGTAAAAAAAAAACAAAAATTAAAAAAAAAAATATTATAATTTTTATAATTTATTATTTTT
>Ga0116231_10014842_pt1 | contig 10298 bp, 8 predicted proteins | sample S1TSphgellanicum_2_FD_89695 | JGI IMG/M metagenome (GOLD analysis project Ga0116231, IMG submission 89695) | Host-associated microbial communities from peat moss isolated from Minnesota, USA - S1T2_Fd - Sphagnum magellanicum MG | ecosystem: Host-associated > Plants > Peat moss > Unclassified... | reverse complement strand
GGCCGCTGTAATACATGTCGGACAGTGCCCGCTGGGCTCCCGCGTCGCCCCTTGCAGCCTCGCCGCGCAGAGCCTGCGCGATCTTGCGGCTGTCGGCATGCACGGCGAGGCCCTGGGACGCCATGCGGTTGAGCGCCGTGGCAGCGCGCACGCTGCCGCCCTCGGCGGCACGGTCCAGCCACTCCTCGGCCGCGTCATGGTCGCGCGGAACGCCTTGGCCAAGCTCCAGTTTTTCCCCAAACTGATACTCGGCGTCATGATCGCCGGCCATCGCCCTGTTGTAGAGCGCATAATCCTTCGCGTTCAGCGGGCAAGTGAGGCTGAGATGGCACCGCAGGCGCATCCGCGCCAGCGCTTCAGCCGAGGCATCGGGGGCGAATCGGCTTTCCGCTCGGGCTGTCGCGATCGACCCCGCCAGACCCAAAGCGACCCAAGCCATCCCCGCCAGAAATCGCCGCCGAGTCGAAGAATTCATCGAACCTCTCATTGCGTTGCAGGGCGCGACCGCCCGGCCAGCCTCGTCTGCCCCTTCTGGAATGCGCCAGCCGCGCACCGCGGTGATGGCGCAGACGGTCAATCAAGTCTGGGTGACAGAGGCAAGTCATAGTTTCGCGACCGCGCGCCGGCCGCGATGTGGCACCTGTTGACGGCTCTCCGCTATCGTATCGGTCATGGCCGTTTCCCAAGCGCAAAGCGAAGCTCGTACGGCGAGCGATATCGGATGCGCGGCCCTCGAGGCCGGACATCGCAAGGAGGCCGCGCGATGGCTGGATCGGGCGCACCGCCTCGCGCCGGACAATCTGTCTATCGCCTTCATGTTCGCCACCGCCTTGAGCGGCCTCGATGACGCGCGCGGGCATGCGCTCCTCGCGTGCCTTGTCGCGGATCATCCGGGCTTTCGCGACGCGCATATCGCGCTCGCGGCGGCCGAGCGGCGGAGGGGCGACCACGACGCGGCGGCGCGGCGCCTGTCTGGCCTGCTTTCCCGCGCCGCGCCCCCGCGGGGCGCGGCGTTCCGGCGGCTGGCGGACGCCATCGCGCGGGATGCCGGCGCGCCCGGCTGGATTGCCGCGACCAGCAGCGGCACCGTCGTCTTTTCGGCGCCCGGCATTCGACCCGAGTTGCGGCTGGACGAAGCGGTGCTGCCCCCGTCAACCGGACGGTCGCGTTCGTTGCCGCCGGCGTGGCGGCAGGCAGAGCGGCTCGGGGCAACGTTATCCGGGACACCCCTGCTCGGCAGTCCGGTCGATCTCGCGGCGCTGCGGCGGGTCGAGGGATTCGTGGAGCGGGCGGCCAACGGCGATCTTACCGGCTGGGCCTGGCTGCCCGGCGATCCCGATGCGGCGCCCGACATCCGGATGGAGACGCGCGCCGACGGCGAGACCCGCACAGCGCGGGTGCGCGCGACGGACGAGACCTTGACGGCCATGGCGCGTTTCGGGGCCGTGCGCCCGCGTGGTTTTCGCATCGCGGCGTTATCAGTGCGCGGGGCCGGCGCGGTGAGGGTCATGGGCGGGGATGGCCGCGATCTCGCCGGAAGTCCGATGCTGGATGGCGATGAGCGGCAGGCCGCCCGAACAGCGGCCTCGGTCCTGGGACGAATATCGGATGCAATTGATCCGGTATCCGCATTCCATCGCGACGAATGGCGGCCGCTTCCGGTGGACCTCGCCCCACCGGCGGGTGCGGCATCGGCCCGGGCGATCCCGCCGCGCCGGGCCGTCGATATCGTCATTCCGGTCTTTCAAGGCGCGGAGGACTTCGTCGCCTGTCTGGCCAGTCTGCGCCGTGACCTGCCTGAGGGCGCGCGGATCGTCGTCATTGACGATGCGTCTCCGGACACCAAGCTGCGCGGTGCGGTGGACGCCGCCGCCGCCCGTGGCGAAGTCGCGCTGGTGCGCCATGACCAGAATCGCGGCTTCCCCGGCGCCGCGAACAGCGGCCTCCGCCATGCGCGCGCGGCCGATGATGGGCCGCGGGACATCCTGCTCCTCAATGCCGACACGCTGGTGCCGGCGGGCGCGGTTGGAAGGCTGGCCGAAGCGGCCTACTCGATGGGCGATATCGGCAGCGTCACCCCGATGAGCGATGACGGCACCATCGTTTCATACGCGGCCGCCTTCCGTCGCCGGCCGATCGACGTCGCGGAGGCGGATCGTTTGAACCGTCTCGCGCGGGCGGCGAATGGCGACGGGGTGATCGACCTGCCGACGGCGGTCGGTTTCTGCATGTTCATCCGTCACGATTGCCTCTCGGAAACCGGGATGTTCCGCGAGGACGCCTTCGCCCAGGGCTATGGCGAGGAGAACGATTGGTGTCTGCGCGCGCGCCATTTCGGCTGGCGGCACGTCGCGGCCACCGGCGTGTTCGTCGCGCATCTCGGCGGCCGGTCGTTCGGACCGCTTAAGACGCATCTTCTTGCCCGGAACCTCGCCGTGCTGAACCGGCTGCACCCGGGATACGACGCGCTGGTCGCCGAGTTCACCGCTCGCGATCCGCTCGCGCCCGCGCGACGGCGCATGGATGAGCGACGGTGGCGGGCCGCGCGATCCCGCGCCGGCGCGGTGGTGATGATCACCCATGATCTCGGCGGCGGTGTCGGCCGCCATGTGGCCGAACGCGGCGCGGCCATCCGTGCCGAGGGGCTGCGCCCGATCATCCTGCGTCCCGCCACGCGCGCGGGCGGGGCCCTGGCGTGCCGGGTCGGCGACGACGGCGACGACGACACCGCCGATCTGCGCTATGAAATACCGAAAGAGCTACCCGCCCTGGCAAGACTGCTGGGGCCGGATCGGCCAATGCGGGTCGAAATTCACCATCTGCTCGGACATGCCCCGGAGGTCGCCGGTCTCGCCGCCTTGCTCGGCGTGCCGTGCGATGTCGTCGTGCATGATTACGCGCTGTGGTGCCCGCGCGTGACGCTGTGCGGGCGGGGCGGCCTGTACTGCGGCGAACCCTCCCGGATCGACGAGTGCGAGGCTTGCGTCGCCGATCTTGGCGGCCGGATCGGCGAGGAGATCGGTGTTGCCGGACTCAGGACACGTTCCGCCGCCATGCTGCAAGCCGCGCGCCGGGTGATCGTGTCGTGCGAGGATGCCGGGACACGGTTGAGGAGGCATTTCCCGTCGGTGCGCCCGGTGGTTTCCCGCTGGGAAGGTCCGGTCGCCGCGCATGCAGGACGTTGGGCCGCCACGCCCGCCGATGGCGAGACGCTGCGGATCGTGGTGCCGGGCGCGATCGGGCCGGAGAAGGGCTACGATGTGTTGCTGGCTTGCGCCCGCGATGCGGCGCGCCGAAACCTCGCGGTTTTCTTTGTCGTCGTCGGCCATACCGTGGATGATGCACGTCTGATGGCGACAGGGACGGTTTTTGTGACGGGGCGCTACGAGGAGGCCGAGGCGATCGATGTGATTCGGCGCCAGGACGCGCATCTGGCGTTCATCCCGTCGGTATGGCCGGAGACCTGGTGCTACGCGCTGTCCAACGCGTGGCGCGCCGGGTTGCCCGCGGCGGCCTTCGCGCTCGGTGCGCAGGCCGAACGGATCGCCAAGGCCGGAACCGGCGGCATCTTGCCGCTTGGACTGGCTCCGGCGCGCGTCAACGACTCGCTCATCGGCCTTTGCCGCGCCGGGCGCACGCGGAGGCCGACCGTCTTGCCTGCCCTCATTCCAAATGCCTGATTCAAGGTTTCCGATCATGTCGCAAGCGCAGCAGAGACATCCCAACGTCAACACCCTGCCGCGCGCCGGCACCCGCCAGACCATCGACCTAGCGTCCACCGCGCAGTTCCTGTTGTTTGAGCCGGGCCTGTATGCCGTCGATTTCAACGTCGCGCGCTCGGTTCAGTCGGAGATCGGTCTGCGGCTGCCATGCATCAGGTTGGAGGCGCTGCCGGCGCAGCATTACCCGGGGCGCGCTTTCGTGTCGTTCGCCGCGGAGGGCGGATGGCTGTCGAGCCGTGAGGAGGCGGCGTTTGTGCTTGTGACGGGCGGCCAGGCGGGGCTCGTCCTGACTGTCTACCGGCTGGCAGGGTCCATGCCGGCGCCAGAAATCCGCATCCGCGCCCTCGTCGTTCAAGGAGCGCCCGGTGGGGTGGGCGGCGCGATGGTGGCGGATATGCGACCCGGCGCCGATGCCAATCCGCCCATGGGCGGCCCGCGGCCCGGTGTACCGCTGAAGATACTGGCCCATGTCCGTGCCGTGGGTGACGTCACCGCCCCATTGAACGGATGGGCCGGGACGCCGGGGGGTGCCAATCCGATCGAAGGCTTTGCCGTGACCCCCTTGAGCGATCTGAGTGCCGAGGATCTAGAGTATCAGGCGGTGCTGGGCCATAATTGGAACACGCCCTGGTTCCGCGGCGGGGAGTTCTGCGGGAGCCGGGGATTGGCGTTGCCGCTGCTCGGGTTCCGCGCCCGCCTGACCGCCGCCGCGGCGGAACGCTTCGACCTCCGGTGCTGGGGCGGGTTCGTGGGCGGTGGTATCATCGGACCTGTGGAGGCGGGCGATATCTGCACGGTCGGAGACGCGCCGCTTGCGGCTCTGCGCCTGGAGATTTCACCACGTTCCCCGGAAGCGGCCGCCATGCCGTCGAGCCATGTCGTTCCGGACACAGCGGTCCGCAGGCCGAAAATCCCGGCGGCGGGCGCCCGAAAGCGCCGGGCGAAGGGAGCGGTCGCTTAGATGGACGCGTCCGTCGCTTCGGCCATTTCAGTTCGCCGCCGAGATGTCGGGATTTTTTACACGCTACCACAGGGTCAGCGCTAGAAGACTGTAAATTCAGCGCAATTCAAGTGGCATCTCGTTTGCAAGGGACGCTGATATCGATGCATAGGAGTGGGTTCACAATGGCTAAGATTTCGACTTGGTTCGCTGGTCTCACCGTAGGCTTAATGGTCAGCACGACCAGCGCCTGGGCAATCCCGACCAGTCAAGCGGTTTCACAGACTGGATCGGTCCTGTTCACAATCACCGGCCCGGTGACGTATTATGAGGGAGCGAACTCGTACACGAGCTATAGTCAGGTCGATCTCTCGCAATTGACCGGTATCGATCTGTCGGCCGCGACCATCTATGCTGCGGCAGGAAGCGGAATTTTCTCGGATATCAACAGCAATCCGAATGGCGACGCGGACGGCTTTCTCTATGCGCCGCTCTCTGCAGGAGAGGCTGCCGGTACGATCGTGCTGGTCGATGACTCGAATTGTCCGGCAGGCGCCAGCACCTGCCCGGGGTCGCAACAGTTCGGTTTTGATCACGTCGGCCAGTTCACGACCGCTATCCCTGTTGTGGAGCAGTTAAACGCTATCCCGAATGATCCCACCGTTTCGTTCATCGTCAACGGCAATCTGACGGGTGGAACCGAGGGGGATTATATCTCGCCTTTGACTGGAACCTTCACGATCAGCCTGAACCAGAGCGGCGGGGCGGGAAATCTGATCGGGATCACGGCTACGCTCGCCACGCCGGCGTAGTTCACGCCCACGCCTGTTCCGGAGCCGGCGTCGCTTGCTCTTCTCGGCACTGGCTTGCTGGCGATCGGCATGGTGGTCCGTCGCAAGGCTTCCTGACCGGCTCGACTTTCTCGCCTGAAACGACCCAACCCGCCGGGACATTGTCCCGGCGGGTTGTTTATTGATCAGCGTCAAACCGTACCAGGCCGTTCGGGCTGGAACGCGGCGGCGTGGCGCCCCGCGCCCCTGGCAATAGCCTGACCGCATGGTATGGTATCGCTGCAACACGTGCCGACTGCGGAAGGACTACCGATGAGCGCGACAGACTACCCAGGTTCCGCCAGCACGGCGCGGGCCACGGCCAGCGCGTCTCGCGCGCGTAAAACCATGATCTTCGCCAACGACAAATCGAGCGGCAAGACCACCACGGCAAACGCCGTCATCGTCAGCCTGCTGCAGCGCTACCCGATCCTTATGAAGGCGATCGAGGTTCGCGAATACGAGCGCCATCCGCGCCTGAGCGTCATCTTCCGCAAGGAGGACGGGCTCGGCGGCGTCACGCATCGGGATGCCCGCAACGCCGCCGCGTTCGATATGTCGCGGGAACTGGCCTACGACCCGAACGCGACGCCGTGGGACGATCTGCTTTATGACATCGGGATCGGTAACCTGATCGTTGATCTCGGCTCGAACATGTTCACCGAGATCTGCCGTATTCTGGACGACGAACCGAGGCCGATATTCCCCGAGGGTGGCGACCGGGTCGGCGCCGTGGTCCCGGTCACCACGGCGGCGGACAGCATCGAGGCCGCGACGGCGGCGATCGAAAGCGTCATCAGCTGGGGCCCGCGGACCCATGTGTTCATCGTCGAGCAAGAGTATCTCGGTCGGTTCACCGCGGAGATGAATGACTGGACGGCCTATCGGGAGCGGCTGCTCACATCCGAGCCCGGGCGCGTGCGTGTGATCAAGGTCGATAAGCTGCTGGTCGCGGATATCGGGTCCGTGGTGTTTCAGCGTATCGACAAGATCGTCGCCGAGGCGCAGGCCGCGTTGCGCTCCGACAAGCTGACGGGCGCCCCGCTGCTGCGCGCCCTGCGAAAGGCGCGCGCGGAGATCGCCTGGGGCAACCGCACGCTGGAGGCGATGAAGCCGATCGCTGACTGGTTCGCGACCTGACGCGTTCTCACCCCATCACGACGCGGTATTGACGGTGATATCCGGCAGGGTCGATGCGGACATCGATCAAGGCCGGACCATCGCCTGAGAGCGCCTCTTCGAGCGCGCTCGCATATTCATCGACGGTCTGGACCGACCAGCCACGACCGCCGAGGCCATGCATCACCTGGCCGAAGTCGATATGCTGCCACGCAAGGGTGTCGCTCGGCATGTCGCGCAACCCGCGTCCCGAGGCGACCAATGACGGGCCATCGTCATTGAACACGATGATCACGATACGGGTCCCGGCGGAGACCGCCGTCGCCAGTTCCGCCAGCGCCCCCGCGAGCCCGCCGTCGCCGACAAACGCAATCACAGGTCGCGCCGGCTCGTGCAGCGAAGCGGCGATGGCGGCCGGAACCGCGAAATTGCCTGCCATGGCGCCGTTCGAGATGAGGATGTCTCTCGGCCGCGTGCAGCACCAGAAATTCGTCGCGGAAATCAAATGCGCCCCGGCATCGACGCTCACCCGGGGTGTCTGGCAGCGATGTTCAACCGCCGCGAGCGCCATCTCGACAACGCGCTGCGGACCGACCGTGTCCCGCCGGCCCGGATAGGCAAGCGCGCCGCGCAGCGCGTCCCGGTGTCGCGGCACCGTGTTGTCCTCCCACTCCGACCGGCGGGCTGCGGCAGAGAGAGTCTCTAGTGTCTGGGCGATCTCGCCGACGACAATCAGCTCGGCCTCAGCCACGCAGGGCGCGCGATCATAGGCGGCGATCTCAATGATCGGGCCGCGATAGCGCCACGAGCCGGGCGGCGTCACCTCGGCCGGCTCGACCCCGATCAGCACGAGGAGGTCGGCGCGCGAGACGACCGGCGCCTCCGCCGCGCCGCCGGTGAAAATGCCGCTGTTCAGACGATGGTCGTCCGCCAGCACGCCTTTCGCCTTATATGTCGTAAACGTCGGACATTTAATTGATTCGGTGAGAAGTTTTGCTGCCCCGGCAGCCGGCTCTGACCTTGTCTCCATCCCCATCACGAGCACCGGGCGCTTCGCTCGCGCCATGCGGTCAATGACCTGTTCGATCGAGGAATACAGCGGGACGGAACGCGGAACGCCTCTCGAGGCCGGCGCGAACGGCAACGGCATCGCGGTCGTGTCGCCACCGATTTCGAGCATCACGGGGCCGCATGGAGCCGCCAGAGCCGCGGCGGCGAGTTCGGTCAGCAACTCCGCTCCGTCCTCGCCGGACAGGGACCGGTGTGCCTTTATCAGGCCGGGGAACATGAGGCAGGGATCGATGTCGTGACCGTTTCCGGCGGGATGCGCGCCGGTCGTTGAACGGTCGCGTATCACGATAACAGGCGAACGATCGCGCGCCACGGTGGAAAGACCCGCCAATGCGTTGAAAAGACCGGAGCCGTCGCTGACAAGGGCGACACCGGGCACCCCGGAGAGTTCGCCTGTCACACCGGCGGCGATCACGGCGGCGCCATCGTGGCGGGTGGGGATGAAGCGAATGCCCTGGGTCCGCAGCGCCGCGATGAGATCAAGACCGGCCCGTCCGCCCGGCGCCCCGAACATGCGGCGTATCCCGATCTGACGTAGGGAAAGCGCGAGCGCGTTCGCAGCGCTCGTTCCACGGATTTCGTAATCTGAAATGCGTCGTTGGACGTTCATGGCGAAGTGGCATCCTCGATACGATCATCTCTGACGCGGCGACCGCGGCACGGGAAACCTGTCGCGGCCATGCGTCTTGTCTCGGTGGCGGCCGGTTTTCAAAGGGAGGTCCGACTATTTGAAAAACGGTTCCGCCAGCGACGCGAAGATGCACTCCGCCCCACACCTGAGCAATCTCGGATGCGGCGTTGTGTCAAAACAATCGGCAACATACGCATTTCTGAAGCAAAGTCGGAAAATTGGCGAAGATTGATGATGTAATTTTAACCTTTGTCCGGTGTAGCTGGAGTTTCAATCGCCTGAAACCGGGCTTTTTTCGTCACGGTCCTCGGCGCGTGCGGCTGAGGCGGCCCGAAAAGGGCCGCGTATCAAAAACCGAGTTTCACGTCGTTCCATCGTGATCCGGGTATGATGTCACGCGCATCTGACGCGGGCGACCGCGGCCCGTCGTCACGGCTGGAGGCTTCGGGCCGCCCGGATTCTCCGGGCCGGCGGCGCCTACTCCTCCGGCTCGGTCGTGAACAGCAGCGGATAGCCTTTACTGCGGGCGGCATCCGTGGCGCGGGTGGCCTTGGTCTCGGCGATGTCCTTCGTGAACACCGCCACCACGCATGAGCCGCGCTGATGCGCCGTGAGCATCACCTGGTTCGCGCGGCCCTCGCCCATCCCGAACTCGGCCTTCAACACGCGCACCACGAATTCGCGCGGCGTGAAATCGTCATTGACCAGGATCACCTTGTGCAGGCGAGGCCGCTCGGTCTTGAGTTCGATTTTCGCGCGCGGCTTGGTGTCGAGTTCACTCATCGGACCACCTCCCGATCGTGGACCACCACACTATAGCACCTTCGCCGGCCGCGCGCCGAGAGTGGATCCGGGCATTCGCGAGCCGGGTCAGCCCGCCGGTGCCGGGCGCGGAACCGGCCTCACACGTTGCTGGTCGGCGCGATGGTGCATTTCGCGCCCGGCCGGATCGGGATGGTTCCGGTCTGTCCCGTGTTCACCGGGTCGGGGTAGCTCAGCACGACCCCCGCCTGCGCCTGATCGGGCACGACGTCGATGGATTTGGCTCCGGCGAGGCTCAGGCTCCCGCCGCAGGTGACGGACAGGGTCGTCGCCGGGGAGGAACTGCCGCAGCCGGCCAAAAGGCCGGGGAGGAGCAGCAGGGCGGCCGGACGCAGTTTCATAGTTGTCTCTCCGTGAATCGGGCTTGAGGTCTGCCGCCTACAATGCGGCACGGACCGGCGCTCGGCCAGCGTGCGGCCCACGGGAGGGCGTTCATACGATAGGCGGGGCCATCCGGTTGTGCGATGAAATGCCGCGCCGGGACTGTCCTCGGCGATAGGAGCGCGGCGGGACGACCCATGAGCGATTTCGTGAACGACTACGCGGTCGGCCAGCAGGATACGCGGCCCTGGGGTGACTGGGCGGTGATCGACGCCGGGCCGTTCTACGCGGTCAAGCGCATCAGAGTGATCCCGGGGGGGCGTTTGTCGCTCCAGCGGCACAGCCACCGGGTCGAGCATTGGGTGGTGGTGTCCGGGCAGGCGCGCGTGACGGTGGGCGCGCGGGTGATCGACCTGAACCCTGGCCAATCGGTCGATATCGGGCCGGGCGAGGTGCATCGCATGGAGAACCATGGCGCGGTCGACATGGTGCTCATCGAACTGCAGCGGGGCGCGATCCTGCGGGAAGACGACATTGAGCGGCTGGAGGATGTCTACGGCCGCGCCTGATCGGGTCGGGCCGGCCGGCCGGTCGTGGTAACGGAGCGGCGGATCAGCCAGTTTCCCCCGGCCGCCGCGACCATCAAGGCAGCGGTGCCGAAGAACACGACCCGCACGCCGAAATGGCCGCCCACGAAGCCGCCGGCGACCGGCCCCAGCACCTGCCCGGCGAATTGCGCGGAGACCGCGTAGCCCAGCATGGTGCCGGCGACCGAATCGGGCACGTTGTGGCGGATCATGCTGTTGACCGAGGGCATCAACCCGGCCAGCGCCATGCCCATC
>Ga0116231_10014840_pt1 | contig 10299 bp, 5 predicted proteins | sample S1TSphgellanicum_2_FD_89695 | JGI IMG/M metagenome (GOLD analysis project Ga0116231, IMG submission 89695) | Host-associated microbial communities from peat moss isolated from Minnesota, USA - S1T2_Fd - Sphagnum magellanicum MG | ecosystem: Host-associated > Plants > Peat moss > Unclassified... | reverse complement strand
TTTTTCATCATAAACATGTTTTCTTTTTTTCCTGTTTTTTTTCATAAACTTTTCCTGATTGAGAGGAGAAAGGAAGAACAGGAAAGGCAAATGCTCAAAATGCTACACATGACAAGCCCTCCAGGCAGAGTCAGCCATTTTCGGTTGGAGTATACAGACCATGACTGGATGGATGGATGGATGACGGGACAGATGGATGAAATGATGCTTCACGACGTCCTTTACTATATGTAATATATATATACATGGTTTTGACTTGAAACAGTGTGAATCTACACTGAAAAGCAGCCCATATTGAGCGTGTGTGATGTGAAGAGGACCTTTGATGTCCAAAGTCTTGGTCTACCTTTGGATATTTCTACTAGTAGAAGAGTATCTCCTCTTGATCCCTTTACCTTACAAAAATCTGTAGTGTAGGGTAAAGGCCGAGGCTGCAGGCTTTATCAGAATAAGGGCCTGCATGAGGGCAACCCAAATTTCTTTCTTTTAAAAAACCCCTGTTCCAATTCTGGTTCTTAAAAACCTAGATCCTGATTCCAGTTTGATTGCAATGCTTTTTAAAACTGAGAACCCAGTTCCACAATTCAGAACTGTTTCCATTTAGCAACTGGAACCAACACCAACAATCTTAACCCACAAAACCAGATATCCATCCAACACTCTGGTCTTCCCAATAATTTGACAAAACCTTAACTGGATAATATGTTTGTAGAAGTCAAGGATTCAAGATTCGGTAGGTCATCTTTTTTTAAAAGTGAATATATCATGAGGTCAAAATTTTATCAGTCCAAAGGTTGCTAATTCAAGTGTTTCACTCTTACAGCTATGAATAGGTGTAAGGCATGATCACTCTCACTCATAAATAGTAGGCATAAGAACCCTCTTGCTCCTCCCTCCTTGTGATATATACATACATACATATATATATATAGGCTTACAGTAAGGTTCACCTCATGCTTTATGGTCAAGGCTGGTATGAATATAATAGGCTTACACTATGTTGGTCTGGTATCAACTGTGGTACTGAACACCACACCAACCTGGTCCCCAGTTTGTTTGCAGATACTTAACCTGATATGTGATTCAAACTCCTTATTAAAGTCCATGAGAATGGCAGAAACTAGACCAACCCAGGAATTAAGGTTTAGATATAATCTTTATACTCCAGACCAGAAATCTGTATCTCATGAGCCTTACCCTTCCACCATTTACCCAAGATTGTACACATGCAGCATAAACTTTGTCACATCCCAAGCTATGTTGCAGCAGCCAACATAGTGTTGCAAACTCTTTCTCTTAACTGTTTCCTGAAGCAAAGGATATTCATTTGATAGCTGAGTACACACAACTGCCAGAGGGAATCCAAACTCATCAATCAATGTCCACACTTGAACAGTGAAAAGGCCAACCAATCATGCAAGTAAGGAACTGAAAAAGGTACCTACCAGGGCTAAACAAAGGCAAAGTACAAGCAGGGCAAAATCTGGAACCATGCAACTAAGGAGCTCCTTCAAAAGAACAATATGAGACTGAAGTGTGAAACTACAACTGAATTCCATATCTGTGAGTTCTTTACCTTCACCAGCACACATTACAAACTACCTGCGAAAGGATTATATCTACTCTGACAAACTCAACTAAGACACCTGTTCCTCCTTCCTCAAAATTGGTCTTGTATCCAAATGGCTAAGGATAGGGCACCTTGTGTGAAATGTATGGTTGACACAACTGTCACAGTAGCTTGGCAACCTTCAGGCAGTAGTAACATGATCCCATTTGTCCAACTGCTACAATCCTGAAATTTCTGGATTGCATCTCTTCAATGAGTCAGAACTGAAACAAAACACAGACTGCTACCAAAGGCAGACACTTGGTTGCTCTTTCCAGGATATTTGCATCATTTGTGGAGTGGCCAGAGGATTGCACTCAAGAGTTTGAACTCAGAATGCAGCAAATTCACGTTCTGGAAAATGGCTCTTACATTTGCTTCCTCCAAACTCATTGACAGTTCTGTTGAAGGAGTACACTGAAATGCTATGATCGCTTTTAGCACATGCTATTAGAACCTATAAAAGTGAATATCCTATTTGGTAGCACTCAGTATATTCAAGTGTCAACCCAGTTTAGCCTAGCAAATAGAGTGGTATGCAAGAACTGAATTCAATTGAAAACCCTCTGTAATAAAAGATGCAAGTTTTCCTGAAAAAAAAGAGAGCTCTCCCTTCATCCAAGGGAGAACTTAGGTGCTGTTAGTCAAGCATACATCACCATGACATACTAGTCACAACAACTATCTTTTCTCCACTCCATACTCTAGTACAGGGTGTGAACACTTGGTAAACTTTTTCACCTTCTCTTATCTCATGTAATCTCAAAAAGCTTCTTGAGCTTTACCACCAGCTTCCACTCTTCTGTTGACAGATCATCCCGGTAATTCTCCTTCAGAAGATCAATGGATTGTCGGGTGATGCGGCTCACAAGCTCATCTTCCATGTCAAAATGGCGACCAAACATCTTCTGCATCTCATCTGCATTAGTCCCAACAATCTTCATTGCAACACTCTGACCTTTCTTTGCTGTATCAACCACTTTATGGTTGACTTCCATCGACACAATTTTGCCAATATCAATGCCATCTCGTGAAGGCACACAAAGAGGTGTTCCAACCTTGGCTACACCTTCAATTACATCCACACCAACCACAATAGGATCCTTCTTGTTGAAAACACATTGGGGCATGATCCGCAAAACACAAGGGAAAACAGCCTCCTCAGATGCATCCTTGCGCTTCTCTTCCTTGACCGAATTGATGTAGGCTGTGAACTGATCAAACAAGTGATAGATGATATCTGCAGTGAAAATCCGTACACCTGTCTCATCTGCAAGCTGCTTCGCCTCAGGTGTCACCTTCACATCAAAAGCCAAAATAGTAGCAAACTCCTTCCTTTTCCTTTCCAGCATTACACTGGCCCGCATCACATCTCGCTTGTGCACAGGCCCAATGCTGATGCCACTAACGGGGATCTTAACAGCAGGGCTCTTCAAGAACTCCAAAAGTGCCTCCAGTGAGCCCAACGTTGACGCTTGCACACAAACTCCCTCACCACTCTTGTCAACACGACTCATCACATTCTTCATGTCTTGCATGGCTTCCTCTTTCACATCTTCAAGATCATCATCAGGACCAACCACATAGAGTTGCGTCCCTGCAATTGCATGTTCCAGACCCTGTGCCGTGAGTTTGATACCCTGCGCTGCCTTCAACTCCTTGTGATGTTGGTAGGAGCCCTTAACACGAAGCTCTTTCATAGGATGGGGGGTCAGCAGAGCTCGTATGCTTGTCACAATAGGACCCTGCATGCCACAGACAACAATCTGGTCGCCTTCATGAAGTACACCGTTTACTAGAACTACATCAATGGTTGTTCCGAGTCCTTCCACAACCTTAACCTCCAACACTGTACACTGAACTTCACTGATGAACATAAGCTTGTCCTCCATCATCTTCTGTGTCAATTGCACCAGTAGCAGTAACAGGTCTGGGATACCCTCCCCACTGATAGCTGAGGTTGGAACTATGCTGATAAACTTTCGAACTTCTTTATTCCTGTAATAAAGCTCAGAGTTCAAACCCTGCTCCTTTAACTCAGTTATGATTTGATTTGTTCGCATATCAAACTCAGAATTCACATCCTTGGTTTGCACCTTCAGCGCATTTCTGATAGGAGCATTAGGGCAAGTTTTCCACCCATACATTCGATCTACCTTGTTCAAGGCCACCACAAAGGGGGTTTGGCGAGCTTTTAGGAGATTTAATGATTCAATGGTTTGTGGTTCAAGTCCATGCATGATATCAATAACCAGTATTGCAATGTCACAAAGGCTAGAACCCCGGGCCCTGAGATTGGTAAAGGACTCATGACCCGGTGTGTCTATCACTAGCAGCCCAGGCACCCTCAATTTAGCATCTGATTTCAATTCCTTAGTTCTCTCCCGGATATTTTCCATTGGGAAGTAAGTAGCTCCAATTTGTTGTGTGATCCCACCAGCCTCTCCTTCTTGCACATTTGTCCGTCGTATGCAATCAAGCAGTTTGGTTTTGCCTGTATCTACATGACCCAAGATGCAGCAAATAGGTGAGCGCAAGTCATCAGCACTTCTCTTTGTAAGAGCATGTACTCTTCTTGCTTCCCTCTTTTCTCGAGCATCACGCCGTCTCTTAGAGTGGGCTTCATCTTCCTCACTTTCACCAGCTTCCTCATCATTGTCTTCATCATCCTCATCTTCACTCTCAACCACCTTGTGTCGTGGACCTTTCACTGGAGGAGCAGCCTTCTTCTTTGGAGACGTGGGCTTTGGTTGGGTTGATGCAATGCTCACATGGGGAGTTATCACCTGGCCTGCTTTCACAGGTCCATCATCAACCTCTTCCTCAGCAAACGCACTCTTAATTGCAGGAAGATTCACTTCTTGCTCCCAACTTTTTGCATCCCAGTCTTCTTCTTCCTCTTCCTCCTCTACAGCCACATCAATTGTGCGTTGAGGCTCTGGCTCAAGCTCTGGCTCTGGCTCTGGCTCATGCTCCAATTCTGCAACCTGTTCATTATCCAACTGCAGAAACATTCCCAGTATCAGAGTCTAGTGTCAAAGGGTCCCTGTTTGTTCATCTCTGTATTTCATCTATCAGGCACTGTGTACTTTACCACATGAATTTCATACCCTAAAAAGTGAGCCCAGAGTTCATCTACATACATCCTGTCCTAAGAAATTTCTTGCTTTGCATGAAGGGTCATACTGAAGCTTAATGTATATTTCTGCTGCGATTCTTAGCAAGAATGAGCAACACTGTGTCCAAGTGATGCTCACAGAAGCTGAGCTCAGCTTACTGAATCATTGCTCATTCCAGCTCTATTTTCTCCTATGCAAATATTGCGTATCTAGGAGATTGCAAAATAAGACCTTTGATGGAACTGTTGTGTTAGTTCCAAAAAACCAATAAACCATTGGACTTTGGACCATTTGGGTAGGTGTCCCTGAAGAGAAATTACAGGTCAAAGAATAATGGAGATCATCATATCACACATCTTATCACAAGATGATGCACAAAGGTCTAGGTTTGACAAGAATACTTGGGTCCAACAAACCTGTTCATGTTCTTCTGCCTCTGCTTCCAGAACATTAGCAGCAACTTCATCAGTAACTGCAGGTCCACCCGGTGGTCGTCGATTCTTCTTGGTTTCATATTTAGGTTTCCGGGGAGCACCAGATACTTCATCCCCTGCTCTTGTGGCATCCCCCTCAGCAGGAAACCCATACTGCTCGCGCATCAAAGCAAGCCTTCGAGCCTCCTCTTTTTTCTTGCCTGTCAAAAGCTTGCCCTCTTTCTTCTTTTGTAGTATCTTCTCCTTCTCACGCTCCTTGCGCTTCCTCTTAGCCTCCTCCTTTTGGCGTTCCAACTCTTCTATCCTCCTCTGTTTTTCTTCCTCCTGGAGACGTTTCTCTTCCTCCTCGCGCAATCTCTTCTCTTCAGCCTCCTTCATCCTGGCCAGTCGCTCCTGCATCTCTCGCACATGCTTTGGGACTTTCTTGTCAACAACTTTGCCTTTGGGTTCCTCCTGCTTAACTGCTTGTGTCTTATCATCTATAGCTGCCTCCTCTCTAGTCTTTTCCTCTGTGCCTGTTTTGACCTTCTCCTTTTCCTTCTCCTTCTTTTTCTTCTTCTTCTTGGCAGCTGCCGACTCTGCAACTTCTTCAGCTTCAGGCACTGGCAGCTCAGTTGCAGGGGAGAGTTCAACAGCAATGGATGATGTTTCTTCCACTTGCATAGGCACCTCAGGCTCCACTGGAGCTGCAATCACTCCCCCTTTAGGGGGACCATCCAATTCGGCCAAGATGGCATCAAGGTCTTCTTCTTCCTGTATTGTTCGGCCACTCTTTTTTCCTTTCTTTTTCTGTTTCCCTTTTGATGTTGCACTTGACTCCAAGGTGACTTGACTTGGCATAGGTAAAGCATCTTCGACTCCTGAGACCTCTGGCGATGTTTTAAGCACAACACCTTCCTCTGACACTGGCAGCTCTGTCTCCACTGGCACTACAGAAGGTCCTGTGGCAGAACCATCAAGCTCTGCTAAGATTGCGTCCAGATCTTCTTCTTCTTCTTGTATCTTCTTTCCCTTCTTTTTTGCTTTTCCTTTTGGTGCTGCATTGGACTCTGAAGAGATTTGACTTGGCAGTGGCAAAGCATCTTCCACTGCCAAATCCTCTGGGGACATTTGAAGCACTTTCTTCCCCTTCTGCTTTCCCTTCCCCTTTTTCTTGCCAGAAAACATGCTAGCTTCATCCTCGTCTGCTTCTGCTGAAAAATCCCTTTCTATGATGGGTTCAGGAACCTCTTCTGTCTCTACCCGAACTGCCACAATGCCTGCTGCACCAGACCACCCATTTATCATCCCCTCATCATCTTCCACTGCAAAGTCATCATCAAAGGATGTTTTCTGCAAGTTCTTTCCCTTCTGCTTTCCCTTTCCTTTTTTCTTGCCAGAAAATATGCTAGCTTCATCCTCCTCTACTTGCACTGGTAGGTCCTTTTCTAAGAGAGGCTCAGAAACCCCTTCTTCCTCTGTTCCAACTGTCGCCAGAGCTGCTGTGCCAGACAACTCATGTCTCAGCCCCTTGTTATCTTCCACTGCAAAATCATCATCCAGAAATGGCCTTGCCACTTTCTTGCCCTTCTGCTTTCCCCTCCCCTTTTTCTTGCCAGAAAACATGCTAGATTCATCCTCATCCACTTCTGCTGGAAGTTCCTCTTCTAAAATTGGTTCAGAAACCTCTTCTCCCTCTGTCCCAACTGCCACTAGAGCTGTCAAACCAGACAATCCATTTCTGACCCCCTCATCATCTTCCACTGCAAAGTCATCATCCAGAGATGTTCTTTGCACTGTTTTCCCCTTCGGTTTTCCCTTCCCCTTTTTCTTGCCAGAAAATATGCTAGTCTCATCCTCATCTACTTCCCCTGGAAGTTCCTTTCCTGTAGATGGCTTGGAAACCTCTTCTTCCTCTGCCCCGACTGCTACTACAACTGCTGAACTGGATAACCCATTTCTGGACCCTTCATCATCTTCCACTGCAAAGTCCTCATCAAAGGATGTTTTCTGTGATTTCTTCCCCTTCTGCTTTCCCTTCCCCTTTTTCTTCCCAGAAAACATGTTAGATTCATCCACATCTACTTCGAGTGGTAGTTCCTTTTCTACTATTGGCTCAAAAATTTCTGCCCCGATTGTTGCTGTGCCTGCTGCACCAGACAAGGCAACTCTGTCCCCCTCCTCATCTTCCATTGCAAAGTCATCATCAAAGGATGTTTTCTGAGACTTCTTCCCCTTCTGCTTTCCCTTCCCCTTTTTCTTCCCAGAAAACATGCCATCTTCATCTTCATTTTCTTCTATAGGCTCAGATACCTCTTCTGCCTTTCCACCAAGTGCTGTCACAGCTCCTGTGCCAGACCATCCATTTCTGACCCCCTGATCATCGTCCACTGCAAAGTCATCATCAAAGGATGATTTGGGCAATTTCTTTCCCTTCTGCTTTCCCTTTCCCTTCTTTTTTCCAGAAAATGTGCTAGATTCATCCTCCTCTGCATCTACTGGAAGCCCCTTTTCTAAGGTTGATTCAAAATCCTCTTCCACCCTTGCTGCCCTACGTGCAGCCATGCCTGGTGTACCAGACCACCAGGCTCTTACACCCTTGTTTAAAAGCCGAGGATGCTGCTGGTAGTACACTGCTTAAAACAACTAGCAGCATGAATTGGAATAAGTTTGTTTTGAAGACACATCAAAGCTTCCTGTAGAGCCAAAAAAACCGCACATCTTTCCAAGGTGAAAACTCACAATTTTTGAGAACAAGGCACAATTGGAGCTACATGACATGTCAATCCATCAAGGATCCACCAGTAGACAACTGCAAAATTACACAAGTAGACCATGTAACTGAGTATTGATTACTTTGAAATTACTATGTGCCTTCTCCCCCCTGCTCTCAAAACTGACAAAAAGACAGAGATTGCTTACAAAAGGACGTCAAAAACCATTCATGTTCAAAGCTGGTCATCACATTGAGGTGAATCAAAGATAGTCACAGAGATATATCTATGAGACTGACTGCAGAGGAAACTCCACAACAATCATTTGAAGGCAAATGCAACAAGTGCAGTCATCATGGCCTTGCAAGTGCTGCCCACAAAAAGTGTTGGATCAGAAACTTCATCATGAATAGCAGTGACTAGCTAGCTGCCCATAACTGACTCCCCCTCCCCCACTGACTGCATGAGCTCCTAACAGAGGGCAAGATGAACATTATGATAACCCACCCCCCCCCAAATCCCAGGTGGACCATTCTACAAACATCCACATCTAGAGTTGCAACCACATTTCCAGAAGCTAGAGGAAGACTCTGTTGTGATGTTGACCAACTGTCTGACACTACAGGAATATAGCTAATAAGAAAAAGTCAGTAGTATCCTCATTCAAGCTGCAACAAACAAGCTTGTGAGGAGGGTAAAACTTCATTTCATTTTAGCTTGTCCCTGTACAAGCAAGCAAACAATCTAAGCTCACAGGTGAAGAAGAGACACCTACATAAGAGGGGGTACTGGTCATGACATCCCGCAAACTCAACATCATATCCTTCAAGCACACCCCACTGATGATGACTACTTGGATGCAGAACATCCATGAAAGCAAGCCACCACCAGAGGGGGGCAAATATCTATGAGGATTGCTGCAGAGGACACTGCACACCATCACTTCTAAAGGTAATCCATAAAGGAACAGGAAGAATCATAGCCTCATCAGTGTCACAAAGATAGTGTTGTTTCAGGATGAAGAAGATGGAGTCATGAGTCCTAAGTTCCCTCCTAAAAAGAAGTCAAACATCACATCCATAGTTAGCAAGCAAACAAAAGCAATCAAACTGATGATTAGGGTATGGTCACCGTATCTGCAGTCTCCTGGATTTTCATTCTCCCTCCCTACAACAGTTATGTAACAGCCATCGAGAAAGCTTTGACTGACAGACTGACTCTCTAAAAGCATGTTTCACAAAGATCTATTACAGGTCTGAACTTCCTTGAACCAACAGACTTAAGAAGATCACGGCTCAATAAGAAGCAAAACTCCTTCGTCAAAACCTCTTGGCTCACATCCTTTGAAACTGAAAACAGAAGATCTCATGGGAAAACAAAAGCACCGAACAAAATGGAAGAAGGAAGGAAGGAAGGATGTGCCGTACCTCAGAATTCAATTCACTCAAACCCTATGTTGTAATGATGATGATGATGTACACAATCTACTTGAAAGATTCCCAGGATCGATTCCTCGGGAGCATGGAGGAGGGAGTCGTGCTTACACCACCAGTAGCACAGTAGCAAAAGGTATCATCATCCACCACAATAGCAAGAGTTGTTCAAACTACTTGTGACGATGTGATCTCCAACGAAGTATCATCATACTTTTGCTCCTCCCGTGGAACACCGAATGCTTTCCTTGCAACAAGGAAAGATTGATTGTCTGGGGGGTTTCCTTCTTGCACAAGGCAGGCAGGCAAGCGCGCGACAACGAACTGTCTCTCTCTCTTCCGCAAAGTCGAGAGGCAAAAGCTTCGCGTGTGTGTACGTGCGGCTGCAGTCCAGGTTACAAAGGCGACCACACAAACCCTAATTCGTTTCGAACCCTAATTTGAGGCTGCAAACACTACATGCTCAGCCCTAATTTGGTTGTTGAAACTTGTCGAGGAGAAGGACTTGAGCGCCTTCCAGAAATACTGGACGCTCGTGAGGCCACGGCACCCCCGTCCTCATTTGAGATCTCAAATAAGATTTTAAGACCTGAAGATGTGTTATTACTATAAATGGGTTTAGGGTTTAGGGTTTTGTGTCATCATTGGCGAATTGAAGAAACGTAGCAGCAGCAGCAGCGATGGTGCAGCGGAGTCGGATCCGATTGCCGAGCGCAGTGAGCGGCTACGTGATCTGCGAGTTGCAGCCGAACTTGCATCAGCGGATCAAGGAGATGAAGAACCTGAGAAGCAGCCCCCTGATACTACTGCGACGGAGCAGCAGAAGGAAGATCCGTATGTGTCTGTCTCTGTGTCTCTGTTTTTCTCTGTTTCTCCCTGTGGGTATGATGCGTTTATAAGTTTTGGTTTTTGTGACAAGTCGACGATGGGAGTGGTATCAACACAAGAAGGAATGTTTTGTCATTTGAGAGAATAAGTAGTAGCCAGATTGACTGCTTCATACGAGAGACC
>Ga0116231_10014839_pt1 | contig 10300 bp, 9 predicted proteins | sample S1TSphgellanicum_2_FD_89695 | JGI IMG/M metagenome (GOLD analysis project Ga0116231, IMG submission 89695) | Host-associated microbial communities from peat moss isolated from Minnesota, USA - S1T2_Fd - Sphagnum magellanicum MG | ecosystem: Host-associated > Plants > Peat moss > Unclassified... | reverse complement strand
GCTTCGGTGACATGCGGCAGTCCAAGGCAAATCTCGCGAATGCATTCGTTGTCCATCGGCTAAACCTAACCTTCGTTGCGATTCATGCCAGCGAGTATACCCCCAGAACCGGCGATCTCGGCCCGCGCCACGACGAAACTCCGGTAATCCACCCAAGCGTCGCGCCTTCGGCGGTTGGAGCTCCCGAGACCTACACGCGCAGCCCAGTCTTGAGATCCAGTGCGAACGGCAGATCCTTGTCCGTCTTCATGTCCCAACCCAGCCCCGAAAGCATGTCGCCCTCAATTTTCAGTTGGGTCAGGCCCTCCCAGGAGAGCCGCGGCGACTCCCACGCCTCGCCATCCCGGCCCCACGCCACCACCGAAGTGTGACCGGCGAAGAGAATCAGGTCGCGGTGTCCGTCACCCAACGGTGCCGGCAGCACTTCCAGCACCGGCCGGTAGCGCAGATGCACAAACCGCTCTGGCGTCGTAACATCGATCAGATACGCGTACCCGCCCGAAATTGCGCACAGCCAATCGGGATCGGGCATCGCCCAAATTCCGGTCGGCGCCGCCGCGTCGCGAAATCCCAGCGCGCAGGTCGCCAGAAACGCCGCGCCCCCATCCCGCTGAACCAGCATCGGCTGAATGAGAACTTCAAGCGCACCGCGCTCCACCTCTTCCACGGCAGCCGGATAGATAAAGTGGCGGCTCGGCAAAATCATCGGCCGATTGGGCAAAATCTCCGCCGTCCAGCGATGCTCAAATGTGCCGTCAAAGGTCGGCGCTGTCATAGGTAACCCTCAAAGTTCAAAATCCAATCCCGCTGTTCTGGGGTATCGGGAATTGGACAGCCCCGTGCAAACTCGATTGCCGATAATGCCGCCTCAGCTTTCCGACCAAGTTGGATGAGCGTACAAGCCGCGGTGATACTGGCGCGGCCAACACTCCCCCTACAATGCACCCCGATTCGCTCGCCGGCGCGAAGCCGCGCAGCCAATCCCGCTGTAAAACCTCGAAACCCTGCGCGACTTGGCGGCACATGCCGGTCCGCAATCGGATACGACACATACTCCAGGCCCGCTTTGCCTGCCGCGTCGCTCTCGTCCGCAAGGCCCAGTTCCGCCGCCTCGTCCACTTCCAGCAGAGAAACAAGCACGTCCAGCCCGCCATCCCTCATGCGCCGCAACTCGTCCGGCAGCCAGTCGTTGCCCCTCGGACGCAGTACGATCGCCAAACCCGGAGCCGGGTCGCCATCGATCCAAAATATGCCGGAAGATGCAGCCATCCTTCAATTCTACGGGTACGCCCAACTCGCCTCCGTGTCGGCTCTCCGCTGCCCTAACTTGAAGAAAACGCAACCCCAAAAATAAATCCGCAATCGGAGAAATCCGCGCAATCCGTTTCTCCACGGGCAGCGTACGTGCATTAGGAAGTTTCAAGGAAGCTCTTCTCCGACCCGTGACCTGATCTTCCTCACCGCTACGGGCCCATGCCATCACCGACTCCAGATCGCAAGAAATCGACAACCAAATCAACCGAATTCAAGAGGAACCACTATGAAACTGATGGATAAGGATTCTCAAATCGAGAACCTCGATATCGTTGCGGACGCAAACCTGAATCAGGATGCGATGCCTCGCTCGATACTTGACCGGCGCAAGTTTTTCCGCAAGGCCGGCATGTTCGGCTTCGGTGCGGCCGTTTCCGCCCTCGCGCTCAAAGGCACTCCAGCCAAGGCGCAAGCCAACACCTATCAGACACAGGACACGTTCGCGGAACTCATCACCGCCTTCCTGATCGCCGAAGATCTGGCCACCACCTTCTACTACAACGGCCTCATCGGCGGCGTGATCCAGGATCCGAACCTCGCCGGCCCCGGCGGCAGTGCCACCAAGATCACGGCCAGCGGCAACGTGGGCAACGTGAATTACCTCCAGGCAGCTTTGATCCAGGAGATCGAGCACGCGAACCTCTTCCGCGATCTGCTGACCGGCTCCTCCGCGGGCGCCACCAAGGATCCTTACACCACTTTCTACTTCCCGGCGGGTACCTTCGCGACTCTGAGCGGATTCCTGCCCATCCTCAATGCTCTTGAGAATGCATTCATCGGCGCCTACATCAACCTGGTGCAGGAACTGACGGCCAAAGCCAGCGCAGCGGCAGCAGGAACCCTGACCGGTGGAGACGCGGCCTACACTGCCAAGCAATATCAGTATTTCGCACTGGTAGCCGGCGCCATCCTCGGCGTTGAGTCGGAGCACCGTGTTCTTGGCCGCGTGATCGGCAACGAAAATCCCGCCAACAACTACAACTTCGAGCGCACCGACGGCCTCACCTCGATCTACAACGGCCCCAATTCGGCAGTCGTCGCGCTGACCCCCTTTCTGGCGGAGAGCAGCAACTTCAGCGAGGCGCACACGCTGGCTCCGGCGGTTTCCAACTACCTCATCGTCACTCCGGGAATCAGCGTGGGTGGCCCGCTACCCCAGTAGTGAGAGTGCCCGTCCCACGAGGATTTGGCGATTTGCAGGATCGAAAACGAAATTCAACCGACTTCAAAAAGGAACCAGCATGAAAACCATGGAAATTGACTCGAAGATTGAATCGGGGATTGCGTCCGTCGCGGAAATCCGCATGGACCGGCGCAAACTCTTCCGTCAGGCAGGGATGTTCGGCTTCGGCACCGCCGTCTCCGGTCTCGCGCTCTCCGGAACCCCTGCCAAGGCCCAGGCCAACAGCTACCAGGCTGCCGACACGGTCACGGAACTGTTCACGGCATTCCTGATCGCGGAAGACTTGGCAACTACCTTCTACTACAACATCCTCAGTGGCAGCGTGATGACCGACCCCAACCTTGCCGGCCCCGGCGGCAGCGCAGCCAAGATCACCGGTGCAGGCAACTTCGGAAACGTGAATTATCTGACGGCGGCCCTGGTGCAGGAAATCGGCCACGCCAACTACTTCCGCCAACTGCTCACCGGATCCACGGGTGGGGCAGGTAGCGATCCCTACCAGACCTTCTACTTCCCGCCCACCGCCTTCACCACGCTGAGCGAGACTCTGGCCATTCTGAATGCCCTGGAAAACGCCTTCATCGGCGCGTACCTGAACCTCATTCAGGAACTGGTCTACAAAGCTTCGGCAGCGAAGGCTGGTACGCTGACCGGGGCGGACGCCAAGTATTCGGCCGCGGAGTACACCTCGCTGGCTGCGGCCGCGTCCACCATTCTCGGTATCGAGGCAGAGCATCGCGTCCTGGGCCGCGTGATCGGCAACAACAACCCCGCCAACAACCTCAGCTACGAGCAGACCGACGGGCTGACCTCCATCTACAACGGACCGACCTCCGCGGTAGTAGCTCTGACTCCGTTCCTGTCTCAGAGCACTACGTTCAGCGCAGGGTTTTCTCTCGCTACGGCACTTGCAAACTATCCCAAGGTTGTATTCAACCCTGGTACCTCGGGATCGGCGCCAACTTTCTCCCTCTAGCCTGCAACGTATCCTCCGCACGGGCGCTTGCCTTCCCCGGCAAGCGCCCAATTTTATACTCGCAACCGGCAGACAGCCCCAAGTCACTAGCTCGCGATTTGCAGGGGGAACGAACCTTTCCTCAGGGCATCTTCACAAACTGCAGCGGATTCAAGTTCTCGGTGGTTGCGCCGTTCGGCATGTGATAAGTGTTATGGACCGTCACTTCCAGCTCATTCCCCGAGGGGCGAATCGAAAGCACAGCGCTGCGCTGTTCCTTTGCCTCCTGCGGCGTGTGCGTTAGCTCCCAGGCCTCCGTCACCGCTGTCGTGTCTTTCAGCACGGCCGCTTTCGGACCCCAGTCGCAGAGACCTTTCGCGCACGCCCCCCAGGCCTCCACCATAAGCTGCCCATCGGGCTCGCTTACCGCAATCTGCTCTAAATTGTCCGATCCCGTCGCGCCCGCCGAGTTCTGCCACTTGCCCAGCATGGCTGCCCTCACGTTCGCGACGACCGGACGAGGCTTCCCGGAGACCGGCTTGTCCGGCTCCTGCTGCACCGGGGTGGGGTCGGGCGGGAGCTGCGGAGAGGTCGCGCTGTGCATCATCGCCAACACCACCCCGGCGAGCAGCAATACTCCCGCGCCAATCCCTAAAAGCACCGGCATCCTGGACCTCGGCGGTTCATTTGGCGCCGAAGCAGGCGCTTGAGGAGCCGGCAACTGCACGGGAACCGTCGCATGCACCGTTTCCGCTGGATTCGACTGCCTCGCCGCGACATAATTCTTCAGCGCTGCAATCAGCAGCGTTACATCCGAGCTCCACCGCGCATGCGTCAGCTCCACGCTGTTCCTATAGCGCAGCTCCTTCAAGTTATCCGGGAGCAATTCCAGCGCTGGCATGTGCGCTTCATGCACCAGCACCGGAATCACCGGAATTCCGCGCCCGAGTGCCGTTGCAATCTCCAGCCGCACATAGTCATCCGGACTATCCAGCCGCCGGCTGCCGTCCGAACTCGCCACCGTTGCCCAGCTTGGCCCAATTACCGCCAGCAGCACACCGCACCCGGAAACATTGGCATCTATCGCCTTGCGAAAGTCGACTCCAGGCTCGATCCCCGAAACATCCATGAAGACGCTGGCGTCCCCGTAGGCCCGAGTGAGATCGTCGAAAAGACGGCCCGCCTCGCCTTCTGCGTCCGCGCGACGATAACTGATGAAAATGGAGCGTCCAGCGTTGTTTGCGGCCATTTGGGATGCGGTTTCCACGCAGAAAGCATAGTCGGCGAGGCCGATTTATACAACCGCCGACTTGCCGCCCCACTTTTCTCCAAACATCCGCAACCTCGCCAAGGTCGAGGCGGCCTCGCCTGAGTCAATTGCTTCCGCCCCAAGCGCAACACCTTCGTGCAGATCCTCCGCCAATCCCACGGCCACCAGAGCTGCCGCCGCGTTGTAGAGCACAATATCTCGTCGCGGCCCGGGGATCCCGGTCACTACGTCATACAAAATCGCTGCATTCGCCTCCGCATCCCCACCCGAAAGCTCTTCAAGTGTTGCCCGTTGCAAACCAGCCATCTCTGGCGTAATGCGCGCCGCCTTCATCATGGGTTCGGCCGCCGGCTCTACGCGAACGGTAATCGACTCTCCCGTCAGCGTCAGCTCATCCAACCCATCCAACCCATGCACTACAAAAGCCCGCCGCGTGGTCTTCAACTCAATCAGCGTCCGCGCCACCAGCAGCGCGCGGCTCGGCGCCAGCACCCCGATCACCTGCGATCGCGCTCCGGCGGGATTCGTCAGCGGTCCGCACAAATTGAAAATCGTCCGAAACCCCAGCGCACGCCTTAGGCCCGCGACCGCCTTCATCGCCGGATGTAGCATCGGTGCGTACAAGAACACAAATCCCGTCTCCCGCAAACATTCGACAGCCAGCTCCGGCGAGAGCGTCACCGGAACCCCCAGGGCCTCGAGCACATCCGCCGAACCGCACCGGCTGGTCACCGCGCGATTGCCGTGTTTGGCCACCAGCGCCCCCGCCGCCGCAGCCACCAGCGCCGCACCCGTCGAAATATTGAACGTCGCCGGACCTCCCCCGCCCGTCCCGCAGGTATCCACCAGCAGCGCGCGCTCCTCTTCCGTCAGCGGAACCGGCGTAGCCCGCGCCCGCATCTCCTCGACAAACCCGGCCAGCTCCGGAGCCAGCTCACCGCGGGTCGCCAGCGCCGTCAACAGCGCCGCCGTCTCCACCTCCGGCACCTGCTCATCCAAAATGGCCGCCAGCGCCCCGCGGGCTTCCTCCCGCGTCAACTGCCCGCCATCCTCAGCCAGCGGCTTAATCAGCTCCTTCAATGTCGACAAATTCCCGTTCCTCTCTCTTCTCCATGCTAATTCCCACCCATACACCATTGCGGGATTCACGGCGGCAGTGCGTTTGCCCCATGTTTGGCGGGTCCGTTAGTATTTGAGTGCGATTCGAAGGCCCCGATTGGCCCACATGCGGAAGGCGCAGCGAGCGTATCCGACGACACACCCGAGCTTCACACCCCGAATCAGAGAGTCCAAATTTTCCTATGAAAATCCACGAGTATCAGGCAAAAACTATCCTGGCTAAGTACGGCGTTCCCGTCCCCCGAGGCGAGGTCGCCAACACGCTGCCGGAAGCCGCCGACGCCGCCCGCAACCTGCTCACCAACGGCGCCACCGGCATCGTCGTCAAAGCCCAGATCCACGCCGGAGGCCGCGGCAAAGGCGGCGGCGTTAAAGTCGTCCGCCATCTCGCTGACGCCGAACTCGCGGCTAAGAACATCCTCGGCATGCAGCTCGTCACCCACCAGACTGGCCCCGCTGGCCAGAAAGTTCAGCGGCTGCTTGTCGAAGAGACCGCCGCCATCGATCGCGAACTCTACCTGGGTATCGTCCTCGACCGGGCTACCGGCAAGCTGGTCTTCATGGCATCCAAAGCCGGCGGCATGGAGATCGAAGAAGTGGCCGCCAAAGACCCCGACGCCATCTACAAAGAGACCATCGACCCGGTCATCGGCCTGGCCGCCTACCAGGGCCGCAAGATCGCCTTCGCGCTCGACATCAAGCCCTCCATGGTCAACGCCGCGGTCGTCTTCTTCCAGAGCCTCTATAAGGCCTTCGTCGAAACCGACGCCTCGCTCCTCGAGATCAACCCCTTCATCACCACCAAGGACGACAAGCTCTTCGCCCTCGACGCCAAGATGACCTTCGACGATAACGCCCTCTTCCGCCATCCGGAGATCAAAGCCCTCCGCGACGTCGCCGAAGAAGACCCGCTCGAAGTCGAAGCCAGCAAGTACGCCTTGAACTACATCAAGCTCGACGGCTCCATCGCCTGCATGGTCAACGGCGCAGGCCTCGCCATGGCCACCATGGACATCATCCAGTACGCCGGCGGCAGCCCCGCCAACTTCCTCGACGTAGGCGGCGGCGCCACCCAGGAGCAGATCGAACACGCCTTCGAGATCCTGCTGTCGGACCCCAACGTCAAAGCCATCTTCATCAACATCTTCGGCGGCATCCTGCGCGTCGACCGCCTGGCCACCGGCGTCGTCGCCGCAGCCCGCAATCTCAACGTCACCGTGCCCATCGTGCTCCGCCTCGAAGGCACCAACGTCGAAGAAGGCCGCCAAATCCTGAAAGACTCCGGCCTCAACTTCCAGGTAGGCACAACCATGAAAGAAGCCGCCGACTTGGTCGTGAAGGCAGCTTCTAGCCTCTAGCTTCTAGCGGAATGACATCGGAAAGTGGGGATGTTCCTTGGCGCAACCGTTTCAAGACCTCGTCGTTTGGCAGCGCGCTATGCAAATGACGGTATGCGTTTATGAACTTACCAGGACTTTCCCCAAGGAAGAGCTTTATGGATTGACATCACCACTACGTCGCGCAAGCGTTTCGGTGGCAAGCAACATTGCCGAAGGGCGCGGAAGAGGAACCGAAGGCGAGTTTCGACAATTTCTGAACATCGCACAAGGCTCAACATACGAGGTACAAACCCAGCTTCTGGTAGCTAAGCAGTTGAAGATTGGTGATGACAAGATGCTGCACAATGCGGAGCATCTATGTATCGAGACATCCAAAATGCTCGGTGCGCTGATCCGGGCTTTAAGAGCTAGAAGCTAGAGGCTAGAAGCTAGGAGCTTTCCAACATGTCAGTCTTAGTTGATAAGAACACACGCCTGATCGTGCAAGGCATCACCGGCAAAGAAGGAACCTTCCACGCCAAAGGCGCTGCCGAATACGGCACGGTCGTAGTAGGAGGCGTCACCCCCGGCAAAGGCGGAACAACGCACGAAGGCTGGCCGGTCTTCAACACCGTAGCCGAAGCCGTAGAAAAGACCGGCGCCAATGCGACCGTCATCTTCGTACCTCCACCCTTCGCCGCCGACGCCATCCTCGAAGCCGAAGACGCCGGACTGCCGCTGATCGTCTGCATCACCGAAGGCATTCCAACCCTCGACATGGTCAAGGTCTGGGCAAAAATCAAAGGCTCCGCCTCGCGCCTCATCGGCCCCAACTGCCCCGGCGTCATCTCCCCCGGCAAAGCCAAAATCGGCATCATGCCGGCGCGCATTCACCTCGAAGGCTCGATCGGCATCGTCTCCAAATCCGGTACGCTGACGTATGAAGCTGTGCACCAGCTCACCCAGCGCGGCATCGGCCAATCTACCGCCATCGGCATCGGCGGCGACCCCATCATCGGCACCACTCACATCGACGCCCTCAAGCTCCTCAACGAAGACCCCGACACCGAAGCCATCATCATGATCGGAGAGATCGGAGGCTCCGCGGAAGAAGCTGCGGCAGCCTACGTGAAAGAGTTTGTGAAGAAGCCAGTCGTCGGCTTCATCGCCGGCCAAACCGCCCCTCCAGGCCGCCGCATGGGCCACGCCGGCGCCATCATCTCCGGCGGCCAAGGCACCGCCTCGGAAAAAATGAAAGCCATGACCGACGCCGGAATCCACGTAGTAGTCTCCCCAGCCGACATCGGCGCAAAACTAGCCGAAGTCATCGGCCGCTAGAAGTCTTCTTCAATTGCAACAGCGAAGGCCTGCCACACGGCAGGCCTTCGTTTTGCTCTTCCTTCTATCACTCCCCACAAATCCGGGTGCCCCACCCTCGCGGCGTCTTTGCTTTTGTCGCTAGGGTGGGTGACCACAAACGCCAACCTGTCTTTGCCTTTGCTTTTCTTTCTGTCATTCCCCTCCGGGAATCTGCTGTTGCACTTACGCCCACCCTTAACGTACTCTCTACTTTCATGAAGGCCGACCCCATAATACGACCGCAAGCCATGGTGGGTAGCACCAGCCGTGCGGCGGGGTCTCAGCGAATCTCGTAAGTCCAGCCTGGTAAACGCCAGATCAGCGTGCCGGGAACGGGCAGCACCTTCACCCACTACCAAAATTAAATTGCTTCGTCGACCCTTTACGCATTGAGGATCGCCAATAACAAAATCATAGGATAATGACCCTCATGATCAAGCTAGTACTGTCTTTCTGCATCGCTCTCTCGGTGCATCTTGCCTGCGCCCAATCCGAACCCACAGTCGCAGTCGACAACATCGCCGTCACCCACGAACATAAAGGCTGGCGCGTCACCGAAGCCTCATCAACACCCATTCATTTCAACCTGGTCAAGGGCGACCTCATCGTGCGCATCGATGGCAAGAACGCCGCCGACACCGGCCCTATGATCATGGCCAGCCTTTTCAACGAAGGCTACCGCCGAAAAATCAATCTCTTTATCGACCGCAACGGCCTCCGCATGGAGACAGGGCTGCGCGAGATTCCGACTCAGGACTACGAGCCCGTCGGCGCCAATCCGCTCAAGCATGTAGCAAGCGGTTTCATCGCACCGGATGCGGAATTCAATGATATCGACAATCAGCCACTGACCCTCGAACAATTCAAAGGTAAATGGCTGCTCATCGACTTCATGGGCACGTGGTGCCCGCCTTGCCGCGAAGGGCTGCCCAAAGTATTGAGCATCGCCGAAAGCGATCAACTAAGCCTGTTAATGGTCGCCATCAACGACAAGGCAGAAGCGCTCCGCCGCATGAAGCAGATCAATCGCATCGCATCGCCGATAGCGATGATGCCATGGATGGCGCAACTGCCCATCAGTTTCGGGATTACAACGAGCCGCTACACTGGACAAATTCCAGCCTATGTGCTCGTCCGTCCCGACGGCCAGATAGCGCTGATCGCGATCGGAGCCATCGACGCCAAGCACCTCGGCAAAACCATCGACTGCATCATGAATTGCAAAGCAAGCGAAGAAGTGAAGTGACCTCCGACCTCATCACCCGTTGAGCATCGCCGAAAACTGCTCCACCGGAATCGCCTCCACCCCCGGGGCAACGGTCGTCATATTCAGCCCCGTCCGCGCCTTGCGATGCACCACCAGCGCCCGGCTCACCCGATCCCCAGCCGCCTTCTTCAAAGCCAGCATCGGATTCGCCATCGTCGACTGCACCGTCCGCCCAGCCTTCGCCTCCACCATCCAGAACTTCGCATTGGGCTGCGGCACCAGAAAGTCCACCTCCAACCCCTGCCGGTCGCGAAAACAGTAAAGCTCCTTTCGCTGTCCTCGGTTGATCTGGCTCTTGAGAATCTCAGAAGCAACAAAACCCTCAAAAATAGCCCCAAGAAAAGGCGACCGCTCCAACTCCGCCTGCGTCTGAATCCCCAGCAAGTGACAGGCCATCCCCGAGTCGCCCCAATACACCTTGGGAGTTTTCACCAGCCTTTTGCCAAAATTCTCAAAATAAGGCGGCACCAGAATAATCTGGCCTGTCACTTCAAGCACATAAAGCCACTCGCCG
>Ga0116231_10014838_pt1 | contig 10300 bp, 13 predicted proteins | sample S1TSphgellanicum_2_FD_89695 | JGI IMG/M metagenome (GOLD analysis project Ga0116231, IMG submission 89695) | Host-associated microbial communities from peat moss isolated from Minnesota, USA - S1T2_Fd - Sphagnum magellanicum MG | ecosystem: Host-associated > Plants > Peat moss > Unclassified... | reverse complement strand
TTTCTCTTTCGTCTCGATCAAAGAAACACAAAAAAAAAAGGAAGAATAGTTTTTCTTTTTAAAATTCCATTTTTTTATGAATAATTTTGTTCGGTATTGGTGTATTACAATTTCCATGATATAAACGAATATTTTCTTCATTATTACAATGATAATATTTCTCCCAAACATCATCATAACCTTTGCCTTTCCACCAAGTACATAATTGTCTATTCCAATAACATGGTAATAAATAAAATAAATTCTCATGTTCAAAACTGATTAATGTATAAAAATCTTGATCACCTAAATGAGGATGATTAAAATGATATTTTATCAAAAGTTGTTCGATTAAATTGGAATTTTCTAAATAATTATTGAATAAAATTGATTGACGAATTTTAGTTAAATCAAGTAATAAAACACCACTATTAAAACCTGTTATGCCATCTGGTGGAGGACTTCCGACATGTGTATGCGGATTTTCTTGCCGGTATGACCAGAGAAGATGCCGGTAAACCGGTTGATTTTCTCGAGCAATTCCAATGATTTGACTTTGATTAAATTGATCGAATAATTGATATAATTCTTGTATATCATCTTCGAATCGAAGATCGATATCAAGCATAATCACTCGGGAAATATTTTCAGGTAAAATTCGATGTAAAAATGGCGAGAGAAAGAATAGAGGATCTTTGTAATAGGTATGACTGGATGAAAAATGTTTGATTAATGGTGAAATTAATTCGTGATATTGAGATGTTAAATTATCGATATTAAGTTGATCGATCTGAAAGTAAAAGCAAAGTTTTTGTTCGTTGTAATAAAAAAAAACCTAGCGAATACTTGTGATTGATAATGAAGATTCTCCAGAGTTTTGACAACGAATTGATGACTATCGAAATCTCCGATTACATGTAAACGAAGATTGTCGATTGATGTATGTTCAAATAATGAACTAATCATTGTAAAAAAATTTGATTTCAATCGGTCATTTGTCGAGAGATTTTTAACAGTAAAGACAATATCAATAATAGATGATGATTGAGTATGAATAACGAAAAAGAGAATGAAGATCTGTTTAAAATTCATCGATCAATCTGAAAGAATATTGTAAATTGCTTATTCTGTCTTATCGATGAGAAGAAAAAGACCTTTTATTCGTTTTCTCGGTTAATGCGATATAATATTGATCGTTGTTCTTTATTTGCGAACAATTTGTGTTATTGATTGATATTTAATGAGAACATATTTCCTATTGATCAAATGAATTTGTTTATTATACAAAAAAAAAACTTTAGACAGTACATGAAAGAATAAGATAATCAACTTGTTCATCCTCCGGATCGTTGATATCAAAATTAAACTGACATTTTTTCATATAGAAATCAATTGCTTTCGTATTACTCTTATGAACTGTCAATACTATTTTTGACATTTGTGTTTTTTGACAAAGAATTTTCAATTGTTCGACAATCCATTTTCCCAGACCTTGTCCTTGATAATTTCTCTCGATTTGTAATTCATATAAATATATCACACGACTTCCATAATCCATATCAAATCGAAAATGTGTAAAAGCTATTAAACAATTCGATGATCTAATCACTAAATATCTTGATTGATTCGAAAATAATTCCTTTCGTTTTTCTTCGACTTGATATCCATCATGCGATTGTTCATAGAATGATTTCATATTATTTTCAAATAAATCGATGATTTGTTTTTGATATTCAATTGATAATTCTATTGCATGAATGATTTCGATTTGATAGGTTTTTGGTAAATTGAAATTCGAATGAGAAAGTATTTGATAAAGATCAGAAGAAGAAAGATTAGTTGCTTGTTTAATTAATTTTCGATTTTTTTTCATTTTTATTTTCTTCAATGAAAAACAAAATATGAAGATTAGAAAATTCTCCTAGTTCGGTTTTTATTTTCGGGCCTTTGATTTATTTAATTAATCAAAACAAAATAATACTCTATGGTTCACTACGAACAGTAACATTTTGAGCTATTACACCCTTTTCATTGGTTTTTATATTGAATTCAACTGTTTGACCTTCTTCTAAGGACATGATACCATCGTTTAAATCTCGAAGATGAACGAATACATCCGATCCACCGGCATTTGGCCGCAAAAATCCGTAACCTTTTTCTGGTAACCATCTGAAAGAATTTAAGAAGATGAAAAAAATTCGAAATGGAAATTTTCTCACCGTCGGACAGTGCCGGTTTGACGTTCATCGGAATCGGTAGGTGCAGGAGTCTCTGATTGTCCGGCTTCTTCGTTGAGTACACTGACATCACGTGCTTCTTCGCCTTTATCAGTTCGTTGAATTCGATATTCAACTGTTTGTCCCTGAAAAAAAAAGAGATCGATTGATTTTAGGATTCCTATTCATCAAAATTCACCTCTTCAAGTGCTTGTAAACCATTTTGTAGACTTCGAACATGACAAAAAAGATCGGGACCACCATTAGCTCGACGAATGAAGCCAAATCCTCGTCCATCTGTCCATCGTTTCACTGAACCTATTTCACGTTTTTGATCATTTTGTGTTCGTCCCGATGAAAATAAATTTTCTGTTGTCGAATTTCTTGAACCTGCTCGAAAATTAAATATTTTTTCTGTTGATCTTGAATCTTGATCTTCCGAATGAAGTTCAGATGATGTTTTACCACCAAAGTCAAATACTGATCTTCTTGAACCACCACCACCACCACCAAATCTCGATGAAGTTGAATTATTATACGATGAACCACTCGTAAACGGCGTTCGACTTGTTCCAGCACTGATTATATTAACATCCTATTTTGATCATAATCACATCTATTTCGAGTTTAGAATGCAATTTACCTTTGCTTCAGGTCCTTTTTCACCCTGAACGATCGAAAACTCCACTTCTTGTCCTTGTTCAAGTGTTTTAAAACCAGTAGTATTGATATTTTTGAAACTTAAAAAAAGATAGAAGAATATATGTGTATGAAATTCGCTTAACATACTGAACAAAACAATCAGTTCCATCGCTATTGTTTGATATGAAACCATAACCTTTGTCTTTTGAAAATCTCTTCACAATACCCATTTGACGATCATTGGAAGCATTTTCTTTTGTAATCGATTCCGTTGTACTTAATAAACGAAGAAATTGATGTTGATAATTATGTATTGGTCGAACCGATGTCAAAAGTCGAACAAAGACATTTGATAACATTTTTTTTTCTCTTGAAATCAAAAACAAAGAAAAGAAATGAAATATTTATTTCTTAAAAAACAAACAAAATTTTCTTTATTTAATATTTATGTTCGCTATTCCATTGATTTCTCGACATTAATTTATATGAAATCTTCATGGTATCACTTCGAAATGTCCATGTTTTAAATTGATCAAGAAATTTATTTAAACAATAATAAAATTGTCGATGACGACTAAGAATTTGTTCGTTGACTTGAAAACCAAATGAATAAAATCTTTCCAAAGGTTTTTCTCGACTTTCAATTTGATGATCGGTTTGAACAAATAAATCACATTCATCTTCACAATCGGTCAAAAAATGTGCTAAACGAGATTTCATATAACCAATCCATTGATTAAGTTCATTGAGTGTTTGACCGGATAAAGTTAATTGAAATACCGATTGAATCGTTTGATCAGGAAATCGATTTTTAAGTCGAAGAATATCTTCACAGGTTTTGCCACATGCATTTCGAAATGCTTGAATGATTAAATAACGTGTCGAATTTATTGTTGAACGAGAGCTATTATTAAACGGTGGACTTGGACATAATATCCGCATGGAACCACGTCTATCGCTTGAAGAATGATTCGGATATAAACTAAGCGATGCATTGGACCAATTGAATTGCGAATAGGTTGAAAAGAATTTTTCTACCAACATGAAAAATTGCTCGAGAGAAAAAAGAGATCGATTCGATGGAATATATTTATGACAGATATAAGCGCATAAAATTGCCCAGGAATAACCACCTAAATAACCGTATACTTGACCGTAGATGCCGATATTTTGCGCCCAAGTACGAATGAAAGTTAGCAGATGTTGAAAGAGAGATGGAAAACGTACGTAAGTTATCAAACGTTCGATATCATGAACCTGAAAAAACAAAGGAAATATCACTCATGAGTTTGCGTATGTATTCTTCTTACTCCGTGTATAGGTTCATGAAAATTAGAAAGTAAATTTCGCTTCTCTGAAGATTCTTCATTGAATACTGTTTGTACGAATATTTCCACGCGGATTTGATCATTAAATAAAATCGAAATAATCGGATAAAGTGCTTGAATTTTTCGACAATCAATAATTTCTTTATTTAAATTCTGAAGAATTTGTTGTTCAAGTAAATTGATTATATGATTATTTAATGCCAATGAATCGTATCTTAATTGAAGAAGTATTTGATCGAGATTAGTTTTCTTATTGACATTTGGTTCTTCAGATAAAACAAAAACCGTATCAAGATCTTCACCATGTAAACCCTGAAAATGAATTCGAGAAATTATTCATTTCGAAATAAACTTACGAGACGAAAACTTCCATAAGGAAAATATTCATAGGTAAAACAATGTACGGTATCATTATTAAAAACTCCTGCAAAACAATGGAATAACCGATTGAATTTTTCTTGTTTTTGTTCAAAGAGTTCGTTGTTTTGATAAAGATTCATTCGATTAAAAAATTCCCGGATTTCATCACCAATACAATCACATGAATGGAAACCTATTGGCTCAAGTACTGAACCTAATGGTAATTGATGGATTATATGATATTGTGTTGGATGGATATTCGATGATTGTTCTAAGATGTAAATATATCGAATCGCTAAATATTCAATTTAGAAAATATCGACTAGATATACGTGAAATGTCACTTACGCAATAATGATTTCATTTGATTTTGGTTTTTATTATTATCTGATTGATCAATGGCCATCGATGGATGATAATTATTAAATCCGAATTGCGGAAAAAGTTGTTGAATTTGTTCAGTTAATTGTTGAATCGATTTTCTCGATTGTTCATTTAATTTCATGTAATAACTATGATTGTCTATCGATGAATCAATTTCGATATTGAATGGTTGATATTGAGCAAGTAAAAGTCTTAATGGTAGGAGAAGATTTTCTTCATCATCTTCAGTATCTATTAAATCAAAAAATGGACAAAATAGATTAACATGAGATATATCTCCTGTTGGTACTATCGCAAGTGCTGAACGATGACTGAGTGATCGTATTCGAAACTGAATAATTAATTGTAATGCATAATGATTCGATTGATTAATATGTTTATTATCGATTACGATTGTTTCCAGACCAATCATATTCAGATGTACGATAGAATAGGAAAGATTTGGTAATTTATGAAGTAAATATCGATCTGAACGAAGACTATGTGAAGAATCAGATGTTATTCGAGCACAGGTATTACGAATTGAATCAAAGGTATAACCAGGATTCTAAAAAAAAATAATCATTTCGAGTTCTTAACTTTCTATCTCAGAGATCATACCTCGTCAAGATCATAAATCTCTTTCCATAGATCATGTATTTGATATTTCGATTTTTGAAGGATATTTTCTTCAATAATATCTTCATCTCCAAAATTCAAATCTCCAATAATCATATAATTTCGTGTATTCATTGTATTAAATAGATATTCGAATACTTTCGCTTGTTGTTCTTGTGAATTATTCAAATGCAGATTAATAAGATCGATTGTTACATTTGCATTCAATCCAAATCGAGCAATAATATATTTTCTATCCATTTTCGAATCTTCATTTGAACATATTTGAAAAGCTCGTGGTCGAAAATTTTTCATTAACATCAATTGACCATAGGATTGATTTTCATTGATTTGAAAAACACTATCCATGATAATAACATAATAATTATTCTCTTTCAACCATTTTTCTTCCAATAGACAATCGAGAAAATATCTTGTGACTTCTTGTAAACAAATAATATCGGGTAAAAATGATTGAAGTGTTTTTAATATTTCTCGAAATCGTTCAGTTGGATGAAGATCTTCCGAAAGAATATTCCATGTTACAAATTGACATCGTTCTGGAATACACATATCATCTTTGGATACCATCTGCGGATCATCTGATGCTAAAGATCGAATATCGGAACATAAAATCCATTGATTAGTTGCTGGATCGAAATGATACATTCCGTCCTTCAAATTTATTTGAATATCTATTCAAAGAAGAAAATATTCGTCTGAACAAATAGATTTTTTCCAATACCGGTAAACATTTCTTGATGTATATCACCTCCGGTTAGAATATCATACTTTTGAATTCTATCCCAAACAATTTTTTGATTGATTTTATAATATCGAATACGATGCATAGGAATTCCAAACTAATAAAAAAATAAAGACTTAGGAATACAAGTAAATATTCGATTACTTCATCTTCATGGACCTTTTTAAAATCATTAAATGGTATTTCATGAATGCCTGTAAAACGATCTTCATAACCAATCAGAACTTTCGAACGATCGATGGTTGAATCGTGTACTATTCGATTGAATATTAAATCTGCACCACGAAATTTTTTAATCACTGTCGATGCATCTTCGTTTGATATCGAAATGGATTGTATTTCATTTGATTGACTAATGGGTTTGGAAACTTCGTCTTGAATTGATTGAATAATTGAATAAAGTGAATTCGATTGTTGAATAAGTTGATTAAAATAATCTTGAATATGAATCCATTGTTCGCGTTTCAATGAATTTTTATTTGATATTTGATAGATACGTAAATCGTGTAAATTATTAATTGTCAACGATGTTGTTGATGTATTAATAAGAAAACTGATTTGAATATCAGAATTAAGTTTTAAACAAACTTGATTAAAATCTCCGGATGGTCGAATTTGAAGATCATCATCGGAATGAAGTAATAAACGAAGTAAATTCAAATCGTTTACGATGTCTTCTGCCATGTTTTATGTGAATAGTTTTTATATAATCAAATTGTGACAGTCGACAATGATGAGAACGAATGAAATGTTTACGTTTCATCGATGTTTTCATCAAACAAAAGTCACACGAAGTTGTAATTACGTTAAAATTTCACAATCAATGTTAATAATTCGTAAATAAGGATATGAAATAGATTGATTTGAAAGGAATTAGATCATCATACAAACAAGTTCCTCGAATCGATGACTCATTCAATGGATTTCATATCCAAATACCAGCAAAGAAATGTTTGTTGTTAAATGTGAAAATTATTTTTTTTTACTTTACGAGATAATCAAAGTATATTTAAATGAATTGATTTATTATTCTTTGATTTAATCAACGATAGACGTCGCTCGAAGACGAAACAATTGAAAAAAGAACAGATCAAAATCTTCCCGCATAAATTATTAAAATCTTGAATACAAAGAAAAATCTGACAAAATTCTATGAATACATATTTATTAATTTTTGCATAGCCCTGTAGTTAATTTTCTCTTTTTATTAACACATTATTATATGTACCCAGAATTAAATATTATTCAATGACCTGGGAAAGGATAATATTCTAATTGATAAGTGAGAATATCACAGCAATACTTCTGATATTCACACTTATATATAGACAAGAGATAGAATCTTTTAAAACCTCGTTGGATAAAGCGAGATTTTTAATTGTAGAAGACAATAGCAAAAGAAAATGAGGGAAAAAAATTAGACTCATCCGTTTTCTTTTTTTTTCTCTCTTTTCTGATGAACACGCACCGGGACATGTTGAAGAAGTTATTCAACTTTTTTTCTTATTGCTTGACTGAGTATATTATCCAAACAGTGATTTCAAATTAATAAGACAAGGAAAAACAGCGCAAAGTTTTCTTTGAAAATGAACTTAGTAAGATAAATGTATACGATCTGTATTATTCATGGATCAACAATTACCTTCGAATGAAAAAGATAAACGAATAGTCAATTCTACACAACGTTCATCACTTCAAATTACTGGTAAGTTTTGTTTTTTTTAGGTGGGAATTTATTATTAATAATGATTTGATAGATCGACGTGATTCAGCTAGTGGTTCTTCTCGAACATTATCACCTGTCGCATTTTTTCATGATGGTTTGCTTATCAATAAAACTGATTTACAGAAGAATTTGATGGGTGCACAACGACGTGCTCAAGCTATTGCAACAGCACCACGTCGGAAAAGATATGACGATGATGATGATAATGACGAAGATGATGAAGCAAAAAAAAGTATTAAATTCTTTTGTAAAATTCATTTTCTTAATCATATTTTATAGCTCTTTTTGGTTATATTAAAACATCAGCTTTACCCATACCAATTTCTCATGAAAGTCAACATCCTCATTCTTTACCTCAAACTGAATCAGGCAGTAATCTTCTTCCAACGTTTCGTGTTGATCCACCATCCCAAGATGATCTTGGGCAATTAGATTATACATTTAATTATAATTCACGTCTCAATCGTTATCCATCAGCACCTTTACCAAGTAGAAATCAAGATTGGAAAGATTAATCAATTTCGATATCTTTGTAATTATTTTATTTAGCTGTTGTTGTGTTAATTAAGATATCTTTGTCATCATGTGTTTTTTTGTTTAAAAAATAAACATAAAAAAATTTAAAGAGACTGTTATCAACTAGGGAATGTTACAAGGTAATTCTATTGTTGGTATTGCCTTAATTCGACCCCTTCAAGTCATTTACTATCTAGGGTTCATCAACAGCAGAAATCATGATCACTATAACTATAAATCTCTAAATCATATTTATTATTCCAAACTATCATAAAAATCTATTTAAAAAAAAACTAAAATAATATTCATTGATTTTCTATGGATAGATAAGCTGTTTCTGGAAGACGTTATATGTACAGGCAGATTGCAGAATAATAATAAAAAAATAAAGCGAGTTTTTCTAATTAAATGAACGCAAAACAACACGTCCATTCAGTGGCATTACTGGTCGAAAATTTTGATTGATATTTCCATTGGTACCATTATCATCTTTACATATGCATTTTAATTGACGTAATTGATCAAACTAGAACAATGATTGAATTATTTCAGGAGAATTATTTTTATTTACTTGACGTCGTGAAAGACCCATTTTCTCACGGAAAACTATCCAACGAACACTTTCATAGCACATTGGTGTGGTTAATGAACCATCATATGTATAATAATTTTGTAGATCTTCTAAAAACAAAATTAGATTTTAAAATTATTAGAAAATATTCTTAAAATGATTTACTTGGAAGAAGATCTTTTAATGATACAGTTCCATAATCAAGATTTACTTTTTCACCTTTGTATGTAACTTGAGAAAAAAGATCAAGTAATTTTCCGACTTCTTGATTATCCGATGGAACAATCTAAAAGAAAAAGACTCTTAGCAAAACAAAAACTTCTCTTTCGATCGTCTTTACTTTAATTAATATACCAAAAACCATTAAACCATCAAATTGATCTGATGCAGCAGCAGCTTGCGGTGTTTGGTATCTACTTGTATTCCATGTAACAATATGTAACTATAAACCATTATATTCTTCTATTGTAAATAAATAGAATTTCTCATCTTACTTCACCGGGTAAACGAACACCATCAATAACATGTTCAGCACCTTCAAGATCATTTGATCCCCAATGCATATGAAATTGTAAAAATTGATATTCACCAGGAACGGGACCACCGGTAATATCTATTCAAATCCGAAATGATGTTTTATTCTTCGAGAAGATGATGGAAAATAACTTACGACTATAACCTTTGCCAGTGACTTGGAATGAATGACCGGTATTTTCAAGTGTTTGACAACAATTTTCATCCGAATTAAATACGAATGGATGTCGAGCAAGTTCAGGTTCATATTCACATTGATCGGTATAGATTCGAATGGGAGATTGGAATTTTTTATGTTGAATTTGAGGAAATATTCGACCCCACATATGCGGTCCTAATCAAATCAAAAAAGAAAGAAATTCTCGTACTATTGAAATATTCAAAATTCATTTATTATTAAACAAGAATAATTATTAACATCCTTAGCAATTATTTTTGTTTAATCGTGCATATTATATGATCAAATACAGAACATCTTCAAAGGTTCTTTCAACGAAACATAGTTTTACTTTTATCCCTAAGTCATACTCATTTCCTATGTAAACGGATGGGTGAACTAAATGTTTCAATTCATTGTCCGTATCGAAGTAATAGTATAAGAATTTTGAATGCGAAATGATTGAAATTCATTTTATCTTACCATGAGATATCGAATAATCCCAATAGCCTTGATTAGTCGTT
>Ga0116231_10014837_pt1 | contig 10300 bp, 8 predicted proteins | sample S1TSphgellanicum_2_FD_89695 | JGI IMG/M metagenome (GOLD analysis project Ga0116231, IMG submission 89695) | Host-associated microbial communities from peat moss isolated from Minnesota, USA - S1T2_Fd - Sphagnum magellanicum MG | ecosystem: Host-associated > Plants > Peat moss > Unclassified... | reverse complement strand
GAGGTTCAGCGAACTGGCGCCTTTGTAAATGAGGTAACCGAAGATGGCAAAGAGCGGTGCGACGACCAGCATCGTGGCCAGGATAGCCAGTCCGGTTGCCGCGTGGTCGGTCACGGTGCGCATGCGGTCGCGCAGTCGGTTTGTTTGAAATGCGGCGCTCATGGGTGGTTGACCTTATTTACCCTTAGTTCACGCGTACGGGGTTGCCGCGGGTTACGGCCCAAACCAGCAAACGAGCCAGTCCGTTGACCAGAATGGTGACGATGAAGAGGGCGAGACCGATCTCGATCAAAGCGCTCCGGTGCAGATCGCTGGTGGCTTCGGCGAACTCGTTGGCGATGACCGAAGCCATGCTGTGACCGGTAGAGAGCAAAGATTTCTGAATCTGCGCGGTGTTGCCAATGACCATCGCTACGGCCATGGTTTCGCCCAGAGCCCGGCCCAGGCCAAGGATGATGGACCCGACAATACCGATGCGGGCATTGCGCAGGACGGCGATGCGGATCATCTCCCAGCGTGTAGCGCCCAGGGCCAGGGCGGCTTCGCGCTGGCTGTGCGGCACGGTCGACATCACTTCGCGGGTGAGCGACGCGATGATCGGCAGGATCATGATGGCTAGAATCACTCCGGCGGTCAACAGACCCAGGCCAAGGTTGACGCCGCCGAAGAGACCGTTATCCCCGACCAGGCCAGTCCAGCCGAAGAGCTCAACCACCCACGGCGCTCCGAAGATGTCGATGAAGATGGGATTGATATGTTCGCGGAGCAACGGAACCAGCACAAAGATGGCCCAAAGACCGTAAACGACGCTGGGGATGGCCGCGAGGAGTTCGGTAAGGAAGGCGAGCGGTCCGCGCAGAAACCCGGGGCACATCTCAGTGAGGAAGATCGCCAATCCTATGGCCAGCGGAACGGCAATCAGCAGCGCAACCAGCGAGGAAACCAGCGTTCCGTAAAGAAACGGCAGAGCGTAGAAAATTCCATTGACGGGATCCCAGAACAACGGCAGGCCGGTTTGCGGATCGACATTAAATTTATAGAAGAAAGCCAGACCGGAGCTGTGCCAACTCAACTGCGATTGATTCACGAGCTCACTGGCAATGAAACCCACGATGCCGAAGATGCTCGCCGCGCAGGCCAGCATGAGGAGCCGGAAGGAACGATCGGCGAAGGCCGAATTGCCACGGGCCTGCAGGTAACGCCGAACATCGGAAATGGGAGAAACGACAGCCTGACGAGGCAGCGTCGCAGTGCCTGAAGCCGTGGTGGCGAACCCCGAATCAGACTCCTGGGCGGAGTCCGCGGAGGTTTCCGGCTTTCGTATACGTATCTCAGACAAAGGAAAGATCACCTGTTTTTAGGCTAACGACCAATTATGAACAATAGGTTAACAAGGCGCAAAATCAAGCACATAGATGAGTAGATTCCGGTAACCTGCCGGTAATTCCCAGGTGCTTCCCAGTAACCGCTGCACCGAAACCCAACAACCCATGCCGCGGACGGAATCCTTCCGCCGCGACATGGGTTTCAGCCGTTAGGGCAGATTGTTGACGGTAACGTGCTCTTTGGCGATCAGTGCCGCTGGCAGCGGGGCGTAGTAGAGGGCGGAAACCTGCTTCTCGCCGTCGTTCAGCATCCAGTTGAGGAAGTCTTTCAGAACCTTCTCCTTGGCGGCATCCTGTGGCTTGAGGGGGACCAGCAGCCAGGTAAAGCTCGAAATGGGGTAGGCCTGCGCGCCGGGGGCGTTCGTGATGGAGACGCGGTAATCGGCAGGCATCTGCTTGGCGCTGGCGGCAGCCTCGGTGACACCCTCGATCGAGGCCTTGACCCAGTTGCCGGCGGCGTTCCTGACTTCGCCGAAAGCGATGTGGTTTTGCATGGCGTAGATCAACTCGACGTAGCCGATAGCTCCCGGAAGCTGGCGCACGAAACTGGCCACGCCGTCATTGCCTTTGCCGGCGACCCCGGTGGGCCAGTTGAGCGCGGTGCCCTTGCCGGGGCCGTCGGCCCAATCCTTGCTCACCTTGCTGAGGTAGTCGGAAAAAATGTAGGTCGTTCCGCTACCGTCGGCGCGATGCACGACATGAATGCCTTCGTTGGGCAGCTTGACGCCGGGGTTGTCTTTAGCGATCCGTGGGTCGGACCAGTTGCTGATTTTCCCAAGGAAGATGTCGGCAAGCACTTCCGGCGAGAACTTGAGATCCTGCACGCCAGTCACGTTAAAGATCGGCACGACTGCACCGAGGACCGTGGGAATGTGGATGAGCTTGATCTTGGATTGAGCGAGTTGGTCGTCGTTCATTGGCCCGTCCGTGGCGCCAAAGTCGACCAGACCGGAAGTGGCCTGCTTGATGCCGCCGCCGGAGCCGATGGCCTGGTAGTTGATCTCCACGCCGGGATGGGCGGCGCTATATTCGCTGAACCATTTGGAATAGATGGGGTAGGGGAACGTGGCCCCAGCGCCGGTCAGTTTCTGGGCCTGCGACGTACTCAGGGCCAGGATAAAGAGCCCGACTGCGACAATTGCTTTTCTCACGGAATGCTCCTTGAATGTACTGTAACCACGTCTTATTCTCTACTGGCCATGTTACTGGGGGTTGAATTTTGAGGAGAATCCCCGACTCCTGCCGGGTGTGGACTTCGGGCAACCAATTCCCTACTCTTCGATGCCGCAAGCGAGCCGGTGGGTTCGCTTGCGAGCGCCATGGGAGCAAGGCGCAAAGTGAAATGGAAGGCTGCGCCCGCGCCGAGTTCGCTTTCGGCCCAGATGCGGCCCCCGTGGGCCTGGACGATGTGCTTGACGATAGCCAGACCAAGTCCGGTGCCACCGGAGTCGCGCGAACGGGCTTTATCGACGCGGTAGAATCGCTCGAAGATGCGGTTCAGGTGTTCATAGGCGATGCCCTGGCCGAAATCCTGCACAACGAATTCGATCTGCGGAAACTCGATATCCGGTGACTCAACCTCGTTGTCCAGCTTGCGGGCGGAAACCCGGATGCGTCCGCCGGATTTGCCGTATTTCATGGCGTTTTCAATGAGGTTGCCGAAGACCTGAGTCATGGCGTCGGGGTCGGCAAGAACGATATCATCCGGCGCGCTGCCCGATTCAAGCACAATGCCCGAGTCGACGACCATGCCGGCAAGCGATTCGATGGCGTCGTTGAGCAACTCGGAAGCGCGGATGGGTTGGCGGGTGATCCGGTAATCGGGGCTTTCGACACTGGCCAGTTCAAGCAGATCTTCAGTGAGGCGGTTCATGCGGTTGGAGTTTTTCAGGATGATCTGAAGGAACTCGCGCGTGGTTTCCGGGTGCGGATTCGGGTCTTCTAGAAGTGTTTCGAGATAGCCGGAAATAGAGGTGAGAGGGGTGCGCAACTCGTGGCTGACGTTGGCGATGAAGTCGCGGCGGCTGCGCTCGGCGGCTTCGACATTGGTCACGTCGTGGAGAACAACCACCGCGCCCCCGCCAGGCATGGGCGCGGCGTTGATCTCGAAGATGCTGCCGGGCAGCAGTGAACTGGCGCGGCCATAGCGGACCTCTCGGTCGCGGAGCGCGATCGCCGCGCAGGAGAGAATGTCCGGGTCGCGGACGGAGTGAACCAGGGAGCGGCCCTCTTTGATCTGCGTCCCGGCAAGACGGCGCATGACTGCGTTGGACCAGCTTACGTTGCCCTCGCGGGTAATAGCCACGACCGCCTCCTGCATAGAGTCAAGCAGGGCCGCCAGTTCGGCGCGCCGGTTTTCCAGTTCAGAGAAGCTTTGTTCCAGACGCTCCGCGGTAAGGTTGAGCGCTTCCGCCATGGTGGAGATTTCGTCGTTGAAGCGGTCGCTGAGCCGAGCGTCGAGGTCGCCCTCGGCGATGCGATGTGCAAACTTGACCATGCGGCGCAGGCGGCGCGAAATGCTCAGTGAAAACCAGGCCGCCAGCGGGAAGGCGACCACAATCGCGGCGACGCCAGAAAAAAGAGCTTCACGGCCAAGAACGGGCAGACTGGCAATCGTCGACGTGATGACAAACTGATGAAAGATGGCTTCCATCACCACTGCGTGGAACACCAGCAGGAGTGAGAAAGCACCGAGTAGTTTGTAGAAGACTTTGCGGGTCATCACTGGGTTTTCGATGTAGCCGGAAGGGGCGTATTTGGTCCGGTTCGCATGCCGGCCTCTGTGGAATCCCACCGTGATCGCAAAAGCGCCGAAGAAGGTGGAGCACCCAGTTCTCTTAACCCTGCGGCTAGTCGCCTTTAGGAATTTCGAAGCGGTAGCCGGCCCCGCGCACGGTCTTGAGGTAACGCGGGTTTTCGGCGTCCACCTCGATCTTCTCACGGATTCTGCGCACGTACACATCGACCGAGCGCGGCGTCACGAAGCGGGCATCGCCCCAGACTGCGTCCAACAGATGGTCGCGGCTGAAGACGCGTCCGGGATGGCGCGCCAGGTAGTCGAGCAGCCGGAATTCCGTCGCTGTCGTCGTCGTCAATTCGCCGCGCACCGTCAGTTGCATGGCGTTCGCGTCGATGATGACCTCTTCAAAACTGATGACCGTCGGCGTGGATGGCCGCTCGAAGCGGCGCAGCACGGCTTTGACGCGGGCCACGAGTTCGCGCGTGGCGAAGGGCTTGGTGATGTAGTCGTCGGCGCCGAGTTCCAGGCCAAGGACGCGGTCGTTTTCACCGGCCCGCGCGGTCAGGAAGATGATGGGCACAGTCGATAGCGCGGAGTGGTTGCGCAGACGCCGGCAAACGTCGAGACCGTCGCCGCCGGGGACCATGATGTCCAGCAGAAAAAGGGCGGGCGCTTGCCGCTCGGCGTCGGGAATGAGATTGGCGGGTGTATGGTAGACGCGGGCGGAGAAGCCCGCCGCCTCAAGATGATGCTGAACGAGACGGGAGATGTCCGTGTCGTCCTCAAGCACAAATACGGTCTGACTCAACTGCGCTATCCTCGTCTGTCCTACGCTTGTCTTACGCTGGCAGGACAAGGCGGCCGGGCGGCTTGGTGACGGTTGTTGCTCCCGACGCGTCCCTTCCAGAGTAGAACGAAGGGGCAAAGAAATTGCAAACGTTTGATGAATTTGCTCTGGAGCCCGTCTGCCTTAGTGGCCTCGCGAAGACCGTCGCAACCCGGTTGATTCTGTAGAATCGGAGAGACCGATGAGCTTGCCCCAGAGTTTTCCGACGCCTGCAACCGCTGCCCAAAGTGCGGCTCCACTCTTGGCTTCAACACGCTGGGAACGTTTGCGTCAGCGGCTCGGAAGCTGGGGTCCATGGCCGATCTTCTGGCTGGCGCTCGCCGTGCGCGTCGCCTCCTTCACGCTGCTGCACTACTACCGCGTCCGGCCGCAGAACGATCATTTCGAGTTTGGCTGGGAGATGGGCCGCATTGCGCGCGCCTTGGCTTCCGGACGCGGCTATGCCGACCCGTTTCACGGGCACACTGGCCCGACTGCGTGGGTGACGCCGTTCTATCCACTGCTAATGGCGGCGGTTTTCAAAGTATTCGGCATTTATACCGCGGCCTCGGCGTGGGTGATTTTGTGCGTAGATTCGGTGCTGAACGCGCTGGTGGTTCCGCTGATTTGGGCGATCGGGGAGCGTGTGTTTACGCGGCCGGTGGCGCGGTGGTCGGCTTGGATCTGGGCGCTCTATCCTGCGGCGATGCAGTTTGCGGTGAAGTGGTTCTGGGAGATGAGTTTGACGCTGCTGCTCTTCCAGGCGGCGCTGCTTCTGGCGCTGATCATGCGCGGTGTGGGTTCGAGGCAGGGCGATGGACAGACCTGGCGACGGTGGCTGCTGTTTGGGCTGCTTTGGGGAGCGATTGCGCTCTCAAATCCCGGAGTTTTGCCGTTTCTGCCGGTTTGCGGCATCTGGATCCTGGCAACCAAAGGCCGAAACTGGTGGCGCGATTTTCCCAAGGCCTTTGCCGCCGGTCTGCTGTTTCTCGCCATTGTCGCTCCGTGGGGGTATCGCAATTGGCTGGCGCTCCACGCGGTCCTGCCCATGCGGTCCAATTTCGGCGCGGAACTCTATATGGCCAACGGCCCGGGCGCGACCGGAATCATCATGGAATATGAGCATCCCAACGTGGATTTGACGCAATTCAAACTCTATTCCGAGATGGGTGAAGTCGCGTATACGCAATGGCGCGGAGCGCTGGCCAAGGCCGAGATCCGGCACAATGTGCCGCGCTTTCTGCGGCTGTGTATGACGCGTGTTTACTTTTTCTGGGCGGGAATTCCCAGCGCGTCGGACAAGCCATGGAGCAACCTCGGTCGCGGAATCAATTACGCCGGCAGTTCCTGCGCCGGCATCCTGGGCCTGGCTCTGCTGCTATGGCGAAGGCGCCCGGCGGCGGGGTTGCTGGCGGCCGCGTTTCTGCTCATACCGCTCGCGTATTACGTGATTTCCGCCGCGGCGCGATTTCGTCACCCGCTGGAGCCGACAATCTGCCTGCTTTCCGTGTATGTGTTTCAGCAGGCCGAGCGGCGCTGGGGGTTTTCCCTGTTTCGGCGCAACGCCGCCGCGTAAGACACCGTCAGGCTATGGCAATGAAGCGCAGCCTGACGTAATCCCCCACCCAATTCCCCTGTTCGTCGCATAGCACTGGCTTCAAGAGGGCAACGGTTTCTTCGATGATCCCATCGCGCCTCGATTCTGGAATGGATTCGAGGACGCCGCGGCGGAAGGTTGTGAGCCAGTCGGCCATGCCGGACGGGAACGGCGTGGGCCTGGGGATGAGTTCCATTTGCTGCACGCGGAAGCCGGCGCCTTCGAGGCGGCCGCGATAGGCGGTTGCGGTTGGAAAGTAGTTCATCTGCTCGGCGGTATACTCGCCAACCAGGTTGTGGCGAGCCAGAACTGCGGCGAGCGCGACCTGGATGGCGGCGATATTGCCGTGGCCGCCCATTTCCGCCACGAATCGGCCCCCCGGCTTGAGCGCGCGGTGAACGCCGGCCAGCATCGCGTCCTGGTCGCGAACCCAGTGCAGCGCGGCATTCGAGAACACGGCGTCGAATTCAGCCTCAAAGGGCAGTCTTTCAGCGTTGGCCACGCGAGCGTCCAGGCCTTTGGATCGTGCGCTGGCCACCATAGCCGGAGAAGCGTCCACACCGGTAACCCTGGCTCCGGAAGCGGCGATTTTCAGAGTCAGTTGCCCATCACCGCAGCCGAGATCGAGGATGCGTTCGCCGCGCTGAGGCGCCAGCCATTCAAAGACACCGGCTCCAAGTGTGGGGACGAAGGCGCCAACTTCGGCGTAGACGGTGGGGTTCCAGGTTTGGGGCATCAGTCCTCCTTGGAAGATTGTCGAATCCCAGGAGGTTATTACGCAAAGTTATTTTGTTTTGGATTGCGATAAGACATTTTTATAAAGCAGCAAATCAGATCGACTGGACAGGGATCAGGGTTAGGTCATCGACCAGGCCCACTTCGCGCTGGACGAAGGGTTCGCCGTAGCGAACGCCGGCGAGCAGGCCGTAGTGGCGGGCTTCAGCAAAGGTGCGTTCGCGGATTTCATCTTCCGGGACAAACAATCCCCCGCCCTGTGCCTGATCGGCGTACTGGGATTGGTAAGCCATCAGCGCGGCGTGGCGCTGCTCGATGAAGGGCGTGATGTCCACAATGAAGCTGGGGCGGACATCGGCGTAGAGCGAGGCGTAGACGATTTTGAAAGGGCGATACGGGGCCAGCGCTTCGACGCCGTGGCCGCTCAGGCGCGAAAGGCCAGCCAGGAAGCAGGCCTCGTACCCCAGAATTGAGCAGGTGGCGTGGTCCGGGTGCCGCGCCTCCCAATAGGGAAGAATGACGACGCGGGGGCGCAGTTCGCGCAGGACGCGTGCGATTTTCAGGCGGTTTTCCAGGGTATTGGCCACGGCACCGTCCGGGAGATCAAGAGCCTGGCGATAGGTTACGCCAAGGATCTCGGCGGCGGCGCTGGCTTCCGAGGCGCGCTCGGCGGCGCTGCCGCGTGTGCCGGATTCACCCTGGGTCAGATCGAGGATGCCGGTGCGAAGGTTGCGCGCAGCCATGCGGAGAAGGGTGCCTCCGCAGGTTTGTTCCACATCGTCGCGGTGAGCGGCGATGGCCAGCACATCCACTTCCCATCCTGTGCCGGCTGCCATGCGCGTGGCCCTAATACACGGTATTGTCGCCGTCCGTAATCGCGTCCATGTATGCGACGTCGTAGGCGGTTCCGGTCACGGTGACGAAGAAGTTGTTGATGGCCGAGCCGTCGGTAGTCGAGTAGATATAGACCTGTCCACCCTCGGCGATGTAGAGCTTGTGCAGATTGGTGACGGCCGCAAGGCCGGTCAGGTCGCCTTGGTACGGCTCGATCATGGTCACCGTGTTCGTCGAAGTGTTGAACATCGTCAGGCAGCCGAAGGGTTGACCGGTGGCATAACGCTGCCCTTCTGTACAGCGAATGCCGCCCAGCCAGAGCGTATTGTCGTCGGCCACAATCATGCGGGTACGTTGGCCGGGAGCGCTGTCGCTGACAGAGATCGGCGCCGAAGCGGACTTCGTGGTGAGGTCGATGGGCGTCAGGTAGCCCGAAAAGAGTTGTCCGGAAGCGAGCGTGCCGGTGGGCGAACCCTCGCCCAGCACGTAAAGCGTATCGACGCCGTTCGCTCCGCCAGTCGTCTCAAGCGCATTGCTGGCGCCGCCCGGAACCTTGATGTTGCTGGCCGTGATGCTGGCCTGGGTGGGCACGGTGCCCGACTGCTCGCCGTCCTGCACGTTGAAGGGCGCAGTGGGCAAAATGCTGACTCCAGAAGCTGTGCCACCGCACTCCGGGCCGCAGTTGAGGATGTAGATGAAGCTGCCGTCTTCCGAAAAGACACCCTTCACTGGACGATCAAAAATGAGCGCCTTGCCAGTGGACGGGTCCCGCATCTGCGCCAGACACATGCCGGGAAGATTCTTGGGCTCGCAATCGACGTAAGGCGCCGGCCAGCTTTGATTCGCCAGGTAGTACGCGGCCAGCGTCGCCGAGTCGGCGGCCGTGAGCTGGCGCGGATAGTAGGCGAAGTTCGAGTTCTGCACGAATGCCAGCATGACGGTGCCGCCAGGGTTCATCGAGACGTGGTAGACGCCAGGCAGACTCAGGCCGTAGGTCCCGCCGGTCTTCCGGTTGATGACGGTGACCACGTTGGCCTGCTGTGTCGCGGCGATCACGTAAGTTTGGGCGCGCGATATGAACACGCTGGACGAGAGCCCGCTAAGCGAGGCCGCGGAGCCGGTCGTGGTCTCTTTGGCATAGTTGATCAGAGTGAAGCTGCCGTCGCCGGAGCCGTAAACAGCGCCTACCTGCTCTTCAGGCATATTCTGAATGGTGCTGGGAAGCGCGCCGCTAAAGCCGGAGATGCTAAAGGATTGGACTTTGTCGTTGTAGCTGGACCGGATGTCGTAATAGGCATCGACAAACTGGAGCAAGCCTCTGCCCACGGAACTGGGGTTCTGAATGGCGATGAGTACGCGATTCGCGATTCCACTTGGAGGAAGCACGCGGCCATCAAAATAGTAGTTATTTCCACAGCCCGCCAGTACACCCGCGGTCACCATGGCCGCCAGGGCGCAAATCACGAGACTTCTCTTCTTCAAAATCCTATACCTCAAATCAACAGGCTGACAGGCCAAGTATAACAAAGCGGAGCAGCTCGGTTGTGGCTGGCCGGCTCCGACTTCAGGCTGGAACTGTATCCGCTGGGGAGTTGGACGCAGTGGGCAAGCGCAGGGAAGCATGCCTGCATGGCGGAACCGCCGAACCGTCGGGCTGGCTACCGAGGAGTCCGCGCGGACAAGTCCCTCCAAAACGCGATAGCATAGCGAAGAACGTGGAAAATTCAAGGGATACTCCGATTTCGAAAGACAATTTGGGTTCGAACAACACTTTGGGATTGAAAGATATTTTCGGGGAGCGGCCCGTGCTCTGCGACGGAGCGATGGGGACCGTTCTATACGCCCGCGGGGTCTTTATCCACCGCTGCTACGACGAGTTGAACCTCTCCGATCCTGCCCTGATCCTCGCCATTCACGAGGAATATCTGCAGAGCGGCGCCGAGATTCTGGAGACCAATACCTTTGGCGCCAATCGCTTCCGGCTGGCGCGGCACGGGTTGGCGGGGCGCGTGGACGAGATCAACGCCGCCGGCGTGCGATTGGCCAGGCAGGCTGCCGCGCATCTCAAAGACAAGCAGGCTGGTGACGCCTGGGTTGCCGGGTCGGTGGGTCCGCTCGGCGTGCATCTGGAGCCGCTGGGCAAGACCGGCCTGGATGAGGCGCGATCTGCCTTTGCCGAGCAG
>Ga0116231_10014835_pt1 | contig 10301 bp, 13 predicted proteins | sample S1TSphgellanicum_2_FD_89695 | JGI IMG/M metagenome (GOLD analysis project Ga0116231, IMG submission 89695) | Host-associated microbial communities from peat moss isolated from Minnesota, USA - S1T2_Fd - Sphagnum magellanicum MG | ecosystem: Host-associated > Plants > Peat moss > Unclassified... | reverse complement strand
TGTTCCATGTACACACTACACACATTCCCCAATGCTAAAGATTATGTGAGTACAAAATTTTATGACAAATTAAAAAAGGGGTGTATGTAAATATAGAGTTGAACAATTAATTAATAATTAATAATTAATTTCAGTCTACTTAATTAAATTTTTGAAAAAAGTCATCTATTTATATATATATATCCTTACCCTGTTTTCAAAAATATTTTTTCACAATATATTTCTGGTTCCGGTTCCGGGTCTAGCAAAACATTTTTTCCACCATCCGATTCTTGTCTTGTGCCCGTTCCAACAAGTTGATGTCAACTCGGGTCCGGGTAACAAGAACCTGACCCTGAACCGCCGGTTATTACCCTCCGAACAGCGTACCCGCCCAACACTGGTAGTGACCTACCTAATGATATATAACAAGCATGATATGGACCGTCCGATTCGGTGCATGCATCCCCCATCCTACGGATGAAACGCGCCTGCCTGCTAACTAATGTTCCTGTGCAAAGCTTGGCGCGGTGGTTAGCCCAACAACAGTACACAAACAGCCTGTCGTCCTGAACAGCCAGTCCGGGGTTCGAATCCAGACAAGAACACAACAGAACAAAACATAAAAACAAAACAGAATATAAGAGGAGAGAGAGCGAGAGGAGAGAGAGAGAAAAGAACAAGCAAACAACACACACACAAACAGTTGCAACGAAATGTTTTGCAAGGATTTGAACATGAGTTCCTGAGCTGCTGCTTCTGCTGATGGCAGCATTTTCATCCTCCTCTTCTTCTCTCTAAGATCTGTTGTTGGCCAACTGCAGAAAGCTCTCTTCTGTCAGATTGCAAACCATCCACTAGCTGAGTGGTTTTCTTTGTTTTGTTTTGTTTTTTGTTTTGTTTTTCTCCTTGCAGCAGTCTCAGAAGAAGGAAGCTCAGCAGAGTTTGCTGGTCCTTAATCAGACAGACAATGAATGATTTTGTAGCTACCGAGTAGTTTTGAATTTTGCCCCGCCCCCTTCCCCCCCTTTTTCAGTTTCAGAAAAAGAAGTTCAGTGTTTGCAGATCCTTGATCTCTGAGAGAGAGAGAGAGATTATGTATTTTTTTTAGGACCCATTTGGGCCATGAGGGAGATGGAGGTGGTATTGCTATGAGCTCCAGCAAGAAGAGACAATATGTACATACATTAGCCCAGTTTGAGCTAGGAGGGAGAGATGGAGTTGGTGGTGGGATGATTCTTCTACAGCAAGGAGGGAGGGGAATTGAAGAGAGAGAGAGAGAGATAGAAGGGAGAGATAGAGGGACGCAAGAGACACAGGAGGATGTTCCGTGTGGACTCACAACCAGAAGAGGGTGCTACGGGGAGAGTGGGCAACAACGAGGATGGTGAGCAACAGATTCAAGCACAACAAGATGGACTCATCAACAACAACATAGCTTTCTCGGTTAATGCTGCTCTGCTTCTTCCTCCTGCATCAGCAGCGGCTGCTGCTGTCTCCACGGTTTGCACAACACAAAAACCCTTTGCAAAAAACTGAGATTAGTGTCAGATTAGTAGCCTAATTTTCTGTAACATTTTGCTTCATCACTACAAGTTTCTGTTGAACATAATGCATAGAAGATTGCAGAAGATTGGGGTTTGCAAAACCATTACATCTAATGCAGAATTAAATACCCTAATTAGTGTCAACTTCTCCCCCACCCCCCTGCCATTCAAGGCCTTGGGGCTAGGAGTTTTAGGTCTAATTAGCATCAGGATTAGTGTAACAGCATTAGCCTTAATCATAGGTGATAAATCCAAGCACACCCAACTCCTGGATCTTGATCAGTGATCCAGTGAATGTATATGCATTGCTGTAGTTGGTGCCTAGACTTCGTGGTGGTAGATTAGTGCTGATGATCTGAGAGAGATTAGTAGTGCTGATGATGATTTGGAAGTGATTATTGCTGATGATATGGAAGCAATATTATTTTGTGCTGATGATCTGGAAGTGTGATTAGTGCTGCTGATGGTCTAGAAGTTTGGCCTGGGAGAGAATTGAATTTGGACCAAATTCTAGATTGAATTAGCATTTGTGCCAGTGTGATTAATGCTAACCAACAAACCTCTGGGTCGAAAAACTGGATTATTAAGTCAGGGGGATTAGCACAAATTAATCCTGGAGTTAGCTATTAATTCAAGCGATTAACTTGTAGGATTTGTGGATTCCACTATGAACCTAATGCCATAAAATTAAGCACTTTCAGTTTTGTTTTGAGTCTTACATTTACTGTCAGACAAGCTGATTCCTATTTTTGGGGGGTTTTTTTTTGCCATCCTTGACACTGCAGGCGACAGTGAAAAAAGACAGACGATTGAGTTTAACAAAGCTTCAAATCCCCCCACGAACAACAACTGATGTTTTAGTAGAACACACTAGTACCAACAGTGGTGGTGGCAGTGGCAGCAACAAGTGGTCTAATAATGTTCCTCTACCTCTCTCAACTACAAAAGCTTCAAAGTTGTTCTCAACTAGTCATGCAATTTTGCCACGTTCTGGACTGAGATCAAGAACTGGCCCACCACTAGAAAAAGATGAACAAGTGGCTGTGGGAATTCTGACCGGGAACTTAGAGTCAACCTCCATCTCAAGTCCAGATGTGGTGGTGGCAACTACAACACTTCCACTTGGCACCAAGAGGACAACGTCTTTGCCTATCCGAACAAGTATTGAGATCTCCTCCTCTTCATCCAACAGTCCAAGAGCAAGGCTTGGCGTAGACTATATAAGCCAGGAAACAACAACCACCACCTCTGAGGTAATAATTCTCAACTGTTCAATTCTGAGGAACAAAGTCAAGGGGCGAAAAAACCCAAAAAAGAAAAAAAAAAAAAAAAAAATCTTCTGTTGGGTCCTTGAAGAAGAGATGAAACAATTTGTCATTTATGGATTTTGGGGTGGTGGCAGCATTTTGTTAATGCTCTGAATCAAACTGTTGGGGAACTGCAACAAGCCTTTAGGGTTTAGGGTTTTGTCTGAATTGATGATAATGGTGTGGTGTCAGCAGCATGAAATGGAGAAAATCAATATTGCACGCTCTTTTTCAACACCTGTGCAGAAGTTTGGGAGTTTGAGAAGAGCAGACTCTGGAAATATATGCTTAATAATGGTCAGACCTGCTCCTCTTACATTGATGCCTAATTCTTCTGATAACACGACCATGGCAAGCGAACTTTGCTCATCAACAACACAGACACATACTGAGAAAGGAGGTACCATCTTTGAAAATTCTTCACCCTTTTGCCAGTCATGTCAATGGGGCTTGCAACAAGGTGCAAGTGTAAACTGAAGGGTTTTTTTTCCTCTAGTCTAGAGCAAGCCTGTAATAACAATTTGGTGATGGGTTGAAAATTTGTGCCACAAAAATGTAGGTGAGGAAGAGCAGCTGGATGGGGAGATCCCAGAAGAGGAAGCTGTGTGTAGGATATGTATGGACTCGCTTACAGAGGAGTATGGTGAGATTTTGAAGATGGAATGTAGTTGTCGAGGGGAGATGGCGTTAGCACATAAGGAATGCGCATTCAAATGGTTTGGCATCAAAGGAAACCGCACATGCGAAGTTTGCAGTCAAGAAGTTCAGAACATTCCTGTCACCGTTGTGCGACTGCCTAGTAATACAGATCGCCTGAGGAGGACACCACCTGAACAGCTACTACTCAATCACAACTTACGAAGGTGATCATTGTCAATCTTTTTTCTCTTTTGTACTTCAATACAATTTTTTTTTGCATGAGTGAACTTTGAGCATTTTCAGATCTGGATAAGAAACAAAGAGAGAAACAAACAAACAACAATGCAAATTGCAATCTGTTTATTGGGTCTCAAAGGATTTCTGCCTTCATTTGTTCTTTGTTTTGTCTCATTGATTTCTGATGTGCTTTTGAGATTTGTAAACCAACTAGGTGTCACAGAAACTGGCAGGACGTGCCTGTGCTCATCATGATCAATGTGTTGGCATATTTTTGTGTCATCGAGCAATTGCTGGTAAGCGTTGTGAGCAAGTGTTTTTATGTGTCATTTGTGTGAAATTATGATAGCCTTTAGGGTTTATTAGAGTTTAGGGTTTTGGGGTAGTAGGGTTGTTGGGAATCAATGGCACAACTGCTGGAGTCACTGTGTAGCTGGAGTAGGCATACTAAAATGAGAGAGACAACAAACACATAAAATTTAGAGTAAGTGGCTAACACAAATGGTGTTAAGCAGGTAAACCAAATGGGCTCTGGAGCATTGGTAATTGCGCTTCCTTTTTCATGTTTCATAGGCCTTCTTGCCTCTATTACGGCAATCTCTCTTGGTACGTTGATAAGAAAAAAGTTAATACTCAAACAACATTGTGAAGTCCTATGTTTGTGAATTTTATCACAGGATTTTTATTGCTACTCCTTGAGGTCTACTTAATCCACACCTTTTTTACTATGCCTGATTCATCAAATTTTATTCAGTCACATTATACTTAAACCAATTCAACCATTAATTTGTATTGTGACACACATCTGCACATTTTGCTTGCAAAAGGAAGATATTTCTTTTTTTGGAGTGTGCATCAACTGGCAAAAAAATTTGATGGAAAATTTGGTGTGTTGAAATGACACTGCAGTTAAAGGACAGTATATATGGGTGTACAGTTTAACCCTATTTCTACTCGTCGTGTTTTTTACTCAAGTGGGTTATCACCTGGTAAGTTGTGCCTTTCAGGTCCAATTCAGAGTTAAATTATAGCCCTACTAGTCAACCTTATTTCTGTAGCTCAAAGGGAAACTCAAAGAATTATGCATGTTAGGGTTTAGGGTTTAGACCTCCAATGCAAATTTGCCTACAAGTTTCATATCCTTGCTTCTGGAAAAATGGCGATAGAAACTCAGGACACCAACAGATTTTGTGCCCAAACTTTTTGATGGATTTATTGTATACTTATCTACACCCAGTCTGTCAGGAGTGTGATGAAGTCAGTGGGTAGTCATGGCAGTTGATTTCAAGGGCACTGGACTTCCATGCTTATATGCTAATTGTGTTACAGGTACATGTGGAGGCGGTGCTATCGGTATTGCTGGCATCTTTTGCAGGATTTGGTATAGCCATGACAGGCCATGCTTTGATAGTGGAGTTCATTTATTGGAAAGGACAGTTGTCAACTCATAACTCAACCACACGAGCAGAAACTCAAGAAGCAGGGAATAGACTATCAGAGACATCACCTGCTCCTCTTCAACAAGGTGTAGTAGCACACTCAATACTTGATATAGAGATTCACCCGTCAGTGGATAATGCGATTGCAAGTATGGTGCAGGATACACCACTTCTTTTGCACATGTCTTGATGACTGAATACTGTTTCTTCACATTGATGAATGATCTGGTTTGCCAATCAACTTTTGTCAGGAGTTCACACACCTATGAAAAATTCATTACCATACATTGGAAATTGCAATTATGGTTTATTGTTTAGTTGTTGCCTTCAATGCCCATGGATTTACAAAACATAAGTATTATTATGCCTCAAGGGATGGTGATTACATCAGCAATTTTAGTAGGAATTTCACAAGACAAACAAAAAGGATGCAAAAAGTTTCAGAGAATGATAAACTAATGTTCATACAAATGAGAAACCTAATTTCAAATATCCAGTCTTTGTTCCAATATGCATTCTGGGGAGGAAAAATGAAGAAGGCATTTAGAACCCACTTCACTAAAATTTGCCATATGTTTGATAGAATCGTTTAATCTTCAAGTTGCGAGTGAAAACAAGTCACAACAAACGCAAGAAAAAGAAGAAGATGACTACCAAGCAAATAGATCCACCTAGCAAGATTGGATAAAATGTGAGACCCTTACTTGGTAAGGAGAAATAGTGTGGGGTTACAGCAACTGAAGAAGAAGCAAAAGAGATGAGAATGCTAATAATGGATAAGAGAAGAGTACTAATGGCAAGAACTATGGTTCTTCGACTTCGTTGAACTTCATCGCGTAACCCTTCTCGAGGCATTGGAAGAGATGGCATGATTGCCAACATGATGGATGCAATAGCAAGATAAAATGACAAACTGTTACTCACAGTGAACAACTTCATTGACAACTTGGTTGCTTGCACAAGATCAAATGTCAAAACATTTGCTGCATCAGACCCATAACCGAGGGGTGGTTGCAATGGACCCACGAAAGAAGCTGTTGCAACTAAACCTGCAACCACTGCAGTTGCATTCCCAGCTGCATTGAAATTGTTTTTGGCTTCTCGTGTCTCAGTTGCGAATTTTTCATACCACCAAAGTTGTGCTTCATCAGTTGCATTCATTCCTGGATCAGCAATATTCCCATCAATGGCATCCGTTTCCCATATATCAGCTCCTGATTGCAACAATAAATTAATACATCCTTGTTTGGCACCATATCCTCCTTGTTTCGGTCTTTCGAGTCGGATGAGTTTTTGTTCCAGCCAATGGATGCTTGCCATATCCGAGAAACAAAGGAATCGGCTTAATGTTACATCAATGACTTTCATCAATGGTGATGCTGCCTTCAACTGGCGTAGGTATGGTAATCTTGCATGTACAGCAAAATGCAACACTGAATGTTTCTCAAATGCGAAGTGAGTTCGATTCACTCTTGGATTTCCAAGGAAGAGTTGTACACTCCGAAGATCTCCTGCTGCCGCAGCAAGGTGCAAGCACCGATCATAAACCAACTCATGATTATAATCCTGCATGATTCAAAGACAAGCAAAAATAAAACCCACCCATTAGTGAGTAAAATTAAATAGTTAGCTATGGAAAATATATATTCAAATGATTGGCATGTGGGGAAGGTTTCCTTTTGCACAATTTTCACACACACATCCAACATGCAATGCTCAAAGCTTTTAGGGTTTTCTGACAAAAAGAAAATTTCTTTGTTTCCTCGTAACAAATCACTTGCATAATAAGGATCATTTGGTTGGTCATATATTTACAAAGAACACTAACTATGAATTTTGTGACATAATCCAAATGACTTTAAGAAAATGTCTACGAATTTTGCACACAACTTCATGCAACCTCCTAGTTTCGTTTTTGCCAAAGTAATTTGATGGGTCTTGTTTTTCAATCAAATTTTGACCAAAACTATAACTTTTGTGACACAATCGAAATGACTTTTTAAAAATGTGTACCAATTTGCACACAACCCAATGTAACATAGTTCAGTTTTTTGCCAAAGTAAATTGATGGGTCTTATTTTTTTCAATCAAAATTTGACCAAAAATCATGAGCAAAATTGAGACTTGAACCCAAAATCCTAAAAGAACAAGAATATTGAATATTATGTGAACAAGTGTGTGGATTACAAACCTGGGATACGAATGCCTGCACAACAGCTGAGATGCCCATCACTGTAGCCAGTTCCAATGCAGTCCAAGAAGTAGCAGTTGTCTTGTACACACTGATGTCTCGAGTGATTGTTTTGGCAACATCCACACGCTTGCTACCATCAGCTCCTTTTGCTGCTAATAGAAGCTCAGCAGTGCCAGGATCATTATGTAATATAGCCAAATGAAGAGCAGTCATGCCATCACGCCATTCAGCATTTACATCTGTCCTGATATCATTCACCAGGATTTCTGCCAGTCGACTATAACTGAAACCCAAGTTGTTTGCCACAGCTCGATGTAATGGAGTCCTACCTGCACCATCAAGTGCATTTATGCAATCTGCAAATTCTGCCTCTTTTGGCAACAAATCCAGCAACGCTTGAGTTGTAGCACGGCCAAAATCAACCGCAACATGTAAAGGGGTTCGACCTTGGGCATCCTTGAGTTGGAAAAGTTCTTGTAAAACACCTTGTGCTCGTGCCATCTCCACAACATCCCATATGAATCTTCTAGAGAGATGTGCACGTTTACAAGCACAATGAAAAACAAGTAACTCCTTGCGTTTAGGGTCTTCGAAATTATAATCCACATCCTTTTCAATGATTGATTTGAACCGTGCATTCCTCCTCAATTCAAGTGCATTTTGCATTAGACAATGTAAACAAACACTGCCAATATTGTCATCATCATTGGCTTGTGATTCAGCCTTGTAATCTTGAGCTTGTCGTTCAACCTTCTGGTTCTGAGCATTATATGCATCTTGAATCGTATGAGTAGTCTTATCGAGGATTTGAATCACATCCTGGTTCCCAACAATGCTTGCCAAGCAAAACACATCTACCTTACACCTTCCATCCGTCGCATTTAGGAGAGTCTTTAATGAAGGCAAATTGTTTGAAAAAGAGTCATCATCTACAAAAGATTGACTTGAGCCTTGTCGTGCTAACTTTAAAACCTGTTTCACTAGTTGTGTACATCCTTGGATGATAGCAACATGTAGCACATTACGGCCTTCACGACTTGTTTCCACCCATGAACTAGGAGATCTTTCCAATAGCTGCAAAAGCTTCTTGCAATCTCTCTCTTCTAGACCACGAACCCAACTTGAATCTGGAATGCCCTCAACAAATCCACTTGTTTGGGTTTCTAAGAATGACCCACCATGTCCACTCCCTGTTCCATACACCCTACAACAAAATAACAAAATCCAACATTAAAAATGAAGGCAGCATTTTTGTAAGCATCATAATTTCCTTCGTTTGATAAACCTTTCCTGACAAAAGAAAAACAAAGGAAAACTATACCTAGCTATGGTTCCCTAACCACTCTTCTTCCAAGCCTTTTGGTTCATGGGTAACTTGAAATGCAAAACAACATTGTGTCAAAGGATCAAAGATTGATTGAAATTATTATTACCTTGTAACAACTAATAGACACTTGTCTCCATAAGTAACAACTAGTATATATATGGCATATGGCATACAGTAACAAGTGCTCATGGACGTTCCACCGTTCTTCATGTTCTTCTAATCTCTTTTAGGTTAATAACTTGAAATCCAATTAAATGCCATTGTAAATTATGAAGGATTTGTAGTATTACCTTGCACTAGTCTCCATGCTGTTCTTGGGTATAAACTGTATTCCAAACCCCAAGAAAAAAAATTATTCTGTGTGGACGGTAAGTAAGAAACATTTCCTTCTTGATTGATTGATTCCATTTGCTTCTTTTGACTAAGCCATGGCTTAAATTGACTCCATGAAAGATTAGATGTTTTGTTGACAAAATACACACACACCACCCTCTAATGTAGAGTTCATGGAGATGATAGTTTAAGAACATGGCTAGTAAAGATTGAGGAAGAAGAAGAAGAAGAAGAAGCTCCAAGAAGATCATGATAGTTTAAGAATGGTAGGGAAACTAGAGGAAGAAGAAGTCAAAGAAGAAGAAGCTCAAAGCTCATGATTCTTTTAAGAATGGTGGTGGAGATCAAGGAAGAAGAAGAAGCTGCAACTTGAAGAGCATGCTAGTTTAAGAATGCTAGTAGAGGTTGAGAAAGAAGAAGAAGAAAAAGAAGCTCCAAGAACTAGATCATGCATCATCAACATCAACAACAGAAAAAAAATCTTCAAAACAGATTCAGAATGAGAGAGAGAGAGAGAGAGAGAACCTGATCCATGATTTCCTGTATCTTGTTCCTGAAGCAAAACTTTTTCACCCATGAAGTGGGACAGAGCTGAGAGAGAGATCTATCCTTTCTGCTGCGTTGATTCTTGAGCTTTTTATCTTCTCCTCCTTCTTCTAGCAGCTCCGTGATCCTAGACGAGTCTCGTGCTCAAGCTGCAGTACTGGGTTATGAACAACACATGATCATGGGGAGGGTTTTGCTTGCTGCAGATCAAAGAGTCCATCTTACAAGCAAATTATCTCTATTTATCACCCACAAAATTCTTCCACGATCTGTGTGGTTGTTGTTGTTGTTGTTGTTGCTGCTGTTGTGTGATTTCTTTTCTTTTTCTGAGCTTCTAGAATTCCACCACATATAGAGCTCTGATTTGTCATTCCCCATTCTGTCCGGTTCTGATCTTGGTGGACTTTCTTCTCTGATTCAGAGATGGATGGATCCAATGTCGAATCCCTTTCTCCAACTTCTGACAATTTATTTTTTTTGCGCACATGTGATAATTGTTGCTGTCTGAACTGCAAAACTTTTGTTGCATTTTGGAGGACTTTTCCCCCCTACATCTCCAAAACCCTAGCTATCTAGCCTACCTATTCAGTCACTCCAATCAACCCTGAACTAGCTACCGCTTAAACCCTAAACCCTAGCTATTGGATTGCATTCCATGCTATACCCCAAAATGCTAACTCTTATTGTTAAAACTTTATGTGAAGGTTTTTTTGGTTGCAAGAGAAAGGGTTTTTTTTTTTTTTTTTTTTTTTC
>Ga0116231_10014834_pt1 | contig 10302 bp, 11 predicted proteins | sample S1TSphgellanicum_2_FD_89695 | JGI IMG/M metagenome (GOLD analysis project Ga0116231, IMG submission 89695) | Host-associated microbial communities from peat moss isolated from Minnesota, USA - S1T2_Fd - Sphagnum magellanicum MG | ecosystem: Host-associated > Plants > Peat moss > Unclassified... | reverse complement strand
TGTTGGGGTTGGTGTTTGTTTGGTTTGTTTTTTTTTTTTTTTTTTTTTTTTGTTTTAGTTTAGGCTTTTCTTTTTTTTTGGGTGTAAAAAAATTGTAAACCATTTCAAGTATCATCAGAGTGGACTTGTCGAAGAAAATATAGGCTCATTTTTCATCTCTTTGGACTTTAGACACAATACTTGAAAAACACAAATACTTGAGTAGTTTTGCGCTTAGGAGGACCTATCTCATGTTGGGTATATGGTAAAGGGGAGCAGAAGAAGAAGGAAGATGACTCTGGTTTAATTTCATTTGGAATATGAATTTGCTGACTGTTCTGCAGTCGATGGGATTGGAAATTGAGCAAAGACATGATTGCACATTGGCTCGATCTCATTAATGTTGATGGGTGGATCCCTCATCAGCAAATTCTGGGAGACGAGGCCCAGAGGTATCCCACCAAATACACATGCCCCTCTACATCACCTCCCCAGAATTTGATACCAAGATTGAAGTGGGTTAAGAGTATGCATGTGGATTGTGGGAAAAAAAGTTCTATGTTGGGCTGTGGAATCAATTTTCTAGTTTGGGTTGTGAAAACAAATTCTATTAAGGGCTGTGAAAACAATTATATATGGGGTTGTGAAAACAATTCTCAAGTGTTGGGCGCAGCAAGGTTTCAGATGCAGCTTTGATCCAGAATACAGAAAGTGCAAATCCCCCCTCCCTCTTCTTAGTGCTTCACAGTAAAATTTCAATCCATCCTGATCCTTGATAATTCCATCATACTCAATCCCAGATCTTAAATTCCTGGAGTCGACTTTGTAACAAAACATAATGTGTAGTTATGTGTCATCAAAAGAGCTGTGTTGTACAATCTCCAACAGTACTCTACCATGAAGAGTGTAAAAGAAACAGCATTCAATCTTTAAAAAGACCAGAAGGGATAATCATGATTAATGCAAACAAGCTAGTATTGTGTGATGTATTCTTCACCTCCATATGACTTGTGAGAATTGCTACAGAATTGGCAACTCGATATGAGACAACATTAGCGGCGGGGAAAAAGGATCCAGAGAATTTGTCCTTTTTTAAAGCAATATTTCCACGTTTAAAAGCATGGTTTCATTGGTTCAATTCCACTCAGACTGGTTAGCTCCAAAACCCATGTTTTCCTTCCAAACATCCAACATCACAGTAGAGATCAATATAGAGATGTTGAGCAAGCATCATGCATATATATGTGTGTGTGTGTGTGTGTGTGTGTGTATGTATCCATGGCTGAGAGTTAGATGGTTCAGTTTTTCTAAGAAATGCTTGAACAAGACGGTAGCAGGCAAGGTGGCAGGCAGCTTCTATTGGCATGGTCGTGATGCTGAATCAGAGAGTGAGCTGAATCCCAAGGTTCCAAATCCAAAACTCCCTTCAACCCACATCTGACCTAGTGCTCCATGTTTTGCAACATTGTGTATGGGGGTTTGACATCCATTCATTCATTTGCATCTGGTGGTTTTTTGTCATTTTGATGATAAAGTTGGTCCAGGGTTTCTCATCAACAATTTCAGATCCACATTTTCCATCAAATCTGCCATAATTGGATCACCAAATCAAGGATCTGATTGAATGAACTGTGAAGGAGGTGATGGATATCTAATGAGCAAGCTTCCAGTCCTGACTCCTAACTAATTGTTCTTGACTAATGGGTGTTACTCCATGCAGACAGTGATGTCAGGAATGGATGACTACCCACGAGCTTCACATCCCAGCAAGGATGAGCGCCACTTGGATCTGCATTGTTGGATGGCCTTTGCTTCACAAACAATGGCAAAGATCGCCTCACTGGTGGATATTTCCTCTCACACGGTAAAAATGGAGATTCACTGTATCTCCAGTGCAAAATTGGAGACAGAATATTGGAACCCTGACTGAAGTCTGCAGTATGTAATTTGTACCTATGAACTCAGCAATGGATAGATAGTGCAGAGAAGTGGCATTGAGCAGTACAAGTCTACCAGTTAACTTACTGTTAGCGCACTGGAGTGAAGAATCCACTGTTTTTGGGGGAACTGGGTGTGCCAGAAGTATCGAGATACTGCAGCCTGGCTGACAGATCTGAAGCTCCTCAATGAGGTATATATGAATACATCATTATTGTACATTTGAGATCACTTGATGCATAATTTTTTCATGTTCCACATTTGCATTAACAAAGTGCATGAGCTAATAATCTCTTGTTCAAACCACCTAATTTCAAAGGATTCATAACTCACACTCATATTTGAGAGCTAGCTGCTATCCTGATTTAGTTGCACATATTATCACATTCTGAAATTGTGACAATGCTGTTTTTAGATACCCAAAGAGTATAGTTCAAATGGTTTTGTTAATGGTTTTTTTCCCTCTTTGGTGTGTAGCTATATTATGAGGAGCGATTGGGACGCTACTTTGATTTCGGAAATCATTCAGAGATGGTATGGGAATCATTGTATTTAGTCTAGTCTTCAATACTGTGTATGTGCTTCATGTGCACCTTTTTTCTCTGGATAGTAGATAAAATGGATGGAACTCATTTAGATTATGGGTTTCTTTGCTTAACTTAATTGTGCTTTGTGGGTGGGATGATCTTTGTGGTGTTTGTATGGTGAGAAAAAAGATCAAACTTTATCAGAAAACAACAGTGGAGCCACGCACAGGATATGTTCATTCAGAGGTGCGACGACTAGTGATGGAGGTTCCTGAGTTGAGATGGGTGCCTCAATATGGTTATAACAGCCTCTTTCCTCTTGTGTTCCGTATGTTTCCCCTGGTACGCAGTATTGAATAAATGTCATAACTTTTGACATATAATAACTCCTGGACTGATCACAAATAATTCTTAGTGAACTCTGAACTAGAAACTTTTTAGCATGAGATCAAGGCCCAAGACTCGGGTGGTTTTTGCACAAAGTACCCAACAAGATTGGGTGCCTGGAGAGATATTAATGCCTAAGAAAGTTGGCTTAGTTTTTGGCCTTTGTGAATTTCCCATGGAGTTGGTTTACAGACCTCACTCCAGTTTGCACACCAGTTAGTTCTTCTGCAGAGTGAGATGTACCTATGGACTGATTATGGACTCCGCTCTCTTGCCGCTAGCAGGTGCAATATTTCTTTGCAATAATTTTTTTCCCAAGAGTTTGTTTTTTGCATCCACATTTAATGTGTTTTTTGGGTGGGTCTCAAATTGTGCACTCTGCCTGAAAACTCAGTCAAATGAGTGTAAAATTTGGCTTAATGAATTTATAGCTCAATGTTTATGAAGCACAACATGGAGAATGAGTCACCTCATTGGAGAGGACGAGTGTGGTTAAACATCAACTATCTTGTTCTTTCTGCCCTTGATTACTACTCCAAAGGTTGGCACCCACCCAAACCCCTCACCACAATTGATTTTGTTGTTCTACGTTTTGCAATTGCATTTGCATCCTCAAAATATTAATTCTTTTCAATGGGTATCAGAAAATGCTCCTGTACTTCAGTTTTAATTTTTGCATCCAGGATTTTAGTTTTCAAAGGGAAATGATTAGAAGAAACTCAGATCCAAATTGCCATGATCAACAGAACCGGGGCTTAATAGTGATAAGGCCACAGATGTATATCTCAAGCTTCGTGAAAATATAATCCGGTATCAATTTCTGCATGTGGTTTTTTATATATTGTTCTCATTATTGTTTTGTGGTGTTTCTTTCTAGCATTTTAAGATGTTTGACAAATTGGGTTATTCATATTTTTGCCATCAAAATCAGTATAATACCTCTTATAGTGAACTCAAGCTAGGGGTGCATTTTTTTTTCAGATTTCCATAATTGTTTTTGATTGCAAAGAACAATCCAACCTCAGTGCAAGGTTTTTGTTCAGATGGTGAGAGTCAGTGGATGATGGATATGGGTGAAGGAATGTGGTGGAATGCTACTACGAAAGTGGTTACTTGTGGGAGAGTTATGACAACAGCAATAATGGAGAAGGGTCAAAGGGCTTTCACCCATTTGCAGGCTCAACAGCTCTCATAGTTCTAATTATGGGAGAGATCTACTAAAGCTTTCATCAATGATGGGTCTGTTGGAAAGGCAATGGATCTCATCAAAAACACAATCACACCAAGGACCCCCAACAACCATCCTTGATCATCCTTGCAGGTATGTTATTTATTGTTCAATGAGCCTTTCAAAGAAATGTTTTTGAAAATTTTGAGGTGTGTGAATTTCTACTTTTCATTTTTGCAAAATTGGAGAATGCTATGGTATTTTTCTTCATTATCGAAGAGAGAGTTTGCATCTATTTAGGATTTGCAGATTGGCTTGAAATTGTCATCTTCACATTGTCATGATCCTACTACATATGACAATTCTTGAGTGTTGGGTGGAGTTGGTTGAATTAAGGGCTAAACTGCTCAGCATTTTCTGGTGCTGCGCTGATTGGCCTTGTCAAACCTTCAACCCAACCTTTGGACTTTTAGGTTTTGGAAGGACCACAACACTCTTTTATTCTCAAGGTTTTTTTTGAGCTGAAAAGAAAAAAAGAAACCTATGTCCACTCAGAAAAAACACACATTGATGTTTTTGAACGGATGTAGGTTTTGTGTAAGTAATACAAGTAAAACTTTCAAAAAACTGATTTTCGTATTGTACCTATTACGAAGTTCATCAAGTATTAAAACTCTTTTTGGATTCAAACACATAACATGCCACAATGAAGTATATAAACCCACATTGGTGGATCAACTAAGAGACATGACAAATACAATAATAGATTCAGGGAAGCTAATCAAATCTCTTTCACACCTAGCGTGTAGCCAAAATAGTGCAATTAGCGCAAAACAAATGTGAGAACATCTTGTAATGTTAAAAGTTAGTATCTCCACACACAGCAGTAAAATGACCTGAACACTGAATTTTGCTTGAAGTATAGCAGTGAAAGTGTATGAAACTCAGTTCGGGCCTGTAAACATACCCAAGAGATAGATAGTAAGCAAAGATAAGATGCCAAATTGTCGTGGAGATTATAATTTGTTGTGGCATCAATGAACAGAGTAAATTGTAAGAAAATTATCAAATTAGAGCAAATCCACCTACACCTCCTTCTGCATGATAATGCACCCTCCAAATATACTAGTGGGTTTCTTGGAGGGATTTCCACACTTGAAAGAAATTTCCCTGTGTATTTGGAGGAGAACCATATATATCAATATTCCCCCTCCTCCTAGAGAAGAGGACTGACCTTACACCTTCTCTTAAGTAAAAGCATAAGAATGCTCCCACCCTTAAGAGTAGGAGGCATAAGAACCCTCCCCTTACACCTTCTCTGAAGTAAGCATAAGAATGCTCCCACCCTTAAGAGTAGGAGGCATAAGAACCCTCCCCCCTCTAGCATTCCATGATCTACATATGCTTTAGTTTCATGATAACATTCACATGCCTTAGGATCAGTACAACCTACACATAGGGGATCAAAAATGAGATCCAATTCTCTTGAATACAAAGTTTTGTCAACATCCGAAGTTTTGGGTCCTCTATACTTTTCTCACAAAAGTCTTGATATCTAAGTGATACTCTTCAGCTCTTATAATACTATCATCCTGTCGTATTCCTACACAACTAGGAGGTGATATCCAGGAGACAATCTGAGAGTTTGCACAAATACAGAAGACCATAGAAGCTGCTATATTATCAAAATACAGAAAATTTGTAGAAGCTATAAAATTTTCTCACTTAAGAATGGATCATACTGACACAGAGTATATACTATATATACAGCGTAGGATTCAGGTTTGGGGAACAGGATTTCACAAGAAAGTGAACATTGTTCTGGAACTGCTGCTGCAACTGTTGGAAGGGCTTGCTGTTCCTGATAGGCACATTTACTTAATCCAAGCTTTGCGCCTACTAGGGAAGGATTCAAAAGTAGGGCATTAGCTTGGTTGTTTGGCAGCAGTATTTGCTAGAAAAATGCAAAGGAATTGAAGAAGTTGATGAAAAGGGTGTGTGGATTGATTCTACACTGCAGGAAAGAAAGACTCACCTACGTGCATTCTCTCTCACCTAAGTGTGACATCATTGACTCTTTTTGATGGCGTACACACAACTTCAGTGGTGAACTGCTTTCCATCCAACTCTTTGTCAAAGCCCAGAGCTCGACAAGCTCGCACTGCACCCATCTCTGGCCGCTCCGCAATCAATGCCAACTTTGCTTTGGTTTCAACCATTGTAGTTGTCCCATCAGTGGTGGTAAAGCACTGATTTGTCAGAGATGTTTTTGCTGCTCTCTTCACAAATGCAGCTCCATGTTTGGGGTTTTGTAACAGGACATTGGAGATGTTGGGATGGCCACTGTTCTCATCATTCTCTGTCTTCGCAAAGGCAGCTGTCATCTCTTTCTCCTTGGTTGCTTTTGATGCAGCTCTTTTCAGCCTGCCAGCTTTCCGCAGGTTTTCCATTTCCCCAACATGAGCCCTGAATTCCTTATGTACCACTTCCAGCACTACATCTCCATATCGATCACACCATGACCTGCATTCTCAACAACCCATTCTCAACACCAGTGAGATACTACTTCCTGTAGTGTTGTTCATCTGCCACCTTGATGTTTTTAGTGACCCTTCTTCGAAGTTTCACTATATCTCCATGTTCATTTGCAAACAACAAGCACAATTGAGAAGAAACCATGGCAAAAGAGGCAGCAATCCACGCACTTTGGAAAGAACCACTGGAGTTCAACCTTGTCCACAGGCAACCGTGTTGCAATTGCCTCGATCTGCTCATTGCTGCATCCCCCAAAACCCATCACCATAACAATCAGCAGTTGCTGCAGCAATGCAAAGCAGCTGAAGAAGTATGCATGTGGCATTGTTCTCAACAAAAATGTGCATGGAAACAACAAACAGAGCTTGCTTCAATCTCAGCTTCCGAGAGATGGAATTCTTGCTTCAAAATCTGCCAATTGTAATGCACATGGGCTTCTGGATAGTGTACGTACGTGAAGGTCTGGCCTGGACTTGTTTCACTCATTTCTGTCCGGATCCGTATGAGTTCTGTTTTGATATTATCTCCCACAACCTGTCAACAATTTATGTCAGAAAACAGCTTATTCCTTCCTACTGCAGGAAATCTTTCATCAAGAAGAAAGATATCCCAACAACAAATGTACCACCCAAAAGCCAGACAGTTTGCCAATGAGCTAGAGATTTCATACAGAAGTTTGTGAAACAAATCTCTCTTTCTCCCTCTTCAAAGTACCTTGTCAATGAAGAAGTTAGTGGGTGAGCCCTTTGCATTGACCTTCTTCTTGAGTTCCACAATGTCAGGACCCTGACCATTGTTCCCTTCCTTCAGAACCCCAGCATCTATAAGCCCACTTTGTGGAAGCTTGCCATCTTTACCGCCATCCTCAGGAGTTTCCTCTTCCATGTTGAGTGGTGAATAAGCTTCAGAAGACACATCAGACTCACCACTGTGGAGCTTCCGCACCAATCCAGATAACATACCTCCCTTCTTTCTGTGACATCACCGACATCAGATTCACACATCCATTTCTGCATTCAGCTCGTACAAAGTTTCCAGTTCAGCTACAAAAAATCAAGAAAACAACTGCTTGATTTGAAGCTTTCAGAAAAAACCACTTGATCAGAAGCTTTCTGAGAAGAACCACTTGGTTTGAAGCTTTCTGAGAAAACAACCCACTTGGGTTTGAAGCTTTCTGCAACTATTGTACCTGTGGACAAGGCCTGGTGATGCAGAGAGTTTCCTCACAGGTGATGCAAACAGCACCTCCTCATCTTCTTCCAGGTCTGTTGTCACTGCTACATTTGCATTGACCACCTTTCTTCCCACTGCCTCATTGAGCGATTCCTTCTTCAGAATCCAACGACCCAGTGGAGGAATTGGAGCTTCACGGAGAGGTCCAGTCTCTGCTCCCCTGTGTTAACAAAGATTCAAAAGTGGTGTCAGTGGGGCAAAAACATCACAAATGAGCAGGAGTTGGCTTTGAGTCATGAGAGGGAAACCCACAAAATGCCACAGAAAGATGCACTTTCTTACATACCAATTTGCTCTGTTGTTCTTGATGCGGGACATGGCTTCCAGAACTTGTTTGATGGGTGTCTTTCTGGTTGTGGTGGAGGCATCAGCAGGAGACATCTTCTTCTTCCTGCCAATGGGTGAGTAATTTTGTGCATGATCAGTAGTGGTGGTGGAGCTTGAGCTTTTCTCAGTTGCAGTCTCAACACCAGTTGTGACAACAGTTGCTCTGCAGTCTGGAGCATCATGGCCTATGCTCCCTCTTTGTGGTAGAGGGCTCACCAACATCACAAAGTCCTGTGAATCCAGCTCTGCTCCTTGCTCTGCAAGACGTGAGAGAATTGGTTGCTTTGTGGCATGATATTCAGATTCTGAGATGCATCCTTCTCGTAACAAATCCTGTCAACAAGCTCCCCCCACACACCAATCACACAAACACACACAGAGCTATCGCAACTCAGCATCAACAAAGAGACAGAAGCAAATGCTGTGATGGGTACTGTTGAAAGAAGAGGATGATTGAGGATGGGTGTTTAGGTTCCTCGATGGGTCGTTGGTTCTTTTCTCTATCTGTCATGGTCAAAAACCAAAACCCTGAATCCTAGACGCTAAACGCTCTGTCATTTTCACTATCATGGCGGAGTTGCATTGCAAGCAGGAGCAGCAAAAGCAGACCTGCAAGAAGAGGAGCTTGTCGCGAGTGAAATTGGCCCACTCGCCATCCTGATGCACTGCAGCTACGACAGCAAGAATGTCCTTCCTGCACGTCTGAAGCTCCGCTTCAGAGATCAAGCCTTCCTTGAGCAGCGCTTGCAGTTTGAGGACCTTGTGGAAAGCTTCTTGCTGCCACACCAGATTGTCTGCCTGCTGCCCCGCCCTCCGGTGGTTCTGCTGCATAGACGACAATGGCGACATCATCCCCGTCGTCGTTCGCTTTACTAGCATGCACTTCTGCAGCAGCGGTGTCATGTGCTTGTAGAGATCTTTGGCATTTTCCTGAGAAACATCAAAAGCAAGCGAATGAGGCACTGTGAAGAAATTCTGCACCCGAAGAAACAGTACAAGGGAGCAACCACCGCCTGCCTCTCAGAAAGCTTTTCTTTCTTCTCTGTACTTAGCTTTTGTGTAGGTACCTGGAGAAACTTGTGCGGCGACGACTTGGAGGATTCTTGTACCGCTGCCATGCTGCAACAACAACAAGCACGAGGATTCCCTGCCTTTCTCCACCTCAACTCATCTCCTGCTTCGTAAAACTCCTTCTCCTTCCTTCCTTCCTTCCTTTCTTCCTCACTAGACAACAATCTCAGTTGCTGGAGAAATAACTCGAAAACCACACGAGAAAGAATTGAGAGAGAGAGACACACACACACAGAGAGGAATTCTGCTTCAAGGAATTCCAGTTACGAACAAGAAAGAATGGTAAGTAAGCAAGCAATGCTGGAGGAGAGACGGCGATGGAGTCTGTCATGAGACTGTCGGTTTGTTTGTCTGTCTGTTTTGTCTGTTCTGTAGTAGCAAGACCAAGGAGAAGACTGTTGGCGGAAAATCTATTTGGAGAGAGAGGAATACGATGCGATGCGATGCGATGGAATGCTCAGCAACAGCAGCAAATGGGAGAAAGCGAGAGAGAACGAGCGAGCGTCGAGAGAGAACGAGAACGAGAACGAGAGCGTGGTGAGTCCCAACGGCTTGATTCTGGTTTGAATGTGCTTCCAGCGATCCGTTTGGCCGGAAACCCTAAAATGCCAGTTTGTGCATCGTTGATCGATCCACTTGGACGGACCGGATTTTGTATTGTAGCCAAAGTGGCGATGATAATACACAGGAAGGCTTAGTAGCCAGATTTGGCTATAACCTAAATATTATTATAAAGTACATTTTTCTTCAACGTCCCTTCTTCCCTTGTATATTTTTTGTTGCTAGTAGTTGTAACCTACTTGAACTTTATATAGAAAATAAATAAATAAATAAATAAAATTGGTGACTTTTGTTTAAATTTTGATTGAATTCTGGCTTTTGAAAACCTCAAAAAAGCAAAATGGGTTTAGCTTTTTTTTCAATTTGAATGAATATAGCTTTTTGGCTATTTAGAGCAAATTATTATTGCCTATACCTACACATACATATCTTCACCAACTCCCTTTGGGGGGGGGGGGGGGGGGGGGGGGGGGGAGAGAGTTTGGGGGGGTGTTTATTATAATTATAAATAATATAGAATTTTTAATATATAGAGTATATTATATTTAAAAATTTTTATTTTTGTTTAAACTTATT